>OGQN01000022.1_pt1 | contig 173830 bp, 115 predicted proteins | sample 1553231 | NCBI WGS metagenome assembly OGQN01 (sample SAMEA2579950, study PRJEB22360) | human gut metagenome | biome: human gut; feature: human-associated habitat; material: faeces | place: Denmark | collected 2008/2010 | reverse complement strand
CGTTCAGCACGTCCGACTTGCGGACGGCTTTGATGGCGGCGTTCACTGCCGGGACACTTGCGTGGAACAGTCCGGCGATTTCGGTGGCGGTCATCCATACCTCGTTACCGGTTACGCTGACCTTCTTCTCCTCTATGGTAATGATTCCTCGTTTCATAGCTTTTCTGTTTTAAATGTTACATCCGGTAAATTCCTCAATGGTGTTCAACTTGGCGGCAAGGTTCTCCATGTCCCGGTTGAGTTTCTCCTTGGTTATCTTCGCATAAATCTGGGTTGTTTTTATGCTCTTGTGCCCTAACATGGAACTCACCGTTTCAATGGGTACGCCATTGGAGAGGAACACCGTCGTGGCTGCCGTGTGGCGGCTCTGATGCCATGTGATGTGCTTGGTGATGCCGCAACGCTTGGCGACGGCTCGAATTCCGTGCAGGCAGGTCATGTAATGGGGGACGGGGAATATCCTGCCGTCTTCACACAATCCCCGGTACTTGTCGATAATCCGCTTGGCGATGTCAAGCAGGCGGATGTTGGAAACGACACCCGTCTTCTGGCGGTTGATGTTGATCCACTCGTGGTCGTCGAAGTAGGTTCGGATATTCTCCTCCGTGAGATTGCGCATGTCGGCGAAGGACAAGCCCGTGAAGGCGCAGAACAGGTAGAGGTCACGGTAAAGCTCCTGCTTGGCGTTTTTCAGTTTGCCTTCCATCAGCTGGCGGATTTCGTCTTTCGTCAGAAAACTGCGTGTCGTTTCCTCCTTCTTGATTTCGTACTCCCGGAACGGGTCGCGTGTGAGCCACTCGTTGTTGATGGCGATGAACACCATCGTCCGGAGCGGGCATACGTAAAGCCACACGGTGTTGGTGCAGCAGTGCTTGTCCGTGCGGAGGAACATCTCGAAGTCGGAGATGAACGCCGGGGTAAGCTCCTTCAAGGCGATGTCCTTCACATGGTAGCGGATGTTGAGGAACTCTTGCAGGTGCTTGTACACGGTCCTGTACTTGGCAAGCGTGCCTTTGGCTTTCATGCCTGCCTCCACCTGCTTCTCGTAGTCCTCGTTGTGCCGGCTGAACACCTGCATCAGCGTGTGGCAACGGTGTTCCAGTCCGAGAAAGGCGTTCTTGACCTTTTCCGCCGTGACGTAGTTGTCACGCTCCATGATTTCCTGATAGTGCTTGTTGATGCGCACCCGCATCTTGTCGAGCAGGCGGTTCGCTTCGAGTGCCGCCGTGCTTCTGCCCGTGACACGCCCGCCTTTGGTGTCCCACAACTTCGGATCGACGGTCAGCTTGCAACTGAACTGTGTCTGGCTTCCGTCCACCGTGATACGACCCATGACGGGCACTGTCCCGTCCTTCTTCACTACCTGCCTTTTGAGGTAAAAGATAACTGAAAATGTACTCTTCATCGTTCTGAACTTTTTTGGTTTCAAAATTACTTGGTGAAGAGCCTTTGGCTGGTACGCAAACAAATGCAAAATACTGCAATTTATTTCCGGTTCGGTTTTTCTTGCGTGAGTTGTTAGTAACTCACTATACCATAGTGATTTGCTATGTTTTTCCACATCCCCGTGACACATTACAGGGCATGGTAACAAATGGGTAACGTAGCGAAGTACCAACATGGCTGGAATATGACTTTTACCGTCGTCGAACTTCTGATGATAATCCCTAAAAGCACCTATCTATCAATATCTTTGCCTTACTTTTCCATATATCATTTTTTCTCGCTAACTTTGTAGAGTCAAAGTTAATAACTATGAAAAATATATTTATATTCTATTTGTTATGCTTATGTTTGTCTCTCCCATGCTATGGACAAGAAGGAAAAATGTTCACAGTGGATAGAGAATTATCAAGCAGTATGCTCAATAAAATCTATCAGGATCGTGAAGGAATCATCTGGATTGCAACAGAAGATGGCCTGAATCGATACGATGGAGCTAAATTTACAGTTTACAGAAATGAAAAAGACAATCCTAATTCCTTATTAAGTGACTATGTACGTACATTGTTCGAAGACAGTCAAGGTCGCCTTTTTATAGGTTCTCTAAACGGATTGCAAATATACGACCGCGCAAAAGATAGTTTTACAACGATTCCAATGTACCTCTCCAGTGGAGCCTCGATAGCTCCTAATGTAGGAGTTATACTTGAACAAAATAACGGAGAAATATTAATAGGGACTTCCGGTCACAGTATATTTTTACTAGAAACGCAGGGGGATAGTATAAAAGCACAACAAATAGACCAATTTATTGCCAGCAACCTGATTACATATTCATATCAGGATAGAAAAGGAAATCTATGGATAGCAACAGGCGATAATGGAATATTCCGTCTCGATAACAACAATCAATCCAAGCACTATTCCGGTGAAAAAAGCATAGCCTTGAATACAGTTTCCAGTATGTGCGAAGATAAACAAGGAAATCTTTATATGGGTAGCTTAAAGAAAGGGCTATTCAGGTATAATGATAAAACCGATACGTTTGTGCCAATCACATACGTTCCTAACCCCAACTTACCTATCAAAATTCTATACCCTGAGGAAGAGGAGAATCAAATTCTTATCGGTACAGATGGTTCGGGAATGAAAGTATATGATATCCAAGAGCAAAAGATTAAAGAAGCCAATTTCAATATCACAACCTTTGACCTTACAAAAGCAAAGATACATTCTATTCTGAAAGACAGAATGGGAAATATATGGTTAGGATTCTTTCAAAAAGGAGTTATGATTATACCTGCCATAACCAACGAGTTCAAGTATCTAGGTTACAAATCTTCCAGACACAATGTGATTGGTTCCAACTGCGTCATGTCTGTACACAAAGACCATACAGGAACTCTTTGGGTAGGGACTGACAATGACGGAATTTATGCAGTGACTCCAGATAAAACACCTAAAGTACACTTTGCACCTACTGACAATGCTCATTCCGTTCCTGCAACCATTATGAGTATTTTTGAAGATTCCAACCACAATATGTGGATAGGTTCTTATCTGAATGGTATGGCCAAATTAGATACAAAAACCGGTCGTTGCGAGTATCTGAAGTTAGTGGACGAGACATCTAATCTAATGGAAAATGTATATTGTTTTGCAGAAGATAACAATAAAACCTTATGGATAGGAACTATGGGAGGAGGATTATATCAAATGAATATAAATACCCGAAAAATAGTCCGTTGCCCAACCACAACTGTCAGTAGCACCGATTGGACCAAAGTAAATATGCTACATAATTCATGGATAAATTGCTTGCTACATACCGCCGAAGACAAACTGTATATAGGTACTTACGATGGTTTGGGCTGTCTGGATATAAGAACAATGGATTTCGTTTCTCCCATGAACAACAGAAGAATATTATATGGCGATGTAATCTATGCCTTGCATGAAGGTAAGGATGGTAATATCTGGATAGGAACATCCAAAGGATTAAAACGACTAAACCCACAAACCATTGAGGTGCAAGAATATACAACAAAAGACGGTTTACCCAGTAATTATATCTGTGCAATCAAAGAGGATGCAAATGGCTATCTTTGGATCAGTACGAATTATGGAATCAGCCGATTCAATCCTCAAAATCAAAGTTTTATCAATTTTTATGCAAGTGATGGATTACAAAGTAATGAGTTTAGTAAAGGAGCCGCTTTTGCCGACAAACAAGGTGAACTTATCTTTGGAGGTACGAATGGTATCACTTATTTTAATCCCACAGAAATAACCATGCCAGATAAGAAACCGGAAATTCGGATTACAGACTTCTATATCCATGATAAAAAGGTTAAAAAAGGTATGAAATCAGGGAATAGGGACATAATTGCCACCGCAGTCATGGATGCCGATCACTTTCAACTATCATACAAAGATAATTCTTTCAGCATTGAATTTTCAGCTATGGAGTTCTTTAGTCCGGAACGAATTACTTATACATATAGCATTAATAATTCCAATTGGATTAGCTTACAACAGGGAATTAATCGGGTTTCATTCAGCAATTTAAATCCAGGCACCTATACATTCCAGGTAAAAGCAAAAGATAATGATTCTTATTCAGACATCAAAGAATTCAGTATCACAATCCATCCTGCATGGTATGCCTCCGGATGGGCAAAATTTATATATGGAGTACTGTTGATAGTTATTATCTATGGTATAGTCATTCAGATACGTCATCGTTACCGTGCTCGTCAGGAGATATTGGAACATATACACGCAGAACAAATCAATGAAGCCAAACTACAATTCTTCATTAATATTTCTCACGAAATACGCACTCCAATGTCTCTCATCATAAGCCCATTACAGAAGTTAATCGCCACTGACAAAGATAACGAGCGGCAGAAAAACTATCATACCATTTATCGAAATGCGGAACGTATACTTCGCTTGGTCAATCAACTGATGGATATTCGCAAAATAGATAAGGGACAAATGTCTCTGAAATTCCAGGAAGTTGATATCGTAGGATTTATCCGTGATTTGTACTATACCTTCGAATATCAGGCAAATGCCAGGCATATCACGCTGAGCTTCCAACCGGAAACTGAAAAGTTAAAAGCATGGATTGATCCGAAAAATTTCGATAAAATTATTCTGAATATAATATCCAATGCATTCAAGTTCACACCGGAAAACGGAGAAATTAATATATACTTACGTATAGGTGAAGAAATGAATGCTTCTCAATCTCTAAAACACTATTTTGAAATAATAGTGGAAGATAGTGGCATTGGCATTAACCCGAAAGAAATGGGACGGATTTTTGAACGTTTCTATCAAATCCGTAATAGCCATAATAATTCGAATGTAGGTACCGGTATAGGATTACATCTAAGCCGTTCGCTAGTAGAATTACACCATGGTACCATAAAGGCTGAAAACAATGAAAACAGACCAGGATCCCGGTTTATCATACGGCTACCTTTGGGCAAAGAACATCTGAATATAGAAGAAATCGATGACAATCCGGTTGGGAATAATACTCCCGTACATATCACGACTGCTCTGCCTATCCCTTCATCACCTGTTAATGAAGAAGATGAAAAAATACGTTCCAAAACTAAATGTCACGTTCTGGTAGTAGAAGATGATGAAGAAATACGCAAATATATCTGCCGTGAATTGGCCAGCGATTTCCACATGCATGAGTGTGCAAATGGAAAAGAAGCTCTCGCTATTATCCTAAAAAAAGAGCCGGATTTGATTATCAGTGATATTATGATGCCCGAAATGGATGGGTTGACACTTTGCAAAAAAATAAAGCAGAATGTAACTATTAACCATATACCAATTATCCTCTTGACAGCTAAATCAAGAGAAGAAGATAATCTGGAAGGTTTAAACATGGGAGCAGATGCATATATAGTGAAACCATTCAGTATCGAAATATTGAGAAAAACGGCAATCAATCTTATTAAGAGCAGGGAAATACTACGTAACAGTTTCAGTGGCAGCCAGATGCAGGAACAGAAGTTGAAGAAACTAAAAGTCCAATCACCTGATGACCGACTGCTTGATAAAGTGATGAAAGTGATTAATGACAATCTAGGTAATCCTGACTTGAATGTTGAAATGATAGCAACTGAAGTAGGTATCAGCCGTGTACATTTGCACCGTAAGCTAAAAGAGCTGACTAATCAGTCAACCCGCGACTTAATACGCAATGTTCGCTTGAAACAGGCTGCATCACTATTGGCAAACCAATATCATAACATTACTGAAGTTGCTACTCTTACAGGTTTTACTAATATTGCATATTTTTCTACCGCTTTTAAAGAATTATACGGAGTTCCGCCAACAACCTATATGGAGGAGCAGCAAAAGCCTTCTTCTGACGAGATTAAGCAATAGAACTAAACACAGAACAAAAAGAAAGCCAGCTAATACATATTAGCTGGCTTTCTCTATAATATTAATATTATGCTTATACTACTTGACATTTTCTATTCATCAAGCTACTTGATAATCCGGAAATTGCCACTGACATGCAGCATAGACATCATATATACCATACCGCTGTAATAACGAAATTTGCCCGTAGGCAATGGTTCATTCCACAATTTCTGTATGCATTCTTTCGCCAGATTCTTGTCATTCAAAGCAAAAGCTCCTACAGCATTTGCACCGATCATACCTGTTGAATAATTACCGGCAGGTGCTGAACCATCTACATTGAAATATTCGTGCGTAAAATTATCTTGCTTGAAAAAGTTAAGCAATCGACTCATCATCTCTGTCTGGTTAGCAGCATCTTTTCCAAACCAATAATAATCCATACCGACATTCATAGCACAGCGAAGAGCATCAAACTGGTATCTTCTTGTATCATATCCCCAATTCTTAGGTTTCCAAGGAGTACCATCGAATGCAGAATAATCAGGGAACAACCCCGTCTTTTTATGCGATGCATCAGCCAGCAAGCGACGGGCTGCATCAGGTGTCTGTTTCCAGAATTCCTTATTAGTGTCAGACCACAAAGCCCAAAGTTCAAAGAAAGCAGGCAGATTATAGGAAGGATCCGTATAGTTATAATAGACCTTTTCCGGTACAAATGTAACGAGTTTACTCTCAGTATTGAACAGGTTATAAACGCCTTGGGAACCATCTTTAGACATAACATCTTTCAATATTTTCTGAGCCTCCTGGTTATAGTCATATGCCCCGTCATTCCCCCAACGGTGAGAAGCAAAGAATAAAGAAGTTATAAAATAAATTTCACCATCAGAAGCGCAACTTGGCTCCTTACCTATTTTAACACCACGAGGCGTACAGTGCCAGGCATAATATCCCGACCATTTGCCCGAAGTATACAGCATATATTTCTTGGCCCACCGCCATAACTTATCGAATTCAGCCTGCTTATCCAACTGTACACATATCATCATTCCATAGGACATTCCTTCTGTACGTACATCCTGATTCCCTGTATCATAAATATAGGCAGTATTGTCATCACTCTCATAGTAAACCTTTGTTTTTTCATTCACAAAGAAGTGATTCCAGATTTGCTCCATTTTCCGGTCGGTTTGTTGCTGAGAAATACCTAAATACTCATTAAACAAATTCCGATAGTTATCGGTATAGTAAGCTCCTGCAAGAACCGGGCCCCCACTACTATTTTCCTGAACTGGATGAGCCTGAACTCCAAGTGAACAAAAACTGGAAAGCACCAGGCTGACACTAACCGCAAATAAACTTGTAAGTTTCATAATTTCAAAGTTTTATCACAATTAACAGATTATTAATATCATTACATACTACGTTCCAGTAAATAGTCTTCTCCCGGCTGAGTAACAATGTCATATTCGTAAGTACGATAAAGGACCGGCACCTGAGGATTTATCAGTTTTGAAACTACCGGTTCTTTTATAACTGCCGGTGCATAAAGAGGATTCGGGCAAGTACCGTCTGCCACTTTCACCCCTTTTCCCTTTAAAGGAACATAAGAACGGATACGCAGTACCCCGCCCAAACGAGAATGTATCTTCGCCTTTTTCAGTTGAACTCCATCCCATTCCATATCCACCACAAAACCACCACGGGCAACAAGGCCTTTCACACTTCCTTTTTTCCATGCTTCAGGCAGTGCAGGCAACAAGTGTACTGCACCATCATGGCTTTGCAACAACATCTCTGCAACTCCTGCCGTATAACCGAAGTTTCCATCAATTTGGAAAGGTGGATGGGCATCAAATAAATTAGGATAAGTACGTCCCTCAGGATATTCTTTCTGAACCTTATCACTAGGCAAAAGATGGAGCATATTCTGTATAATCTTATAAGCATGATTGCCATCCAACATACGCGCCCAGAAATTAATCTTCCACCCAATGCTCCAACCGGTAGCCATATCTCCACGTTGTATCAAAGTGTTCCGGGCAGCCTGAAATAGCTCAGGATTTGCAGTCGGAGAAATCTGATTACTGGGATATAAGCCATACAGGTGCGAAATATGCCGATGGTCATCCAGTGGATTATCAGCATCAATCAGCCATTCCTGCAATTGGTTATGTTTCCCAATCTGCATTGGCGGCAACTTACTCAGCATTGTCTGCAAAGAATCCTCATACTGTTTATCTCCACCCAGAATACGACTGGCCTGAAGTGTACTGTACAAAGCATCAAAAGCAATCTGATTATCCATTGTACAACCTGCCGTAATCGTTGTTTGCGAACCCCGATAACCATGTTCAGGAGACATGGAAGGCACTGTAACCATCCATTTATACTTCGGATGTTCCACTAAATGACTTAAATAAAAATCAGCAGTTCCCTTCAACAGCGGATAATACTTCTTTAGAAACTCTTTGTCACCGGTAAACAGATAATGCTGCCACAGATGCTGTGCCAGCCAGGCACCTCCATTAGGCCACATGCCGAAGTATGCAGCATCCACCGGTCCGCAAGCACGCCATATATCCGTATTATGATGTGCCACCCAACCTTTGGCATCATAAAGAACCTTAGCAGTCTCACTACCTGTAACCGCCAAGTCAGTCACCATATCAAAGAGAGGTTCATGCGTCTCACTCAGATTGGTTACTTCAGCAGGCCAATAATTCATCTCCGCATTGATATTAATTGTATATTTACTATCCCAGGGAGCATACGGACTATGATTCCAGATACCTTGAAGATTGGCAGGCTGACCACCGGGTTGCGAAGAAGAAATCAGCAGATAACGACCATATTGGAACATCAAAGCTGCCATCGCCATATCATTCCCTTCTATAAAACGTTGCACACGGACCGGTGTTTCCAAAGCAGAAACTCCGGTACTTTCCAAAGTCAGGGCCACACGATCATATTGCTTGCGATAAGAGGCGATATGACTCTTCAAAGCCTCTTCGTAAGGAATGCGGGTGGCTTTCTGCAAATAAGTAGCTGCACGTTTTGACTCGTTCGCACTGACATCATGATAATTCACAAAATTAGTAGCTGCTGAAATGTACAAGGTAGCTTCAGTAGCCCCATTCACGGCAAGTGCGCTTTCTTCCTTACTCACTTTACCATCTGTTTTCACCTGTACTTGGCATTCGGCACGCATAGCAGCAGGAATTCCTTCATGTTCAGCTCCCTGACAAGAGATAATCAGCTTGCCCCCCTTTACTTGTACATCTGATTTCAGCGGACTGCTGTATGATACGGCAAAATTCAAGGCCTTTGCCTTATCCGCCTGAATACGTACAATAATCACATCATCACTCAAAGAGGCAAATGCCGTACGGACAAACTTCACTCCATCCACTTCATAACGTGTTGTAGCAGTAGCATTCTCCAGATTCAGATCCCGATAATATTCAGAAGGATTTTCATGCCCGGGGAAATTCAGGAAAAGACTCCCCAATGTCAAGTAACGCATACCATGCTGAGGCGTCATATAATTCTCATCAATGAGCTTCTGAGCCTCCAAGGTTTTGCCTTCAAAAATAAGGCGACGTATTTCAGGCAATACCTGCAATCCTTTAGGATTATTATTATTGTATGGTCCACCAGCCCAGAACGTCTCTTCATTGAGTTGCAATTCTTCACGGGCAGTCCCGCCAAATACCATAGCCCCCAAACGGGAATTACCTAATGGCAAAGCTTCCAGCCAGTCTTGTGCCGGACGATTATACCATAACTTCATATTCTGAGCAGACGTCCAATCTCCATATCCTAAAATAGAAAGCATTTTAGCAGCATAGCGTGCCCCCAACATCCGGTATCCTTCGGCTGTAAAATGAAGATTATCGAATGCAGCCGGACAACCGGCAGAAGATATCACGTGTGCAGTAGGAATCACCTGTGGCAAGCTGTCGATGATTGTATTCATGCTGGCACAAATGCCATTCTGATCTGCATGTACCACCTCACCCGCCAGCAAAGGCACATTAGCGGCAGATAATCCTAAATCGTTCAAAAGATTATCATACACTCCCTTTACTTTTAAGGGCCAGTCTTTATCATTTGTATTCGACTCTCCCTGATGTAACAGAATACCTTTAATCACTCCGTCTTTTTGAGCAAGCTTCGCCATCTCAACCAAACGCGCATAAGGATTGCCGCCATATTCCTTTACCATATTCTTCAGCCAGTCCGGAGAAGTTTCTACGTATGACTGATAGTTATCCTTGTCAAACAGTTCTATCCTACAACCGCCTACGGCAACATTGATAATCCCCACCCGTACATTAGATGGAAGATTAGCCACCATAGCCCGGCCAAAATAATCTCCCGGAGTCAAGCCCGTATAGCAACGCGCCAAAGGAGGAACTGCCTTATACCAATTCCCTTTGGTCCTCCCCAAATTAGGACAATCGACAGCCGCTAATACCTGAAAACGACTGTCAACCGCCACTGTATCCTGTTCTTCTACCTTTGCATTTCCTTCCATGTTCGATTGTCCCAAACACAGATAGATATGGAAGTTCGCGTCCTGCGCAAATGTCGTCATGCCTAAAAGAAGCAAGCATGTAAATACAAATGTTCTCATAATCTGCCTATTATTGTTTGTTATATTATTCCTTACCAAATATCCGGGTTACGAAAGGCAAACACTGATAAAGAGCCGAGTGCCAATATTCCCAATCATGTCCTCCATCGCGCACCCTGAACTGGCAAGGTACACCGGCGTTACGCATTGCCTGATAGAACTCTATATTACGATCAAGCAGGAAATCATCATCCCCACAATCTACAAACCAGGCAACATTGCGTAAATCAGCCTTACGGTTCTCATTAGCCTCGGTCACATATTTCACACAGCTATTTTCAATAACACTACGAGTCAGTATCGCTATTTTAGAATTCGGATCATCAGCAGACACTGCTCCCTGCTCAGGAATAGACATCAGGGCACTCATCGCATAGACTGCACAAAACATATCACTATGGCGCTGACCATAGTTAGTAGCTCCGCCACCCCCCATCGACAAGCCGGCAATGGCACGATGCTGCCTATCGCCTATCACCCTGTATTTTTTCTCTATATAGGGCAAGAATTCTGTATAAAAGAATGTCTCATATTTCCAACCAGGCATATCAAAATATCCGTTCCATTCCATATGTATATTGCCACCGGCATTCGGAGTAACAATAATCATCTCACATGCTTCTCCACTGGCTACAAGGCGGTCCATCACATCTTTTATATGTCCACGCTCCGCCCAGACAGGATTGGTTTCCCACATACCATGCAATAGATATAAAACCGGATATTTTTTCTCTTTATTCTGTTCAAAACTCTTTGGCAGAAAAACTGTATAAGCACGCTTTGAATTTAACACTTTACTAAAAAGAGTGTCCGTGACTACTTTACTCTGGAAATTCCAAGGTGCATTTTGTGCATAACCGGATAGTATATACATCATTACAGCCAACCATACAATTATCTTCTTCATCATATCTTTTATTTAAAGTTTATCAGGCTATTCATTTCTATCTGCAAAAATAAGGCATGAATCTGATCACCGCTTTACAATTTCAGACATTTGAATATCAATATTAGATAAATATCACAGATTTGTGTTCCTGCACACTCTTCACAGAGGATGCAGGAAAGATATTATAAAATGCACAAATTATATCAAACTCTCGGAAAGATGAGAGTTGATATGCCTTTTTAATTTGCTAAGGAAACATTAGATATCACAATAGGTTTTCCACCCATAGACCAGAAACCGACGAAGTAAAGATGTGAAGAATCAATCTTTGCTCCATTCTCATCAATCATCTGATTCAAGTTCACAACAACCTTGCGTGACGAACCAAAATCATAAGTAGCAGGCTTTGTCCAATAACTGTTCTTATCAAATAGGCGGAATGACACATTACTCTCATTATCGTTACCCAGTTCTACAGTCAGTGTTTTATATGCCGACAAGTCAAGTCCGTCAGCATATTGCCAACCTCCGAAGCCATACTGCCCTGTCACCAAAGTCCGAGTAGTCTCATCGAAAGTGCCATTTTCCCAAATGGAAGGGTTAAACATCGCTGCCGTAAGTAAAAAAGGAGAAACAACACGAATCTTAAGAGCTTTTTGCCTGCTTACGTCCTGCCGTGAAGTATATTCCACAATCAATGTAGTTTCACCTTCTTGCAATGCAGACAGCCTGCCATCTTGCCTTATTTCAACCACTCCGCTCTTATCTGTACTGAATCTAGTTGTTGCCGTCACCATGCGACTACTGCCATCAGCATAATGCGCCTTCACTACGATATAACGGCTATCGCCCATATGAATTTGCAGTTCACTCTCCACACCGGACAATTCAATCCCCGTCAATTCTCCTTCAGCCGCTGCCTCACCCGCATACTCCTGATACCAATGATATACAGGCCAGGGACAAGCTTCCGGATCGGTCAGGAAAGTATAAGTACCTTCAGTGCCTGGCACATTTCTAAACTGCGCCAAGTATTCGGGGCTGGTGAAAAGTAACCAACTAACATTTCCCGTAAGATCGGCAATATATTTAAAGTTGGCACCGAACCCTCTGTCACCTGCCATGCCCGTGATACTCTTACCCCACGACGCATTGTATTTTTCGGGTGCCCAATCCATTTCCGTCACCATTACCGGGGCAATTGCTGCAACTGGAGCCACCTGCGCATTCCATCCGCGCTGAAAGCCCTCATAGCCACCGCCATCTACCCCTCCTAACTCCGCACTCGGTACCTCACAGTCACTACCATACCAACCGGGATAAACATGCACAGCATAACCGATATTATTCCCTGTCACAGGATTGGAAACAAAACCACTGTATTGCGACTGATACCCTAGACCAGGAATCCAAAGAATATTGTTACACCCCTCGGCTCGCATCTCATCCACAATGGCTTGGAAAAATTCCTTCATCTTATTGAAATGATCCTGCTGTCCGCTACCGTATTGCCCGTCAGATCCCAAGATGTGAATTGGTTCATTGGCCAGTTCAAACATGATTCCGGTATTGTTCTTTAGTTTAGTATGGGCAGCCACTTGTTTCCAAACTTTCAGCAGATACTGGTGATAGGCATCGCCAACAGCAATTTCCTTAGGACAAACACCGGGCGGACGCATCACTACATAAAGCCCTTTCTCCACGGCATAAAGCGCCATCGGCACAAAAACCTCATCTAAATACCGTTTGAAACGTTCGAAGCTAAAAGCCTGAATATCATTTTCCCCTTCAACAGATATCCCCGGCGTATTGCTCCAATAGGGATCCATGTGCATACGCACGAAGTCCATTCGCCATCCGGCAGAGAGTATCTGGTCTATCTTCTGTTTATTATAGTACAAGCAACCTTCTACATCATAGTTCGTCCAATACTTTCCCTGCTCATTAAACCAAGGGCTGAAGGTCTGTGCATATCCGTGCAGATTGACGGTTTCTCCTGTTTCATTTTTCAAGTAGCGCCCCACAACAGTCAGCATAGGCAAAGAACTCTCCGGTTCGGGAACCGACTCAACAGGTTGTTCCGGCTGTTCGGGTTGTTCGGGTTCTTGAAATATGACCTGTTCGTCCGAACAAGAATACATTACACTCAATAAGGTCAATAGAATAAATACAGTAGTGATTTTCATATCATAATATTTAAGTAACTGAAGTTTCTCAAGCTCAACATTCTGCACGCAAATATAGAGACTTCCCCCAAATACATTGCACCATTTTTGTTACACATTTCTTTAATGGCATTACGCGTTCGCCTCCCGATGTAACATTTACCTACGGCAGCGTTACATTCTGTCAGGAGACTCTGGTTCACCTTTTATCAAGTACAATAATAATAAAACCAAAAGCTATCACCAAATTGACTTTCCAGCATCCATTTATATTCATCCCGCTTCTGCAACATCGAATAAAACCTTTCAAATTGTTCTATTTTTGTCTTATCTACCGAAAAAACTTCGAGTACCTCCGGATGCTTCATTCCTACAACCAGTAAAGCCTCTTCATAATGCCGAGGAAGTCGGTTCATAAAGCGGAAAGCATATTCGTGAAGCACATAAGCAAACTTATCCAAATCCTTCTGAAGCAATAAACCACACAACAAATATTCCAATGCTTTCCTGTCTTCAGGATAATGATCAACAACTGCTGCCATTTCTACGACAAATGAGCGACTGCCCTGCAGAAGCCTTCCGATGCTTTTGTTACTGACATGCTTTTCAAGCCTACTCTGATCTGCAATTTTCTTCCGCTGAGCTTCTCCCCAGCGGGCATGACACGTAGAATGTTGTAATAAGACAAGATACTTTTCTGCAACTTCCGTATTCCCCAACCGGATATTAGCTTTTATCAGTGTACGCAACGCCCGGAAACTCATCCCATACCGGGTTTGAGTAGCTGCTTGGAAAGCACTATGAACAACGCCATTGTCAGATCCGAGGCATTCATAGAACGAAGTATTGAAATATTCACGAAAAAGTCCATCCTCCATGCTATAAAAAAAACTATCAGTTCCTGTAGGTCCATAAGCAAACATCCGTTCGCTCAATTCTCCAATCTGCGATAATGCCAGCAAAGCCCAATGTTGTTGCAACAATGACTGCTTAGCATCCTCCGGTCTAATAGACTGCAATACTTTCTCCCATTCCTTGTCTTCTATCCAATGATCCAACCTACAAATTTTCTCCACCTCCTGATGCTCCTCTCTGCCAATCAACAAGAAAACACTTATGCCCACAGCCAAACAAGGAAACAAGTAATTTAAGAAAGGACTCGCCAACCAATGCTTGACTTCCACCTTTGTCCTTCGTTTCCTCACATAAGAAAATGCATAAACGAGCAAAGCCACTAGAATAAATCCGCTACACCACCAGACTGAACGCTCCAAATCTTCATCCTGAAACTGCCCGCCAACAAACCAAACCAGTGAAAAAAACGAAAGCCACAATAAATGTTCATTCCGCCCAATCAGCCAAATAATGCAATCTGAAGCAATCAGGATGATTAAAGCAAAAAGCATCTGCAGCAATGCACCTCCTTCGTGATAACGGAAAAATTGTAAAAGAAAGGCGCCTACATATTTCGCCCAATCAGCTGGCATAGACAACTGGAAATTTGTAAAATCGGAAGCAGTCGTGAAGAAAGAATTCCCCTCAAGACTCCATAAAAAATTAGGAAACATAGCATACCAGAGAACAAACAGGACAACACCTGTCAACAAAACATGAAATAGAAGAATACGTTTCATAGTTTTCTCATTTTGAGGGGAAAAAAAGTGTATTTACTAAATCAGTCGGTAACTTCACCTCTCCCCGGATAAATTTTGGCAGATTATAAGATTTTATACGGAGTATATTATCTATAGGATGCTGCTGAGGCAGCAGAAACGGTTTGTAAGGCTTTCCCGCCTCATCCATATAAGCAATAAACACTCGCGTATAACGTCCATCCAACCTGCGACTGCTTATCAAAACCCAACGTCCATTCGAAGACCAGGTGTGATAGCTCTCTGCACAATCACTGTTCCATACAGACACATCTACCGATTGCCCGTCACCCAGTCTAATCATCTCCACATCCGACTCCTTGTGCCAGATAGGGAAGATACCGTAATCTGCTTTTGTGTACAGCAGATAGCGTCCGTCGGGCGAAGCAGAAAAGAAAGCAACGCTTCCACCCTGTGCATGAGCATTATAGAGTGTATCTATCTTCTCAGAAAAAAGTCCAGTGGCTTCATTGAATCCAACCCGGCACAAATTGTAATGTACTTGCCTGTATTCACGCGGTAGATTCCTAGGATCGGCCACACAATAGTACAAAAACTTTCCGTCGGCAGACCAAACTGGAAAATCCATCCAAGCAGCCTTACTTATAAATCTTTTGTCGGTAACCATTTTCCCAGTCTGTGTGTCATACAATAGTAAATCTCCTCCGGTGTTGAACACCTCCAGCACTTGCTCACCTGCACCAAAGAATACCTGCCCACTCTTGCTGGAAGAAAAGGCAATGTATCGCCTCCCCGGATGCCATGCCGGAAAACCGACATTCTTATGCGGAGGCAGTTTCTCAAACTCTATTTTACGAAGAATGCCGCCAGTATATAAGGCAGTGCCACCGTTCTCTCCACGTACATGAAACAGTACATCATCAGAAGAATAGTTATTGAATGTATGACAATTCATACATCGGCTCTTATCTTTCTGATTCGTCACTATCGCTTTTTCTTCAAAAGAAGTCAGATCGCGCTGATAGATGCCCATAACATTCCATCCCTCGTAGCCAGGTTCTATCAGGCGATAAGCAATATGCGAATCAATCTTGTCGGGTGCAACGTAAATGGAAAAAGGCCGGTAACGAATTCCTTTAGGGTGAGTATCATTCCACACAGACACAATGATATTCAATTCTTTTCCTTTGGCAGATGCCAGCAAATTGCGCCATTTTTTCAGTGGAATTTGTATTTCATTATCTCCCCGAACTGTGATCAGCTTGATCTTTTCCACTACAAATTCCGCCTGAACAGTCTGTGCTTTTTTCACTTCAAAGTTCAAAGGAGCAATGTTATAGGGAATAACAATAGATGTATAATCAGGGAAAATATCAGGAAGACAGTCTGCCTCTTCTTCGGCTTCTTTCATAGGGTTACAAGCAGTAAGCAAAGAAAGACATAAAGTTATTATTTGTGCATTTACTTTCATATACGATTCATTTTGTTTAATAGATAGTGAAGTGAAAGAACCACTCCACCATCTAATATGACAATTCATTTCCCGGTCAAACCGTCAACAAATCCCGCATACGTATGTTTACGGTTATAATTTAAGTCCTAGGTTGAATCAATAGTTAACAAGGGAATAAGTTGACAAGGTTCCATGCAGCACAGAAACATTGTGCGGCCCCTCGTTCCCTTGTTTCCTTCTTTCCGTTTCAAATGTAACAGATGCAATGAAATAATCTGTATCTTTATGTTACATACTTGTTCACTGATGTTACATCATTAATTGAAAGCCTAAACAGACTTATTTATTATAATATTACCAATAACGAACAAAGCTATAGGTATAAATATCATCTCCTGTAATAGTTCCTTCATACAATTTATAGCCTTTTATATCACCATGATAATAAACTAATGGATATGTTTTTCATTGTTATTCGATTTTTATTAAAACAATAAAGGCAGCGGTTTCACACTATGTCCCACTGCCTTTTCTTATAAAACTCTATTATTTTCCAGCCAAACCATCAGCAAAACCTGCATAGGTATGCTTACGGTTGTAGTTAGAATCCCATAAACCTACGGGTTCACCACCACGCCAACCTGAGTCACCAGGAGCATCAGTAGCACACCACTGAGTGATACCATATTGCTGAGCAGCAGGAATAATTTCGAAGTACTTCTTTACGATGAACTTATAATATTCTGCCATCGCTTTATGCTGAGCTTCGGTCATATTCTCTGTCTTCACACTGGTACCGTTCTCGTCTATATAGCCCATATCAAGTTCTGATATCTTTACCAGTTTACCACTTTCTGCCATTATCTCAAACATCTTCACTACATGGTCTTCCTTGCTTTTCTGAGTAACAGCATTAGCATAACAACTTACATGCATCTGTGTGCCAATACCATCAATCTTCGTCACACCATCAGCTTCCCACTTCTCAATCCAATGTACCAAGCTCTTGACTTTCTTGTTGTCATCCCAATCAGACTCTAAATTGTAGTCATTGATAAAGAGTTTCAAAGGAGAGGTACCACCGTTCTCGGCATAATACTTACGGGCAGCAGCCACAACAATGCGCACATAGTCTTCATTACCCAAATAGTCTTGCCAATAGAAGTTATTCTTAGCATCTTCTGCAGAGACATTTTTGGCAGACTGCAAAGTATAGAATCCTTCACCGTCATCACCGCCTCCGGAAATAGCTTCGTTCACAACATCCCACGCAGTCACATAACCACCAGTAGCTTCCATCATACCTTCTACCCAGTTGTTCATGGCCCATGTAAGGGTATCTTTCTTTTCTTCGGGAGTCAATTCAATACTTGTCTGATTAGAAGAATATCCCTCACCTTCAGCTGATAATGCCTGATAACCATCCCAACTTGTCCACCCGGCAATCGACTGGTTTTCAAAGCCAGTAGCAAAAATTTCCGATGTCCCATCAGAGAACACTACATTATCAATATAAATAGTTCCTACAAAATCACCAAAATTAAAGGTAAACTTATCTACTTGGTCAAACCCCGGCGTAAATGCAAAACTTACATCTGTCCATTCTGTACCAATAGCAAATCCACCTGGATAACCTTGAGAGCCAACGCTGGTAGACTGCAAAAATATAGTACAATTGTATACATCAGTTGCTTTAACCTTGGCTGTAAAAGTGTATGCCTTTCCTTCTGTCAACGGTGTAGCAAATTGATACCACACTTGTGAACCGTAATTATTGTCTTTCTTTTCCGTATTAGTCATAGTCAAGCAAAAACCAGCATTATCGTTGCCTTCCTTCCCTATTTCATAGGTATATGTACCCATCCAACTTGGCTTTGTCCAATGGGATAAATCGCCAGTATCGAACGTACCGTCTACAATAAGATTCTCGCCATCAGCAGAAGTCAATGTCACATCATCAAAACAGAGTTCCCCTTGGAACGAACCGAAACAAAAACGCAAGCGATTGATAGGCATACTTGCTGTAAACGTAATTGAAGTCTCTTCCCATTTTTCACCAGCGGAAAAAGAAGGCAAGTATTGCGTATCACCATCAATAACACCAGGCCAAAAGTTATAGTCTACATTAGAAGTAGCTTTAGCTTTCATTGAAATCACATATTCTTTGCCTACTTCAAGCGACGTACTTAGATCATAATAAATTTCTGCTTCCCAAGGGTCTTTTCCCGCATTTGGTACTGTTATATGCAAGAAATTGTTAGCAGCGTTTGGATCAACAGGCAAAGGTATCGGAGCAATCAACCCGTTTAGATACTTATTATTCTGTTGTGCATGCCAAGCCAGCGTATGTCCGTAAATAGTAAGACCTCCGGCTTTTGCCGCAGAAACAAACTTCCCTACGGTACCAAAGTCCATCGACCCGTCATTAGCCACGCATGAAGCGTACTTCATGGCATTGCCTGCCGTCATCTCATCGAAATTGGAGATGGCCATAGTACGCACCACTTCTCCTTTCAGAAAATCACTCGCCGACAGAGCAATTCCCAACTTAAAGTCGGGATTTGCGCTTCGGTCTATGTATGTTTTCAATGCATCGTAAGCATTGAGATATTCATATTGGGCTATACTTTCCGGCTTCTCAGTCTTGAAGTCAACGAATTGGTCATCGGCACAAGAGGCAAGCGATAGCAATAAACCCAAGGATAATGAGTATTTAATTGTTTTCATTGTATAATCATTTATTAACATATTTCTTATTCTTTTCGTCAATATGCAATCAAGGGTAACGATAAGTGGTAAATGTGAAACTTCTATAATTCACCACATTATTCGAACCGGTACCATTCTTCAACAATACACGTATGGTTACACTTCTGGGTGTACCATTCAAGCTCAGATAACGCTCATTATGCAATCCTGAATATTGCAAAGAAACCTCCGAACCATCCGAAGAATAAGCTTCCCATTCATAATGCAATGAACTATCCGGCACGTCCATTACGATACGGACAAATCCGGACAAGGCATTCAGATACATCTGATTACCTAAATCAGCCGTTATTGGAGGCGTATAAGGGTCAGATAGCACTGCGGTATAACTTCCCGTGATATTGACAGTCGGTCCGCTTTGTGCCCAAAGCAAAAGAGGAAGACATAAAAATATAGATATTAATATTTTTTTCATGATTGAATGTTTTTAGTTATTATCCAACATTATGTTAATTGGTCGTTTAAACGTTTCCGTTCAATTGGCGCGATACTTAGGAACAAAAGTTTCTATCTTGTTTGTTCCACGAGTCTGTAATACCAATGTATCTTTCGTAGCCACCTTTTTTATGCCAAAGTCTACACTATAATCCAGGTAGATAGCATCCCGGTCTTTACCACCCCAGGCTTTTTTCTCTCCATTTTCCACAAATTTCCCGGAACCTGTAGCTGTTATTCCTGTGGTACCTGAGACAATGGTACACTCATCGTTGTCATTAAATGTCAACAGTAAATCGCACTTCATCGTTGTTCCATCAACCTCTTTTGTACTAACAGGAAAAACAGCAGTCTTCAACGAACGAGTAGTAATATCACAGACTTCATCCTTTTCCACAGATTGAGCATGACGCACAACGGTAGTTGTAGTTCCACTTTCTGTTACCTGATCTATACCGCGACGCAAATACGAAGCATGCCATGGATTCATATATTTCACACAATAAAGTACGTAGTCTTGGGGCTGCACACTCCAATAATCCGAATTGGGACGTGCCGGCGCATCACCTTCAATCAAAGGAGTACCTGTCAATATACGGTCGGCACCAGTCTGCTTCTTCATCACCACGGGAATCACATAATTATTACTCAAGGCTTTTTCGTCAGCAAAGAAAGCATCAGTAAGTTGCACCTCCACATTCCCCCAGTGGTCACCATTATATTTAATTTTATCACCAGCCAACGTATAATATGTGGAAGGCATAGGTAATACCGGTGAACCATCTTCAAAAAAGAGGTTATCACAAAGTGTATTATCCACAGCAATATCTATAGTGATATTTCTTCCACCGTATGCCCCTCCCATTGTTGCATAAATGGCACACTTGTGCTGACGGTCAGCCGAATTATCTACTACCGGGTCATTGCCCAATACAATAGTACGCACCGGATATTGATAAGCAAAATATACACTCACACCACCCTCATAATCGGGAAAAGAGTTACTTGCATTCTCACATGAAGAGAAAGCAAATGACATGGCACTCCCCAATATTACAGATAATAATTTATAGATTTTCATTTCCATATTCTTTTTGCATTTTATAATTATGTGATTACCATCCTTTGTTCTGTTGCAGATTACTCCACTTCAACATCTCACCATAAGGTATAGGTCCGTAATTCATATACTCCTTGTAGTTTCTATTTTCTACATCAATTACGGAATAGTTCAGGCTTTCGCCCACTTTGTCAATTCGTATTCCCTTAGCAGTTTCTGCCAATGGCATTTGCCAACGACGAATATCCCAAAAACGCTTATTTTCGAAACAAAGCTCAATGCGACGTTCGTTACGGATAAGTTGAGTCATCTTTTCCTTATCTCCCTTGATACTCTCCAGATAAGCGTCGCCGTTATTGGTTCCTACACCACCACGAGCACGAATAGCCTTAACTACGTCATAAGCACTATAGGTATTACTACCTTTGCCCATTGGTCCCCAAGCATCGTTGGCTGCTTCAGCATAAGCCAGAAATATTTCCGTATAACGGATACGAACAGGAATATGAAACTTGGCATTAAGTGAACTCGGATTGGCATTACAATCTTCACGCAACAGCTTACGTAGATAGTAGCCCGTACGAGTAGAGGTACTCAATTGATTCAAGTTATTATCTTGTTTGTTGTCTGCATCAGGATAAGTACCTGTGATAATGGCTTTTTCCTTAAATGTAGCTCCATTGAATAAAATATATTTTGCTAAACGTGGATCACGATTTTCATAAGGAGCGTTTTCCGAATAACCGCTGTTAGCTTTGTCTGCAACAGGATAACCATTAGCCATAGGGAAAGCATCCACTAAATTTTGCGTAGGATTAATACGCCCGCTACCATAGAGTGTAGGAGGAAAGTTATCTTTCTCCTGCTTAATACCTATATCCCAATCTTCCGTTCCATTGCTCTTATTTCCTCTCCAAAGGATTTCAGCAGGCACTTCTCCTGAACCAAGATTATCAAGATCACTTGTATTCATATACCAAGTGTTACCCGTCGGATCAAGACCAGATACACCACCAATACGATTCAATACAGTAGCAGCATAGCTTGCAGCAGTTTCAGAAGTCACACCTGAACCTTCCCGGTAAGCCGGACTTGCAGCAAGCAAAGCTACCTGTGCCTTTATGGCTTCAGCTATTCTGGCAGTAATACGTCCGCGTTGATAAGTTCCAAAAACAAGATTATAATTACCCATCTTTGCGCCAATTTCTTTGTATTTTGCAGGCACCTCAGCATCACTTTTTATATTTTCGTAATCAACAGGCAATAATTCAACTGCTTTATTTAAGTCAGTAAATACCTGCTCTACACATGCACTGAAAGAAGCACGGGGCTGATTGAAATCAGAGTTGTTATCTTCCGGTTCCAGAAGTATCGGCACACCCAATAACTGTCCATCTGCCGTCCAACCTCCATGAGCCATCAAAAGATAGTAATAATTCAAGGCACGCAGGGCATATGCTTCTCCACTGAGTTTGTCAATGAACATCCTATTTGTCACCTCATTCTCAGCCCAACTTACTTGCTCTGCGATACCTAAAAATGTATTGAGGTATTGTATTACCGCTTTACGAGCTTGCCACTGTTCCATAGGATTATTATTCGACGCCCATGAACCAAGAGCCATTTTTGAATAACCACTCTCTTTATCATTGGTTACTGCATCGTCTGTAGCTACATCACTCACACTAGAATTGTCATACGGTAGCATAGCGTATCCGTACCCCAAAAGTCCCACAGCATAATTAGGATCTGAAAGCATCTCCTCAACACCGCGATTATTCTCCTTAGCAGGTTCGAACATATCCTCGCAAGCAGAGAAAGTTGCCAGTAATACTGTAGTTAATATAATATTTCTTAGTTTCATTTTTATCATAATTTTAGATTAGAATACAGCTTTCACACCAATATTATAGAATCTGCTTTGCGGAGCACTACCCACATTCATCTCCATGTGTTTACGTTCTTTCGAAATAGTCAACAAGTTTGCACCGCTTACGTAAGCAGATAGCTCGTTAATGAAAGTATTACGCAAAATACGTTTCGGCAGATCGTAAGTAATCTGTACTTTTGCCAGATCGAAACGGTCAGTCTTGTACAACCAATAATCCGAAGCACGGAAGTTATTACTTGAACTTCTGGCGGACAAACGGGGATAAGTGGCCGTGGCTGCTGTTTCAGGAGTCCAACGGTTGCGAACTATGGCTGAGTATTTATCATCGCCATCCACCCAATAATATGAACTATTTTTCAATCCGTAAGCACCGAAGTTACCGGTACCCAACACAAAGAAAGTCAAGCTTTTCCATTTGGCAGTAAAATTAATACCGAATGTAAAGGGCGCACCATACCAACCGCCTTTACCCAAGAAGACTTCATCCTTATCATCAATTACGTTATCTCCATTCTGGTCCACATACTTGATGTCACCAGGTTGAACCGTACTACCCAATTTCTGCTCAGGGCTACTCTCGATTTCTTCCTTACTCTGGAATAATCCGGCACTCTGAAGTCCCCAGACACCATCAACAGATCTTCCTTCACGATAACGATAGGTATCATCATAGATTTCATCACGCTTAGTAATCTTAGTATCATAATATGTGCCTGCCACACCCAGAGACAAGTCTACATCTCCAAAGCGCTTGTTAGCATTTATATTGAAATCAAAGCCTACACGCTTGTTATTGTTATAGTTCAGTACAGCCATAAATGACGCTGCAGGATATCCTGTATTCAAATGAGACGGATAGAAAGTAGGTTGATTGATCAAATATCCCTCCATAGAGTTGATGAAGAATGAAGCATCGGCTGTAATCAATCTGTTCCAAAGCGAAGTTTTCAGGTTTGCAGAAAACTCCTTGCGCTTGATGAACGAAAGATCACTGTTCTGACCTCTGGTAGAGATAGTATATTTACCGGCCGGACCGTCATACCATGCATAACCATCGTTCTGAGTCCATACCGATTCATAGAGATAAAACTCATTATCACCCATCACCAAGTCAATGTCCTGATTGAGGATACTGCCCGATACGCTCAGTAATAAATCATCTACCACAGGAGAATCCTTCAGGAAGTTTTCATTGCTTAAGCGCCAGCCTAATGTCACTGAAGGAGAGAGGGCTTGACGATGCCCTTTAGCAAGCTTAGCGGAATGAATCAATGCCGCACTAAAATCAGCATAATAGCGCTGCTGATAGTTATAGCCCGCCTGCAATGCCAGATTGGCGTTGCTAATACGATGATACTGTGCAGAAACCGTTTGCTGATAACCATTGGCTATAAGCATGGCTGACACATTATGATTCTTATTGAAAGTATTCTGATAATTGAACTGCCCAGTGAATGCAATCGTTTGCTTATCTGTACTTCCACCTACGTTTTGAGTACCAGGTCTTTCATCATTCCCCTCCTTGCTGAGTGCCACTATAACGTCTTTACCACCATAATTGGACCAAGTAGGAACAAATACTGCATACTTATTGTCGAAAGAGGTTGAGTAGGAAGTAGCATAATCTACAGCAAACATAGCATTGAACGAGAGTCCTTTCAATACTTTGTTAAGGTTAACATCCACACCGGCATCGAACTGAAACTGGCGGCTCGTCCACTTACTGCTTCCGGCAGCATAGCTGTCTGCAAAAGCATTTGTAGCATTGGCCCGCGTACCGGACAAGAAATATTTACCGCCAATAATATTGGAAGTCGTACCCAGTAGTTCCCAAGCATCCGTAGCATTAGGATCAATCATATCCAGCGGAATAAGCGGAGCCGCATTTTCAGGGAAATTAGGACGTGCAGTCGATGCAACGTTCCAATAATCACCTTTTGCACTTTTCGAGTCGTAGAACGTGGCATTGGCGTTGATGTAGGCATTGATAAAACTATTGATGTTTACATCTACATTACCACGTACATTAAAACGGTCTGTCCTATTATTTTTGGCTTCACCAAAATCTAGAAAATCGCCATTGCTATAATAACTCACATTACTATAGAAACGTGCACGCTTGCCACCACCGGTAATCTCGGCAGTAACTTCCGAACGATTATATGCTTTCTTCACATAATCAGAAGAGTAGTAGTTCATGTTCGGATAACGATATGGATTCACCCCTGAACCATGATTGTAAATCTGCTCGGCCGTATAACGAAGATTCGCACTGGGATCGTCATTCAAAAGAGCTTCATTGTAAAGAGTCATATACTCTGCCGAACCCAAGTATTCCGGAAAAGCCTTCGCTACATGAAATCCGGTATTGGCTCTGACACTGACATTTAGTCCCTCTACATTACCACGTTTTGTAGTAATCACCACCGCACCTTTAGCAGCTTTGCTACCATAAAGAACTACAGCTTGGGCACCCTTTAAAAATGAAATCTGTGCTATTTCAGACGGCATAACATTGTTTGCATCACGAGGCACACCATCTACCAAAACCAAATAACCGGCATTGTCACCATCCATTCCCCACAATGAGTTACCATTCCAACCGCCTACATAGCCCTGCATATTATCCAGGCTGTAAGTATTATAATTCTTCTTCGTTAGTTCTTCCACATTGACTACAGAAACACCACCCAAAAGGTCCTTTTGAGCTACCTTACGAAAGGCCACCTGTACCATCGGGTCTTTTTCGCTTACCAATGAATCGGTTTCATTCCAGTCTATGGCCTGCGCACTGACAAACATTGGAGAAACAGCCAGCATAGCACAAAGAATGAATTTTGCTTGTATATATTTCATTGTTTATTCATTTATTATTAAACATACTTTTTAGTCCTCCACGATTACCAGCCAGGATTCTGTCCGAACTCAGGATAAAGATAAACATCATCATCAGGTAAGGGGAACCAATAATGCTTCGTACCGTATATGCGCTTCACAATCAGTTCATGACGGTAGTTAGCCACTTCAGCTTCCGCAGGGTCATTATTTTTATAGAAATCTGCACTCTCTACCCGATCGAATTCTACAGAATATTTCTCGGTATAAGGTGACTCGGTCAGCAACAGCCAACGTTGCAGATCATTGAAGCGGAAACCTTCCATAGAAAGTTCTACAGCACGTTCACGACGAATCTCGTCCATAAATTTCTTGCTGTCTGCAATATAGGATGAATGTACTTCCTCAGCACCACAACGGGCACGGATCTTATTGATTGCGTCGAGCGAAGTAAGCGTACAGTTATCAGACTTGGCAGATGAACCACCAAAAGCAGCACAACTTTCGGCATACATCAGGTAAATGTCTGCCAAACGCATGTAGGACAAATAGGTATGCAAGTTACTACCCCAATCATAATCCTTGTCACCTTCATTGCAAGTGTGAGGAACCAGTTTCTGGAAGAAATAGCCAGTACGACTTCCCAAATCTATCGAACGCATATCTGCTCCTGTATAAAGTTCACAATAGGCATAAGGTTTTTGTGCATCTGATAACTTATCTTCTGCCAAAACATAATGGAAACCATCGAATACGATGTCATGATAGAAACGCGGGTCTCTATTCTTAAATGGATGTCTCTTATCAAATCCGGATTGCGGATCATCGAGAGGAAGCCCATTAGCCATACCATACATTTCTACAAGGTTGGCTGTGGGCAAATGTATGATTTTGTCATGATCAACAAGACCTGCTACTTTCGGCCCCCATAACTTCGTCATATTCCAGTGACTACCATTAAAATCTGCAGAAGGACCGCGGAAAATAGCTTCGACCGAACCTGGCATCAGCCAGTTCTGACGACGGGTATAGAAAAGGTCAGAATAGCTATTCGAGGCACCTTTTGCCTTCTCGTGATCATATATATTACTATAGTTAAATTCAACAAGAGCATATTGCGTCTGACCGTTTTCTACCAGAGTCAGCAATTCACCGAACGCTTGCGCAGCCTTCTTGCAATAAGCTTCATCATAGTTGTAAGTCTGAGCTCCTCCCAACTGTGCACCATTCTTCATCAAGGGGCTTCCTGCCCATAAATAATTCTTACCTAAATAACCCAGTGCCATAATTTTATTGATACGCAACTGATTCTTGCCTTCCGTAGCTTTACCTGCATTAGTCTTATCCCAATCTACCGGTAACAGATCGGCAGCACGGCGGAAATCCTCCGCAGCCTTATCAGCACACTCTTGATAACTCAATCGTGGCAAATTCAACTCTTGCGTAGCATCAAATACTTGGTCAACGTAAGGCAAGCCTCCCCAAAAAGTCATCAACTCAAAATGCCACCATGCACGAAAGAAATAAAGTTGACCTGCAATCAGATCTTTTTCTTCTTGCGTACCCACCAGTTTGTCCAAATTGGCAAGACCTACATTAGCCTTGCGAATGCAATACCAGGAATGCGGCCACAAAGAATGCTCAAACTTATTAGTAGAAGCTGGATTACTAGGATTTCTATACAACCAACATTGCCCATTGCTTTGCCAAGCACGGAAATTACCTAAGTCGGCTTGATGCGTCATGTGGGCATCTCCCATGGAATTGAAGAGTTCATCATCACCCCAGTTCCAGGAAGTACAATAGTTACATTTCTCTTTATCAGGAATACAGTTATAGATTTCTTCTATAAATCCTTGAAAATTACGGAAATTCTTAAATGCATCTTCTTCGGATACAGTCGATTCAGGACTTTTGTCCAAATAGTCTTCGCAAGACGTCATGCCGAGCCCCACTGCAAGAGCCAAAAGGCCTGAACATAAAAGAGTCTTATATGTATATTTCATCTTGTTCATTATTATAATGTAAATTTTATACCTAAGTTATAACGTTTCACTGTGGGATAAGCTCCCAGATAACCAGCTCCAGAGAGGTTAGCTTCACGGTCATCCGGCATGCGAGTCCATAACCATAGATTATTACCATTAACATAAATTTTCAGGTTACTTAATCCCATTCTCTTGATCCAGCCCTTGTTCCAAGTATAAGCTAGTTCAACGTTCTTCAAACGAATGTAAGAACCGTCATAAAGAGATTGGGTTCCACCATTATAGCTCGACGTAGAATTCCAACGAGGTACTACCACATCGGCATTAGGAGTATTTTTTGACCACCACGTACCCGTGTCGAACACTGTGTTCAATTTACTGCCAAAACTGGTAAGCCCCACATCACGGGTTACATTGTTCACGCCATAAAACTGTGCAAATGCACTGAATCCTTTCCACTCGAAACCAAAAGTAGCATTAAATGTATTTTCGGGCTGACTAGTGTAACCGTAAGGAGCCAGGTCCTTGTTATCCACAACGCCATCACCATTGAAATCGACAATGTAGTAATCACCCACCAATTTCTGGGAATCGTTAGCATCATGAGCAGGGCTACCATACAACTGGTCATAGTTTTGAATATATCCCGCATCAATATAAGAAGTATACTGACCTACACCAAATCCGGCTGCTTTCTGATAGGCAGGACGCATAGCCTGGTCATCTTTTACCAACACCTTATTCTTGGCATGCGTCATACTGAAGTTACCCCAAACACGCCAGTCATTGCCAAAGGTTTTATTTACACGCAACTCCAATTCATATCCGTTTGTACGAATCTTACCTTTGTTAATAGAAGGAGGAGTTCCTCCAAAGTAAGAGGGAATAGAACGGTCGCCACCATAAACAAAGATATTGGAACGTTCGTCACGGAAGAATTCCAAACTACCAGCCAACACTCCTTCGAAAAGAGAATAGTCAACACCAATATTCAATTTTTTTACAACCTCCCATTGTATATCCTGGTTACCAATAGCAGACTCACGATACCAGGTATAGATACTTTCAGTATGGTTCAAATCCATAGTAGTGTGACCACCATAAGCCCACTGGTTCATGTATAACCACCGACGACTTGAATCGAATGGATCAGGGCCTAACTGGTCAGAACCAATTTCACCATAAGAAGCACGAACCTTCAACATATCAATAATCTTCTTTTCACGGAAAAATTTCATAAAAGGTTCTTCACTGATCATCCAACCGATAGCACCTGAATTAAAGAATGCAAAACGATTCTCCGGGCTGAACTTTTCAGAACCATTGTAAGCACCGTTGTATTCAATGAAATAACGGTCGGCATAGTTATAAGTAACACGGAAAGCCCAGTCTTCACGATAGGTGGGCATCACGCTACCCCGTGCATTTTCTTGGCGGCTGAATAATCCCATAGCCGTGACATCATGCTTGCCAAAACTACGCATCCAGTTCAATTGCGCCTGATAATAAAGGTTACGAACCGTCTGGCTATTATCCACTGCACCGGGAGAAGTACTCCAATTGACTCCTTGTGTCCAGTCAAAACCGTTATTTGTGTCGTATGACTGTGCATATCTCACCTGACCGGTATCCGGATCAATCCACTTGCGCTGCGCACTATTAAACAAGTCATTGATACCACGATTGTTTTCAACAAATATATTGTCCCAAGAAACAGTAGCACGGGCAGAAAGTCCCTTTGTTATAAACTTCAAATCCTGCTCCAATGTAAAGTCGGTGTTGATACGGGTGGTTGTGAGTTGCATCGTACCACCTAAAGAAATATTTTCTGCAGAGTTCGTGGTGTTTGAAACAAGTGGATACATACCCCAGCTACCATCGGAATACTGCGGTAGAAACACGTCCGGTGCAATATTGTATGCACCCGACCATTGCTGCCCAATCTGCCATTCCGAATTACCCGTATTGCTCCATGGAGCCTTACGAATAGCATTGGAGCCTGCAAGGTTCATCTTCAGTACGGTAGTCTTCGTTATATTGAAGTCCAAATTACTGCGCACATTGATACGATCGTATCCATAGCCGGAGTTGTAATCACGACCATTGTCATAAATTCTAAAGAGGTCACCCTCATGTACATAGTCGGCCGAAGCAAAATACTTCACAAACTTTGTACCGCCACTAATATTAAGATTGGCATTGTAAGACATTGTGTTATCTTTAAACAGAGCCTTCTGCCAGTCTACATTAGGATAACGTTCTCTCTGCTCAACAGTAGTCTGATTACGATAATTATTTATGAACGATTGGGAACGGATGTATTCCCATGAATCAGGTCTCAGAGCTAATTCATGCTCAATGGCTGTATTACGAAACAACAAAGCGTCGTAAGAATCGTACTTATTGGGAAGTTTAGAGGGAGCCTTCAGAGTGGCATTGAAACCCACATCGATTTTCGCACTGCCCTCAGCACCACGTTTCGTAGTTACAAGAATTACACCATTGGCACCCTTCACACCGTAAACGGCAGTTGCGGATGCATCTTTCAAAACTGAAATAGATTGTACAGAACTGATATCCACTGAACTCATGGGACGTTCAATACCATCAACCAACACAAGCGGATCTTCATTATTATTCCAAGAACTTGCACCACGAATCGTTATTTTAGGTTCTTCTGCACCTGGCATACCTGTACCTGTGGTAGTAACCACACCCGGCAAGTTACCCGTCAGTGCCGCACCAATATCACTGATACCAGCTGCCCGTTCCAGTACTTTACCGGTAGTTTGTGTGATAGCGCCTACTACACTGGCCTTCTTCTGCTGACCATATCCTACCACAACAACCTCTTCCAGTTGCTGTGAGTCATCTTCTAAAGTGACCTTCAAGAGTTTTTGGCCTGCAATTCTAACTTCCTGCGACTTCATTCCTATAAATGAAACTACAAGAATTACTTTGTCATCAGGAACAGTCAATGTGAAATTTCCATCTATATCTGATATTGTACCTATTGAAGTATTGTTTTTTACAACGACGGAAGCCCCAATTACCGTTTCGCCATTTCCATCGACGACTGTTCCTTTTACCGTTACTCCATTTTGTGCTAAAGTCGGTAAACAACTCAATAGCAACAAAAGAATCAAGTAAGGGATCTTTTGAATTTGTTTTGTTACATTTTTCATTACCATTAGTTTAAGATATTAATAACTACATTCTCTTCATTACATTAGCTATTAGAAATAGCTTTAACTGTCATCATACATGCATTTCATAATTACATCGGTCTTTTAAGATTAATAATTCCAGCGATTCGCATTTGCAATATTTTACATAGATTTGCATTCTTAGTCATATAGAAGTTAGAGACATTTCACAAACAACTACCTCAACTCTCAAAACTTCTCTCTTCTTGGCAGCAAATGTATCCAACATAAACGGAACAATTCGCACATTCATGCTACACGTTTTTTTGACAGTATTACATCTTTCTTTTTGATGTTACATTTTTCTTTGAAAGCATTACATAATAACACATAAAGCACTTATTATAAAATAGTTATATCTAAAACAAAATCTTACAAATCCAAAATATATTTTACTAAAAAAGCGACCATTCAGAGTACTTTGAAACAGGTAAAAAAGGGCTCAAAAAACGGAAGAAAAAACGGTTTGTAACGCACCGCAAAAGATATGTAACCCACCTGTTAGAGGCGAAAAAAATCTCTTGTCTGATTCATTTAGCAAAAGATCAATTAACACATTTAAAGAAATGGATAAAAAAACACGGTTATCTAATGTAGATAACCGTGCACCTTTACTGTAAATTACAGATTAAAACCGGACGATTGGCAAACCTATAAAATCCCCATCTACTTTACTATATCCATTTGAAACGGCGAAGCCGGAAGTCCTGCCTTATTCTTCAGGTTAGCCTCTTGGGGATTATCATCCCAAGCGTAACGAACCTTTATAGGCTGAGTAATGTCTTCGCTCCAAACCACCACCTTATTGCCTTCTATAGCAGCCTTTGCCCATTTAAAACGTCCGTCCGCCCCTGCCAGTGCAAAACCTTTCAGTTGGGTTACAGGCATTAAATCATTCGTTCCTTCTTCAAAAGAAAGAATGATCTTTTCTCCCTCAACAGATACAGATGTACACAATGGACCGCTATGAACTATATCTTTATGACCATATACCTTCTTTTTAACCTGAAGTGCCACTCTTCTTGCCAGTTCTTTCTTATTTAATGGATGAATATCATTCCACTCTCCCAAGTCTATTGCTACGACTAAAGAAGTATTAGGCAATTTCAAGGTCACTTGCCGTTGAGCCTCTCGCATACCCGCCCAACCACTCTCTACAGGCTGCGGATGCGTCTGCATAAAATTGGGTAGCTGCATAATAAAGAACGGGAGATTTTCATCCGCAAACTTCACTCGCCAATCTTTTATCATCGCAGTCAATAAAGCCTCATATTCACCCGGACGTCCTGCATTCGTCTCACCCTGATACCACAAAGCTCCTTTAAAATGCAAATTTCGCAAAGGAGAAATCATGGAATTATACATTCCGGTCGGAATATTCTGAAAAGACACACCACCTCTTCCGGCAGGCATTTCACAACCTAATCTATATTTCCACTGTTCCGTCAAACGAACCGTGTCTCCGTCTATCGCCATACAATAGGGCTTGTCTTTTACAAAGCTGGGGCGCCCCCCTGAATTGATAAGACGAACCGTCACCAAATTCTCACCCGCTTTCAATACCGACGCAGGAACTTTATAAATACGTGGCGGATATTGATACGAAGTAGTACCTACAAAGACACCATTCACATACACAGAGTCTGCATTCACCATACAACCCAAACGCAATACGGCATCTTTATCAGCTTGCTCAGCCGTAAGACGAATATCCTGGCGGAACCAATGTGAACCACTTACCGGATAACCATTTTTAGTGCCCAATTGATAGGAAAACATATTCACTTCCTCCCAATCGGAATCATCCAATTCCGGTTCATACCACTTGACCGGAGCATGAAGCCCTTCATCCCCTTTATACAAAGAGAGATTCCAAAACCTCGACATCATGCCACCTGCCTTATTCATCAAAACCCTATATTCGTCAGAATTATAAATATCCCTTTCACGCAAATTCTTTGGGAACTCCTGTAGAGCATCCTCACTCATCCAAGCCTCAATAGAACTTCCTCCCCAACTTGAATTAATAATCCCGACAGGAACTTTCGTCTCATTATACATCTCTATAGCAAAAAAATAAGGCAGCGCGGCATAAGACTGAGCGACCTCCGGATTCAAGGATGTCCAGTTCATCCGGGAAATATCTTCTTTCGGACCATGCAAATCATTACCATAGGGAGTTTTAACGTAACGGATCATTGAATTTTCGTAAGCAGCCGTTTCCTTGCCAAACATATCCGCTACACGTGCCACGGTCTGTTCCATATTCGATTGCCCTGAACACAGCCACACATCCCCTACCAGGATATCTTTTACTATCACTTCATTCACCGTCATCTCATAAGGGCCGCCAGCCTTCATAGCAGGAAGCATGACCAGCCATCTGCCATTCTCATCAGCCTTTGCCGTGTATTTCTTCTTCTTAAAAGTTACCACTACATCCTCACCCGGTTCAGCTGTCCCCCATATCTTAATGGGACTTTCACGTTGCAATACCATTCCATCCGAAAGAGCGGAGGGGAGTTTAACCTTAGCCTCAGCCAGTACGGAATATATACAGGCCAATACTACCAATAAAGTAAATTTGTATCTCATAATATTGTAATTTTCAACATTCCTACTCCTTTATCAAACTTTCAGGTGCTCCCAGGAAAGAAGGTTTCAAACCTCCTAGGTCAATCATTATTTTCTGCATAATAAGTGCTGGATCAAGCGGACGGATACGCAAAGTATGCTTTTCTTTCTTATCAAGCAAATGTTTCGTTTGGGTAGTAATGATGTGCTCCGCCTGCAATCTGCCAAGTTCACCTTTATAATCACCGTTGATGTTGACTATCTGTTCGTCGCCCCCATCCAAACTGATCGCATAACGCAATCCTTTATAATCATTGAAATTCAAAGTTGAAGAAAAACGAACGATAACTGTAGCACCCCCACTTTTCTCCGTTTCAAAATCATATTCCAAATACATATCTGCTCCCGGAACGGCTGTGGTAGGTAAAGTAGTGACAGCAGACAATGTACGTCCCAGATTTGGAATTGTAACCCAATTAGCAGATGTACTGTTAGCTGAACGGGTATAATGTTCCGCTTCAATAGATACGTATCCATCCTTTTCTACAAATACAGGTGGCGCAGGGGCAATACGAGGTTCCGGAACAAAAGTAACTTTAGGCATAATATTATGTTTCGGATCATTCCAGGATTTATATCCAATATGTGTCTGATCCATGATATGATTCCATTTGCCACCACTCATTATATGGTTATAGTGATAAGTCAATACAGAATCACGTTCAAAACATGCACGTGCCTTATCAGCCCACTTATTGGCTTGCACATCATTGGCCTCTGCCAGTTTACGATTCATCGCTACGGCATAATACATATCATATAAGTTGGAACATGCTTGTATCGGGAAAAGTACCAATTGATCAAAAGCATCCCGATACTCGGCAGGCATCAGATAATAAAGTTTCAAGGCATCCAGGCATAATGCGGCATACTCATCTTTTACACTCTGCCATTCATTATAATTTTCCAGGCTGTAAGTCCTGTCATCCAACATTTCCGGAGTCACCCTACGATTATATTTAGTATAAGTATCAATCAGACGGGCTGCTTCTTCGGCATAGTTTCCACCAAACTGCTGGCGACAGAAATCTACTGTATGCTGAAACAGATTATTTTCGTTGAAACGTTGCGGATTCCAGGCCATATCCAGAAAGAAAGTGATCGGATACTCCATTGGTTTCAGATCGCCCACATTCACCACCCACAGTTCACGTACACCATAGTCATAAGTCAGAGTCATCTGCTCCCATGTACGCTGTATCTGGGTGATATTTATCCATTTAGAGTTGCGGGGAGCTCCTACATAATCGAAATGATAATACATGCCATAACCACCCTTGCGGGGTTTAGCTTTCAAGTCGGGCAATTTACGTACATTTCCCCAGTTATCATCACAGAGCAGCAGTGTTACGTCGTCAGGTACTCGCATACCTTTATCATAATAATCCTGTACTTCCTTATAAAGTGCCCACACCTGTGGAGTTTCTTTCGCCTTCTTACCGGTAACTTTTTCTATAATCTTCCGCTGATCTTTCACAATATTCTGTAACAGGGAAATATTTGCATCTTCACTCATCGGTTCATCACCATCACCACGCATAGCAAGGGTTATCACCGCTTCCCAATCTTTACAGCGTTCCATACCTTTCTGCCAGAAGTCACGCAATGCGGCAGCATTTGTGTTATAGTTCCATTCCCCTGTTCCACGACGTTTCCAGTCTTTCTGAGCTTGTCCCATCGGTTCATGGTGAGAGGTACTCATTACAATTCCCATTTCATTGGCCAACGGGCCATTCATCGGATCATCATCATAGAAGGCACTGTTCCACATAGCAGGCCACATAAAGTTTCCTTTCAGGCGAAGCACCAATTCGAATACTGTTTCATAGAATTTACTGTTGAAACCACCGAAAGTAGCACTGGCCCATCCACCCAAAGAAGGCCATTCATCATTCAGGAAAATACCGCGATACTTCACAGCAGGCTCACCATCCGTATAAATTCCTTCCTTGATAGATATAACATCATGTTTTTCTACCGGTACATCCGCCCAGAAATACCAGGGAGATACTCCCATCTGCCGGGCAAGTTCATAAATGCCATAAATAGTACCACGTTTATCACTACCGGCAATCACCACCGCTTCTTCTACTCCGCCTATGGGATTCTTCACAGTCTGTAGAATATACTTCTCACGCTTCCCCTGCAAATCAGCCGCATTGATCTTCCCGGACTGCAACAATTGTTTAATCCAAGAACTATTTTCTATAGAACCGACAATCAGCATACGCCTCCCAGATGCAGAGTTAATAATTTCAGGGGTAACACCCGTTACCTTACCCGCATCTGTCTGCAAATTTACTACGGCACGCACTACGCCCTTATCTTCCTGCGGATCTATCAATATGGGATAAGCTTTTCCCTGCCGTATCCAGACAAAACCACTCCCCTCATTTGCAACAAACCGTTCTGCCGCAGATAATGGCTGTAATAGCACTAAACTCATCAAGCAATAGATAACCCAACTAATTTTTGTTTTCATGGTATGATACTTTTTAATTAATTTCTGTCTTGTACAAAAATAGTCTATTACAATCTATTTTCTTGTTCCGCATGTTCCCACTTACTATAGTCGATGTTACATCCGGCATTTTCATGTTACATAAATTTCCATTCATGTAACATCTACCCTGCAAACAACCATAATTACAAAAAACAATCCGCATTTTGTGATTTTCCTCATTCTTCTCTGACAAATATAGCAAGAAACAATTTTAATATTCATAAACATGAAACATCTATTTCGTAATTTATTGATTATAGCATTTGTCGTATGCTGTAATTTCCAACAGGCTCTTGCACAACAGATGCCTCCTATTCCCATCGATTCCAATGTACGCATCGGAAAACTGGATAACGGCTTAACTTACTATATCCGCAAAAACAATCTCCCCGCCGAACGGGCAGACTTTTATATCGCTCAGAAAGTAGGTTCCATCCAGGAAGAAGAGAACCAACGCGGTCTGGCACATTTCCTCGAACACATGTGCTTTAACGGAACTACCCACTTCCCGGGTGATGCCCTGAAACAATATCTGGAACGCATTGGAGTTAAGTTCGGTGAAAACCTGAATGCCTACACTTCAGTAGATGAAACCGTATATAACATTTCGAATGTACCTGTCAATACTCCGGGAGCCATCGATTCTTGTTTATTAATTCTGCACGACTGGAGCAATGACCTGACTCTGGACCCTAAAGAGATTGATAAAGAACGCGGAGTCATCAACGAAGAATGGCGTACACGCATGAGTGCAGTGCAACGTTTCCAGGAAAAGTTGCTCCCTGCTATGTTTGCCGGTACCAAGTATGCTACTTGTTTCCCCATCGGAACCATGGATGTAGTGATGAACTTCAAGCCGCAGACACTAAGAGATTATTATGAAAAGTGGTATCGTCCCGATTTGCAAGGTATAGTTGTGGTGGGAGACGTAGATGTGGATGCCATCGAAGCACAGATTAAGAAACTGTTTGCCGATGTCCCCGCACAACCCAATGCCGCCAAACGCGAATATTATCCGGTAAATGACAATAAAGAACCGATTGTGCTGATTGCCCGGGATAAGGAACAACCCCATATCCAAGCTATCATCTTTAACAAACACGAAGCAACTCCCGACTCAGAAAAAGGCAATATGAATTATCTGATACAAGACTATGCCATCGACCTCATCAATAACATGCTGAATGCCCGACTGAACGAACTGCTTCAAGCTGGCAACCCTCCATATATCTACGCAGGAACCTATGATGGAGATTTCTTCGTTGCAAAAACCAAACAAGCCTTTACCGGCATCGTTGTTTGCAAAGAAGATGCAGTGGAAAACGGTATCACCACCCTGGTCCGCGAAATGGAACGTGCCCGCCAGTTTGGCTTCACTGAAAGCGAATACCAACGTGCCCGTGCCGAATATCTGCGCAATATGGAATCTGACTACAACGAACGTGATACACGTAGGAACGAGGAATATATTGATGAATATGTACGCCACTTCCTCGACAACGAACCCATACCGGGTATTGAAAACGAATATGCCATCATCAACCAAATAGCTCCGGCCATCCCCGTACAAGCATTGAATCAGATGATGCAGATGTTGATAACAGATACCAACCAGGTAGTCGCCATTTTCGGTCCCGAAAAGGAGGAGCTGAAAATGCCGACAGAAGAAGTTATCAAGAAGATTCTGAAAGATGTAAAAGCCGAGAAGCTGACTCCGTATGTAGACAAAGTATCAGACGAACCCTTGATGAAAGAAGCCCCGAAGGGTGGAAAAATCATCTCCGAACAAAAAGATGATGTATTCGGCACTACCATGCTGACATTATCCAACGGAGTAAAAGTTATCATCAAGAAAACTGACTTCAAAGCTGATGAGATTACCATGAAGGGTGTAAGCCTAGGTGGAAGTTCACTATTTCCCAACTCTGAAATCATCAACATCAACGGCCTAGATGCCGTTTCAGCAGGTGGTTTAGGCAATTTCAGCGCTGTAGACCTTGAAAAGGTATTGGCAGGCAAAAGGGCTTCCGTAAGTTACGGTATCGGTGATAAGACCGAAACAGTCAATGGCTACTGTTCTCCGAAAGACTTTGAAACGATGATGCAACTCACCTACCTGACATTCACTGCTCCGCGCCGTGATGATGAAGCTTTTGCATCTTATAAGAACCGCAACAAAGCAGCATTACTGAACCAGGAAATGAACCCGAACGTTGCATTCAGCGACAGTATTACCTTTGCATTGCAAATGGGACATCCCCGTACCATCCGCATGAAGGCCGATATGATTGACAATATGGATTATGATAAAATCCTGGCAATGTACCAAGACCGTTACAAGGATGCCAGTGACTTTACCTTCATCCTCGTGGGTAATGTAGACGTTGAAAGTATGAAACCACTCATAGCCGAATATCTAGGAGCATTGCCTGCCATCAACCGTAAAGAATCATTTAAGGATAACAAGATAGAATACCGTAAAGGTGTATATAAGAATGAGTTCGTTCGTGAACAAGAAACAGCTAAAGCCTCTAACTTCGTCAGTTTCATCGGTACGTGCAAATATGATTTAAAGAATTCCATTCTGCAGGACATGACTTGCCAGATTATGGATTTAGTTTATACCGAGAAAGTACGCGAAGATGAAGGCGGAACTTATGGGGTATATGTAGGTGGCAATCTCTCCAAATATCCGAAGGAAATAGCTGGAATACAAATTGTTTTCGATACAGCACCTTCTAAAAGAGAGAAACTGATGAAAATCATCTTTGCCGAAATAGAACGCATATCCAAAGAGGGGCCGTCGGAAGCCAATCTTAACAAGGTGAAGGAGTTTATGTTGAAGAAGCACGCCGAAGACCTGAAAGAAAACAGCTATTGGATGGGAAGCATTGATGAATACTTGTTCACCGGAATGAATCCGATAAAAGACTATGAACAAATAGTCAACAGTATTACGGCAAAAGATATTCAAAAGTTTGCCTCTGACCTGTTCAAACAGAAAAATGAGATAGAAGTCTCAATGATCAGTCCGGATAAAAAGTAACAATAGTAATATAATAGGAAGGCTGCACCATGTTTTAAAATTAGTGCAGCCTTTTCTATTAAACTTCATCGCCTCCACGCATCTACAGCAGATTCATTATCTCCTCCCAACCCGATACACGCTGATAACTGGCTTCATCTATACACATATTATGAGGTTGAGTAAATAATATTCTCCGTCCTCCAAAAGTCCTCAGGTTCTTGGGATGATCGTCGATCATAATATCACCCTGAATACTATCTTTACGTCCACAGAATATCATTTGTTCCCAAGTAATAAAGGGGAAATACTCATTCAGCCATCTTTGTTTCTCCGTCAGGCTATTGGGGAACTCTGTTGCGGAAGAGACAATCAGCACCTTATATTTATCATTCAGATATTTCAATCCTTTCACTGCATCCGGTAGCAGCGGGGCTGTTTCAAAGAACCCCTTACTTCGTACATACTTATGGAACGAAGGAAAAGATTCCTCTTCCGTTTTTCCATATAAATCCTCCAGAACCGGCTTTACACCGGTATCCTTGTACTCCAAGGCAATGTACTGTGAATACACATCTGCCAACACACCATCCATGTCTACTAATACTTTCGGTTTCATACTTTTTTTTGTTTTATTTAACGATTTGCTTTTCGTTTTTATATTTAAACATCCTGAATCAGTAGAAAACCTCTATGCGGGATTTTTCAAATTCTTTCGGGTTTCATATTCCCGCAAAACACTTTCCGCAAATAACCGCACATTTACATAAAATCGCGCATAACTCGTAGGTTTTCTTACGAAAGATATATATATTTGCGGATATATGCAACTTTAATTAATATAAGAATATGTTGAAAGAGGAAAGACAACAGTACATATTAAACCAGATAAATCAGAATTACCGGGTTTATATTACAACATTAAGCACAGAGTTAGGAGTATCGGACGACACACTTCGCCGTGACCTGATAGAACTGGATGAACGTGGATTATTGACTAAAGTTCATGGTGGAGCTGTTGCCAAATCAGGTATCCCGATAGAATTTACGGACCGGATGAACACGGGAATTGAAGAAAAACAACAGATAGCCTCCAAAGTCATCCCACTATTCCGTTCAGGAGACGTACTGTTGATAGATGGCGGAACATCCAATCTGGAAGTCGCCCGACGCCTCCCCACAGATATGGAACTGACCGTATATACCAACAGCTTTCCGATAGTAAATGCCCTCTTCAATCATCCTAAACTGGATTTAATATTCTTAGGCGGGAAAGTATTCCCCTCTTCACAAGTGACGGTCGGCGTTTCTGTTTTTCAAGCCCTGCAAACCGTACGCCCGGACTGGCTCGTACTTGGGATATGCAGCGTACACCCCCATCAGGGTCTGACAGGTCCCGACCGGGAAGAAGCACTCATCAAACGCTTTATGATGGAAAGAGCACAAAAACGAATCGTATTAGCCGATAGTCATAAACTGAACACTGCAGAAGCATACAGCATCGCTTCTTTGGGAGATGTGGATTATTTAGTGACAGAAGATCAGAAAATAGATTATATCAGGCAGCATTGGCCCAAACACTCGTATGTACTCATGTAATTCCTCTTATCATCTCCCTACCTACTCCCTACCTTCTCCTTACCTACTCCTAATCTATAGAGAGGGAGAAGGTAGGGAGTAGCATAGGCAAACCTAAGCAACACGTATGAGGAAGATATATCTATCTGAATAAGTTTTTTAGTAAAGGGAGTCGACAGTGTGAAGATGAGGTATGGACATAAAAAAAGGAGTACCGCTGTACTCCAACCTTTGTTAACCTTAAATCTAATACTATGAAAAACACAGTGCAAAGGTACGGACTTTTCTGAATTTTGCAAGCTCCGTGTGCGAAAACAGTGTATTTATAACACCCTTTAAGAAAATCTTCTTCGTTTTTCACTTCCTTTTTCATATCTTTGTTCAAAAGCGAAGATTAGTTACATCTTAGCACTAAAAATAAGCAAGCTTATTTTGCATTGCTTTTGGATTACATTATCTTTGTAGAAAAATAATCAAAACGACTTATGCCTGACTATGATTTGATAGCTATATTAGGTCCTACCGCTTCCGGAAAAACTCCTTTTGCTGCGGCACTGGCAAATGTTCTTGACACCGAAATCATCAGTGCGGATTCCCGGCAAATCTACCGTGGCATGGACCTTGGTACGGGTAAAGACCTCATCGACTACACCGTAAATGGTAAACAAATCCCTTATCATCTGATTGATATTGCCGATCCAGGGTACAAATACAATGTTTTCGAATACCAACGTGATTTTCTGACAGCTTACGAGACTATTAAACAAAAAAGGAAATTACCCGTTTTGTGTGGAGGTACAGGGTTATACTTGGAGTCCGTATTGAAAGGGTATAAGTTGCTCCCTGTTCCCGAAAATCCGGAACTGCGTGCACGGCTGGCTGATAAGTCTTTGGAAGAATTAACCGGGATACTGCAACAGTACAAGACCTTGCACAACACAACGGATGTAGATACAGTCAAGCGTGCTATCCGTGCGATTGAAATAGAAGAATATTACGCACATACACCGGTAGACGAGCGTACATTCCCCCAACTGAACAGCCTCATCATCGGTGTGGATATAGACCGGGAATTACGTCGCGAAAAGATATCCCGCCGACTGCGCCAACGTCTGGACGAAGGAATGGTGGATGAAGTGCGCCGGCTGATAGAGCAAGGCATCCAACCGGATGACTTAATTTATTACGGCCTGGAGTACAAGTATCTGACGCTTTACGTCATCGGCAAGCTGACTTACGAAGAGATGTACCAGGAACTGGAAATCGCCATTCACCAATTTGCCAAACGGCAGATGACCTGGTTCCGGGGGATGGAACGCCGCGGATTTACCATTCACTGGATGGATGCCGGGCTGCCGATGGAAGAAAAGATTGCTTTTGTACAAGCTAAACTCAAAGGGAATTAGTATCTTTGGAGCAGCAAAGACGAAGCCTGGGAGGGTAACTAATGATTATGTAGGACTTTACTAAGAGATAACAATATGAGCGTAGAACCCAAAAAATGGGGAGTGATATATAACCCCAAAGCCGGCACACGAAAAGTGCAGAAACGGTGGAAAGAAATAAAAGAATATATGGACAGCAAAGGCGTGTCTTATGACTACGTGCAGTCCGAGGGGTTCGGATCAGTGGAACGTTTGGCTGGTATTCTTGCCAATAACGGATACCGCACTATTGTCGTAGTAGGTGGTGACGGTGCACTGAATGATGCAATTAACGGCATCATGTCGTCCAATGCAGAAGATAAAAGAGAAATCGCCATAGGCATCATTCCGAACGGCATCGGGAATGACTTTGCCAAATACTGGGAAATGACCTCGGAATACAAAGATGCGGTGGATTGTATCATCAACAACCGTCGCCGGAAAATCGATGTCGGCTTCTGTAATTATTACGACGGCGAGAAGCACGTTACCCGCTATTTCCTCAATGCTATCAATATCGGTTTAGGAGCCCGCATTGTGAAGATCAGTGATCAGACCAAACGTTTCTGGGGAGTGAAATTCTTATCATACCTCATGGCACTCATTTCGCTTTTCTTTGAACGCAAACTTTACCGGATGCATCTTAAAATAAACGGAGAACATATTCGCGGACGTATCATGACGGTTTGTATCGGTAGTGCATGGGGATATGGACAAGCTCCCAGCGCCGTTCCCTACAACGGCTGGCTCGATGTATCCGTTATCTACCGCCCGGAATTGCTACAACTTGTATCAGGCTTGTGGATGCTGATTCAGGGACGTATATTAAACCATAAGGTCGTTATGCCCTACCGGACACAGAAAGTGAAAGTACTGCGTGCACAAAATGCCTCTGTCGACCTGGATGGACGCCTCCTCGACAGACATTTCCCGTTGGACATCGGCATCATGCATGAGGCAATCACCTTGATTATACCCAACTAAAAATAACGATTAACGATTAACGTTTAGTGATAAGTGATTAGCAAGCTGTGCTATCACCTGCTAATCACTTATCACTAATCACTAAACACTAAATACTTATGATTGAATTAAAAAATAACCCTGCCGGAAATTTCTTTTTATTGGCAGGTCCTTGTGTGATTGAAGGGGAAGAAATGGCAATGCGCATTGCCGAACGTGTGGTAAACATCACAGAGAAACTACAGATTCCCTACATCTTTAAAGGTTCTTACCGCAAGGCAAACCGTTCACGCCTGGACTCATTTATGGGAATAGGTGATGAAAAAGCACTGAAAGTATTGCAGAAAGTACATGATACGTTTGGCGTGCCCACAGTTACAGATATTCATTCTGCCGAGGAGGCTGCCATGGCTGCCGAATACGTGGACGTACTACAGATTCCGGCATTTCTCTGCCGTCAGACGGACATTCTGATAGCTGCCGCAAAGACAGGAAAAGTCGTAAATATCAAAAAAGGCCAGTTCCTCTCCCCTCTTGCCATGCGCTTTGCTGCGGAAAAGGTAGTGGAAGCCGGCAATAAGGAGGTGATGATCACCGAACGTGGAACGACTTTCGGATACCAAGACCTCGTTGTAGACTACCGTGGAATACCGGAGATGCAAACTTTCGGTTATCCGGTTATTCTGGACGTCACCCACTCGCTGCAACAACCCAATCAGACAAGCGGAGTTACAGGCGGTATGCCACAGCTCATTGAAACTGTAGCCAAAGCCGGTATTGCCGTAGGCGTCGACGGATTGTTTATTGAAACACATGAGCATCCCGAAATAGCCAAGAGCGATGGTGCCAACATGCTGAAGCTGGATCTGCTGGAAGGATTGCTGACTAAGTTAGTACGGATAAGAGAGGCTATAAAAGAATAAGTTCACTCTTGTAAAGTGCACTGAGATAAATGGGAATTTAGCAAGTTTTGCCGCTAGATTCCCATTTGTGTAAAAAAACAATCCTCCTCTTGTGATTTCTTTTTCTGTCTTTCGACAAATAGAGCAAGAAACAATTTTAATATTCATTCATATGAAACATTCATTTCGTAGTTTATTGGTGGTAGCATTCGTTTTATGCGCCAGTTTCCAACAAGCGGTAGCACAGCAGATGCAGTTTCCGCCTCTTCCCGTGGACAAGAATGTCCGTATCGGCCAATTAGACAATGGCTTGACGTATTACATCCGTCACAACAAATTACCCGAAAACCGGGCTGAATTTTATATTGCCCAGAAAGTAGGTTCCATCCTCGAAGAGCCGCAACAACGTGGTCTTGCTCACTTTCTGGAACACATGGCTTTCAATGGCACAAAGAATTTTCCCGGCGATGACAAAGGCCTCGGTGTTATCCCCTGGTGTGAAACCGTAGGCATCAAATTTGGAACAAACTTAAATGCCTACACCAGCATAGACGAAACCGTCTACAATATCAGCAATGCCCCGATAGACCGTGCCGGTGTATTGGACTCTTGTTTGCTGGTTCTGCACGACTGGTCTAACTACATCCTGCTCAAAGATGACGAGATAGACAAGGAACGTGGAGTGATCCGTGAAGAATGGCGTAGCCGTAACAGCGGTATGTTGCGCGTTTATACCGATCTGCTTCCCACCATATATCCGGGTGACAAATACGCCGATTGTATGCCTATCGGTTCTATCGATGTGATCAATAACTTCCCCTACAAAGATATCCGTGACTATTACCACAAATGGTACCGTCCCGATTTGCAAGGTATCGTTATCGTAGGTGACATTGATGTGGACGCTGTAGAAGCCAAACTGAAAGCAGTATTTGCCGATGTACAGAAAGCAGTAAATCCGGCAGAGCGTGTTTATTATCCTGTTGCCGATAATAAGGAACCTATCGTAGCCATCGGTACAGATAAAGAAGTAGACGATCCGTCCATCGAGGTTTACTTCAAGCAAGATGCAACTCCCGATTCAGAAAAGAATAACGTAGGTTATCTGGCTTCCCAGTATATGACAAGCATGATCACCAGTATGTTGAACGCACGTCTGAGTGAACTGACCCAGAGCGCTAATCCGCCGTTTAACCGTGCATATAGCAGTTACGGTAATTTCTTTGTAGCTAAAACCAAAGAAGCCCTCAATCTTTCAGCATCAAGTAAAGCGAACGGTATTGAAGAAGCCCTGAAAGTCCTGTTACAGGAAGCAGAACGTGCCCGTCGTTTCGGTTTCACTGAATCTGAATACGCCCGTGCCCGCGCTAACTATCTGCAACGTCTGGAATCTGCATACAACGAGCGTGAGAAGACCAAACACGGTTCTTATGTACGTGAGTATGTACGTAACTTCCTGGATGCCGAACCTATCCCCGGTATTGAAACAGAATATGCCATGATGAACCAGTTGGCTCCTAACCTCCCGGTACAGGCTATAAACATGGCAATCCAGCAACTCGTTCCGGACAGCAACCAGGTAGTTATCATTGCCGGTCCCGAAAAAGAAGGATTAAAATATCCGCAGAAAGAAGAAGTTATTGCTTTGCTGAAAGGTATGAAGAGCCTCGATCTGCAACCGTATGTTGACAAGGTTTCTGATGAACCTCTGATGAAAGAAGCACCGAAAGGCGGCAAAATCGTATCTGAGAAGGAAGGTGAAATCTATGGTAGTACGAAGCTTGTTCTGTCCAATGGTGTAACTGTTTACATCAAGAAAACTGATTTCAAAGCAGATGAGATCCGTATGAAAGCAACCAGCCTGGGTGGTAAATCTCTTTTCCCCGATAAGGACGCACTGAACTTTGCTGTTATGGACAATGTGGTTGCTGTAGGTGGTTTGGGTAACTTCAGCCAGGTAGACCTTACAAAGGTATTGGCCGGAAAGAAAGTTTCTGTTCGTGCCGGACTGGGTGCTACTACTGAAAATGTATTCGGAACTTGTTCTCCGAAGGACTTCGAGACCATGATGCAGTTGACTTATCTCACATTCACCGCTCCCCGCAAGGACATGGAAGCATTCGAGTCTTATAAGAACCGAACAAAGGCCGAACTGGAAAGTGCACAAGCTAATCCGCTTTCTTCCATCAACGACACATTGCAGAAAGCCATGTACAACAACCATCCGCGCATGGTAATAATGAAACCGGAAATGGTAGATCAGATCAACTATGACCGTATTCTGGAAATGTACAATGACCGTTTCAAAGATGCCAGCGACTTTACATTCTATTTCGTTGGAAACATTGACCTGGAAACAGCTAAACCGCTGATTGCAGAATATCTGGGTGCATTACCTGCCATCAACCGCAAAGAGACTTTCAAGGATACCAAGATGGAGATTCGCAAAGGTACATACAAGAACGAATTTGCCAAAGAGCAACAGACTCCAATGGCAACTATCGTATTTCTGTATACCGGAAAAACTCCTTATACATTGAAGAATGAAATTCTGTTGAGCTATATGACCCAAGTGCTGAACATGGTTTATACTGAAGAAGTACGCGAAAAAGAAGGCGGTACATACGGTGTAAACTGTATGGGTAGCTTACAGAAGTATCCGAAAGAACAATTGCTGATGCAGATTGTCTTCCAGACCGATCCTGAAAAGAAAGATAAACTGGCCGGTATCGTAGTAGACGAGCTGAAGAAACTGGCAGCAGAAGGACCGTCTGATGTACATTTGCAGAAGGTAAAAGAGTACATGTTGAAAAAGTATGCTGATAACCAAAAGGAAAATGCATACTGGCTGAACAACCTGAACGATTACTTCTACTATAATATGGATATGACGCAAGGATATACAGATATTGTAAACAGTATCACTGCCAAAGATATCCAGAAGTTTGCAGCAGACTTGCTGAAACAAGGTAATGAGATCGAGGTAACGATGACGGTACCTAAAAAGTGATTAAGGAAGTAGTGATTAGTGATAAGTGAAAATACAGTTCTTATCACTAATCACTAACGACTAATCACCAATTAATCACTAACGACTAATCACTAAAAACATGAATCTATTTCTTGAGCTACGTAAACATGGAAAGTTAGCAGAAAAGCGACATCCGATGTACGAGAAGAGCAAGTTCGGAAAGTTTTGGATGTACTTCATGAGTGTGTTCTGGGCAGCTTATCTCATATTCTTCGGAACAACTTTCGCCTTTGCTTTCGACGGTGGAGCCAGAGAAGCCTACCATGTAATGAACAGCGGACTCATATTTGTGCTCGCCCTCGACTTTCTCATGCGCTTACCCTTCCTGAAGACACCTACACAGGAAGTCAAACCCTACTTACTGCTTCCCGTAAAACGGAGTCGTCTGATTGACTTCCTTCTCCTGCGTTCCGGGCTTAACAGCTTCAATCTGCTCTGGCTCTTCTTGTTTGTCCCATTTGCCATCATCACAGTTACTAAGTTTTATGGAGTGGCAGGTGTGTTGACCTATTGTATTGGTATTTGGCTACTCATCGTATTCAACAATTACTGGTATTTATTGTGCCGTACGTTGATGGACGAACGCATCTGGTGGTTCCTTCTACCGGTAGCCGTATATGGTGGTATTGCTGCTGCACTTTTCATTCCGGACAACAGCCCGATATTTGCCTTTTCAGTCAATCTGGGTGAAGGATTCATCACCGGAAATATACTGACGTTTATCGGAGTTCTGATGGCTATTGCCATCATGTGGTTCATCAACAGGAGTATCATGCAAAGATTAGTCTATAACGAACTAAACAAGGTAGAAGATACAACCGTACAGGTAAAGACTGTATCCGAATACAAATTTCTGGATCGTTATGGTGAAATCGGTGAATATATCCGGTTAGAGCTGAAACTGTTGCTTCGTAATAAAGTCTGCAAAAAATCACTCTATAACATCACTGCTGTAGTATTAGCTTTTAGCCTCATTATCAGTTTTTCTGACCTTTATGAGGGAGGCGCACGCGACTTCTTCGTGCTTTACAACTATATCATCTTCGGTATTCTGTTCCTCTCGCCTCTAATGAGCTACGAGGGCAACTACATTGACGGGCTAATGAGTCGTAAAGAATCCATCTATTCGTTACTATGTGCTAAATATATTTTATATAGCCTGGGTCTGATCGTTCCGTTTATATTGATGATCCCTGGTATGGTGACAGGTAGGGTATCTGTCTTGCAATGTATCTCATGGCTTGTATTTGTTCCGGGCTGCGTCTATTTCTGTATGTTCCAACTGGCAGTGTACAATAACAAGACCCTCAATCTGAATGCCAAGATGACCGGTCGTCAAAACGTGGGGACAGGATTGCAGAACCTTATTTCAGCTGGTGCATTTGGTGTGCCCCTACTACTGATGTTCGGGTTAAAGGTAATAGTTGGCAAAGAAGCTACACCATGGATTCTTATTGGTATCGGGCTTATATTTATCCTAACTTCAAGATGGTGGTTAAGGAATGTATACCATCGCTTCATGAAGCGCCGGTATAAGAATATGGAAGGATTTCACGATAGTAGACAAAAATAATTACGAATATGATAGAGATAAACAATCTTCAAAAAAACTTCGGCCAAAAGAAAGCCGTAGATATTGAAAAATATGTCATAGAACAAGGTGACATGCTGGGTTTGGTAGGCAACAACGGAGCCGGTAAAACAACCCTTTTTCGCCTGATGCTGGACTTACTCCAAGCAGATCAAGGCAATGTAACCATTAATGATATCGATGTAGCCAAAAGCGAAGACTGGAAACAATTCACCGGCGCTTTCATCGATGATGGCTTCCTGATCGATTACCTTACTCCCGAAGAGTACTTCTACTTTATCGGTAAGATGTACGATCTGAAGAAAGAAGAAGTAGATGAACGCCTGCTTCCTTTCGAACGATTCATGAATAATGAGGTCATCGGACAAAAGAAGTTCATCCGTAACTTCTCTGCCGGAAACAAGCAGAAAATCGGTATCATATCCGCTATGCTGCATCATCCGCAATTGCTGATCCTGGACGAACCGTTCAACTTCCTTGATCCGAGTTCACAATCCATCATCAAGCACCTGCTGAAGAAGTATAATGAAGATCACCATGCCACGGTTATCATTTCAAGCCACAACCTGAACCATACAGTAGACGTATGCCCTCGCATTGCTTTGCTGGAAAATGGTGTCATCATCCGTGACATACAAAATGAACATAACTCAGCAGAAAAAGAACTTGAAGATTACTTCAACATAAGAGTGGAAGAAGAAATTGAGGAAGAACTGGCAGAAACAGTGATTGAAGAAACACCTCTTCAGGAAACAATCATTGAAGAAACTATTGCTGAGGAACCTATCACTGAAGAACCCTCCGCTCAACCGGAAAAGAAAGAAGAACAGGAATGAAAAAATACTTCTTATATATAGTTGTCCTCATCGGATTGACATTCAGTTTAAGCTCATGCCATACATCAGCGCCCCGGCTCAATTACAAGGCACTGGCAAAAGCTTCTGTCCGCATGGGTGTTGATATAAATATGGAAGATAACCACAAGTTGTACATTGCCTCTGCGGAGTGGATGGGTGTCCGCTACCGCACAGGCGGTGACAACAAGCACGGAGTAGATTGTTCCGGACTGGTATCGCAACTCTATAAAGAAGTATATAATATCCGTTTGGCCAGAAGCACCGATGGTCTACTTAAAGAAAGCAACAAAGTCTCCCGCCGCAATTTGCGTGAGGGAGATTTGGTGTTTTTCACCAGCCGTGCATCCAAGAAGAGGGTGGCACACGTGGGTATCTACCTCAAAAACGGGAAGTTTATTCATGCAAGTACCAGCAAAGGGGTTATTGTCAGTAGCCTCAACGAACAATACTATACGCAATACTGGCTTTGCGGCGGCAGAGTAAAATAAGAATCTTTTTTTCTTCCCCTGTGATTTTTCCTTTCCCTCCCCGACTTATAGTTCAAATGAAACTTTAAAAAGGAAAAACGATGAAAAAGATTTTAGGTGTCCTTCTCTTTATCGGCCTTGCGCTGAATGCCAACGCACAATTACTTTGGAAAATCTCCGGTAACGGACAAGAAAAGCCCTCATACATTTTAGGTACCCACCATCTGGCACCTCTCAGTATCAAAGATAGCATTGCCGGATTGCCACAAGCCATAGAAGGCACTACTCAGGTATACGGAGAAGTAGTCATGTCCGATATGATGTCACCCGAGTTCATGCAGATAATGCAGCAAAGCATGATGATGGCAGGCGATACCACTCTCCAGAAATTTTTTACCCCGGAACAATATGAAGTAGTAGGCAAGGTAGTGAAAGAGAACCTGATGGCAGATATAGCCATGTTGGGCAAATTAAAACCCGCTGCCATAACCCAACAACTGACCCTGATATTGTGCATGAAGCATCTGGGTGGTTTTAATCCACAGGAGCAATTAGATACTTACTTCCAGCAGCAAGCATTGCAAAGCGGTAAAAAAATAGGTGGTTTGGAAACTCCGCAGTCTCAGTTAGATATGCTCTTTAAAGGTCAGACTCTACAGCGTCAGGCAAACTTACTCTATTGCCTCGTAAGTGACATAGATAAAGCTATGGAACAAACTAAACGTCTCAACAACGCATACAAGGCTCAGAACCTGGATGAAATGCTGAAGCTGATAGAAGAACGTGATGGCAGCTCGTGCGATCCGCAACCGGGCGAAATGGAAGCCCTGCTGGATAACCGTAACAAAGCATGGATTGAGAAAATGCCTGCTCTCATGAAGGATGCTCCTACCCTTTTTGTTGTCGGTGCAGGCCACCTGCCGGGAACTAACGGAGTGCTGAATCTGCTGAAACAGCAGGGATATACTGTAGAACCTATGAAATAAAAACTATAAATTCTCTCTTTACTGACATTTTCTGAAAACAAAGAAAATGCAAGATATCGGGTGATTGCAAGTGATTTGTGGTCACCCGCTTTTATATATCAAGAAATATGCATATCTTTAGACGGATTTAAAGTCCAACTTTAAATCCGCCACAGCAATGAATAACATTTTGATATACAGAAAGCTAACAGATGAAACCAAACGTCTTGTCTATCATTTTCCTGTTATAACGATAACTTAACGAAGCTCACCATTACCCAGAGCTATTTTCATCTATTCAGGTCTTGGCAGTTTCAAATCCGGAAAGGCCTATATGCTTCCACCCTACTTTGCCAATATCGGTAAACGCCTGGTAAAAACAAATAAGATATATTTCTATGATACTGGCTTGGCAGCTTGGGATAGAGAATGAAGAACAATTAGCTACTCACCCGGCTAAAGGAGCCTTATTTGAGAATCTTATCGTAAATGAGGCAATGAAAAACAGGCTCAACAGGGGAAAAGATCCCAATTTATATTTCTACAAGGACAAAGGGCAAAAAGAAGTGGGTCTTCTGTGTACCTAGGGTAACAGCGTTCAGGCATACGAGATTAAATCAGCTCAAAGTTTCCACAAAGAATTCTTCAAAGGTATTGACTATCTGAACGGGATCTTTGGAGATCGCCTAACAAAAACAGCTGTTATATTCGACGGGCAAGATGAGTTACATACAGAGAAAAATGGAGTTTATAATTTCCGAAATTTCTATTTGGAATAAAAAAGAGTTCTGAATCTGCTGAAACAGCAGGGATATACTGTCAATGCGAGATACCGGGTGGTTGCAAGTGATTTGTGGTCACCCGTTTTTATAAAAAAGGGTACATCAGGAAATACCCCGACATACCCTCTAATCTTAGTATATGTTCATCATCACATATTCATCGTATTGGCTCCTAAAGCTCCCAACACCGCTGATGCTACAGCGATTACTATTTTTAAAATCTTATCCCAAATCGTCTTTTTCATATCAATTACTTTGCATTTCAATAATTCATAGACTGCGCAGCCTTTAATTCTTAATTTCTAATTCTTTAAATTCTAAAGCCCCAGCTTTAGACCCTATCCCAGAGGATCATCTTCAATACCTCCGTCTCCACCTGAACCACCTCCGTTACCATCATCCGGATCTTTACCGCCATCGGAAGAAACATCCTTACCCGTCCACTTCTCAAATTCAACACCCTGCCACAAAGCCCGGGTAGTTCCCAGAGCAGCCGGACGTGTATATTCAGGAGTAAACATAAAATGTAATGACGTCACCTGATTCGGACTCACATCCTTCTCTGCATCCACCCCCTTTCCGCGTGTCCGTGCAATCACCGTAAATGTTCCCAAACCATCCAGACGAACCGAACGGCTGTTCAATAACTGTAAGCGCATCACCGACATCAGGTTTCTGACCACATTATGTACATCACCCGGTGTTGCCGAACACTTTTCAGCTACCATTTCTCCCAACTGCTGCAGATTAACAGCTCTTCCCACTTTCTTCAATGCTAGATGCCACTGCTTAGCACCCTCTTTCGTTTTCAATTGCGATTGTCTCGCATAATACAATAAAGGCATAATCTTTCTCCTTTTGCTTTTAAATTCAACTTCATTTTTATTAGCTTGTGTTGATCAACAGTGCAAAGGTGAAGATATATTCAAAAATAACCAAAGAAAACAGGTTGGCCCAGACTGTTATTTCAGATTAAATCATAAATCACTATAAATAATATATATATAAAAGGCTGCCAATATTGTTTAAAACGACATTAACGAATTTTACAAGAACGAATTTATAAAAAAATAAGATAAAAATTATTTTTGACCAAATCATAAAAAGCCAAGCATTCACTATATGGTGGTACAACAAAATCACAGTAAAATTCACTCATGTTCATAAAATTACGATTTTAAAATTATAAAGTAAAGTAGATTACAAAAAGAAAAAAATAAGAACCAAACAATGAGTGTTGACGAGAGTAAATGGAACACATTATTTTTTATCAATAAAACATCTGTATTCAGGTAATATTACTTTAAGAATAAATTAGGAGTTCTTTCGTATCTGTTCTTATCAGTTTTTTGTGGCCAGAAAAAATAACTCACGAACTTCCATATTACTCTGATTGCCCTATTCATATCCAAATATTCTTTACTACTTTACAATAGCCTCCTTAATACAGTCAACAATATAGTGAACATTATCGTCCGTTACATAAGGACCTGCTGGCAAGCAGAAGCCAGTCTTGAAGATCTCTTCAGAAATGCCATTGGCATAAGCAACTGCATTAGCATAAACAGGTTGTTTATGCATCGGTTTCCACACCGGACGACACTCAACTTTTTTACCTGCCATAAACTCTCTAAGAGCCTCCACATTATCATTAGGTTGGCAATCTGTAACAGCACTATCCACCGCCTTGACTACACCAGAAGCACCACCAACAGCGGTCTTGATAACCTCTTTATATACATTCTCCTGACCTTGAATCTTCACATCCTCATCAAGAGTTGCTGCACAAAGCCAAAAGTTCGAATCGTACTTCTTAACTCCATTTTCTTTTTCCTCCGACGGCTGCTTATGCAAATGTACTCTCGGTACATCAGCAAGCAACTCTTCGTAAAGTTCCTGTACATGCTTATGGTGAGCAATATGTGCATCAAGGACAGTCATCTGACCACGACCAATACCTGCACACACATTGCTCATGCGGTAGTTGTAACCAATCTCCGTATGCTGATAATAAGGATACGCATCGCGCGCCTGAGTTGCATGCCACATGATATTATTCGCATCCTCATCGCTTCGGCAGATCAACGCACCACCACCAGAGGTTGTAATCATCTTGTTGCCGTTGAACGAAAGCACACCGAAACGGCCAAAGGTGCCCAGCACCTGACCATTGTAACGAGAGCCCATTCCCTCTGCAGCATCCTCAATCACCGGAATGCCATACTTATCGGCAATGACCATAATGCGTTCACAATCGTAAGGCATGCCATAGAGCGCCACAGGGATTATCGCCTTCGGATATTTGCCCGTTTTCTCCTTACGGTCAATGATAGCCTTCTCTAGTAGCTCCGGGTCCATGTTCCAAGTTTCCTTCTCTGAGTCAATGAACACAGGCTTAGCTCCCAGATAAGTGATAGGGTGGCTCGAAGCACAAAAAGTGAAACTCTGCACACACACCTCATCGCCAAGCTGCACGCCACATGCAATCAGTGCTAAATGTACTGCCGCCGTTCCTGCTGAAAGGCATACCACCTTTCTATCCAATTTACTACCATCCAAGTTTGCATTTGAAAAATCCGCAAGGTTCTGCTCAAACGTATACACGTTCGGCCCCATTGGCACCACCCAATTAGTGTCAAAGGCTTCCTTTACATACTTTTGCTCGTAACCTTCCTCGCTCATATGAGCGAGACAAAGATAAATTGTTTTTACTTCTTCTGACATAATACTATATCAACATATTATAATTATTTTTATTGTCCTTCCTCTTAACAGATAGAGAACATCATTTTCATATAATAAACTTTACATATTTAAATCCTTTTAAATATAGTTCATCAATTGAGCAAATAACGATTTCAATATCTCATTCTAGTTCCTAGAGTTTTATACATCATTTATCCACAAACAACTTTGCAATATCACAAGTCTGTTTCTGATAATAAATTCCAAGTGGACACATAAAAACACTACCGCTCAGAAATATCCATGGTAACTACATTATAACATACACATTTACTAATTCAGGGAGTGTAACATTTACATCCTTAAGACAATCAATATCGTAATAATATTTACTATTAGCTACTAACATTTACAATAACATTATTTTACTCCACCTATTTCCATGCAGAGAAAGGGTATTTCTCCTCCAGCTCCACATACAGATTTAGGTTATACTTCATCAATTCCATAGCCTTCTCCAGCACCACAGCCCCCCCTTCTGCTCCCTGCCCAGATAGACTGAGTGTGGTGAAACGGAATTTGTAAAGATATTAACCGCCAGCGAACAAGTCTTCTTCAGCTCTGCTAGTGCTTCCTTGCGATTGCGCATACCCTTTAGCCAGTTCCCAAACTCACCCCAAACGCACACCAGCAGCCTAACCTCCGGCAGAGCATAGACCAAAACCGTCGCCTCCCTCTCTTGCTCCTGAAAATGATACCCACACATTCCTTTTAAACCAGAAAGGCCATCTGGCTATCGTTGTAGAATTGCACTTTAGGGTGACTACTAATGAATAACATAGTGAACTGCAAGTTAAAGGCTTAAAGATATTAGCTTCTGTACAATGGAAAGAACTTGCTTTCCTGATTAAACTCAATATCTCGAGCGGCGCGTTCTGCAACCAACTCGTCATAACGAGACTGATCAAACACATGCTTCGCTATCGAGAACTGACAATTCGAAAAGCGATTGAAAGCTATCTTAAACTTGAATAGATTATCCTCATCCGAACCAACTCCACCGCCTAAATGAAAGGTCTTCATACCCTTCTCGCACCCCCACATAGCTGCCTTATAGAGCAATAGATTCGATGGAGCTAGATTACGATATTCAATATCTGAACAGCTCAGGTGATAATTCAATCGACCATTTGCAAAAATCATGATGCTCATCGCAATAATCCTGCCCTCATACTCCGCCCAAAACATCTCATAGTTATCATTCAGATCCTCGTGGATACTATTGTAGAACTCTGGCTCGAAGTAGTAATACTCCTCTGCATTATCCCTATCCATGATGGCATTGTAGATTTTGATAAACTCATCGAAGAGTTCCAATCCCCGCCCATGCTTTATCTCAATGCCGTTCTTCTCCGCCTTGCGTATCATATTACGGTTCTTCGAGTGGATATTCATCCAAATTACATCCTCAGATGCCAAATCCATAGCCACCGTCTTGCCCAAATCGATCACATCCGAACAAACCTTCATCGAAACAGCATTAGCCAACATAGGATGATAGCGTACAAAATTGTCCACAATATTCTCTTCTTTCATCTTCCGCACGTATGCAGTCCAAAGGGCACGAAGTTTCTCCTCGTTTGAGTTTGAATTTTGGTTTGAATCTAAGTTTTCATCCTCGAGTCCCTCAATCAGGAAACCGCCATAACCGTAAGGCGTGATCGAATCATACATCCCCTCAATGGCTGTCATGCGTTTCATATACACATAGATCCCACGGAGTCCCCCCTTCGCATTTACGTCTTCGTTTGAGTTATAGTAGAATAACTGCGGCTCCCCATCACCATGTATTTGGAATGCCTTCACATAGCCACTCAAGTAATACACATCGTAATTGGCAAAAGTGCGGACCAACTCGTCCCACTTTTTTGCCTCTTCTATACTATATATTTTAACCATTGTCAATTATGCTTTCTTGTTTATATATTGATTCCATCCCAAATCATCGGTTTCGTCATACTGATTCTCGCCAATGTCTTCTTGACATAATACGTTCTTGATGGTCATAAAAACAATCTTCAGATCAAGCCAGAATGAGAAATGATCCACATACCAAACATCATATTCAAATTTTTTGCTATACTTGCAAGTATTGCGTCCGTTTACCTGCGCCCATCCGGTAATGCCTGGACGAACCTCATGGCGTCTTATCTGTTCCTCATTATAGAGTGATAAGAAATCTACCAGTAGCGGACGAGGACCAACTAGTGCCATATCGCCTTTCAGTACGTTGATAAACTGAGGAAACTCATCAAGAGATGTTGAGCGTACAAAGCGACCAACTTTTGTCAATCTCTTTTCATCTGAAAGCAGATTGCCTTCAGCATCACGCTCATCAGTCATAGTTTTGAACTTGATTACATTGATTATCTTTCCATTTTTTCCTGGCCTTGGTTGCAAGAAAAAGACACCTGAACCTTTGTTAGCAAAATGCAACCAAATCGCAACAATCACTAATATAGGCCAAACAATAAGAAGTGTGATAAGAGCAATTGTAAAATCAATAACACGTTTGAAAAAATGTCTGTACATATTATTAGAATATTAGTTAATGCCCAATTTAGAGCGTATCCTTTTTAGAAGACACCAGAAAAGAGATCTCAAAAAAACTAGCACAAAAGTCGACTGTTTTTTCACTATTGGCATACAGCCAAGTCCATATTTTGCGATGCCAGAGTAAAAAAATCTCTGTAATCGACAAAAATCCGATAAAAAATTGTCCATATAATTCTATATGGAACTATCTTGCAACTTTATGGTACTGATTATGCTATAATATACGGTGCAATCTACCTCCCTCATCACTTCCGAAGTACAGTGTATTCTTTTGTTTGGTTGTCAAAGGACGGACTTCCCTTTCCCAGACTATTCTAGATCAGATAACGCCGATCTTTTATGCAAGTGAAAATTTTCTTTCAAAACTTGTGGAAATAATTGAAAGCCCCTCGCATATATTTACTTCTCAACTCTTGCTGTCGTCAGGTACAATCCTTGTCGGTAATTATCTCTTTGCCATACTCACTCTCAAAACGCAAGAGTCAAAGCCTGAAGATCGAAATAATGTAGTAAGTTTTACCCTATTATTCACTATCCCAGTCTACCTTTTAATGTATTCAATTCATTAATAGAGTAAAATATAGAGCTCGAGCTTTTGGCAAGTATTTTATTTCCCAAAAGCACAAATCAACAATAGAATGCTTTTGAAATAATTGATACAAAACATTTCTTCCTTATGAGAATAGAAAACAGTAAGAGCTGTTTTTGAACCTAATGTAATCTGTATGGGACAAATAACAGTTTTTACATATTATTTTATTGAGTTATACCAAAATTGATTATGACTCTAATGATTTAGTGTATATCTCAGTCAATCTAGCAGCTGTATATCCGATATCATAATACTTCTGATAAATTACTTCTGCATATTGATATCTATCTTTTTGAACAGTAGATAAATGATCAATAGCAGATACCCATTCTTTAATATCATCCTCAAGTTTCATAGAGGTAACCAGATCTGTTATAAAAGCTTCTTTTGTGACAGTATCTGATACTAAACAATTAACACCAGAACACTGTGCTTCGATTAGTACAAACGGAAGACCTTCAAATAATGATGGGAGAAAGAACAGATCCATTGCAGAATAGATTCTTTCTATATCCGAACGTAATCCCAAGAAATATACAAATTCTGTTAGACTAAGAAGCTTTACCTTCTCTTTTATTTCTTCAAAGAGAGAACCTTCGCCAACCAACAGCAATACAGAAGAAGGTTTTATATCATGGACATTCTTGAAAACATCAATTATAAAAGTATGATTCTTTGCTGTTTCAAAGCGGCCTACATTACCAATTAGATAAGCATCTTTCGGTATTCCAAGTTCTCTTCTAATCGCCTCTCTACTCTGCTCACTATATTTAAACATCTTAACATCAATAGCATTATTAATAACTTCAAAAGGCCTGTTGCTAAACATCCACTTGCCAGCTTCCTGACCGCAAGCAAGATGTACATTAGAAAGTACATTTACAAACAATCTATTAATGTAATGTAGTGACTGTAAAACACCAACATTTGATTGTGTGTTGTGGCTATGAAGTATTATTTTCTTTACACCATAAATTTTACCTAGAATAAGTGGTAAAATGTAAAACAATGCGTTAGCATGCACATGCAAGGCCTCATATTCAGATGCATGTTCTCTAAAGAACCGGAGTGTTTGAGTGAAGTTTGAAAAAAGATGGCGCGGAAAGTCTGGAACAATATAAATATTACCGCCATGCTGTTTAATGATATCATCGTATGCACAATTATCCTTCCTACAAAGAAAATCAAACTGCAGCTTTGTATCATCTACATATTTTAGATTATTAATAATAAAGATGGGAGCCCCTCCACGTCCCATTCCTCCAATGATATGAAGTACTTTCCTTTTCATATTCCTATAAGTTTATGATCGATATCAAATCTTTTACCAGATCTTTTATTTTATCTTTCCATATCCTACATTCGTCACATGCAGCTATCAGTCCCTTTTCCGCAAACACGTTACCAAACTTTTCACGATTTATGGGTTTTGCCAAACAGCTATGCAATCTTGGATTTCCATTTCTTATTTCCTCAAAAGTTGCATCATGCAAGATGAAATCGTCCAATGAAGACATTAACCAAGCTCCTTTTTTGCTGTGTACTATTATGGCAGAAACACCATTAGGATTATACCGTGGATCTGTTTTGGGAAGCCCCCAAAAATCGCCTAAAGTAAGATCTACTTTGTTATAAGTCTTGAATTGACAATTGTAGCACGAATACCTCATAAATGTTTTAAAAGCATATCCTGCCAAAGATGCATACCATGGTTTGTTATAGCTGAGCGTTTCTCCAGAAAAAGCTTGTATTGAAGGCCAACACCATCCTTTGTCTTTATTCCTATATGTGAAATAAGTAATCTTCTTACCTGTAGTTTTCTCTATCTGTTCTACAAACTGCCTATGCGTACTCTGCGAGGTAACTCCCGAGCAAATCAACTCTGCCGTGTAAAGATTATGATCCTCTTTTATAAACTTCTTCAGCGCAGCCACATCACATGGTAATCCTATATATAAAACCTTCTTGCTCTCCGCCAAATCTTGTTTAACCGCTAAATACGTATCCCTCTTATAGGTTTGTGCATACTTCGAACCTTTAAGTTGTGGTAAATCCTTTACATTATCAATTCTTTTTATTGCGATGGACTTGTAATTATCAGTATATGCGGCTCCATATACTATGCCGCCAGTTTTTATAATTTTTTTAGAAATAGCTGTAGCAACACCACCTGATGAAGTACTTAAGTGCTCTTTATCAATATTATAGAATCCTGCATAGCATGAAAGCACATTAAAGCATGACTCATTTTTTGCCACCTCAAATGGACATACTTTTATACATTTTCCACAATTAATACAAAGTTTTTCATCTACAGTTGGATACTCAAACCCTTCTCTGTCTAGATCCATTCTTACTGCATTCTTCGGACAAGAGATCGCACAATTACCACAGCCACAGCATGAATCCTTCCCTTTTATAGCTACGCTATTTGTTTTCATATACCATTGTTCTTAATGCAGCAAGACCTTGTTCTCTTATTTCACCCAATTTGATATTAATTTGACCAAAAGGAATAATCTCCGTTAAATTCTCAGGGATTGCTGTCCTTGGGTAAAGTAAACGTTCGGGGATACCTACCATCGAAAGGAAACTGTTAATTCTTGATTCATTTTCAGGAATACAACACCATACATTGCGATTAAAAATCATAGAAAAAGTAGTACCATGAAACGAATCAGTAACAACATAACTTGCATTCTGGAATAAACCAACCCATTCTGATGGACCAACTGTTGGCTTTGGAGTATAGTCAAAATAGTATCCCATAATAAATGGCACAGCTACAACCTTTAAATTGGTTTGCTTTTTCAATTGTTTTACAACTTCAATCAATTTACCTGATGGAGATATTTGGTATACCAAAATGTATGGCTCATTAATTCCAGCATTGTTAGCAACTTTACTCCAGCTATCTTTATCAACCAACAAAGTTGGATCAACAGTAACATTAGCATCAACATCGAATAAATCTTTCAGAATGTCGACACCAGAAGTCTCTCTAATATTATAGTACTTATAATTCTGTAACAGTTCCCGATATTTGGGCTTTAATTCCTCCTCAAACTTCAAGAATCCGAAACTTGCTGCATAGCTTCCTTTTTTATTTCCATCTTTGACAAAATGCAAGAAATAAGAGTCATCATAGCCAACTAGGCTGCCGTTCCATACCTGATCACTGCCAGTAATAAATAAATCATATTCATTTTCTATAGTCTTGATGGTATCCTTATCTAATGGTTTTGATAACCTTAACAAGCGTCGGAACTTTCGAAAAGCCTTATTCCTTGGCATTCTTAATAGCGAATATGCCATTCCCAAAAAATAACGAACAACACCCTTTTCTTTCAACGCTGATAATTTATACGGTTTATTCAGATATGGGCTTGTATAGTCCAAAATTTCATTTTCAACCCCTAAAGCTAAAAGAGATTGCTGCAAAGCATAGCATTGTAATGCTGCTCCAAAGTTATTAGTATTATGGAATGTGATAGTAGCTGTTTTCATTTTAAGATTTCATTATAAATATTAATCATCACTTTGACTGCGTTTTCTTTTTCAAATGGAGCTACGGCATTGATGCATGTTTGCCTCATTGACTCGCGCATATTCTTGTCGTTTGCAAGAGTATCTATAGCTTTTGCAAATCCATCTACATCGTCAGGCGATAGTGCATAACCCGTTTTACCGTCTATAACATAGTCCAATATACCATGAACATTGCTTGATACGAGTGGAACACCTGCTGCCATTGCTTCAATACCAGCAAGGCCAAGCCCCTCAATGCGCGATGGAAATGCACTAATATCAGCTGTATTACAAAGCTCAGGTATGTCTTTTCGAAAACCTAGAAATTTTACTCTGTCACTAACATCCAGTTCTTTAGCTATCTTCTCCAGATGCTCACGTAATGGCCCCTTTCCGCATATCGCATAATAAATATTGGGATTCTGAAGTTTGCTCAACGCACGGATTATAACCTCATGGTTCTTACGTTCAATCATCTCTCCGACAGAAAGTAACAATACACAGTTCCTTGGAACACCTATTGATTCTTTGTATGCTTGTTTATTAACGACTATCTTGCTGATTTTATGAATATCAACACCAACACCAGGAATATAGCGAACATTGGGAGCATGAAACGTTTTCGCGCGATTGTAGTCTTCTTTATTGATGGTTACGATATAGTCACAAAAACGAGACATCACTCTTTCCACCGGATAATACAACAGCCAATTTTTTACAGGTGATGCATTATGGAAATGGAACCCATGGCAAGTATACATCACTATCGTTCCTTTCTTTCGAGAGGTCCTTGCAGCCAAACGGGTAAGAATACTGACAGTAGGTGTATGAACATGTATGAGATCAAAATTGTTCTCATCAATAATTGCTTTCAATTTTTTATAGCAATCATAGTTCTGGCTACTGAAAGGTGACCGTGTAAAATGGATGTTGTGAATATATACACCTTCTGATTTATTTTTTTTTATAAATTGCTTAATAATTTCCTCGTCGGTATCTGCAAAATAATCAAAATTACAAGCAATATGAAGTTCACACCCTTTTGCATTATTAAGGTATTCTATCAGGTCTTTGTTGAAAGTTTCAATAAAACCTACAATTGATGCTACAATTAAAACTTTCTGCTGCTTCATAATACTATTTTTTTAACGCAAGTCTTACAACCTCTGATTTGTTATCATTTTGGTTGAACTTAACAGCATTACTTGAGAATGTATTGTAATTGTCTGCTATGTTCTGTATTGCCTGTGCAAAGTACTTTGTATTCATCTTTGGAACACATACACCCATACGATTATATTCAACAGTATATCTAAGACCAGGAATATCGTTTCCTATCATAGGTATTCCAAACTGCGAAAACTCATAAATCTTATTTGGAGCACAATAAATCGAATTCAAAGGAGATGTGAAAGTACCATATACAGGCGTATAGATAAGAATGCCGACAAAAGCATGACTTGTTACCTCCAGATGATATGGTGCAGCTATGTATGGCATCATTATGGTTTTTCTATATTTCTTCAAATGCTCACATTTGCTGCCTGTCATTACCATGAAAACAAGGCTGTCATCAAGTTCTTCTACAGCCTTTGCAATCGACTCGATAGGACGCTCCACATCCACAACGCCCTGATACAAGATAATCTTCTTGTCCTTCAATTCCGCGATAACTTTCTTTGCCGATTCTGAACGAGTTATCTCCGATTGGCGATGAAAACCATTAGGCATTGGCTTATTTGAAATAATCAATGGCAATTCTTTAAGCTTGAACCATGCCTGTGTAATCTGGGCTCTATTATACTCGCATACAATCACCTTGTGTGCAGCATGGGCAAGTTTCACGATATCCACGCCCATCGTATGCGAGCCAATATAAGCGACCTTATCCACCAACTCAAATAAATGCAGATTATATCTATATTTGAGCAGTTTCATGCCCATGTGTTTAATTGTAATGTTTGACATAACCCACAGAAGAGTATCGTCGCCATAATGCGAATCTATGTAACTCCAAATGTTCTTGCGGACTACAAACAAATCCTTCAGTTTAGTTATTGGAGATGTGTTATAAGTATAGTCCTTACCTACTTTTTGAATGATTACAGACTTAGGAAGCACCTCTATAAGCTGATTGTTTACAACCGTTGTTAAAACAGTTACTTCAGTAGCGGCATTAACTAGTTCATTGATCAATGCCATTGTTGGCGGATAGCCCAATATTGAATCCACCTGTATAAGGATTATTTTTTTTAACATATAACTGAGTTATTTATTATCTTGATTATTTATAGATTTTATTCTCAGCGCAAATAATAAATACAATATCATCACAGGTGTTAAATACAAACTTGACATAAATAACAAGATTAAAAATATAATTATTAGTTATCGTCCAATTTTGACGTATAGTTCAAGGAAAGCCGCCACAAGGTAGTTTCCTAATAAATAACGTCAAAAAGGAGACTGATTTTTAATATTTGTTATTAATCCAGTCCGATTGTCAAGGGCAACAAATGTTCATAATCCCTGCGCCCTTTAACAATCTCGCTGAAGAATCTCTTGAAATAATCCAGCACTGACACACCCTGCATCTTGCAAGCTGAGACGATGGCATGATATATTGCTAAGACGCGGGCCATCTTGTCACTGCCAAAGAATGACGAGTTCTTTCGCTCACCGATCAATGGACGAATAAAACGTTCTGCAATGGAATTGTCGATTGAATAAGAGCCGTCATTTAAGTAGGCGAACAGCTGAGTCCAAAAAGTATTCATATAGCTTATGACCTTCTCCATCAACTCCACATGGAGCGGATGATCATCACTGAGCAGGACGTCAAGCTTACTGCGTAACTTTATGATTATTTCTTTGGTCTTTAAATTATTCCGGCAAAGCCTTACCTGTTCGGGGGACAACTTGCCTTCTTCATACTCGCGTTCAAGTTTGTAAAACTCACCGATAAACTCCAATATGAATGCGGCATCCTTATCATTGCCCTGCTCCAACGCATACTTGAACTTCGCACAGGCATGAGGCATGCAACAAAGATGTTCTATATCAACCATATGTTCATCCAAATACATATAGACATTGTAGCCATCTGACTGAAGGAATTTCACCTGATTGTCACCCAGATTTTGATTTTGTTTCCGCGTCCTCTTCCTGCGCGGGAGTCCCACCAGGCTGCGGCAATGAGGATTTGAGGGATTGGGGAGTGCCATCGAAATCATCCTTGTCACGTGTATGGTCCTCTTCACCCTCCCGCTTCTTTTTATAATCCTTTAACTGCTTTTCTACTGTTATAGCAGCCTACTGCATGGAAAGAAATTCATCAGCCTTGGACAACAGTTCATCTATGCGAGCCCCGTCCTTTAGCTTCCTTGCGGAAGTAAGCAATTAGAGTGAATCAGACGTAATCTTTAGACATCACGATAAAGACATCACCGTCTTCAGGTTCACAATTCAACTGCTGATGAATGATGGATAAGACCTTATCATACTTACAACGCATATCGTGGAAATTGCAGACAAAGAAAAAACGGTTAAGACCGGTTATATTCAACATAAACCCTTCAGTTTCCCTACCAGATTCTTCAAACCCGCATAGCTCAAATTCTTCTGACTGACATGCACACCGTTGCTCATACGGATATCCACCAAGATACGAAGTTCGGTATTCGGAAGAACCGGGGAAGCGCATGTAGGATTCTGATCCAAAGCCGGTGCAGATGCTGCCTTCGAAACCACATCCGTGAGAGGAGTACCAAAAACCTGGACAGGTATTAACTTTTTTCGGGTGTCCTTGTACCATTTATCAAAAAGGTTATAAGGCACTTTGTTCGACAAACAGAATTGCTCTATGGAGATTCCCGAGGGTCCCCTCTAATTTGTAGCGCAAAAATAAATGTTCAAATTCATTGTAACTATACACAAACTGTGCTTTTTGATTTAATGAAAGCAAAGTTAAGATGTTGGCAGCGAGTAGGCAATACGGCATTTGGAGACGCTAACAGATTAATCTAGGAGAATTACTTTATTCTCAAACTCTTCTATTCACTAACTAACTTTTGATAAACAGTGATATGCTGTTTTGCAATATTTTTCCAAGAATATATTCCTTTTTTCCCTATATCTACAGATGACCAAGAATTCCATATTCCTTTGATGTTTTCAAGAATTTTTTCTTTTATAGGTTTGGTATAAAACAAACCTGGCACCCGTTCAGGATATATACCACAGTGTGTTGTGCACAAAACTGGGGTATGTTGAGATAAGCTCTCAAATATTACCAACGGAAGCATCTCAGTAACACTAGGAATTGCTGTCAAATAGGCTCCTTTATATAGTTGACGCATGATATTGGCGTTAGTTTCTTTACCCCAAAAAACGACATTATTCCCAGCTATGTTTTTGCATCGTTGATAATAATCCTGTTGACCTATACCGGGCTCTCCTACTATTAACAGATTTAGTTGTAATTCATTGGCTATTTCTATCAATGGTAGTTGGTTCTTGTCGGGCTCTATTCTACCCACCACAATGATATAATTAGTAAATGGCAACTTTATGAAAGTATCATCTTGGCAGAAAAAGCTATCGTCTATACCATTGGGTATAATGTTTATCTCTTTATCAATCTTAAATATAGTTCTCAGTCGGTTCTTCTCAAAATTAGTTAGAGCAATAAAGCAATCTGCCATAGAAAATATTTGGTTGAATCTCTTCATTACATAGAAAAGACCTGGAAATCTTGATGCAAGTAGCTTAAATTGATATGATTTATTAGAATATCTAGGACTACCTATCATAGGAGTTACAACAATCTTCTTACCAAGTTCTTTTGCATTTTGCACTATTGGTAAAAACTCTGTAACCGAAGAATGTAAATGAATGATATCGTATTGACGAATTTCAGTGTTTGATAAATTATACCAGTCAACGTCAATTCCTAGTTCTATCAATTCTTTATATATGTGCATTACCTGAGACTCAAAACCACCCATATGAAGAGGGTATGACATAGGGGGTACAAATAATACTTTCATTATATATATACTATTTCGATGAATACTCTGTTTTATTGAATAACAGGCTCTTTCGCTTTGATTTCAGTTGGCTGTAAACTGGTCGTTTAATAGAACTTTGAGGTTTGTTAGTAGATTGCACATAGGCATAGAACAGCAAAACTACAAAGAAAGGAATTCTCAAATCAAAATTGTGCACCGTCATCAGATTAATAGAATAACCCAGAAAGGCATAAAAATAGAAGGAATTACATAAAAGATACCTTTTCATTCGAGTAAATGCAGATAACCAAATAAAGGAGAACAGTGAAAACCCTAAAATACCATTCTCTCCCAGAATCTGTAGGAATAGATTATGTGTGCCCAAACGAGATGGCGAGTAAGCTGGTGTCTGACCTGTTCCAACTCCCAATATAGGGTTTGACATAAAATTAATAATGGCCTCAGACCATAACCCGAATCTACCTGATCCTCCTTCTGATTTGATGTTATCATTGATTGAGAAAATTCTGTCTACAACTTCTGGAAAATAAAGAAAAACTCCAATAAAGAGGCCTATTATACACAATAAGATACAATAGAAACTTTCTTTTTTATTTACAAACAAAACATACAATAAAATCAGGGTTGATACCAAAAATGAAGATCTGCTATAGGTAAAAAGAACACCTAAGTATGTAATTGATAAGCCAACCATTGCCCCTACTGTGATTTTATTAGATACCAAAGACAACCAATAACCAAATGGGAACAAAAGCAAAGCAGCTAAGAAATTTGGTTCTTTATCTATAGGCACCCACCTCAACCAAGCCTTAATCAAATCATCTCCAAGCACTCCCTTTCCTGCAAAATCAGTACCAGCATAAATTTCACCTAAGTATGCTGTTTCGTTATTTAAGAAGTAGTACAATCCGTATCCAGTAGCCAATATTCCTAACAGACCTATCCATCGTTCAACAAAAGCGACATCATCTGCGTCGTTTAGAAGAAGTAATGCAAGACAAATGCTGATAAATGTAATGAAATCTACATTAATTGCACTACTAAACAATTCATCGTTGATGGTGTATAAATATGAAACAATCCGAATGACTAAGTAGAAAAAAAAAGGAATAATTAACTTGGATAATGATAATTGTTTTCCACTAATTTTAAGCCTTCTAAAATTGAACAAAAAGATGATTGCAGAAGAGATGATTATTGGCGATGGCATATTCAAACTTGCCATTGATGAAAACAACAGAGAAACCATCACACAAAATGACGCTCTAGCTGACTTTATCGCAATACAAACTACGAATAATAAGAACACGATGCCAGCATTTGAGCCCATATTAGTGATTGAACAATAGCAGATCCAAATATAAAGACCTGTTAAAAGTATATATTCAATATATCTTCGAATAAAATTTATCATACAATGTTGCTATCTTTTGTACAAAATGCTTAGTTTAGAGCGAATATATTTCGATAACAGAATTTCACATTCGGTAATATAAGATCCTCCCATATTCTTTATTCCATCATACCAGTCCGGAACTCTTTGAAGCAATATTTTTTTTATTTTAATGCGCTTATACTGTCGATATTTTTTCGATGTAATATTCAAACGTTGAGATTCAACAACTTCATCTTCTGCGATTTTTCCTAGATTAAATAGTTTCGCTTCGAGCATTTCGTTAAATAACTTCTGAGCCTTTTTATTTCGTAAAATGATAGTAGACCAAGCCTCACCAGTATCTGTGATTCTTTTAATCCATGCGTCACCACATGAAATATCTGCCAACTCTCCAGTGGCATCAATACAATATACGCATCTATTGTTTTTCTGGATAGGACTCAGTTGCGCATATTTCGGATAAGGATATTTCCATTCCCTACTATTATTATCCACAATTTTCATTAGACCTGGAACGCCATCGCCCCTATGCTGAAAATACTTTACACTATCAAATTTCGCAACATTATGAACAAAGTGGTCTATTTCTCTAAAATCGCGATACCCACCGCAAAAATTTGCGAGGGTTAGGACAATATTAATTGATGGATTGAGTTCCTTTTGGTATTTTCTCCAGCCGGCTATCTGACACGGTGTTCCAATAAGAACGTATTTCTCTTCAGCTTGTAATTGGCTGAGAATGGAAAGTGTGCTGGTGGGGCAATATTTTGAGCCTTGACCTTCTATCAACTCATCTTTATTTCGTGCGATATATGTAGTAGGTCTTGGAGTAGGTGAATCATATGTGTATTTTGTACAAATTACACCATCTACATATCCCTTTTCAAGCATAAAGAGAGCAATTGTTGCCATAGCTCCTCCAGAGGATGCTTTCTTTAATAGGGTGGTGTCTAAGCTCTGAACTAAATTTAACTCATTATACCAGCCGAGTTCATAAGAATAATTCTTTGCGGAATGTATTCTCTTTCCAGAATCAACGATATCATAACCCGCACCAGGGCATACAGCAATATGTCCTCGGTCCTTCTTGCTATAATTCGATATAAGATTACCATTTCTCTCCACTATTTCAGTGTTCTTCTCTATTGCATGACAAAGTCCACATCCAAGGCAGTAACCGTTAGATATAACTTCATTTATCGACTTAAGCTCCATTTCCTCAATGATTTTATGCAACAACACATTTCTTTATTGGTTGTTGACACAAATGTTTATTGTATAATAAATTATTACGTTTTTTTTGCTATTGTAGATGGCAGTAAGCGTATCAGTTGCTGTCGACTATTCTCCACTACGTTCTTGTATTCTTTTAGGGTCTCAATAATTGTAACTCCATTATTAATTCCATCAACAATTCTTTGTTTTACAAATTCAAGATTCGGATCATCTAAATCAATGATCTGACTTGACAATCCTATGCCTTTTCCTATGATGTCATGACTGCGAAAATCAAGACTCGAAGTGAGCATGAAATACGGTGTGCACATACTTGACGAATTGATAATTGAATGAGTTCTTTCCCCCAACATAAAATCAAGGGTTTGAATCAAAGGTCGCAGAACATTTACAGGAAGATCCTCGCGAATAATCACAGCTTTTTCGCTATGTTTCATTCTTTTGCGAATATCTTTAGCAATCTTCAAATCGTTACCAGCACCCTCCTCTATGCAATGCGGTATAAAGAAAAATATACAGTTTATTTCTTCTGCTATGACATCAAGAAGATTTGCAATGAAATTTCTGTGATCATCAGATTTTTGTTTTGATTTCAGAAAGCTACCTTGAAAAGAAATTGAGTTCTCGCATATAGTGAGACCTATGTATTTCAAATTTTTATCAAAGCCTATTTTATATTTTTCAGCTATCGTTCTACTCTCGCTGATCTCGTCAGGTGTTGACTTGCAGTAAAAGGCCATATCAGGTAATAGATATACACCCTTTGATAAGTTCAATTCTTGAAGATATTCATAACAGGTATTTTCTCGTAGAACATTAAGATTAGAATAACTGAAAAATTTGTAATCTAATTGCTTGTTTGCAAAACTATACTTCTTTATAGGACGGAAGCCTGTTCCTGGAACAGAATAATGAAGTCCCATTCTCTTTATATACAAACCAAGTCCTGCACAGAAGGTATGATAAAAACCATCATGAGCTAATAGAATGACATCAGCTGCTTTTAAAGCACTCAGCACCTCTGGATGCTTCGAGATACTGCTAACATATGGGAAAATACCCAATCTAAAAAAGAAGGCGCATATTAATCTTCGGATAAGCCCCATTCTGCCAACAAATTTTTGAGGATACTTATAAGTCGGATAACACCAGTTTACAGGAAAAGACGTAATATTATCCTCTTTTACAATGGTGTCAGAAGAACCGAAGACATATAATTCAATATTCTCTTGAAACGCTTCTTCATACAATGATTGAATACCTCTTAAAATAGCTTCTTCCCCTTTATTTTTTATTGGCAAAAAATCCGCAATAAAAATCTTCATGATTATTTGTGCTTTTTTAAAATTTTCAACATTATTATTTCTGTTACTAATCTTTGTTCTTTCTTATTTAGTCCTAATTTAAAGATAGCTACAGCAGAAAGTACAATATTTATTAAAGTCACAAGGATTAGTCTCAGGAATCCAACATCCATAAGCTTATGCACACCATAAGAAAACGGTAGTACTACAATACTAACGAGTACACAAGGCATCATTACATCGGTAAGATATTTTCTAATACTATATTCAAAGATACCTTTCAAGACAATCAAACAAACAATTTGATTTATTATAGATATTATCAAGCTAATCCAAAAAACTGTTTCTGGCGATGCGCCAAAATGCAGAAATACCCATGAAATTGGCAACATAGAAGTGAGAATTATGCTTGTAACAATTTGATACTTTTTCATTTTTCCTGTTGCATGTACAACTTGTGAAACTGGAGGATTAAAGTTCGTTATAAGCATATTCAGGACAATGATAATTGTAAATAATGCAGTATTCTCTGGTATATTATCCCCTAGCCATAATTGAAGAATGTACTCGATTTCGATCATCACTGGAAAAGAAATTAATATCATAAGAAAAAATGTGAACTTAGACATTGAAAACATTAATGTAGTTGTTCTTTGATAATCCTTAGATGAATACGATTGCATTAACTGTGGCCTAAAGGCTGTGAAAATATTGACCGAAAAACCATTTAGAGCACTTGCGACTTGATAAGAGATCGCTCTTGCAGCGTTTACAACAGGTCCCAAATAAGCATTCAAAAGCATATTTAAACCTTGATCCTTTATCATATAGGAAAACGATCCAAATATATTCCATCTCGAAAAAGAAATCATTTGACTAAATATTTTTTTTTCTAATCCCCTTATTAACTTGATAAATTTAAACTGAATCTTGGTATATGAAAAATAAAGCACAAAATTCACTATCGATACTAAAAAAATAAAAATACCATATAAAATCAAAGCATCTATACTATGGATAAATCTCAAAGCGATAACAGCTACAAATCTTAAAACGACATCGACTATGTTAACGACCGCGTAATAATTCATTCTTTCATAAGCCATTATTACAGCGACATAAGGCACTTGAATTATTACAAACAAAAAAGAAAAAACTGAAAACTGAAATACCCAATTTGCTGCAAACAGTCGTTCAAAAGGTATAACCATTACATTATTGATGTACCATATACCAACGCACTCTGCTATCACGAATAGTAATCCAGCCAACATGAGCTGAATATACAATGAAATTGTATAAATTTCACTAATATTACTACCATTATTTGCTCCTATATCTACATTAAAGAAGCGTTGAACACCATTTGACATAGACGCATTTAAAAATGCGAACATGGCAACAAATCCGCTGACAACATTGTATATACCGAAATCATTAACACCTAAAACGTCAAGTACTAGTCTTGAAATGTAAAGAGTAAGGAATAATACAATAATCAATCGCAGATACAGAATAATAGTATTCTTTGCTATTCTCTTGTTATTTGATACTATAGCGGCAGATGGCATAAATTGTTCATCATTTTGGTTAACAGAATTTTGCTACCAGAAACATACATTAGAGGAATGATAAGTGCTTCTCACTTTGTTTTAATAAATATAACCATTAATAAATTCTATGCGCAACTCACAACTGCAACTTATTGTTATTTTTTGCAGTGTGGATGATATCTAACCATAACTTGCGTTCATGTGTGGACGCACCTATCATTATTAGCTTATTTCGATCATGGCTCAGACTCAGAGTTTCTTGTCTTTATTACCCTTGCTGGCGTTCCTACAACAATAGAATGTGGAGGCACATCTCTTATAACAACAGCTCCAGCACCAATAATTACATCATTACTTATCACAACCCGGTCTTTTATAAAAGCCCCGGTTCTAATCTTTACATTGTTACCGATGATGCTTTTCCATCCGATAGTAACTTGTTGGTTAATCATGCAATTCTCTCCCATTTTGGCGCATGAGATGATTGTTGAGAAACCATGCTCAATAAAAAGCCCACCCCCGATATCGCTGCATCCTATGAACAAGTTATGGCAGTTAAAGAATTGCAATGGTTTTAAAAGTATTCTAAATATTAAGCTATTTGTTCTTAACCTATAAAAGAACAAGTACCGAAATTCAGGAAGGCCAAAGAACATGCTCAAGAATGATTTCTTATGCCATGTCTGAAATTTTTTATAATCAACAACCAATCTCCCTCCCCCCATTAGCTGTAAAGTGATATCTATCATATATTTATGTTTATCTATATTAACTAGGAGGAGACATTTCACTCCTTCTAGAGAATATGTCAACCATCTGGTTGCTATTTTGCTAGTCTTTTAAATTATCCCGCCTCATAACGGTCAATATCCTTGTCTGCTAGAACGGCAGCTATGCGGCGGCAGGCTTGACCATCGCCATAAGGATTGACGGCATGAGACATCTTCTCGTAGGCGGCTGTATCGTCGAGGAGAGTGCTGACTTCGGTGACGATTCTATCGTAATCGGTGCCCACGAGGTGAACGGTGCCGCTGGCGAGGGCCTCAGGACGTTCGGTGGTGTCGCGCATCACGAGAACGGGTTTGCCAAGGCCTGGCGCCTCCTCTTGAATGCCACCAGAGTCGGTGAGGACGATGCTGGCTTTGCTCATGAGATGCACAAACTCAAGGTATTGCAGAGGCTCAATGAAGAAGAAGTTAGGACGAGTAAGATTCTTACCAAATACTTCATGAATTGACTTGCGTACGTTAGGATTCAAGTGCATAGGATATACGAAGTCAACATCTGGATATTTCTCAGATAAATCCTTCATAGCAGAAACCATACGTATGAAACCATCACCAAAGTTCTCACGTCTATGTCCTGTAATCAAGACGAGTTTCTTGCCGTCAGCAAACCTCTTTACATCATAACCAGCCTCAAGCAGAATTTTATCCTGCTCAGCACGAAGGATATCATCAGTATTGAGCTTCTCTACAACAACATGGAGGGCATCAATTACTGTATTACCTGTAACAAAAATGTCTCCTTGAGCCTTTTCTTCTTTCAAGTTGCTTTCAGAAAGTGACGTTGGAGCAAAATTGTATGTAGCAATACGACCTGTAATTTGACGGTTCATCTCTTCAGGCCAAGGACTATATATAGTATGAGTACGAAGACCTGCTTCAACATGTCCAACAGGGATCTGTTGATAAAATGCAGCTAAAGCGGATGCTGTAGAGGTTGTTGTATCGCCATGAACAAGGACAACATCAGGTTTACATTCTCTGAAAACATCACGCATACCAATCAAGACTCGTGCAGTAATATCATATAAATCTTGACCTTGTTTCATGATATTCAAATCATAATCAGGTTTAACGTCAAAGATTTGAAGAACTTGATCAAGCATTTCTCGATGTTGACCTGTTACACAAACAATAGTTTTAAATTCATTTTTATGTTTCTGCAACTCTTTTACCAGTGGGCACATTTTTATTGCCTCTGGACGAGTTCCAAACACTAGCATTATTGTCTTCATATATTTAAAAATTAAACGATCCCCATAACGCTACATAATAGTTAAGCACCTGTTATGGTCGAGTAAGGAGAGGGACTTTCACCCTCCCTTCTCACGGAACCGTGCTTGACAGCCTCCCATCACACGGCTCTTCGTGCTTAACTCATTTGTTATTTGTTTATAATTCAATTGATACGCTTCATATATAGCTTATATCCACACGCCCAATAAACAAACGGGCTTGGATTCTTTTGGGCTGTAAGGGTAAGCGCATGTCTTGCTCTTCCAATATACCCACTACGAAATCTTTTAAACTGTTGGCGTCCAATTTTGACGTATAGTTCAAGGAAAGCCGCCACAAGGCAGTTTCCTAATAAATAACGTCAAAAAGGAGACTGATTTTTAATATTTGTTATTAATCCAGTCCGATTGTCAAGGGCAACAAATGTTCATAATCCCTGCGCCCTTTAACAATCTCGCTGAAGAATCTCTTGAAATAATCCAGCACTGACACACCCTGCATCTTGCAAGCTGAGACGATGGCATGATATATTGCTAAGACGCGGGCCATCTTGTCACTGCCAAAGAATGACGAGTTCTTTCGCTCACCGATCAATGGACGAATAAAACGTTCTGCAATGGAATTGTCGATTGAATAAGAGCCGTCATTTAAGTAGGCGAACAGCTGAGTCCAAAAAGTATTCATATAGCTTATGACCTTCTCCATCAACTCCACATGGAGCGGATGATCATCACTGAGCAGGACGTCAAGCTTACTGCGTAACTTTATGATTATTTCTTTGGTCTTTAAATTATTCCGGCAAAGCCTTACCTGTTCGGGGGACAACTTGCCTTCTTCATACTCGCGTTCAAGTTTGTAAAACTCACCGATAAACTCCAATATGAATGCGGCATCCTTATCATTGCCCTGCTCCAACGCATACTTGAACTTCGCACAGGCATGAGGCATGCAACAAAGATGTTCTATATCAACCATATGTTCATCCAAATACATATAGACATTGTAGCCATCTGACTGAAGGAATTTCACCTGATTGTCACCCAGATTTTGATTTTGTTTCCGCGTCCTCTTCCTGCGCGGGAGTCCCACCAGGCTGCGGCAATGAGGATTTGAGGGATTGGGGAGTGCCATCGAAATCATCCTTGTCACGTGTATGGTCCTCTTCACCCTCCCGCTTCTTTTTATAATCCTTTAACTGCTTTTCTACTGTTATAGCAGCCTACTGCATGGAAAGAAATTCATCAGCCTTGGACAACAGTTCATCTATGCGAGCCCCGTCCTTTAGCTTCCTTGCGGAAGTAAGCAATTAGAGTGAATCAGACGTAATCTTTAGACATCACGATAAAGACATCACCGTCTTCAGGTTCACAATTCAACTGCTGATGAATGATGGATAAGACCTTATCATACTTACAACGCATATCGTGGAAATTGCAGACAAAGAAAAAACGGTTAAGACCGGTTATATTCAACATAAACCCTTCAGTTTCCCTACCAGATTCTTCAAACCCGCATAGCTCAAATTCTTCTGACTGACATGCACACCGTTGCTCATACGGATATCCACCAAGATACGAAGTTCGGTATTCGGAAGAACCGGGGAAGCGCATGTAGGATTCTGATCCAAAGCCGGTGCAGATGCTGCCTTCGAAACCACATCCGTGAGAGGAGTACCAAAAACCTGGACAGGTATTAACTTTTTTCGGGTGTCCTTGTACCATTTATCAAAAAGGTTATAAGGCACTTTGTTCGACAAACAGAATTGCTCTATGGAGATTCCCGAGGGTCCCCTCTAATTTGTAGCGCAAAAATAAATGTTCAAATTCATTGTAACTATACACAAACTGTGCTTTTTGATTTAATGAAAACAAAGTTAGGATGTTGGCAGCGAGTAGGCAATACGGCATTTGGGGACGCTAACATTTTATATTACCTCAAAAGGATAAGGATTTTCCTCAATATTCTTCAATTCCTCTATTACCTCCATTTGTTCAATAGTTAAAGCCGATTTATTCCAATTGCTTATAATGTCATGAGCCTCCTGAAGCATAGACTCCTCATAGACTTCACCATAAGTATAAGTCAGCAGACGAACCTTAAGCAAAGAATCAGGCAGTTTCTCCAAAACATTATAGATTCGATCTAAAACAGCTTGTTTTTTCTGCCCTTTATCTCCATAATCATAAATGGTAGCATTATAGCCCATCAGAAGAGCCAGACACAAATTGGCTTCTTCCTCAATATTGGAACTCTGAGAGGAAAAAAGGGAATCGGACTTGACGAGAAGTTCCTTATTTAACCGACAAAAAGTATCGGAATAGATAGGTTCACCGTCCATACCAAGATACATCAGCTCATGAGCAGCATGCTGAAGCTCAAGAGCGCGAGAAAGTAAAGAATTCATTTGGTATATGATTAAAATATGATTAATCTCAATTAAGATAAGACTACTTTATCATCTTCAGATAAGATTTGGGCACTTTGACACTGGCAACTAAAACACCCTTGATACGAATAACAACATAAGTTTTATTGGATTCCGTAGCTATTTCACCTTCAATGCCACAAAAATCTCCTTTAACGACTTTCACTTTGTTTCCTATAGCGAAAGGTTCAGCATCAAAACTAACCCCATCAGGATTCAAGTCCATAACAAACATGAAGTCTTCCATTTGCTTATTGGGGACAATCAGCATGGAATGAGTGGAAAGATCCCTCATATAAAAAAGCTGGGCACTATAAACATTAGAAATATCACAAGCAACTTGTTTAGTAGCACGAATGAAGATCAAATTTCGAATGACAGGAACTTCACTACGCTTACGACGGCATTTCAGTTGCGATATGACAATTCGCGTGGGAAGAAAGTAATCAATATCCAAATTTTCCTCAGATTTAAGTTTATCTAAGAATCTTCGGACTGCAAATTCTTGCTTATCACGAGTACGAGCCGCAAACCAATATTTTTGATTTTCAACCACTTATATAAAGTAAAAGGAGAATTTCACGATTGTTTCGGGTACGCTTCGCGGTTTGAATGAGACATATTCTCTTCCAAACCGTACAAACAGGTATTCCAGCTTAATATACTGTAAACGAACCTATTAAAACAGAAAAATGACTTTTAATCGTTCGTTTAATATACGTAAAGATTTACAAAAAAGAAAAAGCTTAGAAAGCACAAAAATGAAAGGATATTAAATTCCTTTATTATTAGTGATATAATACTTATTATCAACTATTTAACTGTAGTAAAATATTCATTTAGGAATATTTTTATTAAACACCTTGCAAGTTCAAAAAATACCCATTACCTTTGTGCCCATTAAACGAACGTTTTTTAAACACCCCCTTTTTTCCACACCATCCACCTATATATCAACTACATACACCACATTCAGGAACTTTCAGAATCATTTTTTCTGTCAAACCTATCCATTTTCAAAAATAACATAGTACTTTTGTCATTTTTTTACATTTTATACGTATTTAAATATTTAACTAAAAAACAAGAAAAATGAAAAAAGAAATGAAGGCTGAAAACCTTGAAAAAAAGAGCCGGAACAGGCACAGAAATTAACTTCAAAGAACAATGTATCAGAGACTAAGAGAAAACCCGGACGCCCTAAAAGTAAAGCAGTAAGAGGCATCCTCCATAAAGATCGGAAAAAGGGAATGAAACTCTTACTCAATTTAAGAGAAGAAGGATGCTTTGGTAATAAAAACGAAGTATCTATAAAAGAATTCGCAGAATGGGCAGCAAAAGGTAAGTTCTTTCTATCCGCTCAAGATAATCATTTAGTTTCAAAGACAATAGAAGAGGAAATGGGAGAAATATTAAGAAGCGAATTTCCTCGTAAAATAAATAAAAGAGGAAAAACATCAAAAGAATAATCTACAAAATAATCGGACAATAATTAAATAGTTATATCCTATCTACAATTCGCTATATCTTTGCCTCGCTTTAGCAAAGATTAAGCCCCGCAAATGAGAAGATGCCGCTTTTTCAAAAAGTGACATCTTCTCTCTTTTTATGCCTGACATAAACACCTACTAAACAATTTAAAATGCAAGAATTTAAAATTAAAATGCAATGAAAAAGCGAAAGAAGAACGCTTCACTTCACGAAGCACTCAGAAAGAAATGGGCAATACGTATTATGCTTGAAAAAGAATATACGAAAAGCGCAGCACAGTGGATGACGGACAGACTGGAAAACCTTATTGACTACATGCTCTATGGATATGCTCTCATAGCATATTACAAGCAAGACGGAACATTCAAGTTTGTAAAAGCAACCCTACTACCCTATGAAAGCCACTTTCATCAAAGATACGATATACAGCGTATCGAAGGACACGTTGTGTATTGGGACGTAGATATACAAGCATGGAGAAGCTTCCAACTGGAGAACTTTCTGGAATGGAGACCGGTAGTAAATTAAGAATTAAAAGTTTTAAATTAAAAGTTATGGCAATGACGTATGGAGGGATACAATATTATCCCATATCAGTGGTACTCTTTGATGAAGTACCCATGGAACTGACCGAGGCAAAGTTCGGCATGAAAGGAACGGCAGCAGTAATGAAACTGTTGAGTAAAATATATAAAGAAAGCGGATATTACCTGCTTTGGGGAAAGGAGCAATGTACCCTCTTCACTAATAAGGCCGGCAGAGAACTTACAGAAGATGAAATGCAGGGAATTGTAGATATCCTGGTAGAAAAAGCATTCTTTGATAAAGAGACTTATGAGAAATATGGCATATTGACATCCGTGGAAATTCAGAAAGTATGGCTTGAAGCAACCAAACGTAGGAAAAGGGACTTAGCGTCCCTACCCTACATGCTGGTAAAAACGGAAGAAGAGACGAAGGAAGATAAAACCAAAAAAGGAGGAAAAGATACAGACTGTATGCAAAATCCACAAAATAGCATGCAGCATGTAGACAATTCACCCGAAAATGCAGACAATTCCGGACAAAGTATAGCAGAGCATAGTATAGGAGAAGAAAATAAAGAACTTCCCCCTCTAACTCCCCTTGGGGAGAACGGAGGAGGAACGACGGATATTTCCTTCTATGAAATCCCCGGATATGCATACAACAAGCAGACGCATAATTTAGAATGCTTACTACTCAGACTGGACCAACTGTGTATCATTGACCCGAAAGAGATCAAAAGCATACTGAAACTCTCGAACTACGGAAAATTAGGAGGGTACGTATGGAAAGTGATCAGCAATGCACGATGGAGCACAGTAGATTCGAAAGGAGCATATCTGATTTCATCCCTGAGAAAAGAGAGAAATAACCAGTAGAAAATGCATGCTGATTATCAAAGCATTACAAGAAGTTAAATTCCTGTTGGCAGGAATTTAACTTCTTGTTGACAAACTCTTAACTTCTTGCAAACAGGAAATTCTAACGAAGTATGAACTTCAGTGTTCCACCTTTTACCAGTTCTTCATGGCTGATACGGTAACGGGATAATTTCTTCCCGCCTAACTCCATCTCACGGATGTATAAGGATTCTGCCGAAGGACGTTCAGTTTCTATCACCAGCTTATCGCTTCCCCAAGTATCAGGGTCAAGGCGAATCACTACCTTATCGAATACAGGTGTAGTAAGGGTATAATACGGAGCACCGGGACAGTCGGGGTAGAATCCTATCATGTTAAAGATGGCCCATGTAGACATCGTACCGGTGTCATCATTACCGGGGATACCGTCGGGAGCATTCTTAAAATATTTCTGCAAAAGCCGCTGGGTCTCCTTTTGCGTACGCCATTCTTCGCCCTTGAAATAAGAAAAGAGATGAGCATAAGCAATGTCGGGTTCATTGGCAGGATCATAGAGTCCATCGTCAAAGACACGCTGAAGCTTTTCAATGAAAGGTTTCTGTCCCCCCATGAGACGGGCAAGTCCTTTCACATCGTGAGGAACATAGAAACTGTAGTTCCAGGCACAACCTTCATGAAAACCGGGATTCGGTTCAAAATTTTCTCCCTGTCTCGGATTGAAAGGTGAATAGAACTGACCATCAGGCAAAATGGGACGGAAAGTACCAAATTCCTTACTATAATAGTGTCTATATCCCAGTGAACGGTTATAAAAAAGACGGGCATCAGCCTTCTTACCCAAAGCATCCGCCAGCAGGGAAAGAGAATAATCCGCAATGTAATACTCCAATGCATGAGAGACCGAATTATCATACTGTTCACGCAAAGGCACATATCCCAATGACATATAATCATCATTATCCGGCCTCAGCAAATTTTCGGCACCGGGCAAGGTGGCAGATTTATACATAGCTTCATAAGCCAGATCGACATCAAAATCGCGTAGGCCTTTCAACCAAGTATCAACGATAACAGGAATAGACGGGTCGCCCTCCATAGTTAACGTTTCACGTCCGTAGAGTTCCCATTTGGGGAGCCAACCATGTTCACGATACATATCGAGCATGGAACGCACCATTTGTAACTGACGTTCGGGGTAAACCAACGTAAGGAGTTGGTGAACGTTACGGTACGTATCCCAAAGCGAGAAAACAGTGTAACGGTCTCCATCTGTAGTCAGTATTTCATTACTCTCCATAGCAGGATATTGCCCATTGACATCTTGCAAGATATTGGGATGTATCAATGTATGATAAAGGGCAGTATAAAAAACCGTTTTCTGTTCTTCCGTTCCGCCTTCGACAAGGATACGCGAAAGGTCCTCATTCCAACGCATACGGGCATCTGTCAATACCTGACTGAAATTCTTTCCACTTTGTTCTGTATCCAGATTCAGGCGGGCATTTTCGATGCTGACAAAAGAAACTCCCATTTGCACTTCGATCTGTTCACCTTCCGTCGTGTTGAAAGTAAGAAAAACACCGATATCATCTCCGGCAATTTCCTTACGATAACGGGTATAAAGTTTATAGCGTCCGTTATCGGGATCCCATTCAGCTTCAACTCCGGTCATGGGACGTTGTTTTTTCCAATAACCACTGGATACCGGTTGCTTGTTGACACGCATTACAAAATAAATGGGAAATACTGCCTGGGGGTTATAGCAGAAAGTTCCCAATAATTTCATGCCTTCAAATTCGGTGTCATTCACCTGTTTCAAGAAAGCACCGGTTTCATTCGTCAGTCCTTCACCTAAATTCAGTAATACATGGCTTTGTCCGGCAGGAAACGTGAAACGTGAAACACCCGTGCGGGGAGTGGCAGACACCTCGGTCTTTACATTATAGCGAGTGAGAAAATTACTGTAATAACCCGGAGAAGCCTGTTCATCTTTATAACGACTTCCATACTCCTTGTAATCTACGGACAATTCACCTGTAGTAGGCATCAGCAATAAAGATCCCAGTTCGGGACACCCCACGCCACTCAGATTGACATGCGAATATCCGGTAAAAAAGCAATTGTGATACTCGTAAGGAGTAGACCACCAACGGGCATCTTTATCATACTTATTATCTTCCGATCCCATCACATTGAAAGGAACCACGGACATCATTCCATTGGGACAGACCGCTCCCGGGTTAGTAGTTCCGAAGTTGGTAGTACCGATGAAAGGATTGACATAGCTTATAGGTAAAGTCCCCTCTCCACCTCCGGCAAATGCCGGAAGCAGACAAAGGGCATAAAGTGTGTAAGCCAATAAAATACGTTTCATAGTCGACTGATTCTTTAAGGGATTAACTATACAATGCTGTTTTTCTTCGTAAATTCTATGATTTCCGAAATATAACCAAAGGCCATACCTACAACTGTATCGGCAGCGCCATAATATACTGCCACTTTATCTCCATCCTGCAAAGAAGCACAAGGGAATACTACATTGGGCACATCTCCCTGCAATTCATAAGGAGCAGCAGGAGCAAGCAAGTACGGACGTGTGCGATACAATACCTTTGCCGGATTTTCTTTATCAAGAATAGCCGCTCCCATAGAATAACGGAAACCGTTGCAGGTAGTAATAACCCCATGATAGAATATCAACCAGCCCTCTTCAGTAAGGAACGGTACAGAACCGGCACCTATCTTCGTACACTGCCATGCACTTTCAGGGAAAGGGGTAACTTTCATCACACAACGGTGTTCTCCCCAATATTTCATGTCCGGACTGTAACTGATGTAAATATCTCCAAACGGTGTATGACCGTTATCGCTCGGACGGCTCAACATAGCATATTTACCATCTATCTTCTGCGGGAAAAGTACCCCGTTACGGTTAAAAGGCAAAAAGGCATTTTCGCACTGGAAGAATTCTTTGAAGTCGAATGTATATGCAATACCGATAGTAGGTCCATGGTAACCATTACACCAGGTTATCCAGTAACGGTCTTCAATCCAGGTGACACGCGGATCGTATTTATACTCGGACTCTATCATCTCCGTATTCCCCGCCTTGAAACAGATAGGCTCATGGTTTATCTCCCAATTGATTCCGTCTTTACTAAAGCCCGCAAAGATATTCATCTGCACTGCCTTATTATCACAACGGAAGACACCGGCAAATCCGTCTCCGAACGGAACTACCGCACTGTTGAAAATACTGTTGGAAGTCGGAATGTGATAGCGTCCGATAACCGGGTTTTTAGAGTAACGCCACATTACGTCTGAGTAACCTTCCGGGCGTTCTTCCCAAGGCATATTCATCATCTGTTTCATAATTCTTCTATTTATTAGTTATATATTTCATTGATTCTTCTTTTCATCCGGATAGGTGAATGGTACAAAATAAGTGATCAGAAATGCCGGAATAGTAGCAAACATCGTAAAAATAAAAAATGCCTTATATCCCAACGCATCACTGACAAAACCACTGATAGATCCCGGAAGCATCACTCCCAGATTCATGATACCCGAAGCAAAGGCATAATGGGCCATCTGATGTTTGCCGGGAGCCACTTGCTGCATCATAAACAGGGTCAGACCTACGAATCCGAAACCATACCCGAAATATTCAAGCACGATGGCACCGCCTATCAGCATACCATTCTCCGGCTGATAAATGGCCAGCAATGTATAAGCCAGAAACGGCAGGTTGAAGACACAACACAACGAAAACAATGTCCGGCTCAGTCCTCTGTGAGAGATGTAATAACCTGCCAACAGGGATCCCAATACAAAAGCAGCTGCCCCGTAAGTACCATAATACAGACCGATCTCCTGTTCTCCCAGTCCCAAGCCTCCAACAGAGCGTTCCGCCTTTAAAAACAACGGAACAATCTTCATGACAAAACCCTCGGCCAGACGATAAAGAATGATAAATGCCACATAATACCAGATATGCTTCTTCTGAAAGAAAGCACGGATAACTTCCACCAATCGGTTCCAGGTTTCCCTGCCGGACGCTGCGCCTGTGGCTGCAGTTCCTCCCGAAGGCAACATACGCATATGGTATACTCCCAGAAATACCATTACAGCAGCCAGAATCAACATAACCATCATCCATGCCTGCACAGTCGCTTCATGGCGAACAGCTTCTTCCGCTCCCTGAACTCCTCCAAAGTATTTCAGTAGCCATCCTGCCAACCAAACCAGTCCGCCGGATGCAACAATCTTAGCAATATTATAGAAAGCACCTTGCCAACCGATATACTTGGCCTGATCCTGCTTATTCAGTTCCGACATATAAACGCCATCTGTTGCAACATCATGTGTCGCCCCACTGAAAGCAATAACCGCCAACAAAGCAATACACACAGCAAAGAAAGCCGGAAGATGCAACGCCAATGCTACCAGGGCAAAACCTGCCCCGGTAATCAATTGTGTCAACACCACAAAGAACTTCTTTGTCTTGAACATTTCCAAGAACGGACTCCAAAGGAATTTCAGTGTCCAAGGCAACATAATCAGTGATGTCCACAAAGCAATCTGTGCATCACCAATCCCCAATCCCTTGAACATCAGCACAGACACCATATTCAGTACAACAAAGGGAAGTCCCATGGCAAAGTAGACGGTGGGTACCCAGGAAATCGGATTACGACTATTTTGATTCATACCTATTGACTAAATCATTCTTCTTCACTTCAGAGGGACATTCCCCATCGTCAGTTCCAACGTACCACCATCTACTATATCCTGATGCGTAAAGAAAGGCTTATCCAACTTCTTTCCATTCAGTACCATACTCTGCACATACTTGTTCTCGCGACTGTTATTATGTGCTATGACAGTGAATGTCTTGCCATCTTTCAACTGAATGGTAGATTTTTCGAATAATGGGCGACCGATAGAATAAACCGGTTTACCCGGACATACCTGATAGAAACCCATAGAATTGAGAATGAACCACGCGGACATCTGTCCGCAATCCTCATTACCCGACAATCCGTCCGGATCATTGAAATAAAGGGTATGTAATACTTGATCCACCAGTTCTTGTGTCCGCCAGGGTTGATCCACATAGTTATACAGATGAGTAATATGATGGCTCGGTTCATTGCCATGTGCATATTGTCCTATCAAACCGGAGATATCAGCAGAAACCATATCACCCTCCAAAGCAGAATCGGCAATAAACAAAGAATCCAGTTTACCGATAAAGGCATCACGTCCTCCCATCAGTTCCACTAATCCATCTATATCATGAGGCACAAACCAAGTCCATTGCCAGGCTGTACCTTCGCAATAGTCGTCACTACGGTGATTGGATGAACGAGGATTGAAAGGAGTACGCCAGTTACCTTCACTGTCCAGTCCGCGCATAAAACGGGTAGAAGCATCAAAATAAACCTGGTATCCCTTAGCAAAGGCTGCATATTTTTCCTCATTCGGTTCATCTCCCATAGCATCTGCCAGCACAGAAATACACCAGTCGTCATAGGCATATTCCAACGCCTTTGCTACCGATTCATTATCCTTGTCGCAAGGCACATAACCTATTTTATTCTTCCAGTATTTAGCTTGAGGCATCAGGTGGGGCAATACTAACGGCGGACATAATATACCGGTCGTATCATATTCCGCAGCGCGGATGCAAGCCTTGTATGCATCTTCCACATCGAAATTACGATAACCTTTTGTGTAAGCATCAGCTATAATAGATGCAGCATGATAACCTATCATTGTTCCCGTATAGTTTCCGGCCAGTTCCCACATAGGATATACACCACCCTCATGCTGCTTCCGGATCAATGAACGGATAAAGGCTTCATTTAAATCAGGATCGATAATTGTCATCAACGGATGATATGCCCTGAATGTATCCCATAAAGAGAATACGGTATAGACAGGCTCTTCCACACTGCCCTGATGAGGTTTCAAATCCATACCCAGATAGCGTCCATCGGCATCTGTAAACAGATTAGGTTGCACACCGGTATGATAGAGTGCAGTATAAAACATCACTCGCTGATCCTTATCAGACGTTTCAATATCTATCTTGGCAAGATAATTATTCCATGATTCACGGGCAGCACTACGCACACCGTTAAAGTCCCATTCAGGTATTTCAGCTTCCACATTCTTTCGTGCCCCATCCATATCTACAGCAGAAACACCGACTTTCACAAGAACTTCCTCATTATTATCTGTCTGGAACTGTAACAAAGCCTTAGCTGTCGGAAAAAGTGGACCACCTTCATCCAATGCCATAGAGTCGGTTACCAATGTATAGGTAAAAGGTTTGGAAAACTTCGCATAAAAATTGATATACTGGTCAAATGCCCAATATACTGTTTTCTTACGTCCTCGTATTTCTGTATCACTGATTACCTCCAACTCCATCTCTTCATTCTTCTGACGCTGCAGGCTGTAATCCAAGTCCAGTATAAATCCGGCATCTTCCGCCTTCGGAAAAGTATAGCGGTGAATAGCTGCACGTTTGGTAGCCGTCAATTCGGCTTTTACCTGATAACGATCCAAAAAGACTGAATAGTACCCCGGTTGTGCCACTTCATTGTCATGGGAGAAAGCAGAAGCATAAGCCATCTGTTGGCTCTCTTCTCCCATTGCATGATAATCCTGTTTGCCTACGGTAGGCATCAGCAATACATCACCATAGTCTCCGCAACCTGTACCGCTGAGATGGGTATGCGAAAATCCATTAATAGTAGAATCTGCATAATAATATCCGGAACAGGCATCCCACTGATAAATGCGTGTGTCGGGACTGGGTTGTATCATTCCGTTCGGAACTACAGCCCCAGGGTAAGTATGTCCATGCCCTCCCGTACCGATAAACGGATTAACGTATGATGAATAATCCTGCGCTCCCGGGGTACAACTGTACATTCCGAATAACAGCACTCCACTCATCAACATAAAATTCAGTTTCATGTTTTTCTTCATATTCTTAATAGTATTACATATTCATAATCAAAGTGGCATAAAGGTAATGGCTTGTCCTCCACCTCTTGCCATGTCCACAGACAGAGTGTCTTCAGCAGTCACCTGCTTCTCTATAATCTCATAAGCCGTAGGATTCGTTATCCAGTCAGCCTCTTTACCATCAGCATAAATAAATGTCATGGGAGTATTGGCATTGTCTATCCGGCTGACAGGCTGCGTACGATATAGCAATTCATAAGTATCATAATTGGCAGGTATGGACCATGAAGTACCATCCTGTGCTATATTGAACGCAGTCAGCTCATCCGTGATAAGAAGACTGTCTGCTCCGGACACTTCATACTCGTAACGGAAGCCTACCCCATCATCGAATACACGAAACCGTAAAATCAGTTTGGTAGCAGCTGCATCAGACAAGTGAACAGCCATTTCATTATAATGGTTGCGAATGGTTTTATTTTCTCCCCAAGGTTGCGTCCAGGTTTCATCCTGGGTAGTGAAATCAATTACAATAAAATGTATTCTCATATTCGATTCATTATTTTGTTATCGGAAATATGTTTCACCAGAATTCATGTGTCCGAAGTTATCGGTCAGCAAGATAGTTAAGAGAATGTCTCAAAGATACATAAAATAGCATAATTATTTGAGACATTCTCTTTTAAAAAGCCAAAAGCTTACTTTTTAGTCAGGTTATAATTAGCACCAGGATGATAATAAGCATCATAATATGCTTCCGGCAATTCTGCCGTACCATCTACTATACGGCACAGAGATATGCCATAACGTTGGCCTCTACCCGTTAGAGTCAGATTTCCAAGTGGATCAAATGCTCCCTTCGTAGCAGTTGTATTTGTATCGTATTTCCAAGTATTCTGGTTACCATTCTTATAAGTTCCCCATCTCATTTCCCATGTTTCAGGATCCTCAGTATCACCTTCATGAATAACCTGAGGCATGGAAATAGTAAAGTTACCATTATTGGAATCAAATTCAGCTACCAAAGGATATTTATTGGTTATTTCAGGGTATTCTCCCCAACCATAGATATAGTAAGTCTTACCATCCTCTTTAGCCTCAATACGAATATCAAATGTCTGATCTCCATTATAATCCCACCAGCCATTACCACCTTCGGGAGGCGTAAAGAAGAATAAAGAACTGGTAGAAGCTACTTGCCATTCACCCAGATAAGCTTCATAGTTAGACTTAACCCCTGTTGAAGCCGTAAAGTCCGTCCTTCCATAATACTTGCCACTCCATTCTACCTCATCATTGAACAGAATTTTACTTACAGCTGTGAAATAATAATCATAAGAATACAATTGTGGTTTCGGGTTATAGAATACCTGCAAACCATATCCGGCATCTTTCAGGTCCTGAATCGTTTCTTCTTTAAAACTTGTCCAGCCACCTTTATATTCTTCATTAATCTTCAATGAATAAGGGCCATACTTTGATTTGGGAAGTCCGGTGAAATTAGATTCGCGTCCTTTGACGTATCTCTGATAAGTTCCGTAACACATATAATCTACCAACTCGCCAATAGACTTACCGTCGACAGTTCCGCTTGGAGAATCCTCAAAATTACTTTTATATTCATAAATACCCAGCAATTTATCAGGCATCACCTTGCGACATTCGCTGATTAAGCGGCAGTAATTCTCACGGGAACGTTGCTCGAAGCCCGGACTCGGATTCTCTTTGTAGTCTGTATACTCGTCATCAAAATCAATACCGTCCAAACCATAAATATCGACAAATGCTTTCAATTCTTTGGCAAAATCAGCCGCAGCAGCCTGCGATAAGTTACCCATACCGGCTTCATCATGATTACCTAAGATACTCATATTGACTTTGATGCCTTTAGCCTGCAAAGGACGGATGAATTTATCTGCATTTTTCAACAGGAAAGATACCTGATCGTTACAATGAATATGCACACGGCCGCTTTCACTATCCACATTGATGTTGGCAGCAAAGATACTAACTACATCAAAGAACGGTTTTCCACTTTCCTTCATTACGTATTCACCACAATTCAGGATATTTTCATCATTCACTTCCACAAAACAGAGAGTACGTACATCTCCCTTTTTAGAATCAGGTACAGCTGCCAATGGCTTCACCAGATAAATATAAGTCTGATTATTAGCTGAAACAGCCACTCCATCATTTGCAGTAGCTGAAACCGCTACTGCATAGGTTGAACCGATTGAACCTCCGGCATTAATAGTTAACTCTACTGCACCGGACTTTTTCTCTCCGGTTTTAACAGTTGCCGTACCACCATTTGCCAAGCTCAATTTATCAGCAGGATACATAGCATAAGATGTACCATGAGCAGCATTATAAGCCGCAAGCGCTGTTGCATCTACTTTGAAAGTAACCGTTATGTCTTTTTCAGCAGCTTTACTCAATTCAAAATAAAGATGTCCCGCACCGGATTTATCTCCGAAGAGAGAAATTGAAGTAAGTTCGCGTGCTCCGGCAACTGATCTGACATAACCGTATACGCCGTCCACTGTATCCAGCTTTTCTGTATTAACGGCATTGATCGTAATGTCATCTTCACAACTTGTGAAAACAGTTCCTGCACAGGCAAAGGTTACTGCCAACAAGCCTAATTTTATGTGATTCATATATTTCATAATATACATCTATTTAAAATATAACTTAATTTATTTCGCAGGCAATTCTACTGCAGTCCAAGTAAGCGATTCCACCGCTGTAGCATGATTCTCATTCCCGCTATAATCGGCTATTGAAGTACCTACACCTTCATCAAATTTCCAATAGGCAACCAGTCCTTCCGCACCCGGTTCTACCTGGTAGAAATGATTCTTTGCATTAATCTCCTCCTGAGTTAAAACTTTATTCCAAATACGGCATTCGGACATTTCACCATCAAACCAACGATCACGGTTATAAGAGTGACCAATCCAGAAACCATTACCCTCATCAGTTTTGGTCTTTCCCAAATCCAATGCTCCCCAATTCGCTGTCGCTTCCAATTTATTCACGCCATTAAAATAGGCTATCACTTTTTGAGCATCAGCATCATAAGTCACAGCAATATGTGTCCATTCACCGGTAGCCACAGTCAGATCTTCTGAATTTATCTTCTTATCTCCAGGACCTACAATCTGCAAACAATTCTTTGCCGGCGCAGTATCTCCGAAACGGAGCAGGAAATATCCTTCAATACCCAGAACTGTACTGATAGCTTTATCGAGCTTGCTGGGATTCACTAATACTTCCACAGTCAGCTTCCGTAAACCATTTGCTTTTTCAGGTGTACCCCAATTTACGTATACAAGATTCTTAGTAAGATCAGCTACTACATTGATAAGTGCAGCACCTTTAAATACGTAATACATGGTACGGGCACTTTGCAGAATACCTACGTTAGCCTGATCGATGGTTACAGGTAATACATATATCTTTTCAGCATCCAGCTCTGTCAGATTACCAAATTTCAATGTGACTTTTTCTGAAAGAACAGATCCGGCAGGAATCACGGTCTGTGGAGTTTCCAATGTATAGTGCTTACTCGGCAAAGCCTCAGCATTATCATAAAATGCAGCATTATAAGTATCAACCAACGCAGGTTCAGCTTTCAAGGAAATAGTTACATCTGCATTTTCCGGCTTAGCCATAGCAACCCTGAATTCACCTTCCGCAGAAGGAATCGTATTCTTCAGTAAAACACTACTAGTCTTCACCGAAGCATCTACATACACTTGGTTATCAAACGTTTCAGTATCATCACTACAAGCCGCCAAAGCTACAGACAGCAATGTGATCGATAGTAAATATAAGTTTTTTAATTTCATAGCTTGATTTATTTTTTAGGAGCAGGGTTCATAATATTAATAGCCTCTTTCACATACTGGTATGTGTTAGTAGCATTGTAATAGTCATTCTGAACATTATAGATAGCCAATCCGGCACGGGTATAGCCATCTGATGGTTCTGTAGTCCAATAAGCTGCTTCCGTAAGTGCCCGGTCGGTACCGTAGAACCCGGTTTGCTTATCAGATGCATCCAGTGAAGCTGTGGAAACTGCAACTACGAAACGATCAGTCGGAACACCTGCAGCAGCCATGGCCAAACGGGCAAATACCGACAACTGTGCATCATCCGTTACATTATCCGTAGCCAGGATGATGTGCTTACAATTAGTCAAAACGGTCTGCTCAATCAGATTTTCCGGATATCCCTGAAATGTCAGCAACTTATCTGCATTAGCAGTTTTCCAAGTTGAAACAGCACTGAAAAAAATATCCTGATATTTCTTTGCCTCCGCTTTTTGTTCGGCAGACATATAAATAGGATTATTTCCCTTATATTCAGTAATCATACCATCGAAGCTCCCTGCATAACCAATCTGTTTGTCCATTTCTGACTTCAGATAAGTATCGAAGGATCCGGTTTCCGTACCTTCCTTTACTTTTTCAGTATATTCTTTTTGAATCTTATCAAAACTGATAGTATATACCACCTTGGTACCCTTAGCATGTACAGTTTGCATATCAACTAATTCAAACGCAGCCAGTTCTGCCGGATACATCATGGAAATTACGTCCAAACTGTCAGGAACATCAGAGATATGCTGTCCACGACTGAACGGCGTTTTCTCGCTATTGTCGAACCAGGCATATACAACCTTATGGTCCGAATTTTTATAGGCTACCAGATTTTGCAGATATTTGGCATACGCAGCCGGATCTTGTTCCTCTATTCCGGGAGTATTGATATTCACATTCTCTACTTCCGTCCAGTCGTCGCATGCGCTGAAACAGGTTATGGCAGCGAAGCAGGAAGCTACGATGAATATATTTTTCATTTTATTTTTCATAATTCTTTTCTTTATTAGATGTTAGGGTTGCAGTCCCACCATACTTTGGAAGACATTCTATCGTTCGCAGGTTTCAAATCTTGCAGAGCATTCTGCACATTCGTACCATTGTCCTTGTACTCATCCTGCGGATAAGGCAAGCGGCGTGGGAAAGTACCTTCGGGAACTTCCGCCTTGTTTTTATTAACGGCAGCAGTCATCAAGCGCGGGTAACCCGTACGACGGAATTCAGCCCATGCTTCGTTACCCAACGGGAATATGGCGATCCATTTCTGGGTAATTATACGTTCCAGATTCGTTTCAAAGACGGCGCTATTATCATACTTAATCGTAATAGTCGGCTGAGAACCGTTATAACTATAAGTTCCCAGAGGATCTTTATACAGATCGGGCAAACTACTACCATCTTCCAGATAAGCATCCGCACCGGAAGCACCCCATTGACTGAATGATAACTCTACGCCTTTCTTATAAAAACTTTCTGCAGTTCCACCCATGTTCCAACCACGCAATGCACCTTCGGCACGCAGGAAGGCAACTTCAGCAGCAGTCATCCAAACAAGTTTCGTATTGGCTTCAACATTCATGTTAGAATACTTATGAGCTGTTTCACTCGGAAGCGGCTCAGTTCCCAAACGAATACCATGATAACCGTTCTTCACTCCATCGGCTGTTGTAAAGGTAGATTCTACAAAATATTTTTCACGACGAGGATCTTTGTAGCCGTTCATATAGGCAGTTATATCTGCCGCAATACGAGAGTCACCACCATTATATTCGTACATAATAACTCTGAATGGATTAGTAGTAGCCTGAATGGTTGCATTATCATCATTCGATGTAAACACACCTCCTCTTTCTGAGTCAACAGCCTCCACCGCTTTAGCTTGCGCCGTAGTAGAATCTACATACACCATACGCATAGCCATACGCAATTTCAAAGAATTCGCCAGTTTTATCCAGTTTTCCACTTTACCACTATAAACCTTATCAGCTTTGGATGAAAAAGTCTCCGTACGATGTGGTAATAATGCAGTCACTGCCTCATCCAGTTCATTCAACATAGTCTCATAAACTTTCTTCTGAGTATCCAGCGGAGCAGTCAGGTCACCATTGGCTCCCAACTGGGAATAAGGAATAGGACCGTATCCATCTGTAACACGCAAGATAGCTGCTACCTTTACAACTTTTCCTACTGACAAATAAACGGGGTCTTCTGTTGCAGCTTCCAACTGTGCATAGTTAGCATACACATTAGGAATAACATCTTTATATAATTTGCCTACCCAGTCCTGAGATTGGTTGTAGTTGGAGAAACGGTTCGTAAAACCGGAATTGGATTCCGCCAGATAGCCACCATAAGGTCCACCCAGAAGGGCCTCCAGAAACTGATTAAGAAGTACATCCGTAGGGATGACATATCCCTGCATACCTGTCAATGCCGAACGGGTCAAGTAGGCATCACGGTCCATCTGGTCTTTGGTTGCTTCATACGGATTGGTATTATAATCCATATAATCACCTGTGCAAGATGCCAACATGCCAGCTAACATTCCACCGCATAAAGCGAATTTTATAATTGATTTTCTCATTGTTTTTCTTTCTTTAATCTGTTAGAACTTAAATCTTACATTGAATCCTAAGCTACGTGCACTCGGCGTCATAAAGTTGTCAATACCCTGATAATAGTTACCGGTAGAAGCTACTGCTTCCGGATCGAACGGAGCTTTACAATAAAGCATCAGTAAGTTACGGCCTACCAGAGATACGGTCACGTCAGCCACATTCCAAAGCTTATCTCTTGGAATAGTATAACCGACACTAGCCTCCTGGAGACGCAGGTTGGTAGCACTGTAAGTGTAATATTGTGGAATACCGGACTGAGAACCGATAGTAGTATACCATTTCTGTGCATTTACCAAGTCCGTTCCATTCACATAAACACCACCTTGATTACGCGCTATTTCTGTTGACTCAGAAACACCATACATATCCATAGCAGCCTGTGTAGCAGAGTAAACAATACCACCAATACGTGCAGAGAGCATGAAACCAAAATTCAGGTTCTTCCAGCTGAAATCATTTCTCCACGACATATTGCATTTTGCAAATACACTACCCAATTTAATATCTTCTGCATTATAGTTAGCAGTCACACTACCATTCTGATCTACCAGAATATTGCCGTTACTATCACGTTGCAGGTCGGCAGTAGAATAGAGATCACCCAGAGAGCCACCTTTCTTCAAAATGAAACGAGCCTGTCCCATACCACCTACATCCAAGCGTTCTTTGGTGATGACAGTGCCGGTTTCAGGATGCACATAGTTTTCCAGCAGTTCAAGAATTTCATTCTTATTGGTACTGAATACGTAATTGCTGGACCATTTAAATTTACCCCATTCATTAGAGTAACCTAATCCTAATTCAACACCCTTATTTCGTACGCTACCCGTCTGCACATACAATGTTGAGTAACCGGAAGATACGGAAATCTTAGGGTCAAACGTCTGATTATAAGTTTTAGTAGTATACAAAGCCAAATCCAGATTAAAATGATTCAGGAAACGGGCAGTAAGACCTACTTCCCATGAATCCGTTCTTTCCGGTTTCAGATTATACATCGGATAGTTACGTTTGGATTGCCAAACCTTATTGGAGTTATCCCATGAGTAAGTAGGGTTGGCCAGGAAACGCGGGAAAGGAAGACCCACAGATGCAAATGAGCCGCGTACCTTCAGGAAAGAAATCTGTTGTGGTAATTTCAGTAACTCGGACAAAATAACAGAACCACCGACTGAAGGATAAAGGAATGCACTCTGAGTAGAGTTAGGACCAGCCAATTGTGAAGGCCAGTCAGAACGTCCGGTCAAAGTCAGGTAATAAGTACTCTTATATCCTAATTCAAGACTGGCAAAAACAGACTGAGTCTGATCATGAAAACCTGACTGCGTACGTTTTGTCTTACTGTCATCCAACTGGAATACATTGAAAACGTTAGGAATACCGTCTTCACTGATAGGACCACGATTTTGCAGTACATCTTGTTGCATATCCGATAAAGAAGCACCAATATTAGCTTGGAAAGTAAGATTTTCACCAAAGTTTTTATTGATGTTCAACATGATATCAGCATAAGTTTGCTTGTCATTCGTATTAGAAATACCATACAAACCGTTGTTAGAACCTTCGGCCAATGTAGTATTACTTGTAGCGTAAAGCTTTTCCGTATAAGTACTTGCAGAGTTATCCACACGCACACGACCCGATACACTCAACCAATCTAAAATCTTATAGCTCAAGCTACCGCTCAGCATATAACGGTCCTTATTATTCTCACGCAGGTTACGATAAGCAATCCAGTACGGATTTTGTCCTGTAAAAGTATCGATACCCTGTGGCCAATATTGTGTATAGATGTTACGGGAAGTATCCCAGCGTTCGTACATCTTAATCTCATTCCAGTCGTCACCACGAGGGAACAAATAAGCTGTAACCAACGGATTGGAGTAAGTACCCTGATTCACCATGTTCTGGTCTTTCTGCTTGATATAAGAAGCACTTACATCCAGTGTCATCTTATCATTCAGGAAAGAAGTAGTGTTGCGGAAAGTAAAGTTATAACGGTCATAATCGTTATTCGGAACCATACCGACAGAATTCACAGCACTCGCAGAGAAGTAGGTCTGATTCTTTTCCGTACCTGTAGATAAAGAAACGGTTTCGGTAGCTACCACACCTGTTCTCAGGAAGTCATTGATCGGATCATATCCCATGTAATTGGAAGGGTTCAATTTATTACCCCAGCTTTTTTCTACAGAACCTGCACTGGACAGCAGATCGCCTGTACCATAGGAATTCTGAAAATTAGGAGTAACAAACGGGCGGAGAAATTCAGTATTCTGTGATACAGTCAAACTCAGACGCCCTTCCTTACCTTTCTTAGTTGTAATAACAATAGCACCATTGGCAGCGTGACTACCATACAAAGCGGCAGCGGCAGCACCCGTCAGTACAGACATAGATTCGATGTCTTCCGGATTGATATCTGCAATCGCTTCTGAAGAACCTTTAGAATCAAATTCCTGACCACCTTCACCTGAAAGATTGAACATAGGTACACCATCGATCACATAAAGAGCGTTACTAGACTGGTCAATACCTTTCGTACCACGCATCACCACTTTACTGGCGCCACCTACACCGGAGGAACTGGCATTAATGGTAACACCCGCCACTTTACCTGACAAAGAGTTTACAAGGTTAGCATCTTTCACTCTGGTCAGTTCATCACTCTTGATTTCCTGAACATTGTAACTCAATGCTTTAGTGGCACGTTTAATACCCAAGGCCGTTACAACCACCTCTTCTACCAGTTGAGAATCGCTCTCCATCATCAAGTTGATAACACTCTGTTCCTTTGCTGCAATCTCCTGTGTTTTATAACCGACATAAGAGAATTGAATTACAGGATTTGCTTCTGTTGTGGTCAGCGTAAAATTACCGTCAAAATCGGTGATACAACCAACACTGGTACCTTTCACCAATACATTGACACCGATCAGAGGTCCCATATCGTCCGATACCTGACCGGTTATCGTACGTTCTTTTCCTTGTTGGGTACCTTCTTGTCCTGATTGAGGCTTCTCTGAAAGATAAACGATGTTATCTTCTACTTTAAAAGAAATATTTTTCCCTTTAAGAATAGCAGTCAAGGCATCTTCGATAGATGCATTCTTCACATCGACTTTTTCCACTGCCGTAGCAGCAAGTTTGTCGTCATAAAAAAATTGATACTTGGATTGAGTTTTGATTTGTTCGATGACCGTACCTAATGTCGTGCGAGACATGTTCAAATTCAGTTGGGCAAAAGTCCACTGGACTGATACAGTCATGAAGAACAAGACTAATAAAGCCCGTAGAAATTTCGAACTTTGAAAAGCATGATTGTTGTCCATAAACAAAGTTTAAAGGTTACACATTGGTTAATTTTAATCTGTCAGGAGACCCTTTCTCCCGACTTTCATATATAAAACAACAGTCGCTAAAAATACACTTACTACAAAATGATATTTTTTTTCATTAAAACAAAAAAGGGAATAGTTTTAATTCCTATTCCCTTCTTTCTTACGTTATTAACTTCAGTCCTTACTTCTTTTTTATTTCATTAGAGAAAGAATATGGATAATCTTCCGGATGTATTCCTCTCTGCAAGTTGGGCTTATTACCCATATCAAATTTCAGGACACCCCCCTTCAACAGGTCTTCGTGTTTCACATAATTCTTCGTATATTCATCTCCATCCAGGCGAAGCGATTCAATATACATATTTTCAGAACTATTGTTTGCTGCATCAATGACCAATGAACGACCATTCTCCAGATGAAGTGTAGCTTTCTTGAACAAAGGAGCACCGAGAACATATTCATCGGTTCCCGGACAAACCGGATAGAAACCTAATGCTGAGAACACATACCAGGCAGAAGTCTGCCCATTGTCTTCATCTCCACAATACCCATCAGGACCGGGAGTATACATACGGTTCATCACCTGACGCAACCAATATTGAGCTTTCCAAGGCTGTCCGGCATAATTGTACATGTAAATCATGTGCTGTATAGGCTGGTTACCATGCGCATAGTTACCCATATTCATCACTGTCATTTCACGTATTTCGTGGATCACCTGTCCATAATAGCTGTCATCGAAAATAGGAGGAACAATAAACACAGAATCCAACATTTCGACAAATACTTTTTCACCACCCATCAAATCGATCAGACCTTGCGGATCATGGAAAACAGACCAGGAATAATGCCAACTGTTTCCTTCTGTAAATGCATCTCCCCATTTCAAAGGAGAGAAAGGTGCCTGGAACTGCCCATCTTTATTACGCCCACGCATCAATAGGCTTTCCTTATCGAACACGTTCTTATAGTTCATAGCACGATTAGCAAAAAGTTTCTGCTCTTTCTTCGGACGATCCAGCGCTTTTGCCATCTGATAGATACACCAGTCATCATAAGCATATTCCAGAGTACGGGCAGCATTCTCATTGATCTTTACGTCATAAGGAACATAACCTAATTCATTATAATATTCATGACCGAGACGTCCGGTAGAAGAAACTTCCGGATGTACATTCTTTGTGCCATGGATAAGTCCTTCATACAAGGTAGCCACATCATCCACTTTAACCCCCTTCAGATAGGCATCAGCCAGTACAGAAGCAGAGTTATTACCAATCATACAACCACGATGTCCCGGGCTAGCCCATTCAGGGAAGAAACCGCTTTCCTTATATGTATTGACGAGACCTTCCTGGATTTGTTTGTTTACCGAAGGATACATCAGGTTGAGGAAGGGGAACAGGCAACGGAAAGTATCCCAGAAGCCGGTATCCGTATACATATATCCAGGTAATACCTGACCATTGTAAGGACTATAATGAACAGGATTGCCCGCCTCATCAAATTCATAAAAAGCACGGGGGAAAAGTACCGAACGATACAGACAAGAATAAAAAGTACGATACTGATCAAGATTACCACCATCCACTTCTATTTTACCCAATACCTCGTTCCAGGCATCTTGCCCTTTCTGAACCAAAGTATCAAAACTATCGTTTCCAAGCTCTTTCAAGTTTCTGTCTGCCTGCTCAAAACCGATAAAGGAAGAGGCTACACGAGCATGCACGATTTCTCCTTTACGGGTTTTAAAACCAATAATTGCACCTGCATGTCCGGCCTTCTGTTCTTTTTGATTCTCTGTCAAAACGCCATCGGCAACAGAAGCCTGATAAGTGAAAGGCTTGTCGAACTCAATGACAAAGTAGTTCTTGAAGTTATCGGGCACTCCACCACTGTTACGGGTTGTATATCCGATAATCTTATTTTGTTCAGGAATAATTTTAATATAAGATCCTTTGTCGAAAGCATCCACTACAATATATGAATGTTCATTCTCCGGAAAAGTAAAACGGAATAAAACAGCACGTTCAGTGGGAGTAAACTCCGTCACGACATCGTGTTCAGCAAGATACACCTTATAATAATGAGGTAATGCAACTTCTCCTTTATGAGAGAACCAACTGGCACGCTTATCTTCATTAAATTCGGGTTTGCCTACTACCGGCATGATAGAAAACTGACCGTAGTCATTAATCCAGGGACTGGGTTGGTGGGTTTGTTTAAAACCACGGATTTTATGGGCGGTATATACATACTGCCAACCATCTCCCATTTTTCCTGTTTGAGGAGTCCAGAAATTCATACCCCATGGACGTGCGATAGCAGGGTATGTATTACCTGTAGATAGTTCGAAACTGGATAACGTACCCATCAGCGGGTTAACGTATTGTGTTAAATCTTTAGCCTGCGCCCAGAGAGCACAGCCCAAAAAGCACATTGATAAAAGCAGCTTTCTCATACTATTATATTTATAAGATTATATATTTCAAAAGTTTCCTTTTATTTTTTGGGAGACAAAAATACACTATTTCCTACAATTTTATATTCAATAGGTATTGCATTTGTACTTTTAATCAAATTCAGGATTTCCTCCACAGTGTTTTTCTTCTTCAGTGTACCCGAATATGTTTTAGTAGCATCCATATCAGGCGCCAGAATAATCTTCACTCCATAAGAATTCTCTAAAGTACGGGCAATCGTAAATATATCGGCATTTTCAAAGACAAACTGATTATTATGCCAATTCTCAATACCTGTATCCACTTGCTTCACTACCAGACGACGAGTTACAGCGTTCAATTCGGCTTTTTGCCCCGGGGCCAACACAATCATACCCTCATTGTGATTGCCTTTCACCTCAATTTCTCCCTTGATCAGTGTAGCTACTGCCGAGCGGTTCATCTTATCACTCTTCAAGTTAAAAACCGTACCCAGCACTCTGACTTGCATGGCTTCACTTCGCACAATAAAAGGCTTTTCTACATTTCTCTTTACTTCAAAATAGGCCTCTCCCTCCATATACACATTTCTTCCCTTTTCAGAGAACTCACGTGGATACTTCAAGGTTGTATGCTTATTCAACCATACTTTAGTGCCATCGGGCAGCATCAACTCCTTCACCTCATCCCGGGCTACAACAGCCACTAACTGTTCTTCACTTTGAGACTGATAGATATGATAGCTCAAACCGGATACAAAGAAAATTCCTATGAACATAGCAGCATACTTCATCCAAGTATGCATTCTACGCACCTTGAACTGTTTAGCTTCTTCCTGTGCCAACCGTTTGAATAACTGCTTTTCTGCTTTTTCTATTTTTTTCTCATCAGTAGAATCGCCATTCTTTCCCAGATGATATATTTCCTCTATCCTGAACAATTCACGCGCATTATCGTCCGACTCGTTCAGCCAAGTGTTCACCTCACGGAGTTCTTCTTCAGAACATTCACCCATAAGGAATTTGACCAGTAATTCTTCATTCAACTTATTTTTTCCTTCCTTCATCATACTAATAAAACAATCGTTTCGACAAAAACACTTATACCTTATTCAATAAAAACAGGACTAACATAAAGTTGAGGTAGCCCAATCTTTCACGCAGGAACTTCAAAGCTTTATACATGTGAGCCTCTACCGTCCGCAACGATATTCCCATTGTTTCTGCAATTTCTTTGTTCTTCATATCATGCAGATAACTGAGTTTGAAAACCATCTTGCATTTATCCGGCAGTTCATTAATGGCTTCGGAAAGCTCTCTTCTAAGCTCACGATCCTCTATCCTTTTCACTACATCATTACTATCCGGCTGATAGAATTCAACCCTCTTCTGATTAATTTCCGTTACGACAGCTTCGTAACTATTCTTGATGTCCCGGTGCTTCAAAACATTCAAAGCACGGGTATACACCGCCCGATACAGAAATGCCTGTATCTGCTCTCCCACCGTCACTGTATCTTTTCGTCGCCACAATTCCACAAATACATCTTGTACTACGTCCTCTGCTTCTTCCTCACCCACAATACGTGTGGCATAGAAAAGCAGATTGGCATAGTATTTACGGAAAAGGAGTTTATAAGTTGAATCAAAGTTATCACCCATAATCCCACAACTTCATTTTATCACTCTATTGCATACCACACTGCCCCCGGTTTATTCCCCATCTCAAATTCAAAGACAGAGCCATTCATTATTTGTTCATGTGTGATATAGCTTTTATCATAAGGTTTCCCGTCGAGTTTCACCGACTGGATATATATATTCTCTTTACTAACAGCCGGCGCCAATATCGTAAATATCTTGCCGTTATCCAAATGCATTTTCATTTCAGGATACATAGGGGTGCCTATTTCATATCTGCCACTAACCGGATCTACCGGATAGAATCCCATTGCGCTAAATACGTACCAGGCAGACATCTGACCACAATCCTCATTCCCGCATAAACCGGCAGGCGTGTTTTTATAAAGTTCATGCATCACCTCGGCGGCATATTTCTGAGTCTTCCAAGGTTGCCCTACAACATTAAACAAATAAATGACATGATGACTCGGTTCATTTCCATGCGCATACTGCCCAATCATTCCGGTACTGAAAATAGGCAGATCTTCATCCGCAGAAGGATTATAAGTGAACATACTATCCAGTTTCTGGGCAAAACGCTCCGTACCTCCGACCAAGCCAATCAAACCATCGACATCTTGCTGCACAGACCAGAAATATTGCCAACCGTTACTTTCGCAAATATGTGGAGTATAGTCATCCGGACTGAAGGGTTGAATAAAATTTCCTTTATTATCACGCGGCTGCATAAAAGAAGTCTGGGGATTATATACATTCTTATAGTTTTGAGAACGTTTATAGAATTCAGCTGCAATCTGCCTTTCACCCAACTTTTCTGCCATACGGGCAATACAATAGTCATCGTAAGCGTATTCCAGAGTTTTAGAGAGCGACCAGTTCTCCGAGTTATAATGATCCGTCACATCATAAGGCACATAACCATACTTTTTATACAATCCAATTCCGCGATATTCATCTATATTGGCTGTAGTTACACAGGCTGCCAAAGCTTTCTTCGGATCAAAATTTCCTATACCTTTCAGATAAGCATCCACAATTACCGGTACAGCATGATAACCTATCATCATGTCCGTTTCACTTCCATAGAAGTTCCATACCGGAAGACGTCCGTTCTGTTCAAAAAAAGCAAGAAAAGACTGAACCATATCATTCACACGTTGTGGTTCTATATAAGTGTAAAGAGGATGAGCGGCACGATAGGTATCCCACAATGAAAAAGTACTGTAATTGGTCCATCCATCTGCCTGATGCACTTGTTTATCGGGACCGTAATAGGCACCGTCCACATCATTATAAATAGTCGGTGCCAGCATAGAGTGATACAGAGCCGTATAAAATTTGACTTTCTCATCAGGATCATCGCATGTGATTTCTATTTTAGAAAGTTGCTCATTCCAATTTTTCCGGGTAACAGCCAGATATTTATCGAAATCATCCTCCGGTGCTTCAGCAGCAAGATTACGGGCAGCACCTTCCATGCTTACGCCTGATATGGCAGTGGTTACAAGAATCTGCTCTCCTGCAGTGGTATGGAAATCAAAACGGGCGATAGCAGACGTTCCTATTCGTTTGCCATCCTTGATAATAGCAGCAGTATCCAACTGCATTGCTTTAAACGGTTTAGAGAAGCGGGTACGAAAATAAATATGCTGATCGCGTGCCCAACCGTCAGAAAAACGATACCCTTGTATGGTAACAGAATCGACTCTTTCAATATAAGTATCATTGGTAAAATCCCAATTCATAGCTTTCCGCAAATTCAGGAAAATGGCAGCATCTGCTTCGGGGAAGGTATAACGTTGAATACCGCAACGCTCGGTTGCCGTCAGTTCTACATTGATATCATAGTCTTTCAACCGAACCTGATAATATCCGGCACTGGCAGTTTCTTCGGAGTGAGAAAATAAAGAATGAATACCTAACGGAGCATCCGCTTCTTTATAAGACAAAGTAACAGGCATAAAAGATATATCATATAAATCACCTGCCCCGGTACCTGAAAGATGGGTATGACTAAAACCTGCAATCGTGCTGTCCGGATAGAAATAACCGGAGATACGATCCCATCCCGGAAGTCCGTTATCGGGACTTAACTGCACCATACCGAACGGGGCTTGTGCTCCGGGATATGTATTCCCGGTAAAATCCGTACCGATAAAGGGGTTGACATACTCTGTGGCATAGCACTTACTTTTCGTATCCGGTTGTTGGGACACACACGCTGAAAGGGAGAAAAGGAATAAAACCAGTAAAAACAATTCTGACAATTTCATAATACTACATAGTTAACGTGCATATGTAACAACTCAGCATCCGGAAACACTTAGCGGTTTCTCAAATAAATTCATCGAACGAACAAATATAGTCTAAAAATTCCAATTAATTTATAACTTTGCCGCAAAAAGCGACAATGAGCTATACGACTTATCTCTTTGACTTTGACTACACGCTCGCAGACTCTTCTCGCGGCATCGTTACCTGTTTCCGTAATGTGCTCAATCAACATGGTTATACAGATGTAACCGATGAAGATATTAAACGCACCATCGGAAAAACTTTGGAAGAATCTTTCTCCATCCTAACGGGTGTAACGGATGAAGACCAACTGGCTGGTTTTAAGAGTGAATACAGGAAGGAAGCGGATACCCACATGACAATAAACACCGTACTCTTTCTGGAAACCAAGTCCGTGCTGCTTGCACTGAAAGATGCAGGCGCATTCATCGGCATCATCTCCACCAAATACCGTTACCGCATAAAGGAAATGCTCGACCAGCACTTCCCCGGCAGTTTCTTCAATATCATCGTTGGCGGAGAAGATGTACAAACAGCCAAGCCTTCACCCGAAGGACTGCTACTTGCCATCAAACAGCTACACGTCACCAAAGCGGAAACCCTCTACATTGGCGACAGTACAGTAGATGCTGCCACAGCCAAAGCGGCAGGTGTGGACTTTGCCGGTGTAACCCATGGGGTAACCACGGCCGAAGAATTAAGCAAATATCCTCATTGGAAAATTATGAACTCACTGGAAGAACTGTTGGAAGCGGATGAACAACCAACTCATGATAAGCAGTCGACTGATGATACACCTCCGAGTACGGATGTAACAGTATCCTCCCATCCGGTTGCCAATTCACCTTCCGTTCCAGTTATTGCTCCCCGCCCCACTCCCCACAAAAAGAAAATGATCAATATCTGGCAAATACTAATCCTGGCAGTGCTACTATGGTTATCTTTTGAAGAAGGAGGAAACAGTAATGTTTTTCTGTGGTCTTTCATACTGGTTCTTTGGTATATCCTTACCAAACGTAGAATTCTACCAGACCGTGTGTTAGATTTTATATCCCCCTGGTGGACTCCCTGTAAGAAGTACCTTCGAGCCTTGCATATCAAGATGGTACGTGGAAAAGACATTCCGTCCATCAGTGAGGAAAGTAACATCTGCCTGAATTGTGATACCGTTTATACAGGTAGCTATTGCAACCGTTGCGGCCAAAGCCGGAATACTCCCCGCTACCGTTTCAGTAATGCATTCAGAAATATATTAGGAGGATTCACCAATATTGATAATGGTTTCGGGCGTACCCTTCTGGACTTACTCTACCGCCCGGGATATATGATCAGAGACTTCATTGCCGGCAAACGAATCTTATACTTCCGTCCCTTCCAGACATTATTTGTGCTTGCCGCCCTTTACATCATGGCTGTGCAACTGGTGGATCCCGAAGCTCTGAAAGAGAAAAAAGGAAAGTCTCCGGAAGTACAAAGACAAGAAATACTTGCTGCACGCGAACAATTGCAAAAACGGATAGAAGCGGCAACAGATCCGACTACCCAAAATATCCTGAATAAAACTATAGAAGGCCTGGATAAGAAACTGGAAAATCTGGAAACAGAAGATTCTACGGATATCCGAAAGAATAATCTGGTGGCTGCACGTGAGCTATTACAGAAACAGATGAAAGAGGCTAAGAAACCAGACCAAAAGGAGGTTTTGGCCCAAACAATAAAAGAACTGAATCAGGATCTGGAAAAGCTGGAAACCCCAAATAGCTTAAAAAAGGATAACATCACCCTCCAAATAAATGGTGATGAAGATGACGAACTCATAGATGAACTTCTGGAAGGTGGATCATCAGTATTTAATAAGCTTGAAAAAGCCATTCACAATACACCTTTTCTGGAAAAAGTATGGAACTTACTGAAAAGTTGGGGACATGGTAACAAGGCATTCCGTATTATCGCCACATTACCTCTCTTTGCGCTGGCAACACTCATGGCTTTCCGCCGTAAAAAGAACAAACTGCGCTATAATCTGACAGAGCATGTATTTATACAAGCTTATATTGCCTGCCAGATACTCTTGCTTAGTATCATAGTGCTTCCTTTCAACGGCAGTGCACAGGTAGGCGATTTATACGAATTGCCCATACTATTCATCTTTGCCCTCTTCTGCCTGGATTATAAGCAACTGTATGGATATACCTGGTGGAGAAGTTTCTGGACTACAATACTGATGTTCTTCTATAGTTTAATACTGCTTATTATCTTTGCTATTATTGTAGTAACCCTGATAATTGCGGCAGTTTATATACTAAAACCGCTTTTATAATCCATAAGAATACCCAGCCCACTCAATTATATAATAAAAGTTCTCCCTATCAATTGATATGAGAGAACTTTTATTTATTTCAGGAAAAATCAATTCTTATTCATTATTGGGGATTTGCAAGAGCCCCTACCATCCATTCTGCAAAAGGATAAGTATTCATCATACCGGAATTGATTGAGGAACAAGTCCAAGCATCCCAACTGTTCTGAGTTAATGTGCGCAAGTCTGCCATATACGGAGAATATTCAAATGATTCCGGAACATTTTTCCCATCATCACCCAAATAATACGAACAATAATTCTCATACCAGCCACCCATCCAATAATCGGCAGGATCAGTTGATACAAATCCATCTCCCGTCACATCATCTTTCAGAAAAATTACCCCATCCGTAAAGTCCTTTGCATCATATGTGATAGACATGGATTCATTCTTTATAGAAAAACGACCATCACCATTGGCATCATAACCAAAACCACGAATAGACCGACTGTCATCACCACCAAATCCTGGCCCCATCACAACAAAGAAGCGAGGGTCTGCTTTAGCTATTGCTAAGATCATCTGATATCCGGTGGATTGGTCACTTTCTTTCCAGCGATATCCCCAACTCAAGAAATGGACATTATCCTGTGTCGGATCTTCCCAGTTGTCACCACTTATCCATTGCACGCCTAATGCAGACTGACATTCTCCCTCTCCTGTCCAGAATTGAATATCACTCATAGACTTTACAGCATCATAAGCCACATATACATTCACCAGTACAGCAGCATAAGCTTCATCCTTATCCTTATAAGCTGCAAACTTCACGTCGTAAGTGCCTGCCTTTGTGGGAGTAAACACATACTTCAGTTCAGTTGACACCTTCTCACCATCCACCGTCCACTCTAAACGAGCATTTTCACCATTTTCCACTTTCGCCTCCAAAGTGAGGGACTTTCCAAGTGCAACATCTTGTTTTTCACCATCGACAATAGACACTGAAAGTAGTAAAGCATTGTCGTTGGAATCATCGTCACTACAAGATGCTAATCCTATAGTAAGGACAAGGCATGATAAAAAATAAATAATATTATTCTTCATAGTTATCTAAAATTAGAAGTGAAGAAGACTCCAGCCGGATATTTTGTACAATCATTGTAAGCAGCTCTCAGTGTAGGAGTTGTACCACTAAAATCGAATATACTAATCTGATTGATACCCACATTATCTCCATATCCTTTTATCGTATTGAAATAAACTCCTTCCGTTACCGGATCAACAGTAACTGTATTATAAACGATATTGGCATTTTCTACCATTTCTTTAACATCTACCATCAGTTTAGTTTCATTAGTACTAAAAATATGACGGTAAATTTTAGTAGCGAGACCACTCATATACAATGTATCTCCTTTAGCTGTTATACTGGGAGCAGCAGCATACGAAGCCGTCAAGGTTTTTGCAGCATCTTTATCCGCCGACAAATCATTTTCTTTTATAATCGAATAATCTTTAGCACTAACCTTAGCTATTTTACCAGTTGAAACCGATACCCAAACGTTATTATCTGATGATTTTACCACACCCGAAATATTACCGTCAAATTCAACCGTTGCCGATACTTTATCTTTTCCGGATTCAATGACAAGAAGATTCTTGTTTTGCGAAGCAAAAACTTTTCCTCCAACAACTGCCATTGTATTTTTTCTGGCTCTTTCTGTACCTTCTATAAGGGTAGCCTCTCCCGTAGAAGGATGAAACAACTTAATGCCAGCATTATCGCGCAGATAAATATTATCATCACTCAGCACCGCCACATGGGTAGGCCAATCAATCTTCCCCTTCAATTCATCACCAAAAGCAGTTTCCAGTTTCAATGTTTCAGCATTGACAACCGTCAAAAAGCCACCCTCATTACCTCCATTCTGAGATACAATATACATTTTATTGTTGGCAATAAACACATCCTGCGGAACACTGCCTAACCATGCTCCATTGTTCTCTTTTTGGAAAGCCTTCTCCACAAGTTCTCCCTCCGGACTTATAAAGATTAGGTAACCACCTTTATCACCTCCCCAGGCTGCACCTTCGTTCAGTATAAAGGTTCCATACTTATACTTTCCATACACGTCGAGGTCTAACTTGGCTGCTGCTTCACCTTGCTCTGCATTTGAAACAGTCAGTTGAATTTCACTTTTTCCAAGATCCGTCGCAGTAAACTCATAAGTAGAAGTGGTAGAGACTTCCTTACCATTCAATGTCCAGACGTATTGCACCTCAGAACTTCCCTCTACTACAGCCTTTAGATTCAAAGTTGCACCTTGCACTACTTCTTGTGCTTCGGTACCCTCTATCACAACCGTCAAAGGCGACAACGGTTCTTTGTCATCATCACTACAAGATACCAGTCCTACCGTAAGGACAAGGCATGATAAAAAATAAATAATGTTCTTCTTCATTGTTAGTATATAAAAAATTAAAAACTAAAATTCAAACATCAACGAGCACAGCACATTGCGCAATGGCATCGGATAGTATTGTGTCGACTCGTAATAGGTATCCAGAATGTTATCCACACGTACTTGTGAAGTAAGCTGCATGCCGTTCCCTAATTTCCACAAATAACCCACCAATAAGTTATGAACCGTATAGGGGCGGGTCGAATAAGATTCATCAGTTGTGACGTAACGTTTACCTATATAAGTAGTCTGCCACGAACAAAAGGCTTTTTTATAATCGAATGCCAGCCGTGCATTCCATTTCAATTCAGGCACATAAGGGATCTGCTGCATATAAGAGTTATCATCTACATGCTGCTTCTTCCGCGTACGCGAACGAGCCCAGCTGAAATTACCGGAAAGTGTAGTCTTGAAATCTCCAAAGCTAAGCACCATTTTACCAGTAAACTCTGCTCCCAGCGAGAGAACGTTACGTTTGTTCTGAGGTGTCCATATCCATTGGTTACCATCTTTGGGAAGCCACAAAATCCAATTGTCAATATGCATCAGATAACCGGATGCTTCTGCATTCAATGTCATCCAGGAGGTCAAATCATTCTTATAACCGATGGCTGCGTCATAAGAATAGCCGTCTTCGGGTTTCACATCGGGATTTCCACCGGGGCGCCAATAAAGATCGTTCATACTGGGAAAACGGTAATTATATGACATGCTACCCTTTACGTAGAAAGTCTTGTCAAAAAAGTTAGTGGCAAAGCCAGCCGACCAGGTAGACACATTCCGGCTATTATTCTGCTCGAACATATACTGCCCATGTAGTTGTAACCATGGCAATAATGTCCAGTTCGCCGAAGCTTGCAACGACAATACATTGCGATGATGTTTCAATGGCGGTTCGGGTACCGGTATATTATAATACACATCGTCTATCAGGTACTTAGCAGAATCCACATCAATGTAACTACTCACATTTACCAAGTCGTGTGTATAGGTAAGCGTAGCATTCAACACCAACTCGTCAACAGGTGCACACGAATAATCAGCAACACCCTGCCATGTCTGCGAAGAGTTGATATTGCCTTCCGGATCGAACAACCCGCCATCAAACCATTTATCATACTTCAGACGATAATAAAGCCATGCGCCTTTTACATGAAATTCATGGATGCCACGCACGTAGTCGAAACCTACATACCCGCGAATATTCGTTTCATTCTGCTGTTCGTGTGTCTTTCCCACAATGCCTAATGGTTGGGGCAACATACGCTTCCCTTGTTGTATCCAGCCTACAGCAGCCAGTTGTGCGTATGAATTCAGTTTAAAGTACCCTTCCTGCATCGCACTCCATTGTGAGTATTTGGCATCCTGCCGCTTCTCACGGAAGGCTTCATTAGTAAGTACTTTATTAATATAAGTATAGTCATTATCCGAATGTTGGTAAAACAAACGCGTTTTCGAAACCACCCGTTTGCCACTTACATTAATCTGTGTTCCTCCGGTATATGTGTTATAAGAACCATATTCTCCAAAGAATTTACCTGTAATTCCCTTTCCCCACTCCGGATCATTGAAGATGTTTACACTCCCACCCACAGCACCGGTACCACTCTTCACATGACTGCTTCCATAATAAAGGTTCACGTTGTCGGCAAAGAAGACAGGGAACTGCGAAAAGTCAAACACTCCGGACATCGGGGGCGTGATGTTGATTCCATTCCAGTTGACCCGGGTTTGCGCAGCACTTCCTCCCCGGAAAGAGGCTGTAGATAACGCTCCCGTACCCAGACTCTTAATGTAGGTAGCTGAATTTTCGGTCAATAACTCAGAAAACGAACGGGTTTTATTGATTTGCAACAATTCAGGTTCAAGATGCGTCACTTTTGCACCGGCATTTGCTTCATTGGCATGGCGTATCCGACGGGCTACAATCTGTACCTCATCCAGATTCAGGCCATAGGCAATCGTATCCTTTTTCTGAGCTATCACATCAGTCACCAGCAGACATGCGGCAACTATCAGGAAAAACAGTTTTTTCATAAACTTAGATTATTGAACTTCGGATGATTCAGGGAAATAGACCTGATTGGGATAAATACCCACACGGTAACTTTCAACATTTCCACTCTCTTTATAATGACGGATATAGCCACGCTGTGCCGAATAGTCCAGGCAGTCGCAGATATACACTTCCCCTTGCGGACTTACTCCACAACCATACATCATATCTACTCCAGGCACATGGCGATGTAATTTGAAAGTACCATCATCCGTATTCAACGTATAAATACTTTGTTGTGAGTCATTCGGAAGACCCGGTTTGCAGGTTCGCACACTAAAATAGATCAGAGTTTTAGTAGCATCCATGTCTGTCCGGTTATAGCTGATAGTTCCGGTTACATCCCCTTCTTTGGCTTCATTCTTACTGACAAAAGGCAGTCTGTAAGTAGTCACTACCTTCTCCGTCTGCGGATCAATACACTTTAACAGGATAGCAGTAAGTTTACCTTTATCACGTTCGTTCATCAAAGCCCATATCTTACCGTTTTTGTCTTTCAGCAATTTACAGGTTTTAGTGACTTCCTCATTATAGACTTCTTCTATCATGCGGCTTCCTTCCAGAGTAATATTGTCCAGATCGAACACATAAACCCCTTTTGCCGTAATACCAAAGAGTTTATGATCAGCCACTTCCATATATTCTACCCATTTTCTGATAACAATATATTCCAAGGGAGTACCATAAGGAGGTACGGTACGGATCCGTACCAGCTGGCTGGGCAAATCAACACCGGAGACATTGTTACTTAAAAGATCGGAAACGATAGCAGTGGTATCCGATATAGCCACAATCTGACGCGGTAATCCTGCCTGTGTATAAAGTATCGTACCTTCGGATTCGAAGGTTGTGGAATTTACAATCTCGATTTTCTTAGAATTGTTCAAAGCGATGAAGTACTTCCCATTAATCATCGTAATAGATTGTGCTACATCCCCTAACGGTCGGTTATTCACAACACGAAAGACATCGGGACTCACCATCCCGTTACGGTACAATACGGATATAGCTCCCATATTCGTACCGATTCTTCCCTCGTTCAAAACAATAGCTTCGATATTACCCTCGCCCACTCCGGCAGGAAAATCATCCTCATACTCGCAGGCGGATAATGACACCATTAGCACTGCACAACATAACCTCAAAATGCGTTTCTTCTGCATACACACAATTATTTTCCGTTATGTTTCGAGGTACGAAGTCCGAGCAATGACCTCCCATATCTATAACAATATGAGTTGAAGCAATGTGAATCTCTTACGTTTCTTTTCCCCCGAAACTGTAGATTGCAGACTTTGCAGGCAGGTCTTCTGACTCGCTTCCCTTCCGGAAGTCCTTCCCATCCTATACGGACAGTGGACAAGTGTAGAATTTATCCGAAAAGTTTTATGAAGCTCACAGCAGTGGGTCTGTTCAGGAGTTTCACCTGATTCCCTTTTCACCTCGTTTAATAAGATATATCACGAAGCACCCGAAAGCCGGATTCTTAAATCCGAGCGCAAATATAGATATTATAAATCATGCAAAGAAGAATATTCTAAAAAAAGAGAAAATGAATTTAATGTTTTATTCTCTCTTGTAAGTTTGCTTGGTTCGGTACTCAATACTTTATGAATAGCCCCCATATATTCATTATATCTGAGTCTTATTTACTCCGTATTTTCTCCGTACCTATACGCTTGGACTTGGTACGGAGTTGGTACGGCCTTGACACGGAGTTGGTATGAAGCAGACTTGCAAGAATCCCTTCCTGACAGATTTCACAAATCTATTCCTCAAAAAAAGAGGAAGAAACGTTTGTCTGTTCCAAATAAAAAAAGTACTTTTGTGCCCGATTATTCCGCACCGGGTTCGACAAAGTGCTTTCTAAGTGATTAGAGACCACCCGACGGAGCTAACTTATACATTATATATAAGAAATGTACGCAATTGTAGAAATCAACGGTCAGCAATTCAAAGCAGAAGCTGGCAAAAAGCTGTTTGTACACCACATCCAGAATGCAGAAAACGGTACAACAGTAGAATTTGACAAAGTTCTTTTGGTAGACAAAGAAGGTGCTATCACCGTAGGTGCTCCCACTGTAGAAGGTGCAAAAGTAGTTTGCCAGATTGTATCAAGCTTGGTAAAAGGTGACAAAGTTCTCATTTTCCACAAGAAAAGAAGAAAAGGTCATCGCAAGTTGAACGGTCACCGTCAACAATTCACAGAGTTAACAATTACAGAAGTAGTAGCTTAATCAATTAAAACAGTAAGAAGAAATGGCACATAAAAAAGGTGTCGGTAGTTCTAAGAACGGCCGCGAATCACAGAGCAAGAGATTAGGCGTTAAGATATTTGGTGGCGAAGCTTGCAAAGCAGGTAACATCATCATTCGTCAAAGAGGTACTGAATTCCATCCGGGTAACAACATCGGTATGGGTAAAGACCACACTCTTTTCGCTTTAGTAGACGGAACTGTACAGTTCAAAGTAACCAAGGAAGACAGACGTTATGTATCTGTAATCCCTGCTGAAAGCACAGAAGCGTAAGTTTCAGAATAAGAAATAAAGAAAAGGGATGTAATCCAATGGATTGCATCCCTTTCTTTTTATAGCAAAAACAACACCTTATTTGTTTTTTACTTATCTTTGTACTCTCAAATCAAGATTTTAATCAAAACAAAGTATCAAGATATGCTTACCATCAAACAAATTACAGAAAACACCGACGCGGTGATCCGCGGACTGGAAAAGAAGCATTTCAAAAATGCTAAAGAGACAATAGATCAAGTAATTGCCTTTAACGACAAAAGACGTAGCACACAGTCTGTATTAGATAATAACCTCTCAGAAGTGAACTCTATTTCCAAATCTATCGGGCAACTGATGAAGGAAGGAAAGAAAGAGGAAGCTGAAACGGCCAAAGGTCGTGTAGCCGAGCTAAAAGAAACTAACAAGACTCTACAAGCCGAAATGGACCAGGCTGCTGAAGATATGCAGAATCTGCTCTACACCATTCCTAATATACCTTATGATGAAGTACCCGAAGGTGTGGGCGCTGAGGATAATGTAGTAGAGAAAATGGGTGGCATGGAAACCGAACTTCCCAAAGATGCACTGCCTCACTGGGAACTGACGAAGAAATATGATTTGATTGACTTCGACCTGGGTGTAAAGATCACAGGAGCCGGATTCCCGGTTTACAAAGGAAAAGGTGCACAGTTGCAACGCGCACTGATCAACTTCTTCCTGGACGAAGCCCGTAAGGCTGGTTATCTGGAAATCATGCCTCCAACAGTGGTAAATGCAGCTTCCGGTTACGGAACAGGCCAATTGCCCGATAAGGAGGGCCAGATGTACCATTGCGAAGTAGACGATTTATATCTCATTCCAACAGCCGAAGTACCTGTCACAAATATCTATCGCGACGTGATTCTGGAAGAGAAACAACTTCCTATCAAAAACTGTGCTTACACGCAGTGTTTCCGTCGCGAAGCCGGATCTTACGGTAAAGATGTGCGCGGTTTGAATCGTCTGCACGAATTTTCCAAAGTAGAACTGGTACGCATTGACAAGCCGGAACATTCCAAACAGTCTCACAAAGAGATGCTGGACCATGTAGAAGGATTGTTGCAGAAACTGGAATTGCCATATCGCATCCTTCGCCTGTGTGGCGGCGACATGAGCTTTACAGCCGCCCTTTGCTTCGACTTCGAGGTTTATTCCGAGGCACAGAAGCGTTGGCTGGAAGTAAGTTCCGTTTCCAACTTCGATACTTATCAGGCTAATCGCTTGAAATGCCGTTACCGCAGTGGAGAAAAGAAAACAGAGCTTTGCCATACATTGAACGGATCTGCATTGGCATTGCCACGCATCGTTGCCGCTTTACTGGAAAATAATCAGACTCCGGAAGGCATCCGTATTCCAAAGGCATTGGTGCCGTATACGGGTTTTGAAATGATTGACTAAAAACAACTGCGCTATTCTGGCGGGTAAATCATAATTCGCTCTTACACAGGTAACCACAGACGTTTATATCATTACGTCTATATGACCTGGTAAGAGCGAATTATCATTCGCCCACATCAGTTACACAGCTTTTTAGAAGAAACTTTCTTTGTTTTTACCAAATAACCCGTATCTTTGCAAACCGTAACAATCTGAAAGTGATTACGTAATTATACCAACAAAATTTATAGATAATGAACAAAATCATTAGCAAAGAACATTTTTCTGAAAAGGTTTTTAAATTAGAGATCGAGGCACCTTTAATAGCCCGTTCACGTAAGGCAGGACACTTCGTCATTGTACGTGTAGGCGAAAAAGGCGAACGTATGCCATTGACAATTGCGGCGGCTGACACCGTACGCGGTACTATCACTTTGGTAGTACAGGAAGTTGGCCTCTCCTCTACCCGCCTTTGCGAACTGAATGAGGGCGATTACATCACCGATGTGGTAGGTCCGCTGGGACAAGCTACTCATATCGAAAACTTCGGAACAGTGGTTTGTGCAGGTGGTGGTGTAGGCGTAGCTCCCATGCTCCCTATCGTACAGGCTTTGAAAGCTGCCGGTAATCGCGTGATCGCCGTACTTGCCGGACGTAGCAAAGAGCTGATTATCCTTGAAAAAGAAATGCGTGAAAGCGCAGACGAGGTCATCATTATGACCGATGATGGTTCATACGGACGCAAAGGATTGGTAACCGAAGGCGTGGAAGAAGTCATTAAACGGGAGAAAGTGGACAAGTGTTTTGCCATCGGCCCCGCCATCATGATGAAATTTGTTTGTTTGCTGACTAAGAAATATGAAATACCGACCGATGTTTCGCTGAATACGATCATGGTGGATGGTACAGGCATGTGCGGTGCTTGCCGCATCACCATCGGCGGAAAGACCAAATTCGTTTGTGTAGACGGACCGGAATTTGATGGTCATCAGGTAGACTTCGACGAGATGTTGAAGCGTATGGGTGCTTTCAAGAGCATCGAACGCGAGGAAATGCACAAACTTGAAGAAGGCGAATCTTGCAAAGTTATACCGGAACCTGCACAGGAAGTAGACGAAAAAAGTCGTAATGCCGCATGGCGTTTGGAACTTCGCAAGGCAATGAAACCCAAAGAACGTACCGCTATTCCGCGTGTTGAAATGAACGAACTCGATCCGGAATACCGTTCGCATAGTCGCAAAGAGGAAGTAAACCAGGGACTGACAGAGGAACAAGCCCTGACGGAAGCTAAGCGTTGCCTCGATTGTGCAAATCCGGGTTGCATGGAAGGCTGTCCCGTAGGTATTGATATTCCCCGTTTCATCAAAAACATCGAACGTGGAGAAATACTCGAAGCTGCCAAGACACTGAAAGAAACCAGTGCCCTGCCTGCTGTTTGCGGTCGTGTTTGTCCGCAGGAAAAACAGTGCGAGTCAAAATGTATCCACTTGAAAATGAAAGAAAAGCCGGTAGCTATCGGCTATCTGGAACGATTCGCGGCTGACTACGAGCGTGAAAGCGGGCAAATCTCCGTACCGGAGATCAAAGAAAAGAATGGTATTAAGATTGCCGTCATTGGCTCCGGACCTGCCGGACTTTCTTTTGCCGGAGATATGGCTAAATATGGTTACGATGTTACTGTCTTCGAAGCACTTCACGAGATAGGTGGTGTATTGAAATATGGTATCCCTGAATTCCGCCTACCGAACAAAGTGGTGGATGTGGAGATTGACAATCTTGCCAAGATGGGGGTTAACTTCATTAAAGACTGTATCATAGGTAAGACTATCAGTGTGGAACAGTTGGAAGAAGAAGGTTTCAAAGGTGTATTCGTAGCATCCGGTGCCGGATTGCCTAACTTTATGAATATTCCGGGAGAGAACTCCATCAATATCCTGTCATCCAATGAATACCTGACGCGTGTCAACCTGATGGATGCAGCAAGTGAAGACTCTGATACTCCGGTACCTTTCGGTAAAAACGTAGCCGTTATCGGTGGTGGAAACACAGCTATGGACTCAGTACGTACCGCACGCCGCTTGGGTGCTGAACGTGCCATGATTATCTACCGTCGTTCCGAAGAGGAAATGCCTGCACGTATCGAAGAGGTAAAACATGCAAAAGAAGAAGGTGTTGAGTTCCTCACACTACATAACCCTATCGAATACATTGCCGACGAACTGGGAAAAGTGAAACAAGTCATTCTGCAAAAAATGGAACTTGGCGAACCGGATGCTTCCGGACGCCGTAGCCCTGTAGCAATCCCGGGAGCAACGGAAACTATTGATATAGATCTGGCTATCGTCAGCGTCGGAGTATCTCCTAATCCGATTGTACCTTCCTCTATTCCGGGACTGGAAATGGGACGCAAAGGCACGATTGCAGTAAATGAGAACATGCAGTCGTCTATTCCGACCATTTATGCCGGTGGTGATATTGTTCGTGGTGGTGCTACCGTTATTCTTGCTATGGGCGACGGACGAAAGGCCGCTGCTGCTATGCATGAGCAACTGAGCAAGTAAGCAGAATTTGTCAAGAGCAAGTTTACATAACATTAACAAAGCGGGAAGATTTCGGTCTTTCCGCTTTTCTTTTTCCCAAACAGATGATCGGTTTACTCCGATTACATCATTCATTTGCCCTAAACAGATGGTATGTTTCGAGCGATTACATGGTATGTTTTGCCCAATTACATGGTATATTATGAACCCAAACATAGTATCTTCTGATAAACCCTACATACAGGCACAAAAAAAGAGGGGCAACTTGCGTCACTCCTCTTACTATCTTCGTTCCCGAAACTAAATCAGGATTACATGGACAAAGATACGGAATCAAACAGCTAAAGTCAAGTTTTTCACCGTTTTTCTTCCCGTTTATTTCACCACTTTGTTCGTTGCCGGATCAGGGAAAATCACCGACGGTTTGAACGATTTGGCTTCTTCAAAATCCATCAAGGCATACGACATAATAATGATGATATCATCCGGCTGCACCTTACGGGCTGCCGCACCATTCAGACATATTTTGCCCGAACCACGTTCACCTTTAATAATATAGGTTTCAAAACGTTCGCCATTATTATTGTCGGCTATGTACACTTTTTCACCGGCAATCATATTAGCTGCATCCAGCAAGTCCTCGTCAATCGTAATGCTTCCCATATAATTGAGGTTAGCTTCCGTGACGCGAGCGCAATGGATTTTCGACTTCAGCACTTCAATCATCATAAGGTCTGATCTCTCTTTTTAGGTTTATTACTCTTTATACTTAATGTTGTCAATCAGGCGAACCTCACCACAGAACACTGTAATGCAACCTACAGCATACGCCGTATCTTCCCAATTGGCTATTTTCTGCAACGTGTTGCCATCTACCAGTTCAAAGTATTCCAGACGCAAACCGGGAGCGGCCGCAATGGTATCTTCTATAAACTTCTGAGTCTCAGCAACTGTATGAGAAGCCGCAAAGGTACGACTTTCAAATAATGTTTGCGATATTTTTAAAGCATTTTTGCGTTCCTCGGCAGATAAACGTGCGTTACGACTACTCAGAGCCAGCCCATCCTCTTCACGTATAATAGGGCAACCCACTATTTCCAACGAATAATTCATCTGGCGGACCATCTCGCGAATGATAGCCAACTGCTGGAAATCTTTCTCTCCGAAGTAAGCGCGATCCGGCTCCACTGCATCAAACAGCTTGCTCACAATCTGGCAAACACCATTGAAGTGTCCCGGACGAAACGCACCTTCCATCACCGTATCCAACGGCGCATAACTAAATTGGCGCGTATCAGGTTCAGGATACATCTCCGCAACCGAAGGAGCGAACACAAACGCAGCACCGCAAGCTTCCAACAAAGCACAATCGGCATCCAGCGTACGGGGATATTTCTCTAAATCGTTCTTGTCGTTAAACTGTGTCGGGTTTACAAAAACACTCACTACCGCAGCATCATTTTCAGCAACACAACGTTTCACCAATGACGCATGACCGGCATGCAGGGCACCCATTGTAGGCACCAATCCTACCTTTTTACCTTGGGCCCGTAAAGCCGAAAGTCCGGCCTGCAAGTCCTTGATAGTATGTACTATTTCCATTTTTATAGGTTATATAATAACTTAGTTGTTCGCAAAAGCGGTGCAAAATAAACTATTATTTAGCATATAAAGAAGAAATATCGCAAATTAATGCAAAAGTTCTACTTGAGCAGCACTCCTCTTTGAGACAAAGCATCACTGATTAACAAGCAGTTAACAATTCATAAGGAATTATAGAGTCGCCTTATTTGCTCAAGTGCCCGATTTTTTTTATATCTTTGCAGAATAATTGAGAACATTGTTATTATGACAAAGGCGAATAAGGTTTTATTTATTACCCAAGAGATTACTCCTTACGTACCAGAATCCGAAATGTCCCTTGTAGGCAGAAACCTACCTCAAGCAATCCAGGAAAAAGGCAGAGAAATTAGAACATTCATGCCTAAATGGGGGAATATCAATGAGCGCAGAAACCAATTGCACGAAGTGATACGCCTCTCCGGTATGAATCTGATTATTGACGATACCGACCACCCCCTTATTATTAAAGTTGCTTCCATTCAATCTGCCCGCATGCAGGTATATTTCATCGACAACGATGATTATTTCCAGAATCGCTTGCAGGCTGCTGATGAGAATGGCGTGGAATATGGAGACAATGACAGCCGCGCTATATTCTATGCACGCGGTGTATTGGAGACGGTAAAGAAGTTACGCTGGTGCCCGGATATCATCCATTGTCATGGCTGGATGACTGCCTTAGCTCCTTTGTATATCAAGAAAGCATATAAGGACGAGCCTTCATTCCGTGACGCTAAAGTAGTATTCTCTGTTTTTGAGGATGACTTCAAAGAATCATTCAATGCTGATTTTGTAAACAGATTGGTATTGAAAGGCGTTACAAAAAAAGATATGGCTCATCTGAAAGCTCCCGTAGATTATGCTACGCTGTGTAAACTGGCTATCGACTATTCGGATGGAGTAATTCAGCAAAGTGAAAATGTTAACGAAGAGGTTATGGAATATGCCCGCCAGGCAGGAAAACCGATTTTAGAATATCAAACTCCCGAAACATTTGCCGAGGCTTGTAATGAGTTCTACGATAAAGTGTGGGAAACAGAACAAAAATAAACAAGATAACAAAGAAAACTATGAAAGTTAAGTACTTAGGAGCATTGCTTTTAGCAGCAACCCTTACTTTCTTTGGTTGCGATGATAATACCGGAACGTTAGGAATAGGAATGTTACCCGGATCTGACGGTATTAGCGCACATACGACAACATTCGATGTGACTACACGTTCTGTGGTTGCTGATTCTGTATTTGCAAAAACCAGTACCGGATATGTAGGCCGTTTTACAGATCCTCAATTCGGGTATTACGAAGCCAGCTTCCTGACGGAATTGAACTGTATAGATGACTTCAGTTTTCCTGAGAAGTATGATTTTGATAAGAAAACCGGTATTTTGACTGATGATACAGTAGCAGGCGTACGTTTAGTTGTTTTCTACTCTACATGGTTCGGTGACTCTCTGAATGCCTGCCGTATGAGTGCATATGAATTGGACAAAAGATTAGAGCGTAACCGTTATACCAATATCAAACCGACAGATTATTATGACTGGCTGAATCCTACAAAGTCATTATTGGGTCGCAGAGCCTATACAGCTTATGATACAAGCGTAACGGATGAAGAAAGGAACGAAACCGATAGTAATGGTAACAAAACATACTATCCAAGTGTTATTTTCACACTCGACAAGGACAAATACGGAAACGAATGGATTAAACGTTGCCAAGATAATCCTGAAGATTTCAAGAACTCCGATGCTTTCATCGAAAATGTATTTAAAGGTGTATATATAAAGAGTGATTATGGAGACGGAACAGTACTTTACGTAGACCGTGTAGACTTACAAATGAAATATCAGTACTATGTATTGAATGATACTACCAAAGTACCTTATAAACGTAAACAGGAAGGTTTCGAAGGTCAGGACTCTACTGCTTACAGATGGCAAACTGAATTTGCTTCTACAAAAGAAGTTATTCAAGCTAATCAATTCCTCAATTCTGATAAAATAGCAGAACTTGCCAAGATAGAAGATTGGACATACATCAAATCTCCTGCCGGAATTTTCACAGAAGCAATTTTGCCATATGACGAAATCTATGAAAAGTTATCTAATGATACGCTTAATGCCGTAAAACTGACTTTCACTAATTACAATGAAAAAAGTGATTATGAATTCAGTATGAGTGCTCCAAGTGAGGTTTTATTGTTACGTAAAGTAGATTTCAAGAGTTTCTTTGAAGAAAACAAGTTACCGGACAATGTCACTTCCTTTACAGTGGCACATAATAATGTAACAACTAACCAATATACATTTAATAATATTGCCCGTTTGGTTACAACCTGCATCAAAGGAAAGGATGCTGCAAAGAAAAAAGCAAAAGAAGAAGCTGGCAGTGCCTGGACTGATGAGAAGGATAAACAATGGGAAGAAGACTGGAAGACAGTATACTTGATTCCTGTTACAATCAGTTACGATACAAGTAACAACACTAAAACAATGACTGGCATCCAGAATGACTTGAGACCAGGATATGCTAAATTGAAAGGTGGTCCGGCTAAAGAAGGCGACAAGCTTAAGAACCCACTACAGCTAGAAGTAACTTATACCACATTTAATAAATAAACTTTTCCTAAGAAGTATATCAATAAAAAAGCCTTCCGTTCAAATGAATGGAAGGCTTTTTTATTGATATACTCTAAAGTAGCAACTACTTAGTAACTTCTTTCTTAGTCACTTTCTTTGCAGCGGGTTTCTTTGCTACCGGGGCTTTAGCTTTAGCAGTTGTTGCTTTGACAGCCTTTGCCGGAGCAGCTTTCCCTTTTTCCAATTTAGTCTGTAATTGCTCCAATTCTTTATGCAATTCATCTATTTCATCACCTTGATTCTTAATAGTTGTCAACAAGGCATTCAGTTCCTCATTGTCTATATCCATTGGATAAAGCGATTCTACCCGTTTGATGAAATCACCCAAAACATTCATATAGTTGGTGAAAGCATCATACGGAGATTCATAAATACCCCTATTCAAGCCCACACCACTATTTTTCGTAGTCATAAAGCGGAAGTTATTACTTGCCTGCAAATAATCCCAATCCTGCTTGATACGACGGTCATCAGACAAATGGATACGTTCAGCAATGCTATATAGTTTATTGAAAGCCTCGCGTTGCATACTGTTACCCAACCAGCAACTGGTATCTCTTTCCTCATCGACCCAAGACATAGGATATGGCACATCCAGTTGGGATACCGATTTCAGTTTACTGATAATCTCTGTTGGTGTAGAGAATGTAATACCTTTATCTTTTGCACAAGCAGGCAACGCTTTCAGGAATTCCAAGATATTGGATGAAAGTGGCTGGGACATACCCAAAGCACTCAGTTCCATAAAGATATTGATAACCTGTTCTTCCTGTGGCAAAGCATCAATCCAGCCAATATATTTATCTGCAAACAACGGATACTCACTCCATTCCGAATTAGAAAAACGCAAACTTATGTCATCTGAAAGTTTAAAATCACGCAGCAACAATTTCAAGTTGGGGTTATGACTGCAATGATATACATAGTGCGGGCTCTTCCAGCCCAAAATATGTTTAGCACCTTCAGTCAACATACCTTTAAAGCCCATACTTGCTACCAGTCCTCCTATTTCATCAGAATAAATCAAGCTGGAGTTACGGAATACCTTCGGTGACTTACCGAACATTTGCTTCATCTTAGCGCACTGACGCTTTACTTCTTCCTTAAAACAGTCTTCGTTTGCCAAAGAAGAAAGCCCATGGGAATAAGGCTCGGCAAGGAATTCACAACATCCTGTGTCATTCAACTGATGTAGCAGATCGATGACAGCCGGTGCATGGATTTCCAACTGTTCCAAAGCCACACCTGAAATGGATAAAGCTACCTTAAATGCACCTCCGGAATTCTTTGCCATGTCAATGAGCGCACTCAATGCAGGAATATAGGAACGTTCGGCAACTTCGTTGATACTATATTCGTTGGCATAATCATCATAGTAATAATGATTCGTACCTATATCAAAGAAACGATAACGTTTCAGGTGAATGATTTGATGAATCTCAAAATAAAGACAGATGGTTCTCATATCTATATTGTTTTATTGTTATCTATTATATTGTTTAATGACCTCTTCGTAGATGCGGCGCACTTTCAATCCCACATCTTCCCACTTAATGGCATCCACTTCCTTCTTACCTTCGTCACGCAAGTATTCATAAAGGGCAGGATAAGTACAGATAGCGTAGATAGCATCTGCCATAGCGTGGATATCCCAATAATCGGTCTTAATACATTTCTCCAAAATCTCGGCACACCCGGATTGTTTAGAGATAATGGTAGGTACACTACATTGCATGGCTTCCAAAGGAGAAATACCAAATGGTTCCGAAACAGAGGGCATGATGTACACATCACTTGCCTTCAGCATTTCATACACTTGACTTCCTTTCATGAAACCGGGGAAATGGAAGCGGTCGGCAATACCGCGTTCAGCTACCAAACGAATCATCTGGTTCATCATATCGCCATTACCCGCCATTACGAAACGGATGTTACGAGTACGGTGCAATACCATTGCAGCAGCTTCTACGAAATACTCAGGTCCTTTTTGCATAGTGATACGACCTAAGAAAGTCACCACCTTTTCATTCGGCTTCTTCTGCGGTACAATATCCTGTATTTCCTGCGGAAGCGGAGAAACTGCATTATGCACGGTAGATACCTTGCGTGGATCCTGGAAATACTTATGAATAACCGTCTGACGAGTCAGTTCGCTCACACACATAATGTGATCGGCATGATCCATTCCATTCTTCTCAATGGCATACACAGTGGGATTCACATTACCACGGCTACGGTCGAAGTCCGTGGCATGCACATGGATTACTAACGGTTTTCCTGATACTTGTTTGGCATGAATACCTGCAGGATACGTCAACCAGTCGTGTGAGTGGATAATCTCAAACTCCTGTTGACGTGCCACCACACCGGCCACAATAGAATAGTTATTGATCTCTTCGTGTAAGTTGGCCGGATAACGGCCGGAAAACTCGATACAACCGAGATCATTGGTATGCAAATAATTGAAATCAGCATAAATATGATCACGTAAATCATAATAGAGCTGGGGATTCATATAAGAACCTACACGTCCCTGAACATAATCCCAGTTTACATCACGCCACACTACAGGAGTGCTATTCATGCCTATGATACGCAAGAAGCTCTGGTCTTCATCGCCCCACGGCTTTGGAATACAGAAAGTAATTTCCATATCTTCCTGCTGGGACATTCCCTTCGTCAGACCGTAGCTGGCAGTTCCCAAGCCACCTAAGATATGCGGGGGGAACTCCCATCCAAACATTAAAACTTTCATTTTCGTTCCTCCTCTTATAAATTATACTTAGACAACAATTTCAAGATGCGCAGTATTTCAGCCACATTCATGGCAAAAGATACTGCACCACGACCTCTGAACGGTGGATTACCATCAAAGAGTTCGGGGAGCGAACCAATACAATGACTCGTCATCTCATCTTCAAAACCAATCAGATAACGCTCTACGAATGATACACCGCTCATCTTGTAAATACGCAGGTACGCCTCCATATAGAAACCCATAAGCCAAGGCCAGGCTGTACCCTGGTGATAAGCATAATCTCTCTGAATCTGAGGACCGACATAATTAGGATTGTATCCCCCACTCTTCGGACTGAGAGTACGCAGACCTTTTGGAGTAAGCAACTCTTTCGTCACAATATCAAGCACTTGTTTTTTCTGTGCCCGGTCCAGCGGAGAATAATCAAAAGCAACGGTAAATATCATATTGGGACGGACGCTCCAGTCCATCATAAATCCATCTACATAATCGAACAGATAACCGCTTTCATTACGGAATATTTCAATAAAGGACTTCCCGGTTATTTCAGCCTGAGCATCCAATTCATCTGCCAGATGGACATTGCCAGCTTCACGAACCAGATCGGCTATGAAGCGAAGTGCATTATACCACAAAGAGTTCACTTCCACAATGTATCCCGTACGTGGTGTTACCGGACGACCATTTACCGTAGAATTCATCCAGGTAATAGCTTTCTCTGTTCCGTTGGCATATAGCAGACCATTTTCATGCAGGAAAAGATTATCATGCTTACGGCTACGGATGTAATCCATGATATCCTCCAGCAAACGGCCATATTTCTGGCGACATTGTTCACGAGAAGTTTCTTTAGCATATTGTTGCAATGCCCATATAGCCCATAACAACACATCGGGATCTTCCATTTCGTAGATCTTATAGCTGGCGGGCTCACCGTTGATAAACTCACGTATAGCCTTTTCAGCAGTTAGCATAACATCTTCGAACTCATTCTGTTCATCTACTGCCAGAGTCAGCCCGGGCAAAGATATGAACAGGTCGCGTGCACGGCACTTGAACCAGGGATATCCGGCCAGTACATAGTGGTCATTTCCCTGCTTGTTATGGAACTGATGTGCAGAATTCTGCAGACAGTGATAGAAACTGTCACGCGGTGTACGATCTTCCACTTCCGCTTCAAATGTCTGTTTCAATTTACGCGGGGAAATTTCAGATATACCGGCAGAGAAAACAATGCTCTCGCCTTTCTTTATATCCACTTCGAAATATCCGGGAACATACAGGTCTTCGTTGAAGTCATAACCACGTTCTTGTTCCTTAGGATACTCAATGCCACGATACCAGTCCGGCTGGTAGTGAAACTCATTTTTCTTATTCAGTTGCATGAAGAGCTCGGGATAGCCGGGATACATACAAGTTTTTATACCATTTTCTATCAACTGGTAGTCGCGGTTTGCCTGTGGATTTTCGTGCGTATATTCGCGCACACTACGAAACGCCAGGAAAGGGCGGAAACGAAGTGTGGTTGCCGAATGGGCATCTACCAAGGTATAACGAATCAAAATTCTGTTTTCGTGGTGTACAAAGATCTTTTCTTTGCGGAGAATAACTCCGCCTACACGGTAAGTTGTCGCCGGGATATGTTCGCAATCAAATTCGCGGATATACTTATGTCCATTCGGACTAAAGTGGTTTCCTTGATATTTATGCAGCCCCAAGTTAAACTCCGCACCGTGCTGAATTACCGTTTCATCCAAAGAAGACAGCAGCACATGATTTTCATCGTCGAGATTGGGGACGGGAATCACCAATAGTCCGTGATATTTGCGTGTGTTACAATCTACAATCGTTGTACAATGATAGGCTCCTGATTTATTTGTCCGGAGTATCTCCCTTGGTAAAGATTCTTCCAGATTGATCATCAGAGTCTTGTCAAATCGTAAATAACTCATAGTTGTGCATTATTTAAAGGTTAATTGTTCAGGTATCATGCTCCATACCTCGCCTACTATGTTTACGGGTATGATAGTGATGCCCAAAAATACAAATTAAAGACAATACGCAAAATAAAAAGTTCATTTATTTTCGTTTTTTACTTAAATATTCGTAGCATTGTACCAAAATAACAGAAACCTGTACGAAACATGAAGCATGATATCCGCCGGATAGCTCTGGCAGCGGTTATACCGTTATTCCTTATTTTTATTCTTTACTTGCTAAAGTTCCTTGAAGTCGGTATGGACTGGGATTTCAGGAGGTTAGGTGTATATCCTATGGAGCAAAGAGGAGTATTTGGTATCTTCGCACACCCGCTTGTACATGGCAGTTGGAAGCATTTACTGGCAAATACACTACCGCTACTCTTCCTGATGTGGTGCTTGTTCTACTTTTACCGGCACATTGCCTCTTATATATTCTTTGCCATCTGGATAGGATGCGGTGCACTCACCTTTCTTATAGGCAAGCCGGGATGGCACATCGGAGCCAGTGGAATTATCTACGGCCTTGCATTTTTTCTATTCTTCAGCGGCATTCTTCGAAAGCACGTTCCACTGATTGCTATCTCCTTATTAGTTACCTTTCTTTATGGTGGACTTATCTGGAATATGTTTCCATTCTTTGCAAAAGAAACCACTTCCTGGGAAGGACACCTTAGTGGAGCCATAGCCGGCACAATATGTGCAATTGCATTTATGGGATATGGACCTCAACGACCGAACCCGTTTGCAAACGAAGACGATGAAGAAGAAACACTTGACGAAGAGTCCGAAGAAGAGTCTGGGAAAGAATTAGGAGAAAAGGAGCAGGTTAATGGAGAAAAGGCAGCCTGCCACCCAATAGAAGAGACAGGCTGCCATAAGGTAGAAGAGGAACCGGCATCATAATCTACAAAATAAGGAAACAAAGAACGGTACGCTCATATCAATAAGTAAACCATGAAAAATGGCAATAGGCACCATCTCTTTCCCTGAATAACGGGTACCCAGACTCTATACCACATCCATTAAATTCCCCCCGCCAGCCGATATAGGAGCTAACCGACCGAAGTATCGTACCAACAACGGTGCTCCCAACAAGGCCATCATTTCTCTGAATATATTTGCCAACAGAGCTATTGTACCCAGTTCCGTAGCTAACTGAATTCCTATCGATGCTTCTTTAAACTGTGTAATCAGCACAGACGATAAAGAATAGTAGGCAAAACCACTTCCCACCGCCATACAGTCGAATATACTCCAACGACTGAGCAACAGGCTGGCTATTGCTGAAAACAGCAGGGTTCCACTGATAGTAGCCAGCGGAATCAGTAAGAACTTCAGGCGAAGCTGAGAAATCATGCTCTTCAATTCTTTATTAGAGCCGATACTGATACCAATCTGAAACATCAACGCATACAGTATATATATAGACAGATTACCTGTCTTCAAATCTAATGGGAAATACCCCAAAACTCCTAAAAGGCATCCGCCCACAAAAATTCCCAATACAATCAAGCTATCTTTCATACCTTTTTCTTTTTAGAAGTGAAAAACAATCTTAATACAATCCACGAAGCTAAAATACTCCCTACGGTAGCCGACAAAGCCAATAACGCTGCTTGCCATCCGAAAGAAAAAAGATTATCCACAATCAGTCGGTTGGAACCAATAGTAACTCCCAGAACAAACAGCAACAAAAATACCGTATAAGATATAGAAACTTCCACTTTGCGTAAAAACGAAATACGACGCAAACCATAACCTATGATAATGCCCAAGATCATCAGGCCAAGTATTTTAAACATAACAATTCCAGTTTAGATTAATGCAACAAAAAACACAATTACTAAAGAATTAGTAACAGACGAATAGAATGCCGGCAACCAAAGTCATCCGGCTAAAAAAAAAGTGATAAGAGTATTTAGATAAATCCACTGAACCAATGTACATGCACGACGCTACAGCAGCAAATATGTTCGTTCTGCAGCAATCGCTTTAAAGGATTATATGTACATAAATTTTTCATTATCGTTCAGAATTTGAGTGCAAAGGTAGAACTTCTATGTATATTTTCCAAATATGTATTCAATAAAGCAACGAATTTGATCTTTATCAAGTTTTATGCAGCGCCTCTACCAGCAAAGTAATGTTCGCCATAAACAACCTTACCGAGATAGCTAATAGAATGATACCGAAAAACTTACGGATAATATAAATACCGCCTTTACCCAAGAAACGTTCTACACGTCCGGTCATGCTAACAACAAAATACACCCATATCATATTCAACACCAAAGCAATGATAATATTAACACTGGCGTATTCTGCACGAAGAGAAAGTAATGTAGTGAAAGCACCTGCACCTGCCAGCAACGGGAAAACCAACGGCACTAAAGTAGCCTCCTTAATCGGCCCCTGATTCTTGAATATCTCTATATCCAGAATCATCTCCAGAGACATCAGGAAAATAACGAATGCACCCGCTACGGCAAACGATTCAATATCCACATGAAATAACTTTAACATCATATCTCCTGCATAGAAGAAGCCTATCAATAACGCAAAAGATATCAACGTGGCCTTCAATGCGTTCACTTCTTTACCTTTTTCCTTCAAATTGATAATGATAGGAATAGAACCAATGATATCGATAACTGCGAATAGTACGATAAATGCACTGATCATTTGTTGTAAGTTAAATGCTACAAACATGTGTCCCTCCTTTTTTTTGCAAAGATAATCGATTTTTATGCATTCCACAAGATTTAATTACCTGAATGAATAGCACGTTTAAGAAATAATAAAAAAAACAAAAAGAGAGGCAAAGTGTTTACGGTAAATAGCTATTATGCCTACATTTGTTTTCAAACAAGAAGTTGATAAAGATATGGAAACGATGTATGACACCCTGCTCCAATTGCCACTATTCCAAGGACTCGCCCATGAGGACTTCACCAGTATATTGGGAAAAGTAAAATTACATTTCACCAAGCATAAGGCGGGCGAAATCTTAGTTAAAAAAGGTACAGCATGTGTACAGTTGGTATTTATCTTAAACGGGGAAATCGCTTCATCTACCTCATCTACAGATAATTCTTACACCTTTACAGAGTTCTTTCAGGCTCCTTATCTGATTGAACCTCAATCCTTGTTCGGTATGAACACATCTTATGTATCTACCCACGTAGCCCATACAGAAGTACATACCGTAACTATCAGTAAAGCATTTGTAATGAACGATTTGTTCAGATACGAAATCTTCCGACTCAACTATATGAATATTATCAGTAACCGGGCACAAACCTGCTACAATCGTTTGTGGACGGAAGTTCCGGAAAGACTTGAAGCACGTATCACCGATTTTATACTCTCACACATTGAACGTCCCTCGGGAGAAAAGATACTGAAAATAAAGATGGAGGAACTTGCCAATGCTATTAATGACACACGCCTGAGTGTATCGAAAGCATTGAATGGTATGCAGGAGAGTGGCTTACTGGAGCTACACCGAGGCGAAATAGTGATTCCGGACTTAGAAAGATTGATCCCCTAAAAGCCTTTTTTATAAGTATCAGAACATAAATTACGCGAATGATACAGATATTTTCTTTGATTCTTTAAAGAAATCAGTTCTGTATCATTCGCGTAATTCTTATTCTAAAGTTTTCTTTAGTTACCGTCCGGCTTTTCCACTTCCGTAAACGGAATGTCATTCCATTTAAAAGAGTCGCGATTATCCGGCTGTGACGGGTTATATCCCTGGTAATCTGCTCTCAGGAACTTCACAACGGGCAATCCGGCTTTCTTCATACCTTCAATTACACATTTAGCAATCTGGTAGGCTCCATACGGATTAAAATGGGTATTATCCGCCAATGGTCTATCCTGTCCGGGATAAGTATTTGCCGGATAGTGCACAAAAGCATGTTTAGACTCCTCTACTCCCATAGCCTCATACAAGACACGTGTCATAGCATGCAGGTCTATTAAAGGTATATTTTCCTTTTCTGCCAACCAGCGTACTGCATCGGGAAAATCGAGATGGGTATCCTTAATCTTTCCGTTTTCATCAAAACTACGTCTTTGGGTAGGAGTTACCAATACAGGCTGAGCACCACGGGCACGAGCTTCATCTACAAACGTTTTCAGGCTTGTCATAAAAGAGTAAAAAGCACCTTTACCAGGACCTTTCTGCTTCTGGTCGTTATGACCGAACTCCATAAAGATATAATCACCCGGTTTCATTTGCGTCAGAGCTTTCTTTAAGCGACCGGCACCAATGAAAGTATTGGCGGATTCGCCAGACTCAGCATAATTTGCAAAGCAAATGCTATCTGTAAAAAAACGAGGCACCATTTGCCCCCAACTGGCCCAGGGTTCATTGTCCTGATCGACTACAGTAGAGTTACCACATAAGAAGATCGTAGGAACATTTTCCACACGCTCAATAATCAGCTCTGTTAACTGGGGAGCATCTCCGTTGAATTCTAAAGTCAGCTTATCGTCCCAGTTCAGTTTGCTACGTTCACGCGGCTTGATGCGTACGTCTTCTTTGTCGGAGATATGTATATCACGCTTATTTATAGTGAAGGAACAGGGCAGTAATTCCCCTTTTTTCGTTTTCACATTCTCATAAAAGAGACGGCGTGATTCTCCACGAAGTGTCGTTTCTCCTGCATTGCGTTTGCTGCCGACAATAGCCGTAACATGATAATTCCCATCCGGTACGGCTACAGAAAAGAAGAAAGGAGCCTTACTCTTTCCGTCAGGAGAAGGACACAAGTCATATCCATAGCCTTTTGCCTGATCATACCGGTCGGCAGATGTAATCTTGATATATCCGTCCTTCACTTTTTTACCGGAAGTAAAGTCGAACTTATAACTTTGTGCTCCCGCACCGGAAGCAAACAAGAACCCTAAAATTAACAATGTAAAAATCCGTCTCATATCTCTTTCATTTTATGTTAGTTACTTAATTTATTATGCAAAGAAAAAGAAAAGGAACGACTTCACAGTCCCTCCTTCCCCCTAATTGACTTTTTAATCAATTATACTATAATCTATGAAATCTGTTACTAATTAATTTAATTTATACACTTCAGCGCCTGCCAACAGGAAGCAGCCGATACCATAATCCTCAAAATCAGGTATTTTATCATAAGTCACCGGCTGACCGTCTTTAGGTTCCTTTCCTGTTCCCTGTACATAGCCCAAACAACCGTTTGGATGAACAGCATCCTGTACCATTGCATTCCAGGCTTTCAACAATACAGGGAGGTATTCTTTCTTATCCAACAACCCATTGCGCACGCCCCAGGCCATTCCATAAACAAACAAAGCCGTGCCACTCGTTTCTTTACCGCCAAAGTTTGTTTCATCATGCAAACTCGCATTCCAGAAACCATCTTTACGCTGGCATTTCTTGATTGCCTTACTCATAGTCAGGAAGTCATTGATATAATCTGCACGATGCAGCTCATTTGCGGGTAATTCTTCCAACACCCGCACCAATGCGGCATACGCCCAACCATTGCCACGGCTCCAATAGCAATCTTCTCCATTCGGTTCTTTATAGGGCGGAACAAAGTCATGATCTCTCCACCACAGTCCGTCTTTAGGGTTGAACAGACCATTCTTAGCATACTCGTTGCGGGTATAGCTATATAATTCCCACATCTTATCAGTATATTTCTGCTCTCCTGTCAATTTGCCCAGTTTAGCATAAATAGGCATTGCCATTTGTATGGCATCTACCCACCACCAATCGTTCACCTGCGGAGTATTAACCACCATATCAATATTAATCTTGATATTCTTAATCATCTCCGGATTGGGGCAAATATTATACAAATCGATATAAACCTGTCCGCAACACTGGTCATCGGCATTACGGGTAATATTCCCGTTGCGCATTCCCCATTTATGATAATCAGCCCACTGATAAGCATAATTATAATAATCTTCCCGTGGAAAAATGGAATGCAGCGCCATCAATCCCTCATAATATACTCCCCGCGTCCAGATATTGCTGGGACGAATAATACCATTATAAGACGGCGTACGATAATCTGCATACTTCTTCATGAAGTAATCATTCACTTTTACCAAAGTTTTAAGTGTCTCTTTCCTGTCGGGTAATCCTTGTGCACTGACACTCCCGCAAATGAGACTCATAAAGAGGAAAACTCCTATCAATTTCTTTTTCATGATGTGGTTATTACTCATTAATACTGTTCTATATCTTAATCTACCTATTGTTTCACACTAATTATTGTACTCTTCACCATCCACGGTTATATTCCGGTACACCACTTTTTCGGCATCATCCGTCACAAACAAAGAACGTACATCCGGCTGTTTATAATGAAAATGTACATTATCCAGCGTCACTCCCTGTGCATGACGGATATAAAAACCTTTTGCCGGAATAGTACCAAACATCCATGGTTCCGGGTAAGTCTTTTCATTCTCAGGCGGAATACGCTTGCCATCTTCTGCCGTATAGCCTCCCTGATGATAAATATGGATATTGCTGAAAGTTACATCCTCGATCCATGCTCCCGGCACCCCACTGATAATGGAAGAGTAACGTGAATCGGCATTGAATACATTGACATTACTGATAAGAATACGCTTCATTGAACCTACCGGAGTTCCTTCGGGGCTACGCATACGTTTGCCAAGGCGCAGGAAGAAAGGGGCATTCACAATATCCCGCATTGTGATATTGCTGATAACAATATCTTCCAACTGACCGCCATCCACCGTTTCAAGGGCAAGACCGCGACAACGCTCAAAGATACAGTTCGTAATAGCAATGTTTTTGAAGCCGCCACTGGATTCAGTGCCCAACTTTATACGTCCCGTTACATAGCCGTGATCGGGCGCCTGCGGTTCATCGCGCTGCCATGTGGCATTCAGCATCGTTCCACGGTCGTAACCGGTAACATAGCAATCGGAAATCGTCACATTCTCCGTGCCCCTGAAACTTCCGAGAGCATAGGATGCCTTCAATACAATCGCATCATCCCACGGACTGTTGACACTACATCCCATTATACGGACATTCTTACAGCAATCTATATCGAATCCGTCACGGTTGGTATCCACTTTCAGGTTGATAATGCTCAGATTATCCACTCCGGTAGCCAACAACGCAAAATGTCCGCAACGCAACATGGAGAAATCTTTCAGTGTGATATTTTTGCAAAGCTTCAAGCTGATAGCCTTATTTCCCACTCCCGGCAAACGACTTTCTTCACGAGTCAGTCCACGGCCATAGATCAGTCCGGGGCCGCTAATAGTCACATCTTCGATGCCAATTCCCCAGATCAGGGAGTTTTTCCAATGGCTATGACCAAAGTCCTGATAACGGTTATGTTCGTTCGGCTCAGCCTCATCATATCCACCCTCCGGAGTAGGCGATGCCGCAATGATGCGTGCACCCTGTTCCAGATAAAGATGAACATGGCTGGCAAGCCGTATGGAATAGCAGGCATATTCTCCGGCAGGGATATATACGGTTCCACCACCTTCACCGGTAGCCGCAGAGATGGCACGATTAATGGCAGGCGAATCAATGGTCACCCCGTCGGCTCTGGCTCCATAATCTTTCACATTATGGATGGATGCCTGCATCAGCAGCACCCAGCAACAAACCGATATGAACACAACCAAACGTTTCATCTCTTATTTTCTTTTAGAAATAATTCCGGTAACATAAAGTAATTATAATCCGCCTTGGCGTTCTGTTTATAGAAACAGAAGTAACAATTCTCTTGCGCAGTCCAGGAGTAGAAACCGGAAAGTACAGGAGCATCTGTTTTCTTTCCCGAATGATACAATTCAAGTGGAGTTTTCTGCTGATGGGCATCCGACAAGCGAAGTTCAGAACCAATAGGCATGATTCCCGAAGTAACCCGCAAACCCATGCTTTTGCCATAATATACAGTGACAGCGTTCTCTTCATCACTGAATACATTGTCCCGGCAAGCCCCGGGAGAGATTACGTTTCCTTCTCTCGAAAGAGTTTCATCTTCATTGCAGGCTCCGAAAGCCCAACACAAAGATATATTTTGGGGTAAACGGGAGCCGGAAACCTCCATTACAAAACCCTTCGTATCTGCCAAAGGACATATTACCAACCTAACTTCACCCTTTTCTAACAATGCATCCTTTATGATATATATCCGGTCTCCCGTTTTCTTCAAACTACATTCATCCAACCAACGGCTTTCATCACCTGCTACTATTCCGAGCCGGAAAGTACCCGCCCCTTTAGACAAACGGAAAGGAAGCACCTGTGCTTTCACTTCCATCAGCACAAGGACTAACAATAATAATATCGTGATGCTTCTCCTCATAGTATCCAGTCTTCCGTTAATTAATTCATGCTGCGAAAATAGGCCATTTCATTGTTTCAATAAATGGAAACATGTACATTTACATGGAAATTCATCTAAAAGAGTCCTATATTGCAGGAAATTGCACTATTTTCCATAGGCTCTTTTTCCTGAGTCTCTTACCTTTGCGTACATATAAATCCAACAAGAAAAATATCCATGAAAAAGCAAATCTTCACTCTACTTTGTGCATGCCTGATGAGCGGAATGCTCTTTGCACAATCAACATGGTTCAATGACAAAGACCTCACCCTGACCGGTGTTTACTACTATCCCGAACATTGGGACGAAAGCCAATGGGAACGTGACTTCAAGCAGATGCATGACTTAGGTTTTGAGTTCACCCACTTTGCCGAGTTTGCCTGGGCGCAACTGGAACCGGAAGAAGGTAAATATGACTTCGCCTGGCTGGACAAGGCAATCGCTTTGGCAGACAAGTACAAACTAAAAGTAGTGATGTGTACTTCTACCGCTACCCCACCCGTGTGGTTAAGTCGTAAATATCCTGAAATCCTGATTAAGTATGAAGATGGTACAGTCCTCGACCACGGTGCCCGTCAACATGCATCATTCGCCTCTCCACGGTATCGGGAGCTTGCCTACAAGATGATAGAAAAGTTGGCACAACATTACGGCAATGATCCACGCATCGTAGGCTGGCAGCTTGATAACGAGCCTGCCGTACAGTTCGATTATAATGAGGCGGCAGAAGTAGCATTCCGCAACTTCCTGAAAAACAAGTATCACAATACTATCAAAGAACTGAATGATGCCTGGGGTACTGCTTTCTGGAGTGAAGTTTATTCGACCTTTGACGAAATCACCCTCCCCAAGACTGCCCAGATGTTTATGAACCATCATCAAATACTGGATTACCGACGCTTTGCCGCCGGACAAACCAATGACTTCCTGAACGAGCAATGCCTACTGATTAAGAAGCATGCCCGCAACCAATGGATTACCACCAATTATATCCCCAACTATGATGAAGGCCATATCGGTGGAAGTCCCGACCTGGATTTCGTAAGCTATACCCGCTACATGGTTTATGGCGATAACGAAGGCATCGGACGTCGCGGATACCGGGTGGGAAATCCGCTACGCATTGCCTTTGCCAACGATTTCTTCCGCCCTGTGCAAGGAACTTACGGAGTAATGGAACTGCAACCGGGACAAGTAAATTGGGGAGGTATTAATCCACAACCACTTCCCGGCGCTGTCCGCCTGTGGCTCTGGAGTGTATTTGCAGGAGGAAGCGACTTTATTTGTACGTACCGTTACCGCCAGCCGCTTTACGGAACAGAGCAGTATCATTACGGAATTGCCAACACAGACGGCACTACCATCACCCCCGGAGGACATGAATTCGAACAATTCATCAAAGAAGTGAAACAACTGCGTACACAGGCAAAAGCACGTGATGTGAAACCCGCCGATTACCAAGCCCGTCGCACCGCCATACTTTTCAATCACGAAAATGCATGGAGCATCGAACGCCAGAAGCAGAACCGTACCTGGAACACGATGGCACACATTGACAAGTATTACCGTACGTTAAAAAGCTTCGGAGCTCCGGTCGATATCATTAATGAAAGCAAAGACCTGTCACAGTATCCGGTAGTCATTGCTCCTGCCTATCAGATGGCAGACAAAGCATTGGTAGACCGTTGGACTGAATATGTAAAGAATGGCGGTAATCTGGTATTAACCTGCCGTACAGCACAGAAAGACCGTTACGGCCGTCTGCCCGAAGCACCTTTCGGTTCGCTAATCTATGATTTGACGGGAAATGAAATGGAGTTTTACGACCTTCTGCTCCCCGAAGAACCGGGAAAGTTTGTGATGGATGGTAAAGAATACCACTGGAATACCTGGGGAGAGATACTGAAACCGGGTAAGGATTGCCAGACCTGGGGAAAGTATATCGAAGAATTTTATGAAGGAAAACCGGCCATTACTACCCGCAAACTTGGTAAAGGTACTATCACTTATGTAGGAATCGACAGCACGGACGGAACCTTAGAAAGAGATGTACTCAAAAAGCTCTATGCAAAACTGAATATATCTGTAATGGATCTGCCGTATGGAGTAACGATGGAATATCGCAACGGTTTGGGAATAGTTCTCAATTATGGCGACAAGCCCTATCGCTTCAATCTTCCTGAAGGAGCCAAAGCTTTGATAGGAACAACAGATATTCCGACGGCAGGAGTACTGGTATTTGCAACAAAGCAATAGTTTAGAGCCGCACATCTATTTATACACAATAAGTATCATGAGAAAGAAACTATTATTTATCATCTTCTGCCTGTCCGCCCTCACGGGATTCGCACAGACAGCAAACACTCACCCGCAAGCGGATGATCTGAAAGGAAAACGTATCGGAGTCATTGGTGACAGCTATGTGAAGAACCACAAAGAACCTGTTGAAAATACCTGGCACTACGCTTTTGCAAAAAAACATGGCCTGGAATACTTCAATTATGGCAGAAATGGGAATAGCATTGCTTATTCCAGCCCGCGCTGGGGCGAGGCCATGTACATAAGATATAAAGAGATGGCAGACAACCTCGACTATGTTATCGTAATCGGAGGACATAACGATGCCTTCAAACTCGATTCCATCGGAGGGATAGATAACTTCAAGGCTAAGCTGGAAATACTCTGCAAAGGACTCGTAGAGAAATATCCCACAGCCAAAATATTCTTCTTTACCCGATGGAACTGTAAGAACTTCAAGGGAAGTGACTCCGAGAAAGTGATAGACGCCATGGTGGAAGTCTGCGGTAATTACAGCATTCCCATCTTTGATTGCGCCAGGAAGGGAGGCATCTATGCCGACAATGACGCTTTCAGGAAAATATATTTCCAGGGAGAGAAGGACACGGCACATCTGAATGCAAAAGGCCATGCCCGCTTCCTGAAAGTAGCGGAGAACTTTATATTACAGTATTAAGGGGAACGGTGTATTTTATTTCACCACAAATTCACCTTGTATCTTAACCGCTTCACCCTTATCCGTGATTCCCTGCAAAGTCACCACATAAGTTCCTTTCATATCCGATGTATAGAAACTAACGACATCCGTCGTAAGAGTTATATCCGGATTCCAATAAAGTGTATGACGGAAATCAGGAATACGGGATGTTAGTTGTTCTTCCGAATCATATGCCGGAGTCATAAAAACAGGCCGGTTCTGAGGAAACTCATAAGCAAACAACTGGGAATTCTCATCCAGACGTAGTCCGGGGAGAGTTCCCTTATGTGTAATCAATGAAACGATTCCCTCATACAGCTTACCACCAAATGTATACCTGCCACTATATTGGTGGATATAATGCAATAAGCGCGCGTTGTAATCCAATACCGTTTCATGGTTCTCAATGGGGACTCCATCTATCAGCACTAACGCTTTCAAACTACTGAATCGTTTAATATCTTCCTGCAATATTCTGATAATGGTTTCACCTTCTACCTTACTTACGCGTACTCCCATCACAAACTCTATAAAGGCCTCACGTACTGTATTAAAACGAACGTACTCATCCAGATTATAGCTGATAGAAGGAGAAAAATTATGTAACTGTTCCAATATACTCTGATTCTGAGTGGAATCTACCGGCAGAATAGCATGCAACTGCGCTCCGATACTACGCTCTATCAGCGCTTCTTCATCGTATACCAAACATAGTTCAGGAAGACTTTCTGGTAATGTTCCGGCAAAAGGAGAGACTACTTCCAATCTGCCCGGACGCCCTCTTCCCGGCAAAGCCGTCAACACGACATCCTGCATATTCGTGATTCCCGAAGTATAAAAAGCATAAGTACCATCGGGCTGTAATTGCCCATCGAAGATCCGTATGTCCTTACCTACACATGATAACCGTGCATCCACTGAATCGGCAGGCGCTCCTATTAGCTTTCCGGTCACTATATGTCCTTCACATTCGGCAATAAGATGAGCAGATGAACCGGTATTCGTTTTTTGTAAACTCCCCAGAGATGGGAAAAGTGGTAATGTGCAGTCTTTCCTCACCACAGATAAAGTCAGATCCCGCATATTGTCCGGTAATCCAGACAGCTTCAATGTTACCTTACTACGATTACCATATACAGATTTATCTGTTAATGAACGTAACGAAGAAGCCGGCAGATTTTCGGAGATCCGTAAAATAGAATCTGTTAATAACTCTACATCATCTTCCTCCGTAGCCTGATTAGCATTCAGTACGGCAATGTATTTTCCGGGGAAACAATCTGCCGACCGATTTCTCATGTAGCGAGTATATGCCATAAGCTGATAAGTGCCCGAATGCATGGTTTGAGGAAATTTGATACGTCCCCATCCCACCCCATTTTTCAAGGCTATTTTTCCTTGTGCATACGCCTGATGCGTATCACTGATTTCAACATAAGCCACCTTGCTTATCTGACTCTCACGATACAGGGAATCGGTCACACACACCTTTATCCACATGTCTTCACCTGCCAGATAATTGTCTTTATCCGTATATATTCGCATATGTTCGGTGGTCTGAGCCTGCAAGGTCAACACTGAAACTAAACAAACGATGATAGATATAATTTTTCTCATAATACTCTGGTATTAATAATCCCTGTCCGGTAACGGCCAGAAAGAAGGTTTATTGAGAGTTGCACCTAAATCGCGGATATCCGTACAGCCTTTTTTAGCCCACTTATAACCTAACATATCCAAATAAGCAATGCGATATCCTTCCATATACAAATCACGGTTACTTTTACCTTCCGTATCTTCCAAAAGATTACAGTCATACGTATTGTCATACTGTATCTCACTGTTCGAAATGTAAAGGCGGTACTCGCTTACATTCATATTGACTCCCACATAGCCTATTGCCTGCTTATCCGGATTACTACAAGTGATATTGGTAGGCAGTTCCGACGGTTGCGGAGTAAACAGTCCTCCCATATCTTCACTCAATTTCGCTTTGTTCTCATAATATTCAAACTCTCCTTTCGATAAGGCTCTTTGCTTCATCAACGTACTATAATAATACGAAACTCTGAGATTGTTGGAAGCAATAAAATAGATTTTCTTATCCTTTATCAAATTAGTCACATTCGATTCTGTAGAACCCACAAGTGTTTTGTTCGATTCTGCATGGGTCCAGCCTTGTGCAAAGGGAGCCTTTTCATAAGTCGTCACATCATCTGTCACCGGATCATAGAACCATTGGACATAAAATGCCGTCCTCACCTCCCAGTCTTCCTCATAAGACCAAAGATAATAAGCAGGTTCATTACCCTTTACTGCCTGTGTGGAAAGGTAGATGTAGATATTCCCGTAGTCTTCCGGCTGATTAAAAGTAATACTCTCTATGGCCGCAGTCTCTATCGGATGCTGAAGTTCAGAGGTATATGTATCCCCCTCGTACACAATCTCCGCTCCATAACGTATTTGTTGATTCAAAGGACCTATCTGTACCTGGTAGCGTCCGTTACCCATGGATACCCCCTTTATACGCGAACCATCATCTCCCACAACACTGACATCAGCTACTATCTGGTTATAATCCCCGGGGGCACTTTCTTCGTTTAGAGAAAAGGTACGACTCAGTGAAAAGATTACAGTACTATCCGATATGATGTTTCCTTCCACTACCAGAAGTCCTATTCCGCCATCCGGAAGTTTTGCATCAAACTTATCAATGCAGTTAGTTAAAGTGATCCATAGCAAACTTGTCAAGACTAATATATTCGTTCTTCTCTTCATACCTCTTTTAGAATTTAATGTTATAAGTGACAAAAGGAATAGGTGCCCCGAAAATAGACATTTTGTATCCTTGTATCTTACCCTTTTCGGACACATAATAAATGGAGTAGACATTCTTCCTTCCGGTCAAGTTGTAGATACCGAAAGAAATAGAGCTATGCGTCAATAAAGTCAGATGATGGCTTGGTTCCACATTGAAAGCAAGATCAAGGCGGAAATAATCGGGAACCCGGTAACTATTGCGGTCTGTATAATAAACCTGCATCGTTTTCAGACCTTGATCATAATATTGTCCGGCAGGAATCGTAGTTGGACGTCCTGTACTGTAATCCATATTGAAAGACAGACTATATCGACGGGTAAATTTATAGTTTCCTACCAATTTGAAGTCATGTGGCTTGTCATATTCCGTCGGATACCATTCGCCATTATTCACAGGACGTGCAATACACGAATCATTCTGGCGCAGGAAAGTACGGGAATATGTATAGCTTGCCCATCCGTTCAACTTGCCGGATGGCTTCTTTACCTGGAACTCAACACCATAAGCATATCCTTCCGTATTAATCACATCTGTTTCCAAATGATGGTTCATCACCAACTTTGCTGAGCTGCGATAGTCCAGATAATCATTCAGTTTCTTGTAGTACCCCTCTACCGATAATTCCAGCACCTGACCGGGCGTGTTGTAATATGCTCCGGCAGCCAACTGCCAGCCATTCTGAGGCTTTATGTTTGTATCACTCAGCTTCCAGGTATCTGTAGGCGACATAATGGTGGTATTCGACACTTTATGAATATACTGCCGCATTGTATTAAAGCCTGCCTTGACAGAGAAATCATCATTGAAAGCATACCGGGCAGACAATCTGAATTCCGGTCCTTGGTAAGTCTTAACCACTTTTCCGCTACCAACCGATATTGAGTCGACGACAGTAGTGGAAGAAGGCAGCATACCATCCTGATAAGTACGGTAAGTACGCGGCCCCATCAGGTTGAACATAGAATAACGGATACCTGCATTTACAGATAACTTAGAAGTTACCTCCCACTGGTCTCCGATGTAAATAGCACTCTCCAATGCTTTATCCTTTTGAAGCTGATCGAGCCTAACCAACGAGTTCTCATGCAACGGCTCGTAAGTTCCCGAATTTATATTGTAGAACTGACTCATAAAGCCGAAATTCAACGTATGGTTATCATCTATTTTGTAGCTGAAATCCGCTTTTCCAAACCATTGATTAATGGCAAATGACAACCGTGCAGCAGCCGTTTCTTCCACAGTTTCATCATTCCGGTAATCATAATGGTCATAACCGAAAGAGAAATTTCCCGTTAGTTTCTCTGAGAATATACTTCTCCAGTTGGCAGAGAAGTTCATATTGTTGTAGGCGTACTTCTGATTATCGTTAAAAGCGAAACGGTCGTGACTGTAATAGCCATATACATTTAGCTTATTACGCTCATTCAATGTATGTGAGAATACACCGCCCAAATCATAGAATCCGGCTTTACCATCACGATAACCACTCTTTTCAGGTAACACCTTCATCATCCAGTCCGAGTAAGTGGTACGTCCGCTCAAAAGAAGCGATGTTTTTTCTTTAATGATTGGTATTTCAAGATTCAGCTTACTGGTCACCAGTCCGATACCTGCCGAACCTGTAAACTTCTCCTTACTGGCCTCTTTACTGGTTATATTCAGCACAGATGCAATACGCCCTCCATATTGGCTGGGAATACTACTTTTATAAAGTTCCGCATCCTTTATCATATCCGAATTGAAAGCTGTGAAGAAGCCAAACAAGTGATTCGGATTATAAATCGTTCCATTGTTCAGTAGTAACAGGTTCTGATCTGCCGCACTTCCGCGCACATTGTAACCGCTGGACGCTTCTCCTACTGTCTTGATGCCCGGAAGTGTCTGAAGCATCTTCAGTACATCCACTTCACCCATTGCAGTAGGGATATTCTTCAGTAAGCTGGGCTGGAATTTTTCCATTCCCAGCTGAGTACTTCTCACATTCTGCACACGTCCTGAAACAATGATAACTTCGTCCAATAAATGATCCTCTTCTTCCAGTTCTATGTGAGTATTTCCTTCTCCATAGAGCATAAACTGCCGGCGAGTCTCCTTTATATTCAGTCCATTGATTTCAATCGTATTGTATCCGACAGGAAGCTGGATGGTAAAATTCCCCTGACGGTCGGTAACAGTAGCAACCCACGGTTCACGATGAACGATATTGATGCCTTCCAATTCCTGTCCTGTTTTAAAATCAGTTATTTTTCCATTCAAAATAACAGTCGCCTCGGAAGAGGGTTTATACCTGTTTCCTATTTCATACACCTTATTTTCTGAAGAAGACTTCACAATAGGAATAAAAGAAGAAGCCTGTTCACTATCCTTTATCTGCTCCCCTTTCAGAACCGGAGTAAGAGTGGTAGATAAAAACGTCTCCGGCAAAATAAATATCTGATCGGCATAAACAGTGACTTTATAGCGTGTTGCAGCTAATGCCTGCCGCAAACTCTCGGCAGTAGGCTTCGATGTCTCAGACTTTTTCACCTTGAACGGGGTTGCAATCGTAGTATAAATACGGCAAGATGTATTCTTTTCAACAGCATCCATCAGTTCAAAGATAGAAATGCTGTCTGTATTCTGCTGTTGTGCCAGCACTACGAAAGGGGATACAATAAACAGAATGACTGCTATATATCTTATTTTATATACTGTCATAATTATTTCTTATTGATTAGAGAATCAGCATATTGGGTTAATGCAGTCAAAGCCTCTGCGCGGTAGAGAGTACTAAAGTTCAGAAAATGATCCTTTGCATATCTTTTCAATTGCTTTTTATGATCCGGAAAGAGCTTTAGGAAACTGGAACGTGAGGTCACCGTATATTCTACCCCCTCTTTAGAAAGCACAAAACGCACCACTTTATCGAACTGTTTATAACTGATTCTATCCTTCTCTACGGATGCTCCCATCCTACACAAAACATACTGGGTCAATCCCATCTGTGGGCTATCATATAATTGTGCAGCAAAAGTATTGCCATGTGGAACAAACTTTTTATCTCCAATGACAAAGTAGTTAACTTTCCTCATATCGACCTCAAGAAGCAACCGCTTTTCAGGGGTAATCACAATCAATTGTTTCTTAAAGGTGTCATACCGGAGCTGCATATCGGTATACAGTGATCCATCATAACAAACTGCCCCTTCCTGAAATTTATCCGTATCCCAATAAGGATGATTTATATAAAAGTAAGGGCTGTAGCTCACTTCTACTTTACTGGTATAAAGAGCTGCATAATCTCCCGCCGCTTTTTTGAATTCATCAAAAAGTGGCTGCTGCGTATACACCGGAGAAAGGATACAGAATGAGCATAACAGGATAAGTAGATGTGCTTTTCTAATATTCATAAGATATTAAGATTAACGGAAAGTTCTTTAATGGACTATTAGTTGTCTAAAGTAAGCAATATATATGGACTTGATAACTATTAAGAGCATATATTTAGATTTATTAAGCAAATCATCTATATAATGCAAAAAGGCTGCCTCACCCATTTACGGAGAGACAGCCCATTACAAAACAATAAACCTATATTAGCCTAATCCTATTGCGAGATAAATTAATATCCCGGATTCTGCCAAGCCTTTTTCTGTGCATCAGATAAGTTTGTGCCATCCTCATTGAGTAGACCATCGATAAATGATTGCGGAATAGGACGATATTCATGCTTGTTAGCAGTAATGCCCGGTGCAGCTTCAGGATTGAATGCTTTTGCACGTTGAATTAAAGTTCCGGTACGTGACAATGTCTCCCAACGTTGCCATTCACCAATCAATTCACGAGTACGTTCATTTAAGATGAAATGTAATGCACGTTGATAGTCGCCAGATACACCTATCTTTGATAAGATATCTTCATCTTCAGCCGGAAGGTTGGCAGGGAATGTTTTCAATTCCAAATCTGACGCTGCTGTAGTCACTTCCAAATCCGGGTTAGACAAATAGTAAGTATTCATATTCAAATTTGAATTGATATAATTCTGTGCGGACGAACCTGTATTCAAAGAATTATTTTCAAAAGCCTGTGACCCATCAACATAGAATGAACGATTTTCTCCATTTTTCCATTGCGCACGACGGCGTACGACGTTAATATCTTGCATAGCCTCACTATATTTTCCTTGACGCACATAACACTCTGCGCGAATCAAGAAAGTTTCAGCCAAACGAGCCATAGTCACGTCACGATAAGCATTACCTTTCTCAGCATTACGTGAACCATCTTCTGCTTTATTAACACCAGCATAGAAATTACAAATATTAGTACTCTTAAATTGAGGTGCTACATATTGTCCATTTTGATACAACACCAATGAAGAAGGAGCCCACTGTCCTTTCTTTGAGGCAAAACTTCCTGAAGTTGCAGTCTGTCTCGCACCAACTTTCCATTCCGGCAAACGACCAGCATCGTCCTTCCATGTTGGATTCTGAACATTGGCACCAAACGTATAATTATCATAAGTATGGTCATCTTTAGTATTCAGAATCATAACAATAGCCGGATCACCCAATGCTACACCTTTAGAGCTATCAGTTACATTGTTTACACCAAATACAGTCTTAAATGTCTTCCATAAACGAGCATCATTCACATGATCATAAGCAGCATAAGTATATTCTGTAGGACGACAACGCTGGAATTCCATACCACCAATCCACACACCACGTTTCACCCAACCACCGGAAAGAGCTGCAAATTGCGGCTGATAATAATTGTAGGTCAGATTACCAAATCCTGAACGTCCCTGTGTTGAAGGGTCTGAATTGAAACCAGCTGCCATCAAGATTTCATCTGTTTGCTCTATAGCACAATCAACTCCCGTCCAATTAGCATATAAGTCGCTATAGTTATCAACCAATTTACCGCCACGTGCCTGAATGGCATATGAACATACTTGAATAGCCTCTGCTAAGTCAGCCTCCTTAGTAGAACTGTTCCAAGTATCACAACGCTCCGAAGCGCGGAACAGCAGAGCTTTCGCCAAAAAGTGGGCTGCTGTGGCCTTAGTCCAGGTAATGCCTTTACCATAAGTATAGATTTCACCTGCGAAAAGATTGTAGGCCTGGCGCAAATCCGAAATCACCTGCTCCCAACAATCCTGTTCAGAAGAACGAGGAAGGTTACGGATAATACCTTTGGCCGGTTCTATTTGAAGTACGCAACCACCGTATTGAGCAGTCAGACGATAGAAATTATAACCACGTAGAAAATAAGCATGAGCTAAGCAACGGGTGCGTATTGTCTCATCCGAAATCTTATCTGCCTTGGCAATTATAGTATTAGCAGAAGCTATGCCATAGTATAACTCATCCCACAAAGCTTCCGGAGCAGTACAATTATTATTAGCAGCACCGGTGGCCGGTTTACAGGCAATAGGGCTGAGTCGATGATCATACGTATTCCAAGGCTCATTCGTCAAGTCATTCGCATTGGTGAACTCATCCGTGCCATACAAAGTGACTCCATAAGCCCATTCATAAGCGAAATGCCAACGAATATTACCATACAAAGATATAGCTAAAGCTTCAAGTCCCTCAGGAGTTTCGAAATAATCCGTAGAGTATTTAGTATCCAAATGTTCATCCAAAAAACTACTGGAACAGGAGCTAAAAGAAACACTTGCTATCGCTAATATTCCAAGTCCGATATTTTTTAATTTGTTCATAATATCTGTTTTTAATATTTATTTCAAACTGATTGTTAATTAAAAGCCTATTTCGATACCGAATACAAAGCTACGGTTAAAATAAGTCTTATTCACATCCAAATCATACCAACCAATAGATTGATACAAGCTAAACGGATTAATCACCTGGGCATAAAGTTTTAGATGCGACAGGCCGGCTTTCGTATATATTGATTTCGGAATATTATAACCGAGTGAGATGTTACGTACTTTCACAAATGAAGCATCTTTGTAACCAAGCAAACTAGAAAACTTATCAGCCGAACCGGAAGTAGCCTGAGCCAAAATTGGTTTCTGAAACTCTGCACCGGGATTATCCGGTGTCCAATAGTCCACTTTATGCTGATTAGAGTGTGAAGTAAGAGCTTCACCGCCTGTTGAAACCATATATCCCATACGACCAAACATAGTAATTCCCAACTCAATGCCTTTATAACTAAAGTTATTAGTCCAACCCATGGTCCACTTAGGATTCTGATTTCCTAAAACAACACGGTCTTTATCATCCATCGCATAGTCACCATTCTGATCTTTTGGACGAACATTACCCGGACTGAAATCATAACCGTTATCATTCCATTTCTGCATCTCAGCGCGATCTTCAGGAGTATCCTGCCAGATACCTTCATTGTCGTAAGCATAGTGTACAGATAATGATTTGCCAATAAACCAACCATTATCCACCATGTCATTCTTGCCATAGGCCAACACATCAATCTTATCTTTCTGATAGGCTATATTGAAGTTGGTTTCCCAGGTAAATCCCATTTTTAAATCAATAGGAACCGCATTTAATGTCACTTCAATACCTTTATTACTCGTTTCACCAATGTTAGCGTATGTGCTGGGAAAACCGGTCAATGTTGGAATCTTAGTGCTCATCAGCAGGTCTTTAGTCTTTGACATATAAACATCAATACTACCACCGATTCTATTATTCAGGAAGCCGAAATCAACACCGATATTATATTGAGTAGTCTTTTCCCAACCTAATAAAGGATTAGCCATAGTCAACTGATCCTTCATATAGTAAGGTTCATTCGTTGTATAACCTAACTGGTTACCCATACCGTTAAAAGGTAAATACACAGAAGTAATATCTCCTTTAGTGGCATATGGTTCAACAGCAGAGTTACCAGTAGTACCGAAACCAAAGCGTACCTTCAGATTATCAATCCAGTTGATATCCTTCATAAAATCTTCTTGGTTGATACGCCACGCTAAAGCTGCTGATGGGAAGAAATCCCATTTATGCCCTTCTGCTAACTGGGAAGCACCATCCCAACGACCGGATACGGTTAACAAATAACGTTCATTGAAACCATAGTTCAAACGAACCATATATGAAGTCAACTGCCTTTCAGTAATACCAGAACCCATACTGGCTTTGTGGTCAGTATTAGTCAAGTCTATAGTGCCAAAAGCATTCCACAAATACGAGGGTTTAGCTATTTTATTGGCAGCCATAGATGACTCCTCAATATTCCAAGCGGATGCAGTTTGCAGCAAAGTAACACCAACCTTATGCTTTTCAGCAAATGTACGGTCAAAAGTTACCATATTGTCAATTGTCCAAGAAAAGTCTCGACGATTTTTCAAACGGGCATAGTTGACACCCGGCTCACCATCAGAATTGATTTTATGTGCGGAAGTGCCATCGATATATACACCCTCGCGCCAATTACGAAAGTCAGGTCCGAAGTTGATTTTATAACGTAAACCTTCCAGCGGTTTCCACATTTCGCCAAAATCGAGCGTTGCGGAGAAGTTACCCAAAGCACGCATCGTTTGAGATTGCTGTGTACTTCTGTTCCACTCATCCATAATCGTATAAATGGCACTTTCACCACCCGGATTAATCACAATCTTGCCTTCTGAATCATAAGGCACCGCCATATTATAGATAGATTTAGCAGTACCATAGATAGCATCGGGCACACTACCGCTACGTCCACCCAAAGTAGACATACCATAATCTTGCTCACTCCACGTCGCATTGATAGAACCACTCATAGAGAACCACTTCACGGGCTTTATATTCACACTCAGTTTAGCCGTATAGCGTTCATACCATTGCCCCTTCTGGGTACCTTTATTACTTAAATAACCGAATGAACCGTATGCATTCATCTTTTCAGTACCGCCACTAGCACTCAATGTATGTTCGTGCGACAAACTGGTCTGGGTAACATAATCTGTCCAATCCGTATTAAGTACCTTAGAGGAATCCCAAGATCCGCTAGACCAACCTCTCAGAACATTGTCACGTGAAGTTTGACCATCCAACGGACTATCAAAAATGAGAATATCATTTTCCTTTGTAGGAGAATTAGGATGCGCATATACATTAGGATCTGCATTATAAGCTGCCCAACGACGGAAATCAATAAATTCAGAAGCACTCATTGAAGGAGACTTATCAACAATGTTAGATATGGTCATCGTGCCAGTATAATCAAGGCTGAATTTACCAGATTTGCCTTGTTTGGTAGTTACAAGAATAACACCATTGGCACCTCTCGAACCGTAAATAGCTGTAGCGGAAGCATCTTTCAATACATCAATAGATTCAATATCACGAGGATTCAAAGTTTCAATCGCCGAAGCAGACATCAAGGGTACACCGTCAACTACATAAAGCGGATCATTAGCATCTTTTATAAGAGAACGATTACCACGGATACGAACTGAACCAATAGATCCCGGACGCTCATTAGTTGTAATATCCACACCGGCTGCCTTTCCTTGTAAAGCTTCAAATGCATTGTTTACTGGTCGTGCAGTCAATTGTTCTGCCCCTACACTTGTCATAGCACCCGTTACGTCGCTCTTCTTCTGAACACCATAACCTACTACTACTACTTCATCCAACATTGCATTGTCTTCATGCAATGTCACCTGGAAATTTGTTTTCCCGGCAACAGAAATCTCTTGGTCTTTATAACCTATAAAAGAAATAGAAATCGTACCATTATTAGGCACATTAGAAAGGGTAAATCGACCGTCCAGGTCAGTAATAACACCATTAGTGGTACCTTTAACAATAACATTGGCACCAATAACCGGTTCGCCGATTTGGTCAACCACAGTACCTGAAACTGTTTTGCTTTGTGCATAGGCTCCTATAGCCAATACTGAGAACAAAGCAATGAGGAACAGCCGCTGGAGTTTACCCATGCGACCAAACAGACTTAAAATCTTGCTGTTTTTCATACTTTAATTATTAAGTTAAACAAAAGTTAGTTTTCTATTCTCTCAGGAGATTTAAGGTCTCCCACCTGTGAAAAAGTGTTGCAAATATACATACGAAGGTCAAAAAAGGGAATGTAGGATTGTGTCAAAGCATGGAAAATTTAATCTTTTCAACTGAAAAATTGTATCAACGACTGTGAATAAAATCAAAATGATTAGTCCTCGTAGCATTTTGATTATTCCGGGTATTTTATTATCAGATTTGTTACTTTAATATTGTATCAAGAAACGTATAAACCCAAAAACGAATATGGCTAATCTTTCAATAGTAATTGTACCAACTAAAAAGCTATCTAACGGAAAACATCGAATAAGAATTGCAGTAGCGCATCGCTCGCAAACCAGATATATTTCAACTCAATTTATATTGGATTCTGCAAGTCAAATGAAAAATGGCAAAGTTGTCAGGCACGAAAATGCAGCAAATATTAACACTTGCCTCCGCAAAATAATCTATGAATATGAAGAAATCCTATCATCCATTCATTATTTGCCAACTTTATCATGTACAGAGCTAATACATACTATCACTCGCGAACAACAAAAAACAGGTATTACTTTTAAGACTGTGGCAAATGAGTATCTTTCCCTCATGAATACTGAAGAACAGAAAAAATCTTATAAACTATATAATATAGCTTGTGAGAAATTCCTGAAATATATGAAAGGAGATTTTCCTTTAGTACAATTGAGTCCATTACAAATACAAGGATTTGCCAATGCGATGAAAGATGAGGGATTATCGGAAACATCCATTAGAATCTACCTTACTTTAATAAAGGTAATACTCAATTATGCCGGCAAAATGAATTATGTGAGTTACCGGGTTCACCCTTTTGTCCTTTTCAAAATGCCCGTTAGCAATGTCAGAGAACTGGATTTGACTGTGGAAGAGTTGAAAAGGATACGTGATGTGAAATTATTCAAGTCAGCACAAATAATGGCTCGGGACATATTTATGCTTACCTATTATTTAGGAGGCATTAATTTGAGAGACTTAATGGAATATAATTTCAAGAACCAAAACAGTATGCGGTATGTACGCCATAAGACGCGGAATAGTAAAAAGAGTGAGAATGAAATAGCTTTTACCATTCAGCCAGAAGCACAGGTAATCATTGATAACTATATCTCAGATAATGGAAAACTGGTCTTCGGCAGGTATTCATCTTATGAAAAAGTCTATAGTTTAGTTTTCAGACATATATATAAGGTGGCGAATTTGGCAGGAGTTAACAGGAAAGTTTCTTATTACTCCGCCAGAAAAACATTTGCCCAACATGGCTATAATATGGGGATCGAAATAGAAAAGATAGAATACTGTATAGGACATAGCATGAAAAATAACCGACCTATATTTAACTATATACGAATCATGCAGGAACACGCGGATAAAGTTTTCAGGGCAATTTTCGATCAGTTGATAAAATAGCAATTTGAATAATCTTAGTTCAAAGCCTCAACCGTATCCGAACCGCGTTTACTCCGTATCATCTCCGTATTCTATAGATGCGAGTTCGTACGGACTTGACACGGACTTGGTACGGGCTTGATACGGACTTGGTATATGGAGGATTATAAGTAGGGTTAAAAACACTTCCTTCACAGTAAGATTAATCATAGTAATAACTAAAGTATATATTTCTCAATTCGGCAAATAGATCGTATTATTGTATCGGGTCTTCTTAAAACCTCACCAAAAATACTCCATAAGTCATTTTTTTCATCATTATCAAGTTAACTTTTGTTTAACTTAATAATTAAAGTATGAAAAACAAAAAAATCAAGTCTGTTTAGTCGCTTGGAAAAAGTCCAGCGACTGTTCTTCGTTGCTTTATTTTCAGTACTGGCTATAGAAGCCTATGCACAAAGCAAAACTATTCCAAGAACTGTGATTGACCAAACCGGTGAGCCGGTTATTGGTTATTGTTAAAGGTACCACTAATGGCATACCCTCTTTCTATTATACAATTCTTATAGGGTGCCGTAGCAAACCCCTTCTTCTTGTCATACATAAAACGAATTTATAGAATGTATAAGTGGACAAATAACCATATAAATGTATGAATTTCTATTTTACAGAACACTCATTGCGCCTAATTTTGTAACATCAAATAAAAAAATGACATACTATGAGAAAGCTCTGTTTAACCATTATTGTATTAGCCGGCTTCAGTAAAGCACTGTTTGCCCAGTTCGGTAATTGTACTGCATCCGAAATGCAGACTTATACAGACCATGAAACTGGAAACACCATTACCATACTCACCGATACTTTAAAAAACGACCGTTTCCTCTATCAGACAGATCCGATGTGGACATATGACGGAAAATATCTATTATTCCGGTCATCCAGCCGTGGAAATGGTGAAAAGATAGAACGTACACTTCCCAACGGAGAGAAACGCAGTTGGACTCCCACACAGATTTATTTTATAGAAATGGCAACAGGCCAAATCATTCAAGCTACAGAAGGCCCTGATCTGGGCAGTGCATTCCTAGCCAATAAGAGCAACCGTATGTTCATCAGCCGAAAAGAGAAAGAAGACTGGAATCTGTATGTCATGAACTTGGATAAGTTCTTTGCAGACGTTAAAAAAGGAAAGGTAGGAAAACCCGCCACCTATGAAACTCTTTTAGGTACTTTTCCCACGAACATGGGACGTCCCGGAGGATACGCCATAGATTGCAACGATGACTATGCTTATATCACCGTAGAGCGTGAAGGTACAGAAGAAGAAAAAGAACGCATGGCAAAAAATGCATTCTTGCCGGAAAGTAATCAGCCGGTAAAAATAAAACCATCTCTTTGTGGCATCCGAAAAATGAACCTTGCTACCGGCGAAGTAACCAAAATTATCGATACCGAATTTAAGACAGGACACATACAGGCCAGCCGTTTCACACCGGGAGAAATAGTTTTCTGTAATGAAACCGGTGGCGATGCACACCAGCGCATGTGGTTCTGCACAGCAGACGGATCGGTCTTCAAGCCTCTTTATAAAGAAACTCCGTTAGACTGGGTCACTCACGAAACTTTTGCAACCAAGGACTATGTTTATTTCAATATCCTGGGTTTTCAGCCTCGTCTTCGTAAACAAGTAAGTGGTATTGCCCGTATCAATCTTCGCACCGATGACGTGGAATTAGTGGGTCAGGTAGAACTGGATAAAGACCGCAAAGCCATAGAAGGACAACTTACCGGACGAGGATTCTGGCATTGCAATGCAAGTCGCGACAATCGTTGGGCAGCGGGTGACACCTTTGGAGGAAATATCTGGCTCATCAACGTACAGACCGGTCAACGCCATTGGCTGGTTTCGGATACCAAAATGAAACCGGATCATGCACACCCAAGTTTCAGTCCCGACGGCACAAAAGTACTTTTTCAATCCGGACACTTCACAAACGGCAAACGTTTGAATCTGATGATGGTTGATATAACTTCATTCAATAACTAAAAAAGAAAGCAATGAAAAACAGATATTTACTCCTCTGTACTTTGTTAATCGGTACAGCCGGTAGTTTACGAGCCCAAGATTTACGTGAACGTACTTACTACTATGAGATTCTGGAACCACGACATGAACCGAAGCCTGAAGTGAATGGTTTTGCAACCGAACGAATAAAAGAGCACTTGGACAGAGGACTGGCGGCAATCCCTGCCATGGATGGAAAAGGCATATATCTTAGCTGGAGATTGTTGGAACAAGATGATGCAGATGTGTCCTTCCATCTATATCGTACTGTAAATGGCAAGACGGAACGCTTAACCAAATCTCCGGTAAAATCGACTTGTGATTTCATAGATCAATCTCCTGCAAACGAAAAAGCATTTTATTGGATCTGCGCATTGGATAAAAAGAAAAAAGTGATAGACACATCTGCTAAAATAGAAGTGGAACTCCCATCATTGAAGAATTATCAATCAATCAAACTTAATAGAAATATAAAAGCCGGCAAGATAGCTGTTGCCGATTTAAATGGAGACGGGATTTATGATTACATCATCCGCACGCCGGATAAAAATGTAGACCCGGGAATGCCGGGCACTTTGGGTGGAGAAACTTATCAAATTGAGGCTTATCTGAATGACGGTACTTTTTTGTGGTCTAAAGATCTGGGACAAGGTATAGAACCGGGCGTATGGTATTCTCCTTTTATCGCTTACGACTTCAATGGAGACGGCAAAGCTGAAATAGCATTAAAGACTGCTCCTGAAAATTCAAAACGCAATGAAAAAGGACGTGTAGATTCAGGTGAAGAATACTTGAGCGTATTGAATGGTATGACTGGAGAAGAAATAGCCCGCGTGGATTGGCCGGAGCGCAATGACAGATATGGAAATCTTGTCCGCCAGAATCGTAATCAGATAGGTATGGCATACCTGGATGGGAAGACACCTTATATATTAGCTTGTCGCGGGACCTATAAATTGATGGTGGTAGATGCCTGGCAATTAAACAACAACAAACTGGAACGCGCCTGGAGATGGGATAGCGATGAAGAAAACCCAGTAGTAAGAAGTATGGGATCACACAACATGATATGCGGAGATGTGGATCAGGATGGAAAAGATGAAATACTCTTAGGCTCATGCATGCTTGATAACAATGGTACACTATTATGGTCTACTGGATTAGGACACCCGGACAAGATTTATTTGACAGATATTGACCCGAATCGTCCGGGAATGGAAGTATTTCTATGTTTGGAACCTTGGCATGACAACGGCCGTGGAGTTTGTGTGGTAGACGCAAAAACCGGACAACCCGTTTGGAACATCGATCACAAAACGTTCCATGTGGGTGACGGCATGGTTGCCGACTTCGATCCTACTCATAAAGGGCTGGAATGTTTCGCAAGCGAAGACCGTAAAGGAGGAAGTACGGACAAATATCTGCTTTCTGCAGATGGACAATATTTAGGTAAGAACGAAGATGTACCTTCCTGCCGAAACTGGGCATGGTGGGACGGAGATTTATTGCGTGAAACATTTAAAGGAGATGATAACCGATGGGGAGCAAACTCTTCTTCTAACGGAAAATCTTTAAGCATCATAAAATGGAAAGGGGAATCTCTGACAGAAGGTATTGAAGGGGATATCCTGATGATTGCCGATTTATATGGTGATTGGCGTGAAGAGATCATCACAGCCTTACCGGGCGAAATTCGTATTTACACAACGAATATCCCTGCCAAAGACCGTCGTGTAACTTTAATGCAGGATGCGATATACCGGAATTATGTAGCACATCGTTCTATGGGCTATCCACAGGCACCTGTACCTTCCTACTATTTAGGAGAGTAAATAAGATGATTTTGAATGATAATCTATGCAAATGAATTTTTGTCTATAGAATGAGGGAAACTTTACGCTAGTTTTGCTCCCCAAAATAAATTAATAAACCATGAAACGTAGAATCCTTTTATTCCTTTTGGCTTTTATATCCATAAGCCAGTATGTAGGAGCATCAGATGCTCGCAATAAATATAATTTCAATTCTGACTGGTTACTTTCCGTTGGTGATACTCCTGAAGCCAAACAAGTACGCTTTCAGGATACGGATTGGGAAAAAGTCACTTTACCCCGCGCTTTTAATGAAGATGAAGCTTTTCGCTTAAGCATCGACCAGCTAACGGATACAGTGATGTGGTATCGTAAACATTTCCGTTTACCCGCTGGCAGTAAAGATAAAAAGGTATTTATAGAATTCGAAGGTGTCCGCCAGGGAGCTGATTTCTACATTAACGGTCAATATCTGGGCCTGCACGAGAATGGTGCGATGGCTGTTGGTTTCGACTTGACTCCTTATATAAAATACGGACAGGAAAATGTTATCGCCCTCCGCATTGATAATGACTGGAATTACAAGGAACGCGCTACCAACACCAAATATCAGTGGAGCGACCGTAACTTCAATGCCAATTATGGTGGTATTCCTAAGAATGTATGGCTACATGTTACAGATAAATTATATCAGACTCTGCCTCTATACAGTAATCTGCAAACCACGGGTGTCTATATCTATGCGGAAGATATTCGTGTAAAATCCCGCAAAGCGGTGATTCATGCGGAATCCGAGATAAAGAACGAGTACAAGCGTGCCAAACAAGTGGCCTATAAAGTTGAGTTGATAGACCGTGACGGTAAAACAATCAAAGTATTCGACGGTGCTCAGACTTTAATAAAACCCGGAGAAACAGTTACTTTAAAAGCAGCTGCAGAAGTGGACAGTTTACATTTCTGGAGTTGGGGATATGGATATCTGTATACCGTAAAAACAAGTTTATGGGCAGACGGTAAAAAGATAGATGAAGTAGCTACCCGGACAGGTTTCCGCAAAACTCGCTTTGGGAAAGGTATGATATGGCTGAATGATCGCGTAATCCAGATGAAGGGGTTTGCCCAACGTACCAGCAATGAATGGCCGGGAGTAGGAATGAGCGTTCCGGCATGGCTGAGTGACTATAGCAATGGATTGATGGTGGAAGATAATGCCAACTTGGTTCGCTGGATGCATATCACTCCATGGAAACAGGACATTGAATCGTGTGACCGCGTGGGGTTGATCCAGGCAATGCAAGCTGGTGATGCAGAAAAAGACCGCGAAGGACGCCAGTGGGGACAACGGACTGAACTGATGCGTGATGCTATCATTTACAACCGCAATAACCCGAGTATCCTGTTTTACGAATGTGGAAATGAGTCTATCAGTCGGGAACACATGATAGAGATGAAAGCAATACGCGATAAATATGACCCTCATGGTGGCCGTGCCATCGGTTCACGTGAAATGCTTGATATCCGCGAAGCCGAATATGGCGGAGAAATGCTTTATATCAATAAGAGTAAACATCACCCGATGTGGGCCATGGAATATTGTCGCGATGAAGGATTGCGCAAGTATTGGGACGAATACTCTTACCCCTATCATAAGAATGGAGAAGGGAACAATTCTTTCAAATCCGCCGCAACCAATAAAATCCAGAAGAAAGTAGATGCACGTGCTTACAATCATAATCAGGATTCATTTACGATAGAAAATATAATTCGCTGGTTCGACTATTGGCGTGAACGCCCGGGAACCGGAGATCGTGTTAGTTCAGGTGGAGTAAAGATCATCTTCTCTGATACTAATACTCATTTCCGCGGGGTAGAGAATTATCGTCGTAGCGGGGTAACTGATGCCATGCGCATTCCCAAAGATCCTTTCTTTGCACATCAGGTGATGTGGGACGGTTGGGTAGATATAGAAAATCCACGCATCCATATCATTGGCCATTGGAATTATAAAGAAGGTACAGTGAAACCGGTTTATGTAGTTTCCAGTGCAGAGAAAGTGGAATTGTTCCTGAATGGAACATCCTTAGGATATGGTAATAGAGACCACCATTTCTTATATACTTTTGAAAATGTAGCATTTGCAGCCGGTAAATTGGAAGCAGTGGGCTATGATGAAAACGGAACAGAATGCTGCCGTACCCACTTACAAACAGCTGGTGAACCGGAGCAAATAAAGCTGAGCCTGATTCAAAGTCCTAATGGATGGAAAGCAGACGGTGCGGATATGGTATTGCTCCAGGTAGAAGTAATGGATAAGGATGGAAGACGTTGTCCGTTGGCCAATGACCTGATACATTTCGATGTGGAAGGACCTGCCGAATGGCGTGGTGGTATCGCACAGGGAAAAGACAATTTTATTCTTTCAAAAGATCTGCCGGTAGAATGTGGTATCAATCGCGCACTCATCCGCTCTCTGACAACTGCCGGTACAGTTCGCGTAACTGCAAAAGCTGAGGGCTTGAAATCTGCTGAGATCAGCTTCTCATCATCACCAATAGAAGTAAAAGATGGATTAAGCAGCTATATCCCCGGCAATGAACTGGAAGGCAGATTAACCCGTGGGGAAACTCCATTAACACCTTCTTATAAAGATACGAAAGTAGATGTTGGCATCTTATCCGCTGTCGCCGGCGCAAATAATGAAAACGCTATCAATAGTTTCGATGATAACGAATTGAGCGAGTGGAGAAATGACGGAAGAGCAAACACAGCCTGGATCACTTACCAATTGGAACGTGCCGCACGAGTGGATGAAATTTGCCTGAAGCTGACCGGATGGCGTTTGCGCAGTTATCCGCTGGAAATCTATGCGGGTGATGAACTTATCTGGAGTGGAGAAACTGAAAAGAGCTTGGGATATGTTCATTTGAAAGTAAAACCTGTATTGACCAATGAGATCACCATTCGCCTGAAAGGGGCCAGTAAAGAAGGGGATGCCTTCGGACAAATAGTTGAGGTAGCTGCTCCCGTCGCCAATGAACTGGATTTATATAAAGCTAAGGATGGAGACAAAACCAGGCACGAATTACGCATTGTGGAAATAGAGTTTAAAGAAAACTTATGGCAATAAGGTTGAATTGTTATATAAAACACTGGGTTATTATGTATATACTCCTGCTTTGCGGGAGTATATATGCTTTTTCTCAACCTTACACAGGAGAAAAGCTATCAAGAAGTCTGGTCGGAATCCCTACAGACAAAGGAATATACTTCAGCTGGCGCATGACGCTGGATGATGCACCCGACTTGCAGTTCGACATCTATCGAAGCACCAATGGAGGAGCAGCCATAAAGCTGAATAAGGAACCAATTAGTAAGACCGCTGATTTTCTGGATGAAGATATTGATTTTAAAGCTACTAATCACTGGATACTGAAAGCTGATAATAGAGAAGTAGCCACCTGGACACATTCGGCAGAAGAGGAACTACACCCCTATTTAAGTATTCCAATCCGGAAGCCGGAAGATGGAGAAATTGCAGGTGAACATTTCTCTTATACAGCCAATGATTGCAGTATAGGAGATCTGGATGGTGACGGTGAATATGAAATCATACTGAAATGGTCACCTTCCAATTCCAAGCGCCCTCCGCAACGTGGCTTTACGGGAAATACTTACCTGGATGCGTATAAAATGGATGGAACATTGCTTTGGCGCATTGATTTGGGACCGAATATCCGTTCAGGAGCAGCCACAACTAACTTCCTTGTCTTTGATTTTAATGGAGATGGGTGTGCCGAAATCTGTTGCAAAACAGGAGACGGAACCGTGGATGGAACAGGACATACTATCGGTGATAACCAAGCAGATTGGAGAACATGGGACAAAGAGAGTCCGACCTATGGGAAAATAGTCAATGGCCCGGAATACCTGACTGTATTTGAAGGTAAAACCGGAAAAGAATTAGATACCAAAGAATACATTCCTACCCGCTATCCCATAGACGGATGGGGAGGCATCGGCGGTAACTGTGGCAACGATAATACCGGCGGACGCTCCGACCGCTTCACTGCGGGAGTCGCCTTTCTGGATGGTAAGACTCCTTCACCTGTAATGGTCAGAGGATGGTATGGACGTACTGTAGTCTGCGCATGGACATTTACTAACTCAACCTTGAAAAGCATCTGGACTTTCGATAGTGCCGCCCCCGGTTTGGAGGGATATTCCGGTATGGGAAATCATAGCGTAACAATAGCCGATTTTGACGGAGACAGTTATGATGAGATCTGCGTGGGGGCTATGACAGTAGACCATGATGGAAAAGGTCTCTTCACAACAGGACTGCGTCATGGAGACGCCCTGCATGCCGGACGTTTAATTCCTTCACGCCCTGGCATGCAAGTATTCGGCGTACATGAGAACGAAGGAGATAATGAAATTGTCAAGCGAACTCCTGCCGTAGCCATGTTTGACGGAGCCACCGGAGAAATCATCTGGCAAGATGGGTTAGGCGAAGATGCCGGACGCGGAGTAGCAGCCGACATCGATCCACGCTATGAAGGGGCAGAATGTTGGTGCAACATCGGTGGCTTACGAAGAGGAGATACCGGAAAATTTATCAGTGATAAGAAACCGAATTCCTGCAATTTCACAATCTATTGGGATGCCGATCCGCTGGCAGAGTTATTAGACCATGTCTCCATCAGCAAGTGGAATTGGCAAACGGAAGAAACTGAACTATTGCTGAAAGCCGAGGGAGTGGTTTCCAACAATGGCACCAAAGGGAATCCCTGCCTGTCCGGAGATATTCTGGGAGATTGGCGCGAAGAAGTCATCTGGGCTTCAGAGGAGCAAACAGAACTGCGCATATACACAACAACAATACCTGCCACCGATAGGCGCCCGACATTGATGAACGACCGTCAATATCGTCTGGCTATCGCTTGGCAAAACGTAACATATAATCAACCACCACACACAAGTTTTTAATCATGATGAAAAGAAATAGATTCCGTACTTGTTTGTGCCTTTCATTTTTCTTTCTGTCTTTACTACCATTGAAGGCACAGGACAATCAGGTTTCCGGCTTAAATGCCCGCCAGTTTCACAAATACTGGAAAGTGGAGTCGGAATCGCCTGATTACAAAGTAACGTTCCGGGGAGATACCGCTGAGATTGTCTCCCCAAAAGGGCTGACTCTCTGGAGAAAGGAGAAGATGAGCGGCAAAGTCACCATTGAATACGATGCCTGCGTAGTCAGTGAAACGGAAAAAGACCGTCTGAGCGACTTGAACTGTTTTTGGATGGCTTCCGACCCGAAGTATCCAGATAACTTATGGAAACGCGAGAAGTGGCGCAACGGAATATTCCTGAACTGCTACTCCCTGCAGCTTTATTATCTGGGATATGGCGGAAACCACAACTCCACCACACGCTTCCGTCGCTATGATGGCAATGAAGCAGGCATCACCGACCCTCAGGCCCGCCCTGCGGTCTTAAAAGAATATACCGATGCAGAGCATTTGCTGAAAGCGAACCACTGGTATCATATTAAAATTACGAACGAAAATAATAGGGTTAGTTATTATATAGACGGAAAGCGTCTGGTGGATTTCAGGGATGCCAAACCACTGACTGAAGGTTGGTTTGGCTTCCGCACCACCCTATCGCGTACCCGTATCACCAACTTCCGCTACGAGTGTTCACTGCAAGAAACCTCCGTTGTGCCTTTGCAATGGATCGGCGGCACTCCCGAAATGGACAAAGCGGTCAGCTTCGGCGTACCTTTTAAGAAAGGTAAAATCTTTCCTGAAAGCACTTTACGGTTAACCACCGTAAATGGTGAAAACATACCGATCGACACCTGGGCGCTGGCCTACTGGCCGGATGGTTCGGTGAAATGGAGCGGAGTAGCAGGCGTTATCCCCGCCGGAACAGAGGGGGCGACACTTGAACTAGCAAAAAAGAAGTCGGTAAAAAAGGTAAGAGCAACAAATCCCAACGATCAAGCATCCGTTTCCGTCACCGAGACACCCCGGAACATTCTGATAAAAACAGGAGTGATTTCGGCTTACATTCCCCGCCAAGGTGAATTCCTAATAGACAGCCTGCTATATAAAGGGGTGAAGGTGGGCGAGAAAGCACGTCTGATATGCAGCACACAGAGCACGCCCGTTCTCGAAAGCACTTCGCAGATATCTTTCAGTAACTATGTGAGCGAAGTGAAATCGGCGACGGTAGAGCGCCGCGGCACTGTACGTACGCTGATAAAACTGGAGGGCGTACATAAGAATAAGGACGGTCGCGAATGGCTGCCCTTCGTGGTACGTCTCTATTTCTACGGCGGAAGTGAGCAGATGAAGATGGTGCATAGTTTCCTGTTCGATGGAGACCAGAACCAGGATTTCATTCGTGCTTTAGGTGTCCGCTTCGACGTGCCTATGCGCGAAGCGCTTTACAACCGCCACATAGCCTTCTCCTGTGCTGACGGCGGAGTGTGGAGCGAACCTGTACAGCCATTAGTAGGACGTCGTGTACTGACATTGAGCGATGCAGCGAACAGGAACTCCGGCCGGGATGTGACAGATAAAAATGCCGGTAAGGATAAGGAAATCTCCCTACAACAGCAACAGATGGAAGGGAAACGCATCCCACCTTATGAAACTTTTGATGAAAAAAATCGCTCGCTGCTGGACAACTGGGCATCGTGGAACACCTACCGCCTGTCTCAGCTCACTGCGGATGCTTTCTCCATCCGTAAACGGGCCAATGACACGAATCCCTGGATAGGTACCTTCTCCGGCACGCGCAGTGAGGGATATGCTTTTGCCGGCGACGTCAGCGGTGGATTGGGGCTTTGCCTGCACGACTTCTGGCAGTCTTATCCTTCGGCCATCGAAATCTCCGAGACGAAGACTCCCGTAGCTACCCTTACCGCCTGGCTATGGAGCCCCGATGCCGAGCCTATGGATTTGCGCCACTACGATAATGTGGCACACGATTTAAATGCCAGTTACGAGGATGTTCAGGAAGGTTTGAGCACACCTTATGGAATTGCCCGCACCACCACGCTCACCCTGATTCCACAGGGAGGATATACCGGAAAACAGGCTTTTGCCGACCGTGCCAAGCAACTTTCGGAACCGGGTGTATTAATGCCTACTCCCGAATACCTGCACACGCAGCAGGCTTTTGGCGTCTGGAGCCTTCCGGATCGCAGTACTCCATTCCGCAACCGGGTAGAAGACCGGCTGGATGCGTACGTTGACTTCTACAAGAAGGCCATCGAACAGAACAAATGGTATGGTTTCTGGAACTACGGCGACGTCATGCATGCGTATGACCCTATTCGCCACACCTGGCGCTACGACATCGGAGGCTTTGCCTGGGACAATACGGAACTGGCCTCCAACATGTGGCTTTGGTATAATTTCCTGCGCACAGGGCGTGCAGACATTTGGCGCATGGCAGAAGCTATGACCCGCCATACGGCTGAGGTAGACGTCTACCACATAGGGGAGAATGCCGGATTGGGGAGTCGTCACAACGTCAGCCATTGGGGATGTGGCGCCAAGGAAGCACGCATCAGTCAGGCTGCATGGAATCGCTTCTACTATTATCTCACTACGGACGAACGTTGCGGGGACCTCATGACCGAGGTGAAAGACGCCGAACAGAAGCTCTATACCCTGGACCCTATGCGCCTGGCACAGCCACGTAGCGAATATCCCTGCACCGCCCCTGCCCGCCTGCGCATTGGTCCCGACTGGCTGGCATATGCCGGAAACTGGATGACGGAATGGGAGCGCACCCGCAATGTGGCCTATCTTGATAAAATCATCACTGGCATGAAGAGTATCGCCGCCCTGCCTAATCGGATTTTCACAGGTCCTAAAGCGCTTGGCTTTGATCCTGCAACCGGCATCATCAGCAGTGAGTGCGACCCCAAACTGGAAAGTACCAACCACTTAATGAGTATCATGGGCGGCTTCGAGGTGATGAATGAAATGCTCCAGATGATTGATATACCCGAATGGAAAGATGCCTGGTTAGATTATACGATACGTTACAAACAGAAGGCATGGGAGCTAAACCGTAGTCGTTTTCGCATTTCACGTCTGATGGGCTATGCAGCTTATTACACACGTAACCCGGAAATGGCAAAGGAGGCTTGGACGGATTTGTTCACAAGACTTGAGCATACGCCGGCACCGCCTTTCCGCATCACAACCCTACTTCCGCCCGAGGTGCCCGCCCCGCTGGACGAATGTACCAGCATCAGCACAAACGATGCCGCCCTGTGGAGCCTGGATGCCATTTACATGCAGGAAGTAATCCCCATGGACGAATGATTTGCACGATTTTCCATATATATTGCATAGTATTCTATGGAAATATTTAGTATTAAGCCGTATTTTTGCAACTAATGAAAAACAAAATATATCATGAAAAAACCTTGTTTTAAATCCTTGGCCGGCATAGCTGCCATTGCAGCGATTGCGCTGGGATTATCGGGCGCCATGCCTGCCCCGAAATATAAGACTGTCACCGTCAACGCACCTTTCGCCATGGAGCCGATAAAGGAATTTATTTTCCCCAACCGTGATTTTTCCATCGCAAATTATGGAGCAGTAAAAGGAGGGAAAACTATAAATACAAAAGCCATCGCTAAGGCCATCAAGGCATGCAATCGCGCCGGTGGCGGCCGTGTCGTAATTCCCGCCGGCGAGTGGCTTACAGGCCCCGTACACCTGATGAGCAATGTGAACCTGCATTTGTCCGACGGTGCCATACTGCGTTTCACTGACAATCCGGAAGACTATCTGCCTGCCGTGATGACGTCATGGGAAGGTATGGAATGTTACAACTACTCTCCTTTGGTGTATGCTTTCGACTGTGAAAATGTAGCCATCACCGGAACCGGAACACTGCAACCCATCATGGACACGTGGCGCAAGTGGTTTAAACGTCCCAAACCACACATGGATGCGCTTGCAGAGCTCTACACAATGGCCTCAACGGATGTTCCGGTGGTAAAAAGACAAATGGCGAAAGGAGAAAATAATCTTCGCCCACACCTGATACACTTCAACAGATGTAAGAACGTCTTGCTCGATCAGTTCAAGATTCGTGAAAGCCCCTTTTGGACGATTCACTTGTATATGTGCGATGGCGGTATTGTTCGCAATCTGGACGTATATGCCCACGGGCACAATAACGACGGTGTCGATCTGGAAATGAGCCGCAACTTCCTGATAGAAGATTGTAAGTTCGATCAGGGAGATGATGCAGTTGTCATCAAAGCCGGGCGCAACCAAGATGCCTGGCGGCTGGATACCCCATGTGAGAATATTGTGATACGCAACTGCGACATCATAAAAGGACATACATTACTGGGCATCGGCAGCGAAATGTCGGGCGGCATACGCAACGTATATATGCACGATTGTGCAGCACCAGACTCCGTGTTCCGCCTCTTCTTTGCCAAGACCAATCACCGCCGGGGCGGTTTCATCGAAAACATCCACATGGAGAACGTAAAAGCAGGCAAGATGCAGCGTGTACTCGAAATTGATACGGATGTACTCTACCAATGGCGCGACCTAGTGCCCACTTACGAGGAGCGCATCACCCGCATCGACGGCCTGTACATGACGAACGTGACCTGCGAACGTACCGAGGCCATCTACGATCTGAAAGGGGATGCCAAACTGCCTGCAAAGAACGTCGTTATAAAGAATGTACATGTCGATGAAGTTACGAAATTCATCAAGAACGTACATAACGTAAAGAATGTAACGGAAGAGAACGTGACGTACGGCCGCTTCCGCAACGCGGCGAACGCTCCGGCTTATGATTATTCAAAGCTACAAAAGGAAAAGTTGGGTCGTGGCGTAGTAGCCATCCGTGAGAACCCGTCAGAAGTAGCTGTTTCCTGGAGATACCTCTCGTCCGACCCCGAGAACACAGCATTCAACCTCTATCGGGACGGAAAGAAGATAGCCCAGGTACCTGCTACTACGGGAACTTTCTACCGGGATGCCTATAAAGGAAAGAAAGCAACTACGTACACCGTGCGGCCCGTTGTAAACGGCGTGGAAACGGGACATATCGAGGGCAACTATACACTGCCGGCGAAGGCACCCACGGGATACATCAATATTCCGCTGGATCGTCCGGCGGATGGGGTCACCCCTTCGGGACAAGCATTCACCTATATACCCAATGACGCTTCTATTGGTGATGTCGATGGGGATGGAGAATATGAGATTATTCTGAAATGGGATCCCTCGAACGCACATGATAATGCCCATGATGGCTATACTGGAAATGTCCTCTTCGATTGCTACCGGCTTACGGGTGAACGGCTCTGGCGTATTGATATGGGACACAATGTCCGTGCAGGTGCGCACTACACTCAATTCATGGTGTATGATTTTGATGGCGACGGCTGTGCGGAGATCATCATGAAGACTTCTGACGGAACTATCGACGGACAAGGTAAAGTGATCGGGGATGCCGCGGCCGACTATCGCGAACCGGGTACCCCTGCCAATCAAGGTCGCATTCTGAAGGGTAATGAGTACCTCACCGTCTTCAATGGACGCACAGGTGCCGCTATGCAAACTATCGATTATGTTCCTGCACGCGGAAATCTGGCAGATTGGGGAGATAACCGCGCCAACCGAAGCGACCGTTTCCTGGCAGCTGTTGCCTATCTGGATGGCATCCATCCCAGTGTAGTGATGTGCCGCGGATATTACACCCGCACTGTACTTGCAGCTTTCGATTGGGATGGAAAAGAACTGAAACAACGTTGGATATTCGACAGTAATACCCCAGAATACAAATCTTATGCAGGACAAGGCAATCATAACCTCCGTGTAGCAGATGTAGATGGGGATGGATGTGACGAAATTATATATGGTTCCTGCGCCATCGATAATAATGGTAAAGGGCTTTACTCTACCGGAATGGGACACGGAGATGCCATGCATCTGACAAAGTTCTCGCCTGACATGCCCGGACTTCAGGTTTGGGATTGCCATGAAAATAAGCGCGACGGTTCCAGCTTCCGCGATGCAGCAACAGGAAAAGTATTCTTTCAGGTGAAAAGCGGAATAGACGTAGGCCGTTGTATGGCTGCCGACATTGACCCAACAAATCCCGGCGTAGAAATGTGGTCGTGGGAATCGAAAGGACTACGCAATATCAAGGGAGAAGTAGTCAATCCCGATATCAAAACATTCTCTGTCAATATGGCTGTGTGGTGGGACGGCGATTTACTCCGTGAGTTGCTGAACAAGAATGTGGTATCCAAGTACGATTGGGAAGCCGGCGTCTGCAAACCGCTCGTCACATTCGAAGGTGCTGTATCGAACAACGGAACCAAAGCAACTCCCTGCCTGCAAGGCGATATTCTGGGTGACTGGCGCGAAGAAGTATTGCTACGCACAGAAGACAATACGTCACTACGCCTCTATGTATCACCCATAGCAACTGATTACCGTTTCCATACTTTCCTGGAAGATCCGGTTTACAGGATCAGTATTGCTACACAAAACGTAGCATACAACCAACCTACACAACCCGGTTTCTATTTCGGACCTGATCTGAAAGGAAGTTTCAGAGGATATGAATTTAAATAGTAATTATATAATGTAGTATTTAAAAGTATGAACATAAAGACATTCTGCCTGACAGGCACCTTGCTGTTACTCAGCATCGGCACTTATGCCCAGAAAAAGAAGGAAACTATAAATGACTCTAACACCCCACTGCACCTGTTGCAACCGGAGTATAAAGTACCCTATAAAGCTCTTTCTACTACTGAAGTAAAAACTGACATCGACCGCATTCTCCGTTATTTGGAGAAGACGACTCATACCCGTGTGGTCAGTGAGAAGACCGGAAAAGTAATCACTGATTATAGTAACCTGCCAGACGACGCCCAATTGGAACGCGGCGCCTTCCGCCTGGCCAGTTATGAATGGGGAGTTACTTATTCGGCCATGATGGCAGCTGCCGAAGCCACCGGAGACGCAGCTTACATGAAATATGTTACGGATCGCTTCAAGTTTCTCGCCGAAGTGGCTCCGCATTTTCGTAATCTGCTCGAAAAGAATGGTACTACCGACCCACAAATGAAACAAATCCTGACACCTCATGCACTTGACGATGCCGGTGCCGTATGTGCTGCTATGATTAAGGCACAATTGCAGGATAAATCTCTCAACCTCTATCCTTTGATAGATAATTATCTCGATTTCATTCTAAACAAAGAATATCGCCTTGCCGACGGAACCTTTGCCCGCATCCGTCCACAGCTCAACACGCTTTGGCTGGATGATATGTTCATGGGCGTTCCTCCCGTAGCCTGGTACTCTCGTATGGCAGATAAAGAACAGTCCAAATATCTGGCCGAAGCCGTTCGCCAAATCTTCCAATTTGCCGAGCGTATGTGGGTACCCGAAAAGAAACTCTTCCGTCACGGTTGGGTAGAAGGTATGGGAGATCATCCCGCCTTCTTCTGGGGACGTGCCAACGGTTGGGCGCTGCTCACCATGACCGAAGTACTGGACGTAATGCCGACCGACCATCCCCAGCGTGAAAAGCTCATGAACCTCTTTCGTGAACACGTCCGTGGACTGGCTGCTCTTCAAAGTGGCGAAGGATTCTGGCATCAACTGTTAGATCGTAACGATTCCTATTTGGAAACTTCAGCAACCGCTATCTATGTCTATTGCATCTCCCACGCCATCAACCAAGGTTGGCTCGATGCAATGGCTTACGGCCCCGTAGCGCAACTCGGTTGGCATGCAGTTTCTACACAAATCAATGCAGAAGGACAAGTAGAAGGCACCTGTGTGGGTACCGGAATGGCATTCGATCCTGCATTCTACTATTACCGCCCGGTCAATGTGTATGCCGCACACGGCTATGGTCCTGTAATCTGGGCAGGAGCTGAAATGATCAACCTGCTGAATAAACAGCATCCTAAAATGAACGACAGTGCCATTCAGTATTACCATACTGAACAGAAGACCCAGGCACCCATTTTCAGCGTAAGTAAACCCGATTAATCCTCTAAAGAATAATATATCATGAAAAGAGAAGCATTTAAAATGTTCCTGAAGCCCGGCTTCGAAAAGGAATACGAGAAAAGACATGCAGCCATCTGGCCCGAACTGAAAAAGATGTTATCCGACGGCGGAGTATATGACTACTCCATCTATTGGGACCGCGACACCAACATCCTCTTTGCCTGCCAGAAGACTCGGGGTGAAGAATCTTCGCAGGATATGGGTGCCAATCCCATTGTACAAAAATGGTGGGATTACATGGCGGATATCATGGAAGTAAATCCGGATAATTCTCCGGTAACCATACCCTTGCCCGAGGTATTCCACATGGAATAAACCTTAAAAGTGCATTGAAGTTAGTCTTCAATGCGCTTTTTTCCTTATTTTTGTTACGTACCAAAATCTATGAAATATGAAAAAGCACTTAATGCTTGCGTGCCTGTACTTATTGCTCTCCATTCTTAACACCTCAGCCTCTGTAGAAGTACGTTCTACCCATATGACCACTACCGACGGGCTTGCTAATAATTCCGTCTGCTACGTATTTCAGGACAGCAAAGGGTTCATCTGGATGGGGACCCTGAACGGACTCAGCCGCTACGACGGTAATACCTTCGTCACCCTCCTGCCCGAAGGCGATACTCAGCCCGGACGCCTCTCCCTCTCCTCTAACCACGTCCGCTCTATCAGCGAAGACCGTAACGGTTTCCTGTGGCTCGAAACCTCCGGTGAATTCTTTAACTGCTACGACCTGAAGGCAGAACGCTTCGTCGACTTCACCGGTCGCGGCGAATACCGCCAACACTACGATCGCAAGGCCGAAGCTCCTAATGGAGATATATGGTTATGGAACAGTCGCAACGGCTGCCGCCTCATCACCTACCACAATGGTGCGTTTTCATCCGTTGCTTACAAGAAATCCAACGGAAATCTACCTTCGGACAGCGTGGCCTATGTCTATCCCGATCCGCACGGTAACATCTGGATAGGTACTGACCACGGCGTGGCCCTCGTCAGCAGTGCACAGACTGTCATTGTCGACAACAACAACGCCTTTGCCGCACAGAACTTCGGAAAAGATGTCTTTTTTCTCTCTACCGATGGCGTCATCAACCGTAAGAGTGGTACTGCACCCACTGCAACCTCCGCCCGCCTGCCACGTGGCGAAGGCGGCATCACCCTGTATGGCACACTCCGTCTGCAAAACGAGTGGGTCATCTTCACCAACACCGGCGGTTATCTGTTCGACATGAAGACCCAACGCATCAGCCGCCATCCGGAGCTCGACATCCGTAACGGCAATGTGCTGACGGATAATCGGGGGGACTTCTGGATTTACAACAACACCGGGCAAGTATGGTATGTCAACGCCACCACTCATGCTGTTAAAACCTTCCGTCTCTCCTCTCCCGATAAACTGAACTATGTGGACATGGAACGCTACCACATTGTACACGATTCCCGGGGCATTATCTGGATCTCCACCTACGGCAACGGGCTCTTCGCCTACAACACTATCACAGAAGAGCTCCAGCACTTCGACTTCCAGATTGACGGCTTCAGCCACATCAGCTCCAACTATCTGCAATACATTATGGAAGACAGTTCCGGCGCTATCTGGGTCAGTTCAGAATACGCCGGTATCGCCCGTCTTACTATCCTGAACGAAGGCATCAAACGCATTTACCCTGAAGCCATCTCTCTGTCCGACCGCTCCAATACCGTCCGCATGATTACCCGCCTCAAGAACGATGACATTTGTATCGGTACACGTGGTGGTGGCGTCTATACCTACGACCCGCTGATCAACACACAGAAAAAAGAAGTTCACTATAACTCCAACATCTATGCCATAGCCGAAGACCTCGACGGCACCCTGTGGATGGGTAGCCGTGGCGAAGGTCTCTGCATTGGTGGGAAATGGTATGTCAACCACTCCAACGACGCCCATTCCATCAGTAACAACCATATCTTTACCCTCTACTGCGACCGCAAAGGCCGCATGTGGATAGGCACCTTCGGCGGCGGATTGGACCTTGCTATCAAAGAGGACGACGGATACACTTTCCGCCACTTCTTCACCAAAACCTTCGGACAGCGCCGCACTCGCGCCATTATCGAAGACTCGAACGGCTGGATATGGGTCGGAAATAGTGATGGAGTCTACGTCTTCTCCCCCGATTCCCTGCAAACCGACCCGCAAAACTACCTGACCTACAATTACAACAACGGAAAACTGCGTAGTAATGAAATCAAGTGCATCTACCAAGACACCCGAGGCCGGATATGGATTGGTTCCTCCGGTGGCGGCCTCAGTATGTGCATCCCCGGCACCGACTACCGCAACCTTACCTTCAGGCATTACGGCACCAGCAACGGTCTCGTCAACGACATGGTCCAAGCCATCGCTGAAGATAAGCAAGGCAACCTCTGGATTGCCACCGAGTACGGTATCTCTCGCTTCAATCCCGAAACGCAAGCTTTCGATAATTACTTTTTCTCAGCCTACACATTGGGTAACGTCTATAGCGACAATAGCTCGTGCGTCAGCAAAAACGGCAGTCTGCTGTTCGGTACCAACTACGGCTTGTTAGTCATTAACCCCGAACAAATGGGAAATAACTCGGTGCTCAATTCCTCAATAACCTTCACCAACCTCCAAGTGAACGGAATATCCATGCGCCCGGGTGCCCCCGACTCCCCCCTCTCCAGCGCCATGATGTACACCGACGAAATCGAACTGAAACACTTTCAAAGATCATTTGTAATAGATTTTACCACCTTCGATTACTCAAAGACCAACAGCTACACCTACACCTATCGACTGGAGAATTATGATAAAGAATGGAGCAAACCCTCTCCACTGAGCTTTGCATCCTACAAGAACCTGCCACCGGGCAAATACAGTCTGCACGTGAAAATTTGCAATGCTACCGGTATTTTGGGCGATCAGGAAGCTGTTTTGAAGATTACTATCACTCCTCCCTTTTGGAAAACCACTTGGGCATTCCTTATCTATGCCCTCTTGCTGGCCGTCATACTCTACATCACCTACCGCCTGATACTCAACTTCAACCTCCTGCGCAACAAAGTGCAGGTAGAGAAACAACTGACAGAGTACAAACTCGTATTCTTCACCAACATCTCCCACGAATTCCGTACTCCCTTAACCCTGATTCAAGGAGCATTGGAAAAGATACAGAGCATAGACAAAGTCCCCAAAGAAATGGTCAATTCACTGAAGGTGATGAACAAGAGCACCCAACGCATGCTCCGTCTCATTAACCAACTGTTGGAGTTCCGGAAGATGCAGAACAACAAGCTTGCCCTCTCCTTGGAAGAAACAGACGTCATGGGCTTTCTTCATGAAATATTCCTGAGCTTCAAAGATACTGCGACATCCAAGAATATGGATTTCCGATTCCAGCCTTCAGCGGCTTCCTACAAGATGTTCATCGACAAAGGGAATCTGGACAAAGTTGTCTACAATCTCTTGTCCAATGCCTTTAAGTATACCCCGAGCAACGGTAAAGTCATCCTTTCAGTTACCGTCGATGAGGACCGGAAATGCTTGGAAATCTCTGTAGCAGACACAGGAATCGGTATTGCCAAAGAAAAACGGGGAGAATTGTTCAAACGCTTCATGCAAAGTAACTTTTCAAGCAATAGTACAGGTATAGGACTACACCTGACACACGAACTGGTAAATGTCCATAAAGGGACTATCAATTATGATGAGAACCAAGGAGGAGGCTCCATCTTCACAGTCTCCCTCCCCATCGACACCAGTGCATACGAAGAAAAAGACTTTCTCATTCCTCACGACGCCTTCCTTGAAGAGAAAGCATATAAACCGGAAAACAACGAAGAAGAAAGCACCCTGGAAGTAAATGTAACAAAAGAAAAAGAGCCTTCGAACCAGTACAAATTGCTCATCATAGAGGATGACAACGACGTACGCGAATTCTTGAAAGAAGAATTCAAACTTTATTTTGAAGTTGTTACTGAAGCAGACGGCCTTTCTGGTCTGGAACGTGCACGTACATACGATGCCGATCTCATCATCTGCGATGTACTGATGCCAGGCCTCACAGGTTTCGAAGTTACCCAGAAGCTTAAAAATGATTTCGATACTAGTCACATCCCCATCATTTTATTGACAGCCATGAGTTCGGCAGAGAATCACCTGAAAGGCGTGGAAAGCGGAGCAGATGCATACATCACCAAGCCATTTAGTCCCAAGCTATTGCTGGCAAGGGCATTCCAGTTGATAAAGCAACGTGAAAAGTTGCGGAAGAAATTCTCGGATGATCCGGGAATGATTACGCCTGCTATCTGTACGTCAGAGAAAGATAAACAATTTGCCGATAAGCTTCAGGCTATTCTGGAAGAACAGATTAGTAACAGTGAATTCGCCGTAGATGACCTTGCTTCAGTGATGGGGCTAGGACGTTCCACCTTCTATCGCAAGGTGCGTGGAATAACCGGTTATTCCCCCAATGAGTACATGCGCATCATCCGCATGAAAAAAGCTGCTGAACTTTTACTTGAAAATCGTTATACAGTGGCAGAGGTATCTTATAAGATAGGTATCGAAGACCCATTCTATTTCAGCAAATGCTTCAAGAAACAGTTCGGAGTATCTCCATCCGTATATTTACGTGGTAAGAACGATCCGGAAGAAAAAGAGGTTGATGGCAAAGAAGAAGATATTCCTGAATGATAACATGACACAAAAATCCCCGGAACATTGAATATCCCGGGGATTTTTATATATAGATCACTCCCACTCTATCGTTGCAGGCGGTTTTGACGAAATATCATAGGTTACCCGGTTCACCCCTTTCACCTTATTAATAATATCATTGGAAACCTTGCCCAGGAATTCGTAAGGCAAATGTGCCCAGTCTGCCGTCATAGCATCCGTAGAAGTCACAGCGCGCAGCGCAATGGCACGTTCATACGTACGTTCATCTCCCATCACACCAACTGATTGCACAGGGAGCAAGATAACGCCCGCCTGCCAAACCTGATGATAAAGGGAAGTTTCGCTGCCATCAGCTTCTTTCACTTTCCAGTCACGCAAGCCTTGAATAAAGATATCATCTGCATTTTGCAGAATAGCCACTTTCTCCGGAGTAATATCACCCAAAATACGCACAGCCAAACCCGGTCCAGGGAAAGGATGACGAGTAATCAGATGCTCAGGCATACCCAATCCGCGACCTACACGGCGAACCTCATCTTTAAACAACAAGCGAAGCGGCTCACAAAGTTTCAGGTGCATCTTTTCAGGTAAACCACCTACATTATGATGACTCTTAATAACCGTACCGGTAATGGAAAGGGACTCGATACAATCAGGATAAATCGTACCCTGTGCCAGCCATTTCACATCTTTAATCTTATGGGCCTCCTCATCAAATACTTCGATAAAACCCTTGCCTATAATTTTACGCTTTTCCTCAGGCTCCGTTACACCTGCCAGTTCTGCAAAGAACTTGGCACTGGCATCCACACCGATAACATTCAGACCGAGACATTCATAATCGTGCAGTACATTCTTAAACTCATTCTTACGGAGCATACCGTGATCTACGAAGATACAAGTCAGGTTCTTACCGATAGCACGATTCAACAATACAGCAGCTACGGAAGAATCCACACCACCGCTCAAACCAAGAACCACCTTATCGTCACCCAACTGTTCCTTCAATTCGGCAACCGTCGTTTCAATAAAGGAAGCAGCACTCCAGTCCTGTTTGCAACCGCAAACATCCACCACGAAATTCTTCAGCATCTGCGTGCCATCTTCGCTATGAAATACTTCCGGATGGAACTGTACGCCCCACACCTTTTCGTTCTCTATCTGATAAGCAGCAATCGCCACCTTATCCGTCGAAGCTATTTTTTTGAAATTGGAAGGGATAACTGTAATTGTGTCTCCGTGACTCATCCACACCTGTGTATTTTCCTTCACGTCCTTGAACAGCACATTGTCCTTGTCAAAAGAGCTCAAATGTGCACGTCCGTATTCACGACTTCCGGCAGGTTCCACCTTGCCGCCATTGGTATAAGCGATAAATTGCGCACCGTAACAGATCCCCAGAACAGGATATTTCCCACGAATTTCACTCAAATCTGTTTTAAACGCACTTTCATCGTATACAGAGAACGGGCTGCCCGAAAGAATAACCCCCTTTACACTTTCATCCCCTTTCGGGAACTTATTGTAAGGTAAAATTTCGCAATATGTATTCAATTCACGGACACGACGGGCTATAAGCTGTGTAGTCTGTGAACCAAAATCAAGAATGACAATCTTTTCTTGCATATAATCTGTATGGATTTAGTTTAAAATGAGCTGCAAAAGTATGAAAAACTGAGAGAATAATAGGAATTATAGAGCGGAAAATCTATATTTGCAAATAAATAAATCATTTAATGCACAGGAAAACATGAAAAAAATCAGCTCTTTACTACTATTGCTTTTATGCAATATTGTATGCCTGCAGGCGCAGGAAAACAGAATTGTTGAATTAGAAAAATCACTTGAAATCATACGTACTGATCTGCAGCAAAAGAAACTGCTGTTCAATTGGACACTTATGGAAAAATATCTGGATGCTTGCGAAGCATCCAACAAGTTAATAAACATTAGAAATGAACCGAAGCTGACTTATATCATTTTCGAATTAAAGCCTCAAGAATTATCTGCTTCCAAAGAAACCTACGAGACAGCCAAAGACGAACTGAAAAAGATATTGAATACCTATCCCGAGTATGCACAATTAGACTCTGCCTACCGGAATACCGCTAAAGAGGAAATTCGTAAAGAAATCAATGTAGCCATGAATAATTTTTATCGTCGTTTATCCGACGAGAATAAAGACTACCGCCCCATGCGCAATAAAGAGCAGAAGGCACTCAGAAACTACTATATAGCCGCAGCACGCTATATGCTGGAAGAAAGTAAGAAGAAACAGGAAGTGGCACCAAATGGCATTATAAATTATAAAGAGCGAGAAGAGATTCTCAACTCCAATGCCAGCCTCAATCAATTATCCGTAGAAATCAGACTACTAGAAAATTTACAGAAAGAGGCACTCCAGGAATATCAAAAATTAAAATATCATATAACTCCATCCAAGTAAGGTAAAACCCATTCAAAGTGAAACAAAGCCATGCTAATTATCAGCAACTTACAAGAAGTTAAGAGTTTATCAGCAAGGAGTTAAGAGTTTGTCGACAAACTCTTAACTCCTTGTCGACAGGGTATTAAAAGCCTTTAATAATTGTTCTATTTATCCGACTTCACCGTACCCTCCCCACATCAAGTCCGTACCTGCTCCGTACCTATACACTTGGACTTGGTACGGAGTTGGTATGGACCAGACACGGAGTTGGTATGTGGCAGACTATTCTTTCTACTTTTTTTCTTTCAAGATATCCCTGATTTCCGTCAGCAAGACCTCTTCTTTGCTGGGTGCAGGAGGAGCAGGAGGTGCTGCAGGTGCTTCTTCTTCCTTCTTAGCCGTCAGCCTGGTCAGCAACTTGATGAACAGGAAAATAGAAAAAGCGATAATGAGAAAGTCAAACGTCACTTGCAGAAAATTTCCATAATTCAAAGTTACGGCGGCAATCTCTTTACCGTCCACAACTTCAGCAGGTTTCATCACCCACTTCAAGTCCGTAAAATTCACACCTCCCACCAATAAACCGAGAGGCGGCATGATAATATCTGCCACAACAGAAGATACAATTTTACCAAACGCGCCACCGATGATTACACCGACAGCCATGTCTATCACATTGCCTTTCATGGCAAATGATTTAAAATCTTGTAAAAATGAACTTTTTCCCATCACTTCCATTATTTAATTATAAAATTAAGTGCGAATATAAAAACATTTTCTTACTTTTGCACCGCATTTCAGAAATAAATGCGCAAGAGAAGAGAGATATTTGAACAAATATTATAAAACCCTTAAAAGTTTAAACAAAATGATTA
>OGQN01000019.1_pt1 | contig 199287 bp, 137 predicted proteins | sample 1553231 | NCBI WGS metagenome assembly OGQN01 (sample SAMEA2579950, study PRJEB22360) | human gut metagenome | biome: human gut; feature: human-associated habitat; material: faeces | place: Denmark | collected 2008/2010 | reverse complement strand
TTGGATAAGTGCTGAAAGCATCTAAGTACGAAGCCAGCCACAAGATTAGATTTCTTAGGGTCGTTGAAGACTACAACGTTGATAGGATGCAGGTGTACAGGTGGTAACATCATAGCCGAGCATTACTAATTGCCCGTTCACTTTTGGTCCTTGCCTTGTATGGCAGGTATATACGTTCAGTTTTTATCTTTACTTTTTACATCGTGTCTAACTTATTTAGGTGACTATAGCATCAGGGTTCCACCTCTTCCCATTCCGAACAGAGAAGTTAAGCCTGATCACGCCGATGGTACTGCGTAAAGTGGGAGAGTAGGTAGTTGCCGTTTTTAGAGGAAAGCCTCCATATCTAACGATATGGGGGCTTTTTGTATTTGTATGGAAGAGGTGGCAGGTAAACAATATACTACCTATTAATAATAAGAATAAGGAACCTTTTTCTCACCTACTCCCCTATCTTTTGTGTACCGATGGAAAGAATATTTAGTGCTGTTTTTGCATTTTAATTGCATACTTATGATAGAATATACATTGTTGCATTATCTATGTAATAGCACCTGATTATAGTTCGAGATCAATGATTAAAACTACTTAAAATCAAGAAATTATATCTTATCTTTGCTTTCGTATTTGGTGTTTTATTCGTACCTTTACTTCGTCTTAAAAGGTACTATAAATCCTTTATTTACTGAACATTATTTTTTTTATTAAAAGAAAATTCGATTTTAGTAGAACAAAAAACAGTCATGGGCTGTTTTACTAATAGAATTGAAAGCGACATGAGAACAACTGTAAAGACATTCTTGGTATTTGTGCTACTTATGGTGACTTATAGTCTCAGTAGCAGAGCCGTCAACTTTACGGGGATGGTTGATAAAGCGGCATCTACATGTGAGGTGAGTGCTTCTTCATCATCATTAAAGAATGCTTCTTCAGATAATGTCGCTAATAATACACGAAGCTTATTTACTAATTCCAAGTTTATGTGGACTACGGATGCAGAACTTGGAAACAAACCTATCTCTGAAAGATATTCTTTTAATCCCTATCGTTTTCGCAGAGCTGTTGAAACTGCATCTTTTATGAAGGGGATTCTGTTAATTTCATCTCACCATAACTTATTGGTACACGATCAATCTAAATTATACTATTCAGATAAAGATCCGCATTACACTTCTTTTAGTAGTGAATACTACATCTATACTTTGCGGCGGATTGTGATTTAAACTTCCTTTTATTAGTTTTTCCTTTTTCCCTTTACTCCTTTCCCTAAATATGGCTGAAAGTAGGTGACCTTTTACAACCCTATGTCTTGGGGTGGGTTATACGGGTGTTAGCGGCGTGTTCATGCTGTGAAGGGGAGAACTATATCCATGCGCATAATTTTTAAAAATCAATTTTAATACAAACCCATTTAAATTTTTCATCATGGAAACTATTCAAAAGAAATCTGCCTCTTTTAAAGGCATCAAATCAGCCGGTTGGGTAATCGTAATTTGCTTTATCGTTGCCGTGCTTATTTTTCACTTTGTGTTGGGAAATCCCTCTAACTTTATGAACAATGACCCGAACAACCATCCGCTACCAGGGAACTTCCTCGGTACTATCTATAAAGGTGGATTCATCGTTCCGGTTATTCAGACTCTCTTGCTGACTGTTATCGCACTGAGTATTGAACGCTACATCGCAATTGGTGCTGCTTTCGGTAAAGGTTCATTGGCTAAATTCGTTGCTAACATTAAAGCTGCTCTGGCTGCTGGCGATATGAAGAAGGCTCAGGAACTTTGCGACAATCAACGTGGTTCTGTTGCTAATGTAGTAAATGCTACTCTGAAGAAGTATGCTGAAATGGAAAATGATACGACTCTTGCCAAAGACCAGAAGTTGCTTGCTATCCAGAAAGAGCTGGAAGAAGCTACTGCACTGGAATTGCCAATGATGGAGCAGAATTTACCTATTATCGGTACTATCACTACTCTGGGTACATTGATGGGATTGCTTGGTACGGTTATCGGTATGATCCGTTCGTTTGCCGCTTTGGCTGCCGGAGGTTCTGCTGACTCAATGGCATTGTCACAAGGTATTTCCGAGGCTTTGATCAATACTGCTTTCGGTATCTTGACTGGTGCATTGGCCGTTATCTCCTATAACTATTATACCAATAAGATTGATAAGTTAACTTATAGCCTTGACGAGGTTGGTTTCTCTATCGTGCAGACATTTGCAGCTACGCATAAATAAATCGGTCGAACCCTTTTAAAATACTACAATTATGGGTAGAGCGAAAATAAAAAAGAAAAGTACGTTCATCGACATGACGGCGATGAGTGACGTAACTGTATTGCTGCTGACATTCTTCATGCTGACGTCTACGTTCGTGAAGAAAGAGCCGGTACAAGTTACCACTCCGGCCTCCGTATCCGAGATTAAGATCCCGGAAACGAATATCCTGCAGATATTGGTCGATCCGGACGGAAAAGTGTTTATGAGTCTGGACAAACAGTCTGACTTGCGCGAGGTGCTGGAAGCAATGGGGCAAGAATATGGGGTGACTTTCACTCCGGAGGAAACTAAGAAATTCTCACTGGCATCTACTTTCGGAGTGCCGATGAAGAGTATGAAGAAGTACCTTGATTTGCCGCAGGATCAGCAAGACGCTGTGTTAAAGAATGAGGGGATACCTACCGACAGTATCGATAATCAGTTTAAAGCTTGGGTACGTAATGCCCGTGCTACGAACAAAGATTTACGTATCGCCATCAAGGCGGATGCCAATACTCCTTATTCCGTAATCAAGAATGTGATGAACTCACTTCAGGACCTCAGAGAGAACCGGTATAACCTGATTACTTCTCTGAAGACTACTTCTGAAGACTAACAGAAAGGAAATATTATGGCTGAAATACAAGAAAGCGGCAATAAGAAAAAAGGCGGAAAAAATAAGCAAAAGAAAATGACCGTCAGGGTGGACTTTACACCGATGGTGGACATGAATATGTTGCTGATTACCTTCTTTATGCTTTGTACTTCACTGAGTAAACCTCAAACTATGGAGATAAGCATGCCGAGCAATGATAAGAACGTCACAGAAGAACAGCAGTCGAAAGTGAAGGCTTCACAAGCTATCACATTACTGTTGGGAGGTGACAATAAATTGTATTATTACGATGGAGAGCCCAACTATAAGGACTACAGTTCGCTGAAGGAAACAACCTATCAAGCGGACGGTCTGAGAGCAATGCTTTTGCAACGTAATAGAGCTGCTGTAAATGAAGTGAATGAACTGAAACAGCAGAAACTGGATCTTAAGATATCAGAGGAAGAATTTACGAAGAAACTGGGTGAAATTAAGAGCGGAAAGGATACCCCGACCGTAATTATCAAAGCCACAGATGATGCTTCGTACAAGAATCTGATTGATGCACTCGATGAAATGCAGATATGTAATATAGGTAAGTATGTGATTACGGATATCGCCGAAGCCGATGAGTTCCTGATAAAGAACTATGATAGCAAGGGAGAATTGTCGCAGAACATTGCCGAATAATGTGTAACACCTAAAAAAGTAAGAATATGGCTAAAGTAGATTTAAGTTCTTCGGAATGGTGTGACCTGATATTCAGTGGCAAGAATAAAGCCTATGGTGCTTATCAGTTAAGAGAGAAATCTCCGAAGCGTCATAACATTGCTGTGATACTGGTGATCGTCATCGCATTGGTAGGATTCAGTATCCCTACCTTGATTAAGATGGCTACGCCGAAACAGAAAGAAGTGATGACTGAGGTGACTACCTTATCTCAATTGGAAGAACCGGAAATTAAGCAGGAAGAAATGAAAAGAGTGGAGCCGGTTGCTCCCCCGCCTCCTGCACTGAAGAGTTCTATCAAATTTACCGCTCCTGTCATCAAGAAGGATGAAGAAGTGAGAGATGAGGATGAAATTAAGAGTCAGCAAGAATTGACAGAAACAAAGGTAGCTATCTCTATTGCTGACGTGAAAGGTAACGACGAGGCAAACGGTAAGGATATTGCCGACCTGAAGCAAGTGGTAACACAGGCTGAACCGGAACCTGAAAAGGTTTTCGATATGGTAGAGCAAATGCCTCAGTTCCCCGGTGGTCAGACAGAGATGATGCAGTTCATCAGCAAGAACATGAAGTATCCGACTATCGCTCAGGAAAACGGAACACAAGGCCGTGTAACTTGCCAGTTTGTGGTAGGTGCCGACGGACGTGTACGTGATGTGAATGTACTGAGAGGTGTAGACCCTTATCTGGACAAAGAAGCTGTCCGCGTGATCATGTCTATGCCGAAGTGGATTCCCGGTAAGCAGAATGGTAAAGCAGTGTCGGTGAAATATACGATACCTGTTGTGTTCAAGCTACAATAATGTGTGTGTTATGAAAACGGTGAAACAACTTCAACTTTTAGGTTTGGCGGTGATACTGGTTTTGGTGTCTGCCTGCCAAAGTAAGCCTAAGGACGGACTGACGGATACGTACACTTCCGGCGTGATAGCGATTGCTGCGGACGAAAGTTTCCAGCCTATCGTGCAGGAAGAGGTGGATGTATTTGAAGGTGTATTTCCTTTGGCAGGAATTGTGCCCCGTTATGTGACGGAAGTGGAAGCCGTCAATCTATTGCTCAAGGACAGTCTGCGGTTGGCAATCACCAGCCGCAGACTGACACCGGAGGAGATGAACTCTTTCAACAGCCGGAAGTTCTTCCCGCAGGAGATAAAGATTGCTACGGATGGGTTAGCGTTGATTACTAATAAAGATAATCCTGATACGCTGATTACCGTGAATGATATTCGCGACATCCTGACGGGAAAGACCACACAATGGAGAGAAATTTATCCGGCATCCCAGCTGAAGGATATTCGTCTGGTATTTGATAACAAAAATTCCAGTACCGTTCGTTTTGCTGTAGATTCCATTTGTAAGGGTGCTCCATTGTCAGATCAGATAAAGGCGTTGAAGACCAATAGAGAGGTCATCGACTTTGTGTCAAAGACTCCTGATGCTATCGGTATTATCGGCGTGAATTGGCTGAGCGACCGCAATGACAGTACTGGACTCTCCTTTAGCAAAGAAGTACGGGTGATGTCCGTCAGCGCTGCCGACAAGGCAACGCCGGAAAACAGTTTCAAACCCTATCAGGCATATTTGTTTTACGGTGATTATCCGTTGACACGCAGCATCTATGCCCTGTTGAACGATCCGCGGAGTGCACTTCCGTGGGGATTTGCTTCTTTCCTCGCATCCGACCGGGGACAGCGGATTATTTTAAAGTCGGGGTTAGTACCCGCTACCCAACCGGTACGGGTGGTGAATATAAAAGATAAATAACTAAAATGAATGCTATTATGAAAACGATGTTAGTTCTTAGTATGGGAGCGTTGCTGTTGGCCGGCACACTTTCCGCACAAACGCCTGTACCTGAATGGCAGGCTGGGGTAGATAAAATGAAAAGCCTGATTCAGACAAATCCTGCACAAGCTTCTGAAGAAGTAGGGGAATTGCTGAAAGGGAAAAACAAAAAGAATGTGGATCTTGTAACTTCCGTAGCCCATGTTTATCTGGATGCCGGAAAGCTTACCGAAGCTCAGGAATACCTGGCAATGGCGAAGAAAGCCAATAATAAAGATCCCAAGGTATCTGTGTTGGAGGGTGATATTGCTCTTGCACAAAAAAATATAGGGCAAGCTTGCCAGCTTTATGAGCAAGCCATCTATTTTGATCCGAATTGTAAGGAGGCTTATCTGAAGTATGCACAGGCTTATAAGTCTGCCAGTCCTGCACTGGCTATTGAGAAGTTGGAACAACTCAAAGCTGTAGATCCGAATTGTCTGGAAGCCGATAGGGAACTGGCGGAGGTATACTATTCCAGCAATCGTTTCGGCAAGGCTGCTGAAATGTATGCTAAGTTCATCGATACGCCTCTTGCTACGGAAGATGATATGCTGAAATATGCTTTTGCACTGTTCCTGAATCATGATTTTGAGAAGTCATTACAGGTTGCTCAGAAAGGCTTGCAGAAGAATGCCCGTCACGCTGCTTTCAACCGTCTTGTCATGTATAACAATACGGACCTGAAACGCTATGAAGATGCGGAGAAGGCTGCTCATGCTTTCTTTAATGCTTCGGACCGTGCAGATTATTCTTACTTGGATTACCGTTATTATGGTGCTCTGCTGAGTGCATTGAAGAAATACGATGAAGCTATTATAGAATATGGTAAAGCATTAGAGAAAGATGGTACGCAAGTAGACTTGTGGCGTGAAATCTCCGATGCCCATGAAATGAATAATAATTATGCAGAGGCTATTGCTGCGTATCGGAAATACTACGATGCATTAGCCAAAGACAAGAAGACTCCTGAAACATTATTCCAGTTAGGACGTCTTTATTACGGACAGGGCACGTCTTCGGACTCGCTTGCCGTGCAGCCTGCCGACCGTAAACTGGCATTGCAGTCTGCTGACTCTGTGTTCACCCTTGTTTCCGAACAAGCTCCCGACAGTTATCTGGGAGAAATGTGGCGTGCCCGGACCAATTCTGCCATGGACCCCGAAACTACTGACGGGCTGGCGAAACCTTATTACGAAAAGGTGATGGACATGCTGCTGAGTAAAAATGAACCGAAGTATAACTCTGCCTTGATAGAGTGCTACAGTTATCTGGGCTACTACTATCTGTTAAAGAGCGACTATCCTACTTCGAAAGAGTTCTGGAATAAAATTCTGGCTATAGACCCCACCAATGCTACTGCCAAAAAGGCGTTGGAAGGCATCAAATAGCAACAATTTTAGTTGTTTGTCGTGTCGGGAGGAGTGGAGAGTGATTCTTAGCTCCTCCTTTTTTTATGTTTTTTTCTGTAAATGTTTGGATTATTAAAAAGATTATCTACCTTTGCGGTGTACTAATAAACTAATACACTAATATTGGAATTAACAAGGTATCAGATACCAGTTGACAAGGCCTTCTCCTTGTATCTTGTTTCCTTGCCACCTATAAAAACATATAAGTATGCTACAGGTAGAAAACATTTCGTTCAGTTATCGTCGGGGCAAAAAAGAAGTCTTGCACGATTTTTCGCTCTCATTAGAGAGAGGTAGGGTATACGGGTTACTGGGAAAGAACGGTGCCGGCAAATCTACACTGCTTTATCTGATGAGCGGTTTGCTTACTCCTAAGAGTGGGAAGATAATGTATCATGATACCGATGTACGCCGTCGGTTGCCAATCACACTACAGGATATGTTCCTGGTTCCCGAAGAATTTGAATTACCTTCTATATCTTTAGTCAGTTACGTGGAGCTGAATAGTCAGTTCTATCCCCGTTTCAGTAAGGAAGACATGGTGAAATACCTGCATTACTTCGAAATGGAGCAGGATATTGATTTGGGAGCCTTGTCTATGGGGCAGAAGAAGAAAGTCTTTATGAGCTTTGCATTAGCTACCCACACCTCACTGCTGATTATGGATGAACCGACCAATGGTCTTGATATCCCGGGTAAGAGCCAGTTCCGTAAGTTTATTGCTTCGGGCATGTCGGACGACAGAACTATTATTATCTCTACCCATCAGGTGCGGGATATTGATAAGATACTGGATCATGTGGTGATTATGGATAACAGTCATGTTTTGCTCGACGCATCCACTGCTAATATCTGTAGTAAGTTTCTTTTCGTTGAAAGCGATGACCGCGAATTGGCAGAAGCAGCAATTTACACACTTCCTTCCATACAGGGTAATTTCCTGATGTTGCCGAATACGGATGATGAAGAGTCGGAGATCAATCTTGAATTGCTGTTCGGTGCTGCGCTTACCGACCCTGAGAAGATAAAAGGAATGTTTCACCCTAAACAGAATGAACAATGATACGCGATACCTTTTTTAGTGCACCCCGTTTTGTGAACTTATGTCGCAAAGAAATGGTGGAGAGTTGGAAGGCAAATTTGCTACGCTTCGTAATGATGTACGGTATAATGGCGATTGCTTTCGTATGGAACGGATATTTCCAATACAATTATCTACAGGCAAATGGGAGAGTGAGCCAAGATCCTATCTGGAATTTCGAGTTAGGAGCTTTCGTCTGGGCACTTGTTATTATGGGGCTTTTGAGTGCTTCGTTTATAATGGAGCGTATGAAGACTAAAACGAATCGGATAGCTATGTTGATGATTCCTGCCACAATGTTCGAAAAGTTTTTCTCACGTTGGCTGGTATTCACTTTCGGTTTCCTTATCGTATTTCTAATAGCTTTCAAACTGGCGGACTGGACACGTGTAACAGTTTATATGATTAGCTATCCCGAGTTGAAAGGTATAATTGCTTCTACTCCACTTTCTCATCTGGTGGGAAAAGGACAATTCTGGACGGTTTTCGATGATTGCAATTATTTCATGTTGGGAGTAAGTGCTTATTTCTTTGCACAGTCCCTGTTTGTTTTGGGTAGCTCCATTTGGCCAAAGAATTCATTTGTGAAGACTTTTTCAGCTATTGTTGTGATTGCTATAGTTTATATAGCGATAGGCTCAGTATTAGCGAAAATGCTATTTGAAGGTCGCAGTGGTGGAGTAAATCAGACCGTATCGGATGAAACGATGACACTCTCAACTACGGTAATCTTTTTCGCAATGGCCGTCTTTAACTGGATAGTTGCCTATTTCCGTTTTAAAGAATCTGAAATCATTAACCGCTGGTAAGTATGAATTTTAAAGAAAGTAAAGCCATCTATCTTCAAATAGCAGATCGCATTTGTGACGAGGTGCTTCTCGGGCAATATCGGGAAGAGGAACGCATACCATCCGTCAGAGAATATGCAGCTGTGGTAGAGGTGAACGCCAATACGGTGATGCGTTCGTATGATTATCTGCAATCGCAGGAGGTTATCTATAACAAACGTGGTATCGGTTATTTCGTCGCTTCCGGTGCTCGCGCGTTAATCCTTTCATTGCGCAAAGAGTATTTTCTTAAAGAAGAAGTAGATTATTTCTTCAAGCAGATGTATACCCTCGGTATTTCAGCAGAAGACATGTCAGCTATGTACCGGGAATTTAGTAAGAAACAAAAATAAAGAAGAAGATTATGAAACGAACAACTTATATAATATTTGGAATGTTGCTTACCGGATTGGTTGTGGTGTGCGCTGGCATGTTCTACGCCTCTACGCAAGTTACAGGTTGGGATAATATATTCCTGGATATTAAAGGAGAAAAGAAGACGGTTCAACTGCCGGAGTGTAAAGTTATACAGATGGTGGCGATTAGAAATATCATCACTACGGGTGAGGGTGAAGAAAAAGGAATAAGAATGCCTGTATTTGGAAATGTCCCTTTGAAGATTACTCCTGCCGAAGTTGGACAGGGAACTTTCACTTATGCTTCCGGTATGGATGAATTCATGACGATGAATTCAGTAGGAGATACATTACGTATCGTATTTGATTTTCCTAATGATAAGCTTGAAAAGGAATATCAGGACCTGTATTGGCTTAATTTGCTCTCTGAGGAGATGAATATAGCTTTACCAGATCATGTTCAGTGCTTGCAGACCAGTCTTGAAGCCCAGAAAATGACTGTTGAAGGTTTGACCCGCGATTCATTATCTCTGGTGGTGCAAGATTATGCTACCATAAATGATTGCAACTTTAAAGCTTTGACCATTCAAGATGGTGCATGGCTATTTAATACAGGCAAAGTAGACAACCTGCATCTGCACCTGAACGGGATACGCAGTTGGAATGTGAATGCAAGTTCGTTCCACGTTGATACGGAATATCTATATGCTCATGGCGATCAAAGATGTACTTTGGAGAAAGGCGAATGTCGACAGGTAGTTTGGATGCCTCAGTCGGAAGGTGCCTCATTGAATATAAAGTTGAAAGAAGCAGCGACAGTAGTTGTGAAATAACGATAGGTATTGTCAGGATACGAAAAAAGACCGTTGAAAAACGGTCTTTTTTATTTAGTTGCGGAGATCCGACTCGAACGAATGACCTTTGGGTTATGAGCCCAACGAGCTACCAACTGCTCCACTCCGCGATGTTTAACGGGTGCAAAGGTACGGCTTTTTGTGGAATAAACAAATAAAATCCATCTTATTTTTGCTAAAAAATGTAATGTATAGCCTAACTAATTGATAAGTAGCCCTCTAGTAAATAGACTTTTTTATCCTCTTCCTGTGACCGAATGTTAATAAAATCTGCGTTTTCTTGTGTGGTATACAGAAAAGTTTTACTTTTGCTCAAATTATTAAGCAATGTGCAATTATTAATATATGGCCGTATCGAAGACAAAAGCTAAATTAGTGGATGTAGCCCGTCAGCTATTTGCAAAGATGGGTGTTGAGAATACCACGATGAACGATATCGCCCTTGCTTCAAAGAAAGGTAGAAGAACGCTCTATACCTATTTTAAAAGTAAGGAAGAGATCTATATGGCTGTTGTCGAATCGGAGCTGGACATCCTTTCGGATATAATGAAGAGGGTAGTAGAGAAAGACATCTCGCCCGATCAGAAGATAATCGAAATGATTTATACCCGCCTGGATGCCGTGAAAGAGGTGGTGTACCGGAATGGAACACTCCGTGCTACCTTTTTCCGTGATATATGGCGGGTAGAGAAGGTGCGAAAACGTTTTGATGCCAAAGAAATACAGCTTTTCAAGGATGTTCTCCGTGAGGGCGTGGAGAAAGGGGTGTTTCAGGTTGACGATATCGACATGACTGCCGAATTGGTGCATTACAGTGTGAAAGGTATTGAAGTGCCTTACATACGTGGGCATATAGGTGCTAAACTGACCGATGAAACACGTGGACAATACGTTGAGAACATCGTGTTCGGGGCACTGCGTAGAAAAGAATAACTTTAATCAATAATTAAAAAAGTATGGGATTATTAGATGGAAAAACAGCCATTGTAACTGGTGCTGCACGCGGTATCGGTAAGGCTATCGCATTAAAGTTCGCTTCTGAAGGAGCAAATATCGCATTCACTGACCTGGTGATTGATGAAAATGCAGAGAATACGGCAAAGGAAATTGAAGCAATGGGCGTGAAAGCTAAAGGTTATGCTTCAAACGCTGCTAATTTTGAAGATACTGCCAAGGTGGTAGAAGCTATTCATGCAGACTTTGGCCGCATCGATATTTTGGTAAACAATGCAGGTATCACCCGTGACGGTCTGATGATGCGTATGAGCGAGCAACAATGGGATATGGTTATCAACGTTAACCTGAAATCCGCTTTCAATTTCGTTCATGCTTGTACTCCGATTATGATGCGTCAGAAAGCTGGTAGCATTATCAATATGGCTTCTGTAGTAGGTGTTCACGGCAATGCCGGACAAGCCAACTATGCAGCTTCCAAAGCAGGTATGATTGCCCTGGCTAAGTCTATTGCACAGGAATTAGGTTCTCGCGGTATCCGTGCCAACGCTATCGCTCCGGGCTTTATCCTGACCGATATGACTGCTGCATTGTCTGACGAGGTAAGAGCCGAGTGGGCAAAGAAGATTCCTTTGCGTCGCGGCGGTACTCCCGAAGACGTGGCAAACATTGCTACCTTCCTGGCTTCTGATATGTCTTCTTATGTATCAGGACAGGTGATCCAGGTAGATGGTGGTATGAATATGTAGTTTCAATTAAGAATGAAGAATGATGAATGAAGAATTTTGCTGTGCTATGCAAGTATGCCGCAAAGTAATTCATCATTCTTCATTCATCATTTTTAATTAAAAAAAATGACTGTCGTATACGAGGACAATCATATCATTATAGTCAACAAGACCGCTTCCGAGATCGTTCAGGGAGACAAAACGGGAGATACGCCGCTTTCGGAAACCGTAAAGCAGTATCTGAAGGAGAAATACCAGAAACCCGGTAATGTCTTCATCGGTGTTACCCACCGGCTGGACCGCCCCGTGAGCGGTCTTGTTGTATTTGCCAAGACCAGCAAGGCGTTGTCCCGCCTCAATGAAATGTTCAAAACCAGTGAGGTGAAGAAGACTTACTGGGCTATCGTAAAGAATGCCCCGAAGGAGCCGGAAGGAGAATTGGTGAACTATCTGGTGCGCAATGAGAAGCAGAACAAGAGTTATGCTTATGATAAGGAAGTGCCGAAGAGTAAAAAGGCTATCCTGCACTATCGGTTGATAGGTAAGTCGGATAATTACTTTCTGCTGGAGGTGGATCTGAAGACCGGGCGGCATCATCAGATACGATGCCAGTTGGCAAAGATGGGATGTCCTATCAAGGGAGATTTGAAGTATGGCTTTGCCCGTTCCAATCCGGATGGAAGTATTTGCCTGCATGCACGTCGTATCAGTTTTGTGCATCCGGTATCTAAAGAAATGATTGAAGTGGAGGCACCTGTGCCGCCGACGAATCTTTGGCAAGGCTTTCAGATGATATAAGAAAGAGCTTACTATAAAATAGAAATGCGTCAAAAGACAAGATAGTCTTTTGACGCATTTCTATTTATGGATTTACCCTCTTATCAGAAGCGTGGCTTCACATATTTATCCTGAGAGGAAGTAAAACGTAATCCCGGTATGCTGTTACTCTTTCTTGGGAAGCTGATGGACTTGATAAGCGAATAATCATCCGCATCCAGTGCATAATATTCGTCCGCATCGGCTGTTTTCACACAAACCGTCCAGTCGAACATATTTCCGAAGATAGACAGGGCATCCTCTTCAGGGTTGAAGGAAGGAACTCCGGTCTTGATCACATCATAAGTCTTATTGTTCAGTACATAGAAGTTGTTATCCATATCCGTCAGGAAACCCAGCGTCTTGCGGTCCTTGAACTCCGTGATGAAAAGATACTTCGCATTTAAGCCTTCCGGCAGGGAAATGGCACGTACATACGGGCGCCCTTTCGTCTGTTTCAGATGGAAAAGTTTTCCCTCATTATCCAGAATCAGATAACCTTCATCGTACTCCTTGCGAGTGGTGGGATTACCCGCCAACCGGCGGGCAGGGAATTTAAACCCTTTCTTCACCATAGCCTCTGTGAACAGTTGGCTTTTGTCTGTATCTACCGTATTGGTTTTCATACCGATAAATTCAAGACCTTTCGAGGTGACGCGGAATACATCATCGGGCATACTCAGATCCACACGTCCCGACATACTCTCCAACAAAGGATAAAGCTCTATCTTGGAGGCATTGATATCCGAAGCTGCCGAGCGGAAGCTGAAATTCGTAAGCTGCACCTCGCGCGGAGTGACGGCAATACCATTGATGCTGTCCGGGAACCGCTCATCCGCCATAAGCTGGCGCATGTAGAAGAACGGGAGAATACTGTCCGTCTGCTCCTGTGTATATACATTGCCGGACTGGTCGCGTCGTACCACGCCTTTACCATCTTCATTTCCCATGGAGAGGAAGTCGTCGATGACACTACTGTACATGGAGAAAGGAATCTTCGATGGCTTTGCCGCAAAGAAAGAATAACACCAAGGCAACTGCCAGATAATGAGCAATGCAATGGTGATGTATAAGAATATTTGACTAAAACGTTTCATTGTCTTTTTCGTTCTTAATAGTGAATGTATAACCTGTTAATCTTGTTCTCCTGCCTTGAACCGTGCAATGGAGAGCCATGAGAGACTTGCCGTGAGCAGGGTGTAGATTGCCAGCCAGGGCAGGAAAGCGTTGTAGGCTTCCGGTGCCGGAGCCAGGAAGAAGATACGCAACAGCAATACAGAGATTACCAGATTGAGGACGCGGCGTTTCCAGGTCGGTTCCAGGCATATCCATGAAATCAGAAGATAAGCGGCAATACCTGCCAGATACCAGGGAAGAGCTGTCAGCAGAATCCGCGAATAAAGTTCCGGAGCCAGGACGCCTTGCATGTAAACCGTCATCAGCACGTAGTTGGCGGCAAAGCAGATCAGTAACACTACCAGTCCGTAGAGCAGCATCAGGTTAATCATCCGCAGTTGCGGGTAGGGCAGATGCAATGTCAGTTTCAGGCATTTATGGTGCATTTCGGGTACGAATTGTACCAGAGCAAGCAGTATTCCGACCAATAGAGGAATAAATTCCAGTAAATCCACGAATACGGTATCCCGTGACAGCATAACTTCCCAAACGTGTTCCACGCCTTTCATGCTGGCAACACGGTTGATGCGCAACATCGAGTATCCGGCAAAACCGAGCGTTACAAGCAGTGCAAGTAACAGATACCAGCGGGTTTTAATCCATTCTTTATAAAATATAGCGTTCATGTTAGTTAATTATGAATTATGAGTTATTAATTATGAATTATGGGTTATGAGTTATGAATCGTGAGGTAGAAACAGACTTCCTGCTCTGCATAGTAATTCATAATTCATAATTTATAATTCATCATTTAATCAGTATTTTCCCGTCAGTCCGATAAAAGCATCTTCCAGGTTTACAGTCTCGCATTTCAAATCGCTGTAAGGCATTTGCAGGGCTTTGAAACGTGTTTCTACTTCTTGTTGAGGCAGGAACGAGAAGGTTTCCAGCGTATTTCTGATAAGGGACGGATGGTAGAAGTCTTTATCTTCCGGCATCTTGTAACCCTCGGGCAATGTGCAGGTATAGCGGCGTATCGTGTCCAACAGTTCCTTTACGGGCTGCTGGATGAGGATACGTCCGTAATCCATGATGATGCAGTCGTCTACCAGGCGTTCCATATCCTGAATGATGTGCGAGGTCAGGAAAACAGTTTTGTTTTCCGAGCGGGCATAGTCACGCAGATAGTCCACGAAGAGACGGCGGTAGCCGGGGTCCAGACCGAGAGAGAAATCGTCCAGTACCAGCAATTCCGGATTTTGCGCCAGGATAAGTCCCAGTGCCACTTGCGAACGTTGTCCGCACGACATACGCGAGATGCGCTGTCCGGGAGCTACTTTCAGTTTGTCCATCAGGTCGTAGTACGCTTCTTTGCGCCACTGTCCCGGATAGAAAGCAGAATAAAACTTCTCAATCTCCCGGATGGTCATGAACTGATATTGCACGTGTCCCTCGATGAGCAGGCCGATGTTACGGCGTGTTGAGGGGTGCATGGCCTGAATCTCCTGTCCGAAGATGGAGCATTGGCCGGAGCGGGGTTTCAGGTAACCGCTCAATATATTGATCGTTGTGGTTTTTCCTGTACCATTCTTCCCCAGCAGTCCCAGGATGCGCCCTTTAGGCACGCTGAAGCTGAGGTTTTCGTAAATTAACCGTTTGCCATAATAGTGCGTCAGGTTATTGCATTCAATGATATTCTCCATTGATATCTTTTGTTTTTAGTATTGAACCTATTTTAATTACTCGTTAGCTGCATGGATTGATCTCGGAACTCCTGTAGGTAATTCTGTTTACCCCAAATGGTAACTCCATTTACATGCCGGGGTAAAGACCGTTACATACCGAGGTAAAGAGCGTTACAATACGGGGTAAAGGTCGTTACATCCTGCGGTAAATGCTTTTACCTCTTGTGGTAAATGCTCGGTAAATGCAATGCTTTGATAATTAGATTGCTAACCAATGCTTATACTTCAGGCTATATGCGAAGCTTGAGTCGTTTATAGAAATAGAAAAAGTAGCGGAATCAGTATACCTGCTGCAAGTTCTATACCTCCTCGTCCCCACAAGCCTTTTGGTCCTTTCAGCATCACCATTCCCGTGACGGTAATAATGATGAGTCCTACGGCAAACACATCTGCGAAGTGAGTCCACCATCTTCCGGGATTGTAATGCAGCTTGGTCAGGGCGCTTATCAACGGACGACGTGTCAGCTTCTCGTAAACGGCTTGCTTGGTCTGCAGATTGACCATCAGGTTGGAACCGCCTTTCAGGAATACCTTCATCTGTTTTTCCTTCGGGAAGTAATGTTTGGTATAGTTTTTCTCTTCACCAAGTGGTGCCAGCAGCTTCAGGACATCATCCTTTTTCATTCCGGCCTGCGGGGGCATCACTTCGGTAATGGTATATTCCTGTCGTTCTACCGAGTAATTGGGATTGATCGTATTCCGGTGGTTCATCACAATTCCGGAGATGGCATATATCAATACCATCCCCGAGAAGAAGAATGAGAGGTCCCGGTGGATGGTCCGGCTCCATTTCCGAAATGCGGTTCCCGCCTTACTGAATTTCATAGTTAGCTGCTTCCATATAATAGAATGACAGATAGGGTTTTCCTGATTCGGCCTGACGCTTGGCTATTTTGGCGCGGAAGTCGGCGATACGTGCTTCGGGCGTATTGGCTGTTTCGCCGCGTGCTTTCTTCTCAGTGCTGCATCCGGCTTCGCCTTCACCGTGCTTTTCGGCAGCGGCAGCTTTCAAGCGTGATTCCCATTGTTGCAGATAAGCTTCATCCACACGTTGTTCTTTCAGGGTTCCGGTGACGCGAACGATGCTGTTGACGCACTTCGTATCGAAAGAGCCCAGTTTGGCTGCTTCTACACGGATGGTCTGTGTGTCGTCGCTACCCATCAGGAAGATTTTGGTGGCGCCGTGCTTGCAGGCATGTGTACATACACCTTCGATGGTAACTTCCTGGTCGGTTAGTGACTCGGCGTTAGCCAGAAGATCGTCTATTTCCATTGCACCGGTGGTCTGTTCGGTGGTTGCGGTTTCTTCGGTGTTCTTCTGCTTGTTGCTGCAAGAAGTTCCGATAAAGAATAACGCCATGATGGCGGCTGCGATTGATAATGTTTTAGTTTTCATTGTTGTTTTTTGTTTTATTGTTAATCATTATTGTTGTTAAAAAGTAACTCCCAGGGATACTTCTATCCGGTCTGTTCCACCACAATTCTTGTATTCCTGATGTAGCCAGTTGGCGGACAGGAACAGGGCATATTGTTTATTAACTACATAGTCTCCCCGTAGCTTGAGGGCTATGGAGGCATGGTCGTCACTCAGATAATCGATGTTAGAGAGCAATGTACTTCCTGCCGATTTTTGAGTATCCAGTCCCGGCAGGGAATATTCAGACTTCACATTGGTGGTATATCCACCAGCAACGCTCGCTGATAACAGCATTTTCGATACTTTCCAGAGAGATTGTGCCTCCAGTCCACCACTTGCGGAAGCTATTTCTACGTAGCGTCCGTTGCTTTTGTATTCAGGTTTGGTCTGTCCATAACCCACAGAGGGTAGGAGCGTCCATCCCCAACGACAATTGGTGTCGAGTGTTTGCCCGATCCTTCCTTTCAGTCCGGCTTTGAGAGTGGTGTTCTTGAACTGGTCTATACTGCTGAGTTTGGGGTAACTGTTACCTGATGGTTCGCCGAAGATATTCTCGACTCCTGTGCGTTGTTGCAGTGCGGCAAGCAAGTGTACTCCATATTCCCATTCCCGTATTTGCCGGGTCCATGCAGTTTCCAGTGAAACATCTATGTTCTTTATCTCATTGATAGGAGTATAGTCTAAATTGGACAACTGCTTAGTTAGATGGAAGTAATCAGTTCGTAATGAAACGGAAAAGCCATTGTTCTCTCCGTTCTGACTGACCGGAAGCAAATCAATGCTGCCACCTATTCCCGAACCTGTATAGCGGGTAGAGGTCTGTGTTCCCGCAAAGCGTATATAGTCCATGCCCAGCCCAAGCATCTGGTAGACAGATGTGGAGCCTTTATCGGCAAGGAACTTGATATCGCTTTTTTGATTGTATTTACGTACTTGTACCGAAAGGCCTAAAGTGTATTTCTCATTCAGGTTCCGCGCAAGTGCAACGCTCGCTTGTAAGTCGGAAATAATATTGCGAGGACGTGGATCTTTATCCCGGTAAGCAATCACGGCACGATATCCTATTTCTGCTCCGGCTGTCCATTTGCCGAAACGATAGGCATATCCTCCGGAGAATTTGTATTCCTCTTCCTTCATAAATCCACCGATAGAATCTCCCACTACATAAGGATAGAGCATGGAATAATCTGAATTTTCATTCCAGACTACATTCTTTCTACGTCCGTTTCTGTAAGAAGCCTGTCCGAAAAGGCGGCTACTTTGATTCAGCACGAGGAAAGAGTTGACTTCTGCACTGAAATCCTTTTTTCCGTTTCCTTCCTGTGCCAATGCTGCATTGCCACGTTGGTCATACAGTCCCTTCACGCTGATGTCGGTCAGGGTGAAAGGGCGTTGATCATAACGAATGGCTGCGTTCTGCCACACTTGGTTGCGGAATACGGTCATACGACTGTATTCCGACACTAGTTTTTGTTCAACAGTAAGTGTGTCTGCTGCTGCCAGTTTTATGGGCAGCAAAACTATTACGGTTAATATGATAAGGAAACGTTGTTTCATTCTTAGTCTTTAATTATTGAGCAGGCAATAAAGTGGCACGTACTGAGGGCATGAAATCTACGCTGGAATTATTGGTGTCCTGCAATACTTTACGTCCGTCTTCGGTGGTGTAAGATGTTTTGCGAACCACTGCTTTTCCGTAATTTTCTGCGATCGTACTATTCTCACCTATGTAGGTATATCCCATATCGAGTGCCATACTTGTCACGTTCCATACATACTTGTTTTTAGGACTCATGTTGACGGCATCTATAATCCAGCTATTTGGAAATTTGTACTCAGTGAATACTTTTGATTGGTTTCCGGTGGCCAAAGTATAGGTATAATCGTACGTATAATCTGCCTGGTATTGTTTTGCGGTCATACCTTCCGGAAGGCGTCCGATAGCATATGATCTGTTTCCTTGTTTAGCCAGTACCCAGATTGTCTTTGTATAGTTGTACATCATTTCAAGATTGGGTACATCCGGATTATCTACGTCTGGATTCGATGCGCTGGTAGATTGGGTATACCATTCAAAGTCCGCATTGCTCAAGTCGGCTGAACCGGGATTGGCTTCTTTATGATTCATTGCATTGTCGCATATTGTGATGCTTTCTCCCGGTAATACGGGATAATCTTTTCCTGTTCCGGGAATCATGGCTATCACTTGCACAGTCATGGCTTCGTCCATTATGTTCGGAGTATAATCCCATTTGGTAACAGTCAGGAATTTCGATTCAAGTATTATTAAGCCGTCGGCATAAAGTGTTTCAGCAGAGTTGTTGTGAATACGGATATACTGGTCACCATTATACTGCTTATTTGTCTCGGGGTTCACAGTTCCGGGAGAGAAAATCTCTGCAATTACGAAGTTACCTGCTTCGTCTTGGTTTTGTACATAGGTAGTCAAGTCCAGTGAAACGGCTCCGCCTTTCACTTCTACATTCTGTTTTGCACCTTGAACATTGACTTCGGCTGTTTTGGTTACCTCAGTCGTTACTTCTTCTCCTTCTTCATTCTCTACTACCTGGGTTTCTGTATAAGTATAGGTTGCCGTACCTATGAAAGTAACATTGTATAGTCCGTCTGCCAGTGTAGCCAATGTACTTTCTGCCGCAGCACGTGTCAAGGTAGATGAGTAGTCGATTTTGGTTTCAAGTCCGGTACTAATATCGGTAAAGGTGAATGTTCCTGTTTTAACGGTTAAATCATCTCCAATGGTGTTACTGATATTCAGTCCTACAGTTACCTGTGTGGTGGCAACATCATCATCGCTACAACTTGTCATAGCGAAACCTCCTGTCAGCAGAAGGGCCAGTGCGAAATACTTTACTTTTTTCATTATAATCTATAGTTTATTATTTATTAAAATCTCAAATTAGCTTCCATGCCAAAGTACGGATCGGAGAAACGGCGAACTGTCCGTGTACCCCTGTGATAGTCTGGAGCTATATATAGTAATCGGTTCACAAACAATGAAAGCTGCATATACTTTCCGATTTCTTTAGTTGCTTTCAGATTAATGCCCATTTCGAAAGGAATTGTTTGTCGGTCGAAATAATCGTTGGCATATTTATTAACTAAATGTTGCAGTTGTATGTCTGTAGCATCGGCTTCAGTAAAGGGATGTACATTTCCATTCTTATCTACATAGCTCACAGGAGTACCGTTGTTCCAAAGGCTTTGGCTGGCGGTATACCAGGTGCATTGTGCTGTCAGTGAGAAAATCATTCCTATTTTCTGCAAGTATGTATCCGCCGTGATGTTGGTATTGAATCTCTCATTGGTGGAACCGCTTTCCCAATCATAAAGACCTACGTATTGCAGTTGTTCTCCATTCAGTATAATGGATGATTCTTTATATTCGGGCATACTGTTGCTATAGGTGGTTTTCAACCAGGCACCCGTGACGGTAAATCTGGTTTTCAGTAATTTGATACGTTTTGTTGAGAATGTAAATTCTACCCCTTCTTTGCGTACACGTGTACCATTTCCGGCCATTTTATAGGCATTGATTAATGTGTCTTCATCATAAGTCAGACCTTCCAATGCAGGTGGTCCGGTTAGTTCGGAAGAATTGATGGAAGAGGTGTCGTACTTTTTGTAAGCTAATGTCCGGTAATATGAAATATCACGGAAAGCGTTGTCCATACGTTCCTGGAAGTAAGTGATGGAGAAGTTGTTTCCTTTGTGTGCTACATTCAGACGTACTTCCCATTTCTGGTTTCGGGCCGGTTTCAGGTCGTAGTTCGTGTTATCCCATTTGTAAGTCATCATATTAATACGTCGGTAATCTGCATTATTATGATAGTAATTTAATTGCACTACATCTACGTATTTGGCATCCGGATATAGCTGAGCGGTAGTTGGTAGCTTTGACAACCAGCCTATACCGGCAGAAATATCGATCAACCAATCTTTGTTGGTACCCAAGGCAGGGAGCTGCCATTTCAGGTTGAAACGGGGATCAAGATATATCTTTCCTTGTATGGCGTAATTACCTGATAATCCCAATAATGAATTGGCGCGCACACCTGCCGATACAAATAGCTCATGTTTACCGAGCGGCAATCTCATTTGTTCTTCTGCATAAACAGACATATCCTGTCTGGCAGGGATATCATTATAACTGCGTGGCCGGGTAGTTGATGCTGTATTTAGCGGTCGGGTAGTGTCGTAAACTTGCCCGTCTCCGAGGTTCTTGCTTAAATTCCATTCTGCACCGATCTTCAGTGTATGCGAACTTTTCATCCAGTTAAATGCAAAGTCTCCCATGATTTTGGCATTCGCATAGAGTGGCTTGCCATCTATCAGCATGTTTGCTACGTAATTATAAGGGAGATAGAGTCCGTCCGCTTCTCCCTCTACCGTACTGTTTGGAATACCCATCGGGCGGTCTAATGATACTGATTTTCGCTCCTTGATTTGACTGAACTCTTGCGAAATGGAGGCGTTGGCACGCAGTTGGCGTAAGAATGATTGTTCAGAACGTTTCAAAACCCATTCGCCTCCCAATGTCATTTTATCATAAGAAGACTTATAGGAGTCTTCTTTTATCGTTACATCTTTATCACGTTTCACATTATCGAATGAACCGGTATAGTCAGCATTTATACGCCAGTCTATGTGTCCGATATTCGTTTTGTAGTTGTTGTTCCAGCGTGCAGAAGCTGTTATGCGTTTGTAATTCTCGCGACTGTCCCGTGGGTCTACTTTCGAATCCAGATAACTCAAGTCTAAATTCAGAACATTACTGCCGTTGATAGCCCAGCCTTTTCCTGCTGAGAACAGTTTTCCAACTTGGTCTGCTTTAAATCGGGCAGTCAGGGGAGAAGCACTTGATTTACGTTTTATATTTACCAATCCTCCGGTAAGATTACCATACTCTACCGAAGGTATTCCACGGATGATTTCCACACTCTCAATATTGTCTGTTGAAAGCATTCGCATATCCACACCTTTGGATACGGATTCTTTACTGCTTTGACTTGTTCCCGGAACATATTGCAGATTGGCATCGGTATTCATCGTCATGCCATCAATAACAAAACCTACTCCCAATGAGGCTATATCTTCACTGGTACTTCCTGCTTCACGGATTTTGATAAGATTGACACCTCCCATATTCGGATCAGTGGATTTCCCACCCGGAAGCAGTTCCAGTAAGTCAGCAAAGCTTGTCGGTTGCAAATGTTCCATAGCCTTTCTGTCTATTTTGGAAGCACTAGTCAATCCTTTTGACTCTGAAGCGGTGATTACCACCTCATTCAATGCCATGGTTGATGAAGTAAGTCGGAAAGCTAATGTGGTATTTTTAGAGATAGAAAAGGTCTTTGTCAGCTTGTCATATCCCAGATAAGATACGGTTGCTGTATATTCTCCAGCTGATAATTTGGTGAAAGAGTACCGTCCGTTCTGGTCGCTGAGAGCTCCATACCAGGTTTTATCCGCGGTCTGCAATTGAATGGTAGCAAAACTTAAAGGCTCTTTGGTCTGCGCATCTTGTATAGTTCCGGTGAGGGTGTAACCATGTTGGGCAGAAGCAGACAAGTGACTGATAAACAATAATGTTATGATATAAAGAACTTTGCGAAACATCTCTATCGATTTGTTTGCAAAGGTATGTAGAATGAAAAAGGTGAGAAATCGCTATTTATAGGTAATTTATGTATGGGGCTGTGTGGTTTGGTACTTACAAATAGGTATTGACTAGAAACGACAAAAGCCGTTCCCCAGAATAGACAAGGAGGGAACGGCTTTTGTGGCAGTGTGCTTACTATTATTCAGCAGGCTGTGCAGGTGTTTCCGTTGCAGGAGTACCGTTGGCGGGAGCGTTGGCTGCGGGTTGTTCAGCTTTCGGTTCCTCTGCCTTTGGTTCTTCTGTTTTGGGTTCTTCCTTGGCAGGCTCAGCGGTTTTAGGCTCTTCAGTGTTTCCCGTTGCCGGTTGTTGCTGTTGAGTTTTTACCGGGTCCTGAGCGTTTGCCACGAAAGAACCACCACAAACAAACATAAACAGGGCTGCTACTAATACTAACTTTTTCATAATCATTTGCTTTTTTAGTTATACTAAATATATATTTTATAGTTAAGAGTTTAGGTTTCCTTTTTTCAATTTAGGAAGCTTGACGCTTACGTAAAATATAGTTGCAAAGCTCGTGCCAGTGAGAAGGCTGATTGAACAAGTTGTTGATTATTAGTGTTATTGAAGATTTTGGAATATGTGGCACAGTGTGGAATTGTGTGGAAAGTGTGGAATCAGGTGTGGAAAAATTCCACACTAAGGTACTCTGTTGCATACCAAGTCCGTGTCAAGCCCGTACCAACTCCGTGTCAAGTCCGTACCTATTCTAACTGTATAGATACGGAGCAGATATGGACTTGATGCGGTTGGGATACGGTGCAAAGAGCCTTTTTAGCTCTCTATTTCGTAAAGTTTCAGTTTATTATACAGGGTTTTGCGGTCTATACCCAACAATTGAGCTGCCCGGCTTTTGTTATTTCCCGTTTGCCGTAATGCTTCGATTATCTGATGTTTTTCTGCTTCTTCATTACGCAATGGCAGACCTACGTGGGGATGAGTGATTTGTTGCAACTCGGTCAATTCTTTCAATGTGATAAGTTGGTCCTGTGCTAATAGGGTGGCACGGCGTACCACATTCTTCATCTGTCGCAGATTTCCCGGCCAGTGGTATTCCAGCAATGCCCGGGATGCTGCATCATCAAACCCGATCAACTGTTTATCCAGTTCCCGATTGGCTTGGTCGAGGAAGAAGTTGGCAAAGAGAAGGATGTCTTCTCTCCGATCCTTGAGTTCGGGCATGCGTAGGGTGAACTCATTGATGCGGTGGAACAGGTCCTGGCGGAAAGTTCCTTTCTCGATGGCCTGTTCCAAATCTTCATTCGTAGCGGAAACCAGGCGCACATCTACTGTGATTTCTTTATTGGAACCTACCGGACGGATTTTCCGTTCCTGCAAGGCACGTAACAGTTGTATCTGGACTTCGTAACTGAGATTGCCTATTTCATCAAGGAAGATGGTTCCTCCGTTGGCTGCAACAAAGGCTCCTGTCTTGTCTGTCAATGCTCCGGTGAATGAACCTTTTACGTGTCCGAAGAACTCCGATGCGGCAAGTTCTTTTGGGATGGAGCCACAGTCGATGGCAACGAAAGGCTGACCGGCACGCTTGCTGAGTTGATGGATACGGTGGGCTACATATTCCTTACCCGTTCCACTGGCACCATTGATCAGTACCGACATCGTGGTGGGGGCAACCAGTCTTACATAATTATAGAGTTGTTTGGCTGCATCACTCTCTCCTTCCAGATAGTCGGAAGACGGAGTGTCGCCTGCATTTTTTTGATGGGTACTTTCTCCTTTTCCGGAACTGGGGGCTTGTCTGGGAGAGGCAGCGGGTTGTTTCACAGCCTCGCTTATTTTCTTTAGAAGTTCGTCCGGATTTACAGGCTTGGCAACGTAGTCGCTGGCACCTAATTTCATAGCTTGCACCGCCGATTGTATATCGGCATAGCTTGTCATCATGATGAGCGGAATGGACAGACCTTGCTCTCCCAACCACTTCAACAGGTCGATGCCGTCCTTGTCGGGCAGACGCAGGTCGGACAAAATCAAGTCGGCACCCTCTGTTTCCAAATGTTTCTGGGCGCGGGCGATACTGCTGACGGAAGCTACCTGAAAGCCTTTTTTGCCTAACCAGGTCTTCAGCATCATACCGTAAGTAATGTCGTCTTCAACGATGAGTATAGATTTCATTGCCTTATCTTTTGTCTCTTTTAAGACACAAAGGTAAACCGATTTGTCTGAAAATCGTATATTTGCAAACTTAATTTAAATAAAAAGCGTTATGAAGAGGAATTTCATCGTATTATTAACCATACTGATTTGCAGCGTTACAGCCTGCCAATCGGGACAAAAGAAAGATAGAAACATGGATCAGGAAACTAAATTGAAGATCGAAACAACTGCGGGTGACATTATCGTGAAACTGTATAATGAGACGCCGCAACATCGTGATAACTTCATCAAACTGGCGGAAGAGGGTACATACGAAGGTACATTGTTCCACCGTGTCATCAAGGATTTTATGATACAGGCAGGTGACCCTGACTCAAAGAATGCTCCGAAAGGAAAGATGCTGGGTGCAGGTGATGTAGGTTATACGATTCCGGCTGAGTTCGTTTATCCGAAGTATTTCCATAAGAAAGGTGCATTGTCGGCTGCGCGTCAGGGCGACAATGTGAATCCGAAGAAAGAATCATCGGGTTGCCAGTTCTACATTGTGACGGGTAAAGTGTATAATGACACTACGTTGCTGGGCATGGAGAACCAGATGAACCAGAATCGTATGACGACTGTGTTCAATGCTTTGGCACAGAAACACATGAAGGAAATCTATAAGATGCGTAAGGAAAATGACCAGGATGGTCTGATGAACTTGCAGGATACACTGTTTGCACAGGCTGAGGCGGAAGTTGCCAAGCAACCGGAATTCCACTTTACACCGGAGCAGGTGAAGGCTTATACTACGGTAGGTGGTACTCCACACCTGGATGGTGAATATACTGTGTTCGGCGAAGTGATTGAAGGCATGGATATAGTAGATAAGATACAGCTGGTAAAAACGGATCGTAGCGACCGCCCGGAAGAGGATGTGAAGATTAAAAAGGTGGTAGTGCTGGACTAAACTGTTGGTGAAGTTAGTTCGAAACAGATAGGTACGCGGACGACGCGGATTAGGCGGACGAACGCGGATTTTTATTTATTAATATCATAGCGTAGCCTTTTAAATCCGCGTTCGTCCGCCCAATCCGTGTCGTCCGCGTACCTATTCTTTGAATTCCACCGATAAGTTACAATCTCTATTTTATGAAAATCAATAAACATATCCTCCCTAACGGTCTGCGACTGGTACATTACCAGGATCTCAGTACTCAGATGGTAGCACTGAACATCGTTTATGATGTAGGTGCCCGGGACGAACATCCCGAACATACCGGCTTTGCCCATTTGTTCGAACATCTGATGTTTGGCGGTTCTGTGAATATACCCGATTATGATGCCCCTTTGCAGTCGGCAGGTGGCGAAAACAATGCCTGGACGAACAATGACATTACAAACTATTACCTCACCGTTCCCAAGTCGAATGTAGAGATTGGCTTCTGGCTGGAGTCCGACCGTATGATGGAACTGGCATTCAGTGAACAAAGCCTTGAAGTGCAGCGCGGTGTGGTCATGGAGGAGTTCAAACAGCGTTGTCTGAACCAGCCTTACGGAGATGTGGGACATCTTATCCGTCCGTTGGCTTACGAGGTGCATCCGTACCGCTGGCCTACCATCGGAAAGGATTTATCGCACATCGAACAAGCTACACTGGAGGAAGTGAAGTCATTCTTTTACCGCTTTTATGCACCTAATAATGCTGTGCTTGCCATTACCGGAAATATATCGTGGGAAGAAGCTATCCGATTGACAGAAAAATGGTTTGGTCCGATTCCCCGCAGGGATGTGCCTGTGCGACAATTGCCGCAGGAACCCGTACAGATGAAGGAACGCAGGCAGGTAGTGAAACGTCCTGTTCCCTTGGATGCGCTGTTTATGGCTTTTCATATGTGTAGTCGCGAGCATCCTGATTACTATGCTTTTGATATTCTTTCAGATATCCTTAGTAATGGACGTTCCAGTCGCTTGAATCGTCGGTTGGTGCAGGAACAGAAATTGTTCTCCGGCATAGATGCTTATGTTTCGGGAACGCGTGATGCGGGATTGCTGCATATCAGCGGAAAACCGTCAGCCAGAGTGCCACTGGAACAGGCTGAGGCCGCTGTACGTAAAGAGTTGCAGGAGTTACAGCAAGTGGCGATAGAAGAACAGGAATTGGAGAAAGTAAAGAATAAGTTTGAATCCACCCAGATATTCGGGAATATCAATTACCTGAATGTAGCCACAAATCTGGCATGGTTCGAATTGACCGGACAGGCAGAGGATATAGACCGTGAGGTAGAACGGTATCGCGCAGTGACGGCAGAACGTCTGAAGACAGTTGCACAAGAGACTTTTCGTGAGGAAAACTCGGTGGTATTATATTATGAGAAAGATAAATGAATAGATTAATTGCTACATACAAGGGGCATTATAAAGCCCTCTTTTACTTAGGACTTCCCATTGTTATCGGCCAGATGGGTGTCATTGTTCTCGGATTTGCCGATACTCTGATGGTGGGACACCACAGCACGGCCGAGTTGGCCGCTGCTTCTTTCACCAACAATCTTTTCACACTTTGTATTATTTTCAGTACCGGTTTCTCTTATGGACTGACGCCTGTAGTGGGTGAGTTCTACGGAAACCGTCGTTTCATGGAGGCCGGACAAGCTTTGCGCTCAAGTCTGCTTGCCAATGTGTTGGTAGCGCTGTTACTGACACTTATTATGACTGTCGTCTATCTCTGTGTGGAATATATGGGGCAACCTGAAGAACTGATCCCCTTGATAAAACCCTATTTCCTGATTTTACTCGCATCCTTGGTGTTCGTCATGCTGTTCAATGGCTTTAAGCAGTTTACGGATGGCATTACTCAAACACAGACTGCCATGTGGGTGCTTCTTGGTGGAAATGCGCTGAATATTATCGGTAACTATGTATTGATTTACGGAAAGTTCGGTTTCCCGGAATGGGGATTGCTGGGGGCAGGTATCAGTACCCTGTTCTCACGCATTGTCATGGTTATTGCTTTTGCATTGATTGTTTTTCGTAGTCGGAGGTTCTTGAGATATAAGGTGGGATTCTTCCGTTTGGGATGGTCGAAACAGATGTTCAGGAAATTGAATGGACTTGGGTGGCCTGTCGGTTTGCAGATGGGCATGGAGACGGCCTCATTTAGTCTCAGCACGATTATGGTCGGTTGGCTGGGAACTATTGCTTTGGCGTCGCATCAGATTATGCTTACTATTTCTCAGTTCACCTTTATGATGTTTTATGGGATGGGGGCGGCGATTGCCGTTCGCGTCAGTAACTTCAAGGGGCAGAACGATATGGTGAATGTCCGCCGCTCGGCATATGCCGGTTATCACCTCATCTTGGCAATGGCGGTGGTGCTTCTGAGTATTGTGTTTCTGTTGCGCAATCAGGTCGGGGGCTGGTTTACGGATAGCGTGGAGGTTTCTGCCATGGTATCTTCTTTGTTCCTTCCATTCCTGGTTTACCAGTTTGGTGACGGATTACAAATCAGCTTTGCCAATGCCCTGCGTGGTATCGCAGACGTAAAACCGATGATGTTCATTGCATTTATTTCCTATTTTGTTATATCTTTGCCTGTAGGATACTTATGCGGTTTCGTGCTGGGCTGGGGTACGGTCGGCGTATGGATGGCTTTCCCATTCGGACTGACGAGTGCAGGTATTATGCTTTGGCTGCGTTTCCGTTATAAAACGAAAGATAAATGAATAATGTCTCCAAGAAGAAGATAGCTGCCGGTTATGTGGTCCTGTTGGCAGTCTTGCTTTATTCCCTGTTCTTCGTGCACCGGGAAATGGAGAATCTTATGAGTTCGGATAATAGCGATATCCTGCGTACGGATAGCTTGATAGGGCTTTTGCGGGAAAAAGATGCTAATACGGTCCGCTTGCTGCGTACGCTGAGCGAAGCTAATGACAGCATGATTTCCGCTCGGGAGGTAGAGCAGATTATAGCCGAGCAGGATACCATTATCACCCAACAGCGTGTACAACGTCGTGTTACTGCCCGTCGTGATACCGTTGTGACACAACCTAAGAAGAAAGGTTTCTTCCGTCGTCTGGGGGAAGTCTTCGTTCCACCACGCAAAGATTCTGCTGTTCAGGTACAAACTACCCTTGAAGTTGCTACGGATACTGTGCTTGATGCTTATAATCCTGTTGATTCACTGCACGCAAAATTACGTACCGTTGCCCAGCAAAAGAAAGCAACTAATAGTGTGATACAGCGCCGTAAGCGGACTTTGCAACGTCTTGATCATGCGCTGAGTGCCCGCATTGATAGTCTTTTGAAGGGATATGAACAGGAAACTCTGCTGCGTGCCCGTGAAGAGGCCGAGTATCAGAAAGCGGTACGACATCGTTCTGCTACGATTATTTCAGGCATTGCTGCGGGGGCTGTTGCGTTGTCCGTTATCTTTCTTGTCATGATCTGGCGGGATGTTACTCGTAGTAACCGCTATCGGCGCCAGTTGGAAGAAGCTAACCGCTTTGCCGAAGAGTTGCTTGCCTCTCGGGAAAAGCTGATGCTTGCCATTACCCACGATTTCAAAGCTCCTTTAGGTTCTATCATGGGGTATGCCGATTTGCTTTCCCGGCTCACTGTCGATGGGCGGCAACGCTTCTATCTCGACAACATGAAAACCTCCTCAGAGCATCTGCTGAAACTGGTTACCGATTTGCTCGATTTTCATCGCCTCGACTTGCATAAAGCTGAGATAAACCGTGTTACTTTCCATCCTGCACGCCTGCTGGAAGAAATATACGTCAGCTTTGAACCGCTGACTTCTGCCAAAGGATTGTCTTTGAAATGTGAGATAGATCCCGAACTGAAAGGAACTTTCATCAGTGACCCTTTACGCTTGCGTCAGATTGTCAATAATTTGCTTTCCAATGCTGTGAAGTTCACTTCGGAGGGTGGCATTACGCTGACTGCCAGTTTTGTGCCGAAAGGTGATCCGGCTTTCTCCGGAAATCACTTGAAACTTTCTGTTATCGATACGGGAAAGGGAATGGAACTCGGTGACCGTGAACGTATCTTCCAGGAGTTTACCCGTTTGCCGGGAGCACAGGGAGAGGAAGGATTCGGCTTGGGATTATCTATTGTCCGTATGCTGGTGCAACTGCTGGAAGGGCATATCGAAGTGGATAGTGTGCTCGGAAAGGGGAGTACGTTTACGTTGCGGGTACCTTTGTATCCGGTGGCTTTGAATGATACTTCCGAAGTGAATGAACAGAAGAATGAGAATTCATCCTCTTCATCTGTTCAAACTCCTGCTTTGCATATCCTCTTGATTGATGACGACCGTATCCAGCTCACTCTCACTTCTGCTATGCTTGCACAGAGTGGCATCACTTCTGTTGCTTGTCTGCAATTGGATGAATTATTGGAAGCCCTCCGTACCGATACTTTCGATGTATTGCTTACCGATGTGCAAATGCCCGCCATGAATGGTTTCGACTTGCTGAACCTGTTGCGTGCTTCGAATATTCCGCAAGCTAAGACTATACCCGTGATTGCTGTGACTGCCCGTAGTGATATGCAACGTGAAGAGTTTCTGAAACATGGTTTTGCCGGAAGCTTGCACAAACCATTTATGGTGAATGAACTGTTTGCTGAATTGGATATTGAAAAGAGAGAAACAGGTCTTGTTACTCCGCAGAATCACGTAGAAACGGATGCTGTACAGACGGATAGGGTTGCAACTGAAGCAGTTCCTGCTTCTGCATTAAACTTCGCTGCTCTCACAGCTTTCTCAGGTGATGATCCTGATGCGGCAAAATCTATCCTGGAAAGTTTTGTCACAGAAACACGCCTGAATGCTGATCGTTTGCGGCAGGCATTAGATGCTGAAGATACAGATGGCATAGCTGCCATGGGGCATAAGATGCTTCCTCTGTTTACTTTACTGGGAGCCAATGAACTTGTTGCTTTATTGAAAGAGCTTGAAGACTCACGCGGGCAAGTATTCAGTGAAAAGATAAAAGAGAAATCCTTCTCAGCACTTGCTCAGATTGAAGATGTCGTGGCACAGGTAGAGGAATAAATAGCCTTTTTCTCTTCTGCATCAACCAAATGTCGTTAGAATTTGTTTACTTTGTAACGATTTAAACACTGACTATCGATTGACGTCCTAATGAGAAGAAAATGGTTGAAATGGGTGGTGTGGATACTGCTCACCCCTATCATATTGTTTGTAATACTGATGGTATTGCTTTATATCCCTCCCGTACAGAACCTGATACGGAAGCAAGCCACTGCCATCGCATCCGAGGCAACGGGTATGGATATATCTGTTGAGCGCATCGACCTCCGCTTTCCGCTGAACCTGCTGGTACGCGGTGTGCAGGTCATTCAGCCTATACAGGCAGATAGACAAATTTCCTCTGCTCCCGGCGACTCCCTTGCCGTGAAACAGGTTTCCGATACCCTGCTGACACTGGAAAGCCTGAACGTGCGCGTGCAGGCATGGCCGCTGATTCGCGGAAAAGTAGAACTGGACGAGGTTACTGTGAACGGAGTTTTCCTAAACTCTGCCGATTTGATAGAGGGTATCCGCATACGTGGTGTGCTGGGGCGTTTCTTCCTTGAAAGTCACGGCATAGACCTGAAGAAAGAAGATGCTGTCATCAACCGTGTGGAACTGAGTGATACTCATATGCTCGTTGTGATGAACGACACTACCACTGCCGAACCGGATACCACGACTACCGCCCTTAACTGGAAAGTAGCTTTACACAAGTTGGCACTGAAAAACGTTTCCGTTGATTTGCAAATGCCGCTGGATTCCATGCGTCTTGCTGCCCGTCTGGGTGATGCAGAGGTGGATGATGCGGTTGCTGACCTGGGTGGACAGATGTATGGTCTGAAGAAATTTGAGTTGAGCAGTACTACAGTAAACTATGATACGGGTAGCCAATTGCTCAGTGCCATTAATAGCCTGATAGATACCGGTAGTCTTGCGGCTACCGATAGCACCGGTGTGAAACCTGCCCCGGGCTTCGATGCTTCGCACATCGCCTTGCGGGATATTCGCATTGGAGTGGACTCCGTGCTTTATCATGGACGGAACATAAATGCCGTTATCCGGGAATTCTCCATGAACGAGCGTTCCGGCCTGAGCATCACTTCACTGACGGGACGGGTATTTGCTGATTCCACTGTTATTCAGGTGCCTTCTTTAAAATTGCTTACCCCACACAGTGAAATGGATTTCACCGCCCAGACTTATTGGGAATTGGTAGAAATTCCCACTTCCGGACGACTCTCCGCCCGTTTCAATGCCCGCATCGGTAAGCAGGATGTAATGCTCTTTGCAGGTGACTTGCCTGATACATTCAAGGATGCATATCCTTTCCGCCCTCTTACCATCCGTGCCGGTACGGAAGGTAACTTCAAGCAGATGCAGATTTCCCGCTTCAATATCGACCTGCCGGGTGCTTTCACCTTGAATGGTGGTGGTGAGATTTGGAACCTTACCGACAGTTTGACGCGCAACGGAAGCATTGACTTTGATATCCGGACACAGAACCTGAATTTCCTTACCGGATTGACAGGTGTCACTCCCGACGGCTCTATTGTTGTGCCGGACAGTATGCACCTTGCTGCGCGACTTGGTTTGGATGGCCCCAATTATGATGCCAGCCTGAAATTGAAAGAACGCGAAGGGCTGTTGAATCTGCTGGCTCGTTACAACACTTCTACCGAAGCCTATCAGGCAGACCTTCATGTGGATGCCTTGCAAGTGCACCACTTCCTGCCTAAAGATTCTATCTATACACTTTCGGCTAAGGTTGCCGCCAAAGGAAAAGGATTCGATCCCGCCAACCACCGTACCGTGGCTGCTGTACAAGCTTCTCTCGGTGAATTACAATACGGACACTGGAATATCTCCGGCATCGACCTGACAGCCGGATTGAAATCCGCTCTTGCCACTGTACACATGACGAGCGACAATGCCCTGCTGAAGATGCAGGCGGATGCAGATATGCGTCTTGACCGTAAATACCTGGATGGCAAGGTGGCTATGAATGTGGAGAATGTCGGTCTGCATGAGTTAGGTATTTCTCCTAAACCATTGAAGCATCCTTTCGCTTTCACTCTTGGTGCCGAAGCACGCCATGACTCTATCAAGATGAGCATGGATGCAGGCGACCTTGACTTTCAGTTCCGTGCCCGCAGCACCTTGCAGAAACTGATGGATCAAGGTACTGCCTTTGCCACACTTCTTACCCGGCAGATAGAATTGAAGCAACTCGACCATGCAGAATTACGGAAAGCACTGCCCTCAGCCGGTATGCAACTGAAAGCCGGTAAGCAGAACCCTGTCAGTTATTTCCTGGCAACCAAGGATATTTCTTTTGATGACTTTATATTGCGTTTCGGCACCACACCCCGACGTGGTATCAACGGACGAACTGCTATACATGGTCTGCGTATGGACTCCTTACAACTGGATACCATTTTCTTTGCTATCAGTCAGGACACTGCACGTATGAAGTTACAGGGTGGTGTTATAAATGGTCCGAAGAACCCGCAGTTTGTCTTCCGCAGTACACTGACGGGTGAAATCCGTAATGAAGATGCCGAACTGACCCTGAATTATGTGGATGCGAAGGGAGATACCGGACTTGATCTGGGTATCAATGCCCGTCCTTTGATAGAGGGCCGGGGTAGGGGTAATGGTATTGCCTTCCGCCTGACACCTGCCGAGCCTATCATTGCTTTCCAGAAGTTCCACTTTGTAGATAACAGCGATTGGATTTATCTGCATAAGAATATGCGCGTCTACGCTAATGTCGACATGGACAGTGAGGACGGACTCTGCTTCCGTATGCAGTCCGACCGGTCTGACACTGTCTCTTTACAGAATATAAATCTGGAATTAATTCGTTTCCGCTTGGATAAACTAAGTGGCATTCTGCCTTATATGCCCCGTATTACGGGACTCTTTTCTGCGGAAGCAAACTATATACAAACAGCAACCTCCCTGCAAGTTTCCGCTGAAGCCGGTGTGGAAAAGCTGACTTACGAACGCCAGCCGGTAGGTAACATCGGACTGGGCGCCACATGGCTTCCGGGTGATAAAGGCACGCACTATCTGAATGCCTATTTCCGGTCGGGAGATCAGGAGGTGCTGACTGCCGATGCCGTATTAACTCAGAAGAACGGACGTGATTCGCTTGAAGTCAACACCACTTTCGAGCATTTCCCGCTTTCCCTTGCCAATGCCTTTATGCCCGATCAGGTCGTTACTTTCACAGGTGACATTGACGGTGGACTTTATATCAATGGAGATATGGAGAAACCGAAGATGAGCGGCGATCTTTCATTAGACAGTGTTTCTGTCTACGCCCGTCAGGCAGGTGCTCGCTACTGGTTCGACAATCGTCCGTTGAAGATAGAGAATAACCAGCTTATATTTAATAAGTTTGCTATATATACCACCAGTCGTAATCCCTTCACGATAGACGGAAACGTAGACTTCCGGAATATGGACCGGCCGACAGCAAACCTGACCTTGCGTGCACAGAATTATACTCTGCTCGATGCACCCCGCACACGCGAGAGTATGCTTTACGGTAAAATCTTCGTGGACCTGAACGCTACCGTACGCGGTCCGCTGGATGGACTGACCATGCGCGGAAACATGAATCTGCTGGGTAATACGGATGTAACCTACGTGCTGACCGATTCGCCCTTGACAGTAGAAGACCGTTTGGGTGAACTCGTTACATTCACTTCCTTTACGGATACTACTTCGGTACAGGCAACGGAAGTTCCCACCATGTCGCTTGGCGGTATGGACATGTTGATGTCTGTGCATATTGATGATGCCGTACGCTTACGTGCCGATCTCAGCCCCGACCGCAGCAGCCGTGTGGAACTGGAAGGTGGAGGTGATCTGAATCTTCAATATACTCCGCAAGGCGATCTCACATTGTCCGGTCGCTATACGCTGATCGGTGGTATGATGAAATATGCCTTGCCCGTTATTCCTCTGAAAGAGTTCCAGTTTGTCAACGGAAGCTATGTGGACTGGACGGGTAATCCGATGAACCCTTCGCTCAACCTGACTGCTACGGAGCGTGTCCGCGCTTCCGTATCCGATGGTGATGACGGTGGTTCGCGTATGGTGAACTTCGACGTTTCCATCAGCATCAAGAACCGTTTGGAGAACCCTGATTTGAGTTTTAATCTGAGTGCCCCTGAAGATGCCACTGTGCAGGGTGAACTGGCAGGAATGAGCGCCGATGAACGAAGCAAGCAGGCCATCACCATGCTTGCCACCGGTATGTATCTTTATAACAGCGGAAAAGGTGGTGGTTTAACCATGGGTTCCGCACTGAACAGTGTGCTGCAAAGCCAGATTAATTCACTGACTGGGAACCTGAAGAATGCTTCCCTCAGTGTGGGTATTGAAGACCGTACTGCCGCCGAAACGGGCGATAAACAGACGGACTACAGTTTCCGCTATTCGCAGCGTTTCTTCAATGATCGTGTACAGATCATTATCGGTGGAAAAGTGTCCAGTGGCGCCAATGCAACGAATGACGTAGAATCGTTCATCGATAATATTTCTTTGGAATATCGTCTGGATAATAGTGGTACACGCTATGTCCGCGTATTCCACAACAAGAACTATGAAAGTGTGCTCGACGGTGAGATAACCGAGACAGGTGTCGGCCTTGTGCTTCGCCGGAAAATGGACCGCCTGAGTGAGCTGTTCATATTCAAGAGAAAGAAGAAAGTAGAACCTGTAAGCGAATAGTGTAAAAGAAATAGCAATAGTATGATGCCTCTCAAATCATTCTCAGTTCTCCTCCTCCCGGGAGGAGGAGTACCCGAAGGGGGAGGTGGTAGGCACATACATAAATTCTTAATACATAGAAGAATAAAATGAAGAAACTTGTATATATACTCCTTGCAACCCTGCTTCTGGCAGCCTGCTCCACTACTAAGCACCTGCCTGAAGGCGAAGTGCTCTACACCGGTCAGAAGCCGATGATTGTAGAGAACCGCTCCGATACCAAGGTAGGCGAGACCGCTATGGAAGAAGTGGAAGCCGCCCTTGCCAAAGCCCCCAATAACTCTCTGCTCGGTAGCTCCGAATACCGCATTCCTTTCCCTTTCGGACTGTGGGTGTACAATGGTTTTGGAAAGTACAAGAAAGGTTTCGGAAAGTGGATATTCAACCGCTTTGCCGCTACTCCCGTGCTCATATCCTCCGTTAATCCGGACATCCGACAGAAAGTAGCGACAAATATCCTGCACGATTATGGGTACTTTAATGGTACAGTAAGCTATCAAACTTTCGTTAATCCCAAGGACAGTCTGAAAGCCAAGTTGCAATACACGGTCGATATGCGCAACCCGTACTTTATTGATACCGTTTATTATAGGGGATTCAACAGTACCACCATGCAGATTATCAACCTCGGCCGCCGTCGCTCTCTAATCAGTCCGGGTGAACAGTTCAATGTTACCGATCTTGATGGTGAGCGTACCCGCATCAGCGGCCTGCTGCGTAATATGGGGTATTACTATTTTCGCCCTGACTATCTGACTTACCAGGCCGATACAACCCTCGTTCCCGGTGGGCACGTCAGCCTGCGCATGATTCCCGTTCCCGGTATGCCGAAGGATGCCGAACGTCCTTTCTTCGTAGGTAAAACCAATTTCTATCTCCAAGGTCCGCAAGGACAAATGCCCAATGACAGTCTCTACTACAAGACTTTCTGGATACACTATTACGATAAACTGAAGATACGTCCCAATATGCTTCACCGTTGGCTGAATTATCAAGGCTATCAACGGAAACGGCAGGAACTGGACAAGGGAGGTATGCGCCGTCGTCCGGAAAAGTTGTATAGCCAGTATCGGCAAACACGTATCCAGGAGCGTCTGGCAAGTGTAGGTATTTTCCGTTATCTGGAGATGCAGTACACGCCCCGCGATACGGCGCTCGTTTCCGATACGTTGGACGTGAATATCCGTGCTATGCTGGATAAACCGTATGATGCTGAACTGGACTTCAATGTTACGATGAAAAGTAATAACCAGACCGGCCCCGGTGCCGCCTTCACCGTAACGAAGAACAACGTCTTCGGCGGTGGTGAAACCTGGAATGTGAAAGTAAACGGCTCTTATGAATGGCAGACGGGTAAGAACAGCAGCTCACTGATGAATAGCTATGAGTTGGGCTTATCTTCTGCACTTACCTTTCCGCGTATCGTCTTTCCCCGGATGGGCACCAAAGAGTATGATTTCCCGGCCTCCACCACTTTCCGTGTCTATATAGACCAGATGAACCGTGCCAAGTACTATAAACTGCTTGCGTTCGGTGGAAACGTTACGTATGACTTTCAGCCTGTGCCTACCCGGAAACACAGTATCACGCCCTTCCAGTTGACATTTAACGTGTTGCGTAATCCGACTGCGGCTTTTGAGGAAATACAAGCTCAGAATCCGGCCCTTTACATCAGCCTCCGTAATCAGTTTATTCCCAAAATGGAATATACATACACTTATGATAATGCTTCTCTCCGCACAGTCCGTAACCCCATTTGGTGGCAGACTACATTCGGCTCTGCCGGTAACCTGACCTCTTTGGTTTACAAGGCATTCGGACAGTCGTTCAGCAAAGAAGATAAGAAACTGCTGGGAGTTCCTTTCGCACAATTCCTGAAGCTGAATTCAGAGTTCCGTTATCATTACAGGATAGATAAGAACCAGATGATTGCTTCCCGTATTGCAGGAGGATTTATCTGGTCCTATGGAAATGCGACGACTGCACCATATACCGAACAGTTCTACATAGGTGGTGCCAACAGTATCCGTGCCTATTCTGCACGCAGTATCGGCCCCGGTGGCTATCCACCCGATAAAGAGAAAAAGTATTCCTATATCAACCATGTGGGTGATATCCGTATGGAAGCAAACGTGGAATATCGTTTCCGAATTCTTGGTGATTTGCACGGAGCTATCTTCCTCGATGCAGGTAATGTCTGGCTGATGCGTAAAGATAAAGACCGTCCCGATGGACAATTGACGTTGAAGAATTTTCCGAAACAGGTTGCTTTGGGTACAGGTGCCGGTTTGCGCTACGACCTGGACTTCCTTGTATTTCGTTTCGACTGGGGTGTGGCACTGCATGATCCGTATGATACGGGAAAGAAGGGATATTATAATATTCCGAAGTTTAAAGATGGTATGGCATGGCATTTTGCTATCGGCTATCCGTTCTAACGGTGAGTTTTGTACGATAGAGCTAAAATATGAACCAATTGTCTACCTTTCTTGACTTTATTTTTTGTAATTTTGCCCCGTAATCAAAACAAGGATACACTAACCTTTTTAAATAATAACTAAGTATGAAACCAACTTTATTCTTATTGGCAGCCGGAATGGGCAGCCGTTACGGTGGCTTGAAGCAATTGGACGGACTGGGTCCGAATGGCGAAACTATTATGGACTATTCAATTTATGACGCCATTAACGCCGGATTTGGTAAGCTCGTTTTCGTAATCCGTAAGGATTTTGAGAAAGACTTCCGTGATAAAATTATTTCAAAATATGAAGGTCATATCCCGTGCGAATTGGTATTCCAGTCTATCGACGATCTGCCCGAAGGCTTCACTTGTCCCGAAGGTCGTACGAAACCCTGGGGAACCAACCATGCCGTAATGATGGGTGCTGATGTAATTCAGGAACCGTTTGCTGTTATCAATTGCGACGACTTCTATGGTCGCGACTCTTTCCAGGTAATGGGTAAGTTCCTTTCTGCACTGCCCGAAGGTTCAAAGAATGTATATTCAATGGTAGGTTTTCGCATTGGCAATACATTGAGCGATAGCGGTACTGTATCTCGCGGTCTTTGCGGTACGGATGCCAACAACCTGCTGACTTCTGTTGTAGAACGCACTAAGATCCAGCGTATGGATGGCGAAGTGAAATACATTGACGATAATGGCGAATGGGCAGCTACTCCCGAAACTACTCCGGTAAGTATGAACTTCTGGGGCTTTACTCCCGATTACTTTGCATATAGCTGCGATTTCTTCAAGAGTTTCCTGAGCGATCCGAAGAATATGGAGAATCTGAAAAGTGAGTTCTTCATCCCGTTGATGGTAGATAAATTGATTCAGGACGGTGTTGCTACATGCGAGGTTCTTGATACTACAAGCAAATGGTTTGGTGTGACTTATCCTGAAGATCGCCAAAGCGTTGTAGATAAAATCCAGGCTTTAGTGGATGCAGGTGAATACCCTGCCAAGCTGTTTTAAGTCCGGGAACTTTGCGAAAGCAAATTTAGAATTAGAAATAGAAGGGAGTTATCGTAAGATGATTCCCTTTTTTAATTTCACGGCAATGTATCTTTTAAAGTTGTATCGTAGCTTCGCAAGCCTCGGCTACTGCCGGATGATGTGTGATGAAGATGAATGTCTTGCCTGTGCAGTCTCTGCGCAGGTTTTTAATTAATTGTCGTTCCGTTTCGGAATCAAGGGCAGAGGTGGCTTCATCCAGCAGCAGGATGTGTCCGGGACGGAGGAGGGTGCGGGCGATGGCAATACGCTGGGCTTGTCCTTCGCTGAGGCCGCCACCTTGTTCATTGAGATTGGCATCTATTCCATCTGGTAGAGAGAGGACGAAGTCGGCACAGGCGGTGCGGAGAGCCTGGAACATTTCGGCTTCAGTGGCATAAGGATTACCCATTAGTAGGTTGTTACGAATGGTACCGCTAAAGAGAGTGTTTCCTTGGGGAATATAGACGAAGTTGGAACGGGTTTGAGGGGAAACTTCAAGAGTTGAGAGTGGAGAATTGAGAGTTGAGAGTGAAGATTGTGTTATGTTTGCAGATGAAAGGGTAATACTGCCTTCTTGCGGGTCAGCGAGTGCGAGAAGCAACCGGATCAGGGTGGTTTTTCCAGCGCCAGTTTCACCCAATACGGCAGTACAGCTTCCGGCGGGGAAGTTGCAGGAGAAATGATTTAGTATAGGTCGGTCACCTGTTGAATAACTGAATGTGACATCTTTCAATTGTAAATCCGGGGTTTGGGGGAATAGTTGTGATGCTTCGCTTGCTTCAGCGGGAAGTTCTTCCAGTTCCATCAGTCGCTCTACAGCGGTGAGGGCATTGATAAAGGAAGGTAGCAGGCGTGAAAGATCGAGTGCAGGCCGTTGTACTTTTCCTACCAGTTGCAGGAAGGCTGTCATTGTTCCGAAGGTGATACTACCTGTGCTGAGGCGCACAGCACCCCAAAGAAATGCTGTCAGATAGCCGCCGGAGAACGCAAACGCCACCAACATACGTGCAGAGAGTGAAAAGCGGGTACGACCGAATATCTGACTACGGAGTGCATCTTGCAGATCATCCAGTTTTCCGATATGCCGGTCGCCTTGTTCCAGGGTTTTGATGACGGTGCGGTGTTGCAGACTTTCTTGTATAACGGATTGGATGCGGCTGTCACTCTGCCGGATTTCACGGGTGTAGCGACGCATTCGTTTCATATAGAATCGGCTACCTAATAGGAAGATAGGTAGAATACCTACCACTACCCAGGGCAGGGACGGATCGAGAAAGCAGAAGAATACAAATGCGGCTATCAACTGAACGATGGTAACTATAAAAGCAGGGATTGTGCTGGTCAGTAACTCCACGATGGAAGCAGTATCCTGTTCCACCCGGTTTACGATGTCGCCGGTGTGAAAGCGTTCCAATTCGTTCCAGCGGCTTTGCAATAGACGGGAGAAGAGGCGATGGCGCAGTGCATTTCCTGTTTCCACTTGCATACGGGTACTGAGCCAGGTATCGACGGCTCCACACAGAAGTTGGGCGATTAACAAAGCAATGGTAAGGAGGGCGGCATTGGTCAGGCTTCCGATGGCGGCGCCTGTGGCAATGTCGATGACGACCTTGGAGGCATAAATAAAGACAAGAGAGACCGCTACCCCAATGATGCCTGTGAGGCAGGAAAGGAGAATACGTCCCCGTTGTCCACGAGATACTTCCCAGATGTACTTTATTTGCTTTGTCTTCATAATGAGTTAGTAACTCGTAGCTTATTTACTTTATGATTCCGGCTTCCAGCCAATTCTTTATCAGTTGTTCTGCATCCCGCTTTGCGGTTTCAGAGTCTACTTCATAATTTTCCATAAGGAAGTCGGTAAGGGTGTCGGCATTGAAATCCATTCCTTCCACATGTTTCCAAAGATGGGCTGCTGTAGAGTTCAGACTAATGATATTATTGAAATCCACATTTTGAGTGCCGTTGTACATGATGATGTATTCGTCACCAATCTGATGTAAAGTAAATCCGTCCTTGATTTTCATTGTTCGTACTTATTGGGTTGTTACTCTTCTGATTCTTCTGAATATCGCCAGTAGCCATCGCCTTACAGGGGTTAGTTTCAGCCACCAGAAAGAATAGCGCTGCCAGATACGGCCATTGCACGGATATTCTTTTTCTTTACGGATGGCGGCAATCATTATTCCCATGACATCGTCTACGTTCGTTTGTTCGGTTATCCGTATATTACCGTCGCCCTGCAGTGTTAGCTCTTTGCCGTTGCGGCGGGTGATGCGGTGGAAAACGATACGTCCGTTCGTATCTCTGGCGAGTACGACCGTATTCAGTTGCAGATCGTTATCGGTAAAAGGACCTAAAACAATGCGGTCGCGACGATCCACAAGAAATGGGTTCATACTATTTCCTCTGACTGTCAGGGTTACGGTATGTCCTTCGCTGATGAGGCGTGCTACTTCGGGTAACAGTACCTCGTTGGGGATGATTCTTTTTCGTCCGTTATCTATCATAATGTTGGTTTAGCTTGTAGCTTGTTGCTTAATTGTATTAAAACAAATCTCCGCCGCCTCCCTGTCCGGCAAGCATTTCAGAAAATACACCGGAGTATGGGCCGCAAGATATTTCACTGTCTCGATGACACCATTATTCAATTCTCTCACTTCCTTCAGATTAGAGCACGACGGCAATAGTGATGCGAAGGCCCGTGCCGGACTCTCCCGTTGAATCTCATTCATCGGAGCCTGTTCCAATCGTACAAATGCCCCTACAGGAACAGAGTCATTCTTGTAGCAGGGTGTCTTTCCGCTCCAGGGTGAACCATAGACTGTAGCTTCCCCTGTTTCCCGATTGAAATGCACGATGGGATTATCGTCGTTCAGCAGTTCACAGCCGGGGATATGTTTTAGCCACAGCCCGCTGTGCGTACTCTTTCCCGTTCCGCTTTTGCCTTGGAAGAGATATCCTTTTCCATCTTTCTTTATGACGGAAGCGTGCATTAATACAGTATCGGAACAAGCCGTATTGAAAGCATAAATCATCATCAGGATATTGTTGAGCACAAATGCATCCGCTTCTGTTGCGTGCAGGAAAAGGACACCTTTGGTAAATCCGTAGAGGAAATAAGCTGTGTACTCTTTTGGCTCGTTGGGAGCGAGGATGGTAATGAGATAAGAGTCCGTATCCGGGATCACACAGATCCTGCACGTGGCACTTTCCCATTCGAACTCGATGAGTGAGCGATATTTTGCATGGTCTTCTTCTTGGGTTTCACTCTCCGGCTGGATAGCAAGTGAAAATGCTATTTTGAGTTCTTTCTCTTTGTATGTATCTAAAGATAACAGGAAAGGTTTCAGGGAGGGAATCAACTCTTCCGTTTTCCAGTGTGGAATGGTGGAGGAAGTACCGAATAGATGAGGCCCTACTTGATATACCTGTGCGTTACGCTCTCCTTTCATAATCTATAATATTTGATGTACCGGTGTAAAGGTAGAGGAATTCTTCTGATTGGACAACTGAATTTTACACAATATTACAGGTTTCGGTTCATTTCTCCAGTCTTTTCCGTTTCGGTATGTTCCGGGGATGCTATATCTTTGTAGGCAATGAAATCATTAATCTTGAATAAACCATGAAAACTGTACTTATCTGGTTGGCTTTGTGTTTCGGCACCCTGATGACCACTTATGCCAATGGAACGGCTTACCTTTTTTCCTATTTCATCAATGACAGCAGAGACGGATTGCATCTGGCTTATAGTTATGATGGTCTGAACTGGACTGCCCTGAATGGTGGCAAGTCTTACCTGACCCCTGCCGTGGGGAAAGATAAACTGATGCGTGATCCGAGCATCTGCCAAGCACCCGATGGCACCTTTCATATGGTCTGGACTTCCAGTTGGACCGACCGGATTATTGGCTATGCCTCTTCCCGCGACCTGATTCATTGGAGCGAGCAGCGAGCCATCCCCGTCATGATGCACGAACCGACTGCCCACAATTGCTGGGCGCCCGAACTTTTCTACGATGAGCCGTCGCAGACATATTATATCTTCTGGGCAACCACCATTCCCGGCCGTCATAAAGAAGTGGCAACCAGTGAGAGTGAGAAAGGGTTGAACCATCGCATGTACTACGTAACCACGAAAGATTTCCAGACCTTTTCGAAGACCAAGATGTTTTTCAATCCCGATTTCAGCGTCATTGATGCTGCCATCGTGAAAGACCCGAAGAACGAGGAGCTGATTATGGTGGTGAAGAATGAAAACTCCAATCCTCCGGAGAAGAATCTCCGCATTACCCGTACCAGAAATCTGGCGAAAGGATTCCCTACTAAAGTTTCCCCTTCTATCACTGGAAACTACTGGGCTGAAGGACCTGCCCCCTTGTTTGTAGGTGATACGCTCTATGTTTATTTCGATAAATACCGTGACCACCGTTACGGTGCAGTCCGTTCACTGGATCATGGCGAGACTTGGGAAGATGTGTCCGATCTGGTTTCATTCCCTCGTGGCATCCGTCATGGGACGGCTTTTGCTGTGGATGCCTCCGTTGTGGAAACTTTGATAGCAAATCGTAATTATAATCCTCTGATTCCCGATAATCTGGCTGACCCTTCACTTTCTAAGTTTGGCGATACCTACTACCTTTATGCTACTACTGACCTGGACTATGGTCTCGGTCGTGCCGGAACGCCGGTAGTGTGGAAGTCGAAAGATTTTGTGAACTGGAGCTTCGAAGGCTCGCACATCCAGGGCTTCGACTGGGCGAAAGGCTACGATTGGGTGAATGACAAAGGGGAGAAGAAAACTGGTTATTTCCGTTATTGGGCTCCCGGAAAGGTGATTGAGCAGAACGGTACTTACTACCTCTACGTCACCTTTGTGAAACCGGATGAAAAGATGGGTACGTATGTCATGATAGCTGATCGTCCGGACGGTCCTTTCCGCTTTGCTGAAGGTAACGGGCTTTTTGCTCCGGAAACGGAAGGTGCGGATAGTCCGTTTATCGTAAATGACATTGACGGAGAACCTTTTATTGATGACGATGGCAACGGTTATCTCTTCTGGCGCCGTCGGCTGGCTGCCCGTCTTTCTGCTGACAGGCTTCATATAGAAGGTGAGCCGCTGACTATGCAGACTGCCCGTCAGGGATATTCCGAGGGTCCGTTGATGTTTAAGCGTAAAGGTATCTATTATTATGTATATACGTTGAGTGGAAATCAGAACTATGTCAATGCTTATATGATGAGCCGTGAATCTCCGCTTAGTGGCTTCGTCAAGCCGGAAGGTAATGATATCTTCCTTTTCTCCGCTCCCGAAAACCAGGTTTGGGGACCCGGTCACGGGAATATCTTCTATGACGAAAAGACGGATGAATATATCTTTCTCTATTTGGAATATGGCGACGGTGGAACTACCCGCCAGGTATACGCCAACCGGATGGAATTTAATGAAGATGGAACCATCAAGACCTTAGTGCCCGATATGCGTGGCGTAGGCTATCTGTCCGCGCCTCAGGAGACACGCCGGAACTTGGCGTTGCAGGCTGACTTCCGGGCTTCCAGTGAGAAAGCTCCCCGTACGGCGGTGGTAGACATCGAGACACAACCGAATGATCCTCTGCCGGAGAAAGCCTCGGTGAAGAAATATACCCGTACACATACCTACCAGGCTGCCCACGTTGGCGATGAATCGAACGGAACCCGCTGGATGGCTACCGTCACGGATAGCAGTCCGTACATTACGGTGGATTTGAAAGAGATGCGCAACGTTGGCGAATGCCAGTTCTATTTCACCAAGCCCACAGAAGGGCATACATGGATACTGGAAAAGTCTGTCGATGGCAAGCATTGGCAGGTGTGTGCCGAAGAAAAGAAACTTCAGGCACGGTCTCCCCATGTGGCTAAGGGTATTGGCGAGGCACGTTATCTCCGCTTACATATTCTGCGGGGAGATGCGGGGTTGTGGGAATGGAAAATATATGAATAGGTGATCCGGATTAAGATTTCGGTCAGAACCGTTCAATCCAGTTTTCTATTGTGATAGGGGAAAGGTGGTTGAGATGCTTCACGTTTTCAGTCACCATTACAAAGCCGCCGTGTATGGCGGTCGCCCCTATCAGAATATCAAAATCATCAATTAGTTCTCCTCGTGCACACAGTGCCGCCTTTTGGTCGGCAAAAATGGGCAGAGCATCGTAAATGGGCATTACTTTGAACTGTGAAATAAACTCTGCTGTTTGCTTCAAGTGTTTCTCTTTATTACCGCTGCGCGAAACTCCATAAAGTAATTCGGCGACAGTAATCTCTGAGATATAACAGTTCTTCTGTCCCACTTTTTTTATCTTCTCATCCAATTGGTATCTGCCTTTCATGTAAAAAATGCAGATATTGGTATCAAGCAAGTACTTTTTCATTCGTCAAAGGATACTATTTTGCGAGTGCGGTTGCTCGTTCTTTCCTTGCGGATGTTTTCTTCCATATGGTCTGTTTCGGGATCATCGGCCCATACACCAAAAAGGTCTTCCAACTTTCCGTTGCCGGTTCTGTTCTTAGCTTCTTTCTTTAATATGGAGTCGGTGAGCATCTTTATCAGATGTAGTTTGGCTTCATCGCTCAGTGACTTCAGCATATCGAAGTAGCTACTTGCCAGTTTAAGGCTCATGTCCATAACTCATCTCCTTTCTTGTTGATTTATAGTGGCAAAGATAAGGTTTGCCTGTGGCTTCTGCAACAAATTACGGGAAAAATATGTTTCCTCCGTCACCTTTCCGAAATCTCTAATATTTATAAGTTAACATAATGCGCCCTTCCGAAGTATTGGAAAATACATTGGCGTGATACCTGTATTTGGTATCGCGGGTGTAGTTCATAAATGTGCCGGTGAGGTACAGTTGCTTCCGCAATTTCAAGTCCAGCCGAAGGCCAACTGCATGGAGGATGGCCCTCGAACGGTCTCCTTGAGCATTGAGCGTCTTCGGTTCCACTTCGTCCCAGTTGATGTCTTGGGGATACCCTTTCCAGGTGAACATGTGGTAGACTTCGTAGATGGTGGATATGGCAAGACGGTCCTTGTAGGTAAAGTTAAAGTTGAGCTTGCTGCTGTAGCCGCTGGCTAGGTTGTAGATGCGTTCGTCCACTTGATAATAGTCGCTGAGGGCACCTCCCAGAAGGATGGCGTTGAGGTAGGCGTAACCGTCTATTCCCCAGTTTCGTTTGAGGTTTCTTTTGTAGATGAGGCCGCCGCCCACGGAAGCGGGTGTACAGAATTTATAAGGTACTTTTGCCGATACTGCTGATATCGTGTCCGAATCGTAGTAATCGAAGTGCTGGTACAGCCCAAGGCTGAGGTAGTGCTTCTCATTGTTCACCAACTCTTTGGCTACCAGTCGGCCAACGATGTTTATCTGTCCCAGAACCGGTTGATCTTTCTGCCAGTTCAGGTTCGCCTGGATGGAGAAATAGTCGTAGGGTTTGGTACCTTCCGCATCGAAGCGGTCGCCGTATTCGACGTTGATTTCGGAGGCCAGCCCCACACCTTTGTCCAAGATTTCGTCTTTCAGTTCCAGGGTACGTATGCCCAGAGATACATCCACACTTACATCGGGTACCCCGAATTGTTTGCCCGAAGTGGAACGCCGCTTCCAGGCGTCTCCGTTGATAATACGGGTCAAACCGCGCATGGGAGACACCAGGAATCCGGCAAATTCCAGCCCGAAGCGTGACCAACCAGTTTTCCGGTCGTCGAGGATGAGGTCGGCAACCCTGTAGGTCACTTCGCCCAGGGCCATACCGCCAATGGGGGTGGCAATGATGTCGTTGGTAGAGGGGTACTCGTTTTCCATAAACATCTCCCACATGAAGCTGCCGCCGAAGGCAAAGAGCCCGGACTGCCAGAAATTGTATCCGTTGGACCGGGCAGAGTTGAAGTACAGACTGCCGTGGTAGGGGTGCATGAACATATTGGTGCCCATGGCGTCATTGTCCCACACGAAACCATGCTTGAGGTTGTCCTTGATAGTACGCCCGTTGATGTAGGCAAAGTCGGCCTTGCGGATGTAGCGGTCGAAGGCCCAGACTCCCATATTGATACCGAAGACCATGGTGCCCGCCTGAAGCCCCCTTTTTCGGGAGTAATAGTCTATATCGAGCGAGTCGGCAGGTTTTGGAGTGGCTAACCGGTGGCGAATGGCGAGTTGCGGATAAGCCACATCAATGGCTATCAGGAAAGTGAACAGAGTCAGCAGTAACTTTTTCATGACGCAAACATAGGGATTTTTATCAAATGCACGTAGTTATATTTTTCGTAAAAAGTCTCTATAACTTCTTAATTAATTAGTTTGTAGCATAAAAGGTTCGTGAAAGGGGGGAGATTGATATGCGTTCGCCTGCTCCATCCGCGTCGTTCGCATATCAATTACTCTCCGAATAATCACCCGGAAAGGGTACACGCTTTACAATCATCCTGCCGCTGAAAGTAGAAGAATAAAGTGCTCTTTTATGCAGAATTGATGCAATAATATAGGCTTACGATGTCATATCCCGCTGGAAATCGTTACCTTTGCAGCCCTGAACGATAAATTCATTGACACTATGATATCAGTAGAAGGACTGAAGGTAGAATTTAATGCAACCCCTCTGTTCGAAGACGTCTCTTACGTAATCAACAAAAAAGACCGCATCGCCTTGGTGGGCAAGAATGGTGCGGGTAAGTCTACCATGCTCAAGATATTGGCCGGACTACAGCAGCCCACTTCCGGCGTCGTTGCCATTCCCCGAGAATGTACTATCGGTTACCTGCCGCAGGTGATGATTCTCAGTGATAAGCGTACCGTGATGCAAGAGGCGGAACTGGCTTTCGAACACATCTTCGAAATGCAAGCAGACATCGAACGCATGAACCAGCAACTTGCCGAACGCACTGATTATGACAGCGAAGAATACCATAAACTCATCGACCGTTTCACTCATGAGAACGAACGTTTCCTGATGATGGGCGGCACCAACTTCCGTGCTGAAATAGAACGAACCCTGCAAGGTTTAGGTTTTAGCCGCGAAGACTTCGACCGCTCCACCAGTGAGTTCTCCGGTGGTTGGCGTATGCGTATCGAGCTTGCCAAACTCCTGCTTCGCCGTCCCGATGTGCTGTTGCTCGACGAACCTACCAACCACCTGGATATTGAGAGTATCCAATGGCTTGAAAACTTCCTTTCCACACGTGCCAATGCCGTGGTATTGGTGAGTCACGACCGTGCATTTCTCAATAATGTCACCACGCGTACCATTGAAATCACTTGTGGACAGATTTACGACTACAAAGTGAAGTATGACGAATTTGTCGTTCTGCGGAAGGAACGTCGTGAACAGCAACTCCGTGCCTATGAGAATCAGCAAAAACAGATAGAAGATACGGAAGCCTTTATCGAGCGCTTCCGCTATAAAGCCACGAAAGCTGTGCAGGTGCAGAGCCGCATCAAACAACTGGAAAAGATAGAACGCATAGAGGTAGACGAGGAAGACAACTCTGCATTGCGCCTGAAGTTTGCTTGCAGCAGCCGTAGCGGAAGTTACCCTGTTATCTGTGAGGATGTCCGGAAGGCCTATGGCGACCATGTCATCTTCCACGATGTCAACCTGACCATAAACCGTGGTGAGAAAGTGGCGTTCGTAGGTAAGAACGGTGAAGGTAAATCCACCCTGGTAAAGTGTATCATGGGAGAAATCACCGACTATACCGGTAAGCTCACCCTCGGTCATAATGTACAGATCGGTTACTTCGCCCAGAACCAGGCACAACTCCTGGATGAAAGCCTGACAGTATTCGATACCATCGACCGCGTAGCCGTAGGCGATATCCGCACGAAGATACGTGATATCCTCGGTGCCTTCATGTTCGGAGGTGAAGCTTCTGATAAGAAGGTAAAAGTGTTGTCCGGTGGAGAGCGTACCCGTCTCGCAATGATCAAACTTCTGCTGGAACCCGTGAACTTCTTGATACTGGACGAACCGACCAACCACCTCGATATGCGTTCGAAGGATGTACTGAAAGATGCCATCCGCGAATTTGACGGTACAGTCATTTTAGTAAGCCACGACCGTGATTTCCTGGACGGACTTGCGACTAAAGTATATGAGTTCGGTGGTGGAATTGTGAAAGAACACCTCGGTGGCATCTACGACTTCCTGCAAAAGAAGCAGATAGAAAGCCTGAACGAATTGCAGAAAGCACCCGCACTTTCTACCTCACCTTCCGGTGGAAAAGAGAATACGGATACCGCCACTCAGTCTTCCGGCGCCAAGCTTTCCTATGAAGAACAGAAGGAACTGAACAAGAAGCTCAAAAAACTGGAACGTCGCGTTGCCGACTGTGAATCGGAGATAGAGCAGACCGAGTCTGCTATCGCCATCCTCGAAGCCCGGATGGCAACTCCCGAGGGAGCTTCGGATATGGCCCTTTACGAGCAGCATCAGAAATTGAAGCAACAACTTGACTCTGTGATGGAAGAGTGGGATGCCGTCTCTACCGAACTGGAAGAAGCCAAGCGAGAACAATAAAACGATACGGTGAATATACCTTCCCCTTATCACTTTATCACGCTATCACTTTATAACATTATTTTATATCTTATGAAAGTAACTCATTATTTACCTTTAGCTGCAGCTTGCCTTATGATGGTAGGATGTGGTACGGGCAAGCAGAAAGCTGAAATGACAGCCGGTATCCAGCTTGCCAATCTTGACACAACTGCCCTTCCGGGGAGTAGTTTCTATCAGTACGCCTGTGGCGGTTGGATTGAAAGTCATCCACTTTCACCCGAGTATTCACAGTACGGTTCTTTTACAGAACTTGCCGAGAATAATCGTAAGCAGATACAAGGTCTGATTGAAGAACTGGCTGTCACTCAGCACGAAGCTGGTAGTGTAGCGCAAAAGGTAGGCGACCTCTACAAGATTGTTATGGACAGCGTGAAGCTGAACAAGGAAGGTGTTGCTCCTATCAAAGCCGACTTGGAACAGATTGCTTCCCTGAAAGATAAAGAAGCTGTTTATGCTTTGCTCGCCGATCTGCGCAAACAGGGTATCGGTGCTTACCTCGGCCTCTATGTAGCTGCCGACGAAATGAACAGTAACGAGAACGCCGTGCAGCTTTATCAAAGCGGCTTGAGTATGGGCGAACGCGATTACTATCTGGCTACCGATCCTTCTACTACCGCTATCCGTGATGCCTTCCGTACTCATGTACAGAAAATGTATCAGTTGGCCGGCTTCGATGAGGCTACTGCCAAGAAGGGTATGGAAGTGGTTATGGACGTGGAAACACGCCTTGCCAAAGCTTTCCGTTCCCGTACTGAACTGCGTGACCCGCATGCCAACTACAATAAGATGAGCATGGAAGAGGTGAAGAAGAATTATCCTACTTTTAACTGGGATGCTTACCTTTCAGGCCTTGGCCTGACAGATGTGAAGGAAATCATTGTCGGTCAACCCGCTTCGGTTGCTGAAGCTGCCAACATCCTGAATACCTTACCCGTCGATCAGCAAGCTCTTTATCTGCAATGGAAATTGATTGATTCTGCTGCCGGTTATTTGAATGATGAGATGGCTCAACAGAATTTCGACTTCTACGAACGTACCATGTCTGGAACGCAGGAAATGCAACCCCGTTGGAAGACTGCCGTTTCTGTGGTAAGTTCCGCACTGGGTGAAGCCGTAGGACAGATGTATGTAGAGAAATACTTCCCTGCTGCTGCCAAGGAACGTATGATATCTTTGGTGAAGAACCTTCAGACCAGCTTGGGCGAACGCATCAACAACCTTGCCTGGATGAGCGACGAAACCAAGAAGAAAGCACAGGAGAAGCTGGCCACTTTCCACGTGAAGATCGGTTACCCTGATAAATGGAAAGACTACTCTACGTTGGAGATCAAAGACGATTCATATTGGAACAACATCAAACGTGCCAATCTTTGGGGATATGCCGAAATGGTTGCCAAAGCCGGCAAACCGGTGGATAAAGACGAGTGGTTGATGACTCCGCAAACCGTAAACGCTTATTACAACCCGACAACGAACGAAATCTGTTTTCCTGCCGGTATCCTGCAATACCCATTCTTTGATATGAATGCTGACGATGCCTTCAATTATGGTGCAATCGGTGTTGTAATCGGTCATGAGATGACACACGGCTTCGACGACCAAGGTCGCCAGTACGACAAAGACGGTAATCTGAAAGACTGGTGGACGGAAGAAGATGCTAAGAACTTCGAGAAACGTGCCGATGTAATGGTTGCTTTCTTTGACAGCATCGAAGTTGCACCGGGGGTACATGCCAACGGTCGCATGACACTGGGTGAGAATATTGCCGACCACGGAGGTTTGCAAGTATCTTACCAGGCATTCAAGAAGGCTACCGCTGCCGCTCCGCTGGAAGTAAAAGACGGTTTCACTCCCGAACAGCGTTTCTTCCTGGCTTATGCCAATGTTTGGGCTAACAATACCCGTCCCGAAGCCATCCTGCAATTGACGAAGATCGACGTGCATTCTTTGGGCAAATGGCGTGTAGACGCTGCATTGCCGCATATTGCCGCATGGTATGAGGCATTCGGCATTACAGAAAAAGATCCGATGTACGTACCGGTGGCAGAACGCGTCTCTATCTGGTAAGTCTTGCCATCGCTTTGGCACAGTTGTGCCATAGGCATGGCATAATCTTGCCAAGGTGATGGCAAAACTGTGCCAAGGCTGTGGCACAACTCTGGCACAGTGGGGCGGTATCCTCTCCGTTTAGCAAAAAAGAAAGATAAAGGCAGTAAATCCTAAACAGGATTGCTGCCTTTTTTAATTATACCTAATTTATTGTGTTTGAGTATGTGTGCAAATAAACATTTTTAGTACCTTTGCGCATCAAATACTTATATACGCAATTCCATGTCTGAAACAAAAAGAATTAAAACCGCTTTAGTATCGGTTTATCATAAGGAAGGTTTGGACGAAATCATCACCAAACTGCATGAAGAAGGAGTTGAGTTTCTGTCAACAGGCGGAACTCGTCAGTTTATAGAATCACTGGGTTATCCCTGTAAAGCAGTGGAAGACTTGACCACGTATCCCTCTATCCTGGGTGGACGTGTGAAGACCCTGCATCCGAAAGTGTTCGGTGGTATTCTCTGCCGTCGCGGACTGGAACAGGATATGCAACAGATAGAAAAATATGAAATTCCCGAAATAGACCTCGTTATCGTCGATTTGTATCCGTTTGAAGCTACCGTAGCTTCCGGTGCCGACGAACCGACTATCATCGAGAAAATAGATATAGGCGGTATCTCGCTAATCCGTGCTGCTGCCAAGAATTACAATGATGTGGTTATCATTGCTTCTCAGGCACAATACCAGCCGTTCCGCGATATGCTGATGGAACATGGAGCTACCACTTCGCTGGAAGAACGCCGTTGGTTTGCCAAAGAGGCGTTTTCCGTTTCTTCCCATTACGATTCAGCCATCTTCAACTACTTCGATGGCGAAGAAGGTTCAGCGTTCCGTTGCTCTGCCAATAATCAGAAGACTTTGCGCTACGGCGAGAACCCGCACCAGAAGGGTTACTTTTACGGAAATCTGGAAGCTATGTTCGACCAGATTCACGGAAAGGAAATCTCTTACAACAACCTGCTCGATATCAATGCAGCCGTCGACCTGATCGATGAATTTGAAGAGACTACGTTTGCCGTATTGAAGCATAACAATGCTTGCGGTCTGGCTTCACGCCCCACGGTGCTCGAAGCATGGAACGATGCATTGGCCGGTGACCCGGTTTCCGCTTTCGGTGGTGTGCTCATCACAAACGGAGTGATTGATAAGGACGCTGCTGAGGAAATCAATAAAATCTTCTTTGAAGTAATTATCGCCCCTGATTACGATGTAGACGCATTGGAAATCCTGGGACAGAAGAAAAACCGTATTATTCTGGTTCGTAAGCCTGCCACACTGCCTAAGAAGCAGTTCCGTTCTCTCTTGAATGGTGTGTTGGTACAGGACCGCGACCTGAACATCGAGAAGCCTGAAGATTTGAAAACTGCAACCACGAAAGCACCTACCGCACAGGAAATAGAAGACATGCTCTTTGCTAACAAGATTGTGAAGAACAGCAAGTCCAACGCTATCGTACTGGCTAAAGGCAAGCAATTGCTGGCAAGCGGTGTGGGACAGACTTCACGTGTGGATGCTTTGAAGCAGGCCATCGAAAAAGCCAAGAACTTCGGCTTCGACCTGAAAGGTGCCGTGATGGCATCTGACGCTTTCTTCCCCTTCCCCGACTGCGTGGAGATTGCCGGAAATGAAGGTGTGACCGCAGTTATTCAACCGGGTGGTTCCATCAAGGATCAGCTTTCGTTCGACTATTGCAACGAACATGGCATCGCGATGGTGACCACAGGAATTCGTCATTTCAAACACTAATATTAATGATGAATTATGAATGATGAATGATGAGTTAGCTGCGCCGAGCATGCTGTCATCTTCATAATTCATAATTTATAATTCATAATTAACAACATGGGATTATTCTCTTTTACGCAAGAAATAGCGATGGACCTTGGTACCGCCAATACCATTATCACAACCAATGGTAAGATTGTGGTGGATGAGCCTTCGGTGGTAGCTCTCGACCGTCGCACCGATAAGATGATTGCCGTGGGTGATAAGGCAAAGATGATGCACGAAAAGACCCACGAAAACATACGTACCATCCGTCCGCTTCGTGACGGTGTAATTGCCGACTTCTATGCTTGCGAGCAGATGATACGCGGTTTGATAAAGATGGTGAATAATCGCAACCGTCTGTTCTCTCCTTCGCTCCGTATGGTTATCGGTGTCCCCTCAGGTAGTACTGAAGTGGAGCTGCGTGCTGTGCGCGACTCTGCCGAACATGCTGGCGGACGTGACGTCTACCTGATTTTCGAACCTATGGCTGCTGCTATCGGTATCGGTATCGATGTGGAGGCTCCGGAAGGAAATATGATTGTGGATATAGGTGGGGGGTCTACGGAAATTGCCGTTATCTCCTTGGGTGGTATCGTAGCCAATAACTCCATCCGCATTGCGGGTGATGACTTGACTGCTGATATCCAGGAATATATGAGCCGTCAACACAATGTGAAGGTCAGCGAGCGTATGGCCGAGCGTATTAAAATCAATGTAGGTGCAGCCTTGACCGAACTGGGTGAGGATGCTCCGGAAGATTATATCGTTCATGGTCCGAACCGTATCACGGCTCTGCCTATGGAAGTGCCTGTATGCTACCAGGAAGTAGCGCACTGTCTGGAGAAATCAATTTCAAAGATTGAAACAGCTATCTTGAACGCATTGGAAAATACACCTCCCGAATTGTATGCCGATATCGTGCACAACGGTATTTATCTGGCAGGTGGTGGTGCATTGCTCCGTGGACTCGATAAGCGTTTGACTGATAAGATAAACATTCCGTTCCACATTGCCGAAGATCCCCTGCACGCTGTTGCCAAAGGTACGGGTGTGGCGTTGAAGAATGTGGATCGTTTCTCATTCTTGATGAGATGACAAGCAAGTTAATAATGAAAGAATTAATAATGAAAGCCGTGCGGCTTAAGAGTGGCATGGTACTCAGCTTTTAATTCTTTAATTTTTCATTCTTTCATTTGCTCGTCAATATGCGAAATTTACTGAACTTTCTTATTAAATACAACTACTGGTTCCTCTTTCTACTGTTAGAGGCAGCCAGTTTTGTTTTATTGTTCCGCTTCAATTACTATCAGCAGAGTGTGTTTTTCACATCGGCCAATAGTGTGGCGGGGAAAGTTTACGATGTTTCGGGAACTATAACTTCTTATTTCCATCTGAAATCTGTCAATGAGGACTTGCTCGACCGTAATATGTGGCTGGAGCAACGAGTGGCATTCCTGGAGAAAACATTGAATAATAAAGGAATGGACTCTGTCCGGCTCTATAGTCTGGAACGGCTTGAACCGGAAGAATACCAGATATTCAAGGCGAATGTCATCAAAAACAGTTTGAACCGGGTGGATAACTATATTACACTTGATGAAGGCTCGTCTGCAGGTATCCGTCCGGAAATGGGCGTGGTAGATGCTAATGGAGTAGTGGGCATTGTCTATAAAACTTCTCCGCATTACTCTACCGTTATTCCGTTGCTGAACAGTAAATCGAGCATCAGTTGTAAGATTGTAGGCAGCGAGTATTTTGGTTATTTGAAGTGGGAATATGGAGATTCTCGCTTTGCATATCTGAAGGATTTACCTCGCCATGCAGAGTTCAACTTGGGTGATACGGTGGTGACAAGTGGTTATTCTACAGTATTCCCGGCAGGAGTCATGGTGGGAACGGTGGATGATATGTCCGACTCTCACGACGGTCTCTCTTATCTATTGAAGATAAAACTGGCTACGGACTTCGGTAAGGTGAGCAATGTGCGGGTAATTGCCCGTACCGGACAAGAGGAGCAGAAGATGCTGGAGAAGGAAGAAGGGAAGTGATAGAGTGATAAGGTGATAGAGTGATAGGAGTGATAAATGGTAGGGGAGTAGCCCCAATTGTAAATCGTAAATTGTAAAATCGTAAATCAAATTGGTTCTCAATTATCTGCATAAAATAGGTTGGTTTATCGGTTTGGTACTATTGCAGGTACTGATACTGAATAATGTGCATATTGCCGGATATGCCACTCCTTTTCTATATATCTATCTCATTCTGAAATTTGAGTCGGAAACGCCGAGGAATGCTTTGATGCTGTGGGCGTTTTTCTTGGGACTGACGGTGGATATCTTTTCGGACACGCCGGGTATGAATGCTGCGGCTACAGTGGCTCTGGCTTTTTTACGTCCTACTTTCCTGCGTTTGTTTATACCGCGGGATACGCTCGGAAATATAGTTCCTTCGATCAAATCGATGGGGATTGTTCCTTTCCTGAAGTATTTGGTTGTTAGCGTTTTTATTCATCATGCAATATTACTTACCATAGAATTCTTTTCGTTCGCCCATATCGGAACGTTGCTGCTGAGAATTGTGGCAAGTACGTTGCTGACTGTAACCTGTATCATGGCTATAGAAGGAGTGAAGAAGAAGTAAGATGGCAAAAGATTATACACTCGAAAAGCGGAAATTAGTGATAGGTGGGGTAGCAATTGTGATTGTTGTCATTTATATCATGCGTCTTTTTGTGTTGCAGATCATGACTGATACTTACAAGAAGAACGCAGATAGTAACGCTTTCCTCAATAAAATTCAGTACCCTTCGCGCGGTGCGATTTATGACCGCAATGGAAAGTTACTGGTGTTCAATCAACCTGCTTATGACATCACATTCGTGCCGCGAGAGGTGACGGAACTGGATACTCTCGATTTTTGCCGCACACTGAATATTACGAAAGAGCAGTTGCTGAAGCGAATGAAAGATGTGAAGAACCGTTGGATGAATCCCGGTTATTCCAGATATACGCATCAGGTGTTTATGACGCAGCTCTCAGCGGAAGAGTGCGGTGTATTCCAGGAAAAGCTTTTCAAATTTCCGGGCTTTTATATTCAGAGGCGTACTATCCGGCAATATTCCTATAATGCTGCCGGACATGCTTTGGGGGATATCGGTGAAGTTTCAATGAGAGATATTGAGGCTGATGATTATTACATCCGCGGTGATTATGTAGGTAAGCAAGGTATAGAGAAGTCTTATGAAAAGTACCTGCGTGGTGAAAAAGGAGTGGAGGTTTTGCTTCGTGATGCGCATGGACGTATTCAGGGGCATTATATGGATGGTAAACTGGATCGGCCATCGATACCGGGCAAGAACCTGAAATTAGGATTGGATATTGATTTGCAGATGTTGGGTGAGCGTCTGATGAAGAATAAAATCGGTGCGATTGTGGCTATTGAGCCGGAAACGGGAGAGATTTTATGTCTGGTATCGGCACCTAATTTTGATCCGCATCTGATGATCGGACGTCAGCGTGGGAAAAACCATAATATGTTGCAGAAAGATAAACAGAAACCGTTGCTGAACCGTGCAATTATGGGTGTTTATCCTCCGGGATCTACTTTCAAAACAGCCCAGGCACTGACATTCTTACAAGAAGGTATCATACAGCCGTCCACATCGTTTCCTTGTTCTCATGGATTTATTTATGGAGGTTTGCGTGTGGGATGTCACGGACACGGATCACCACTTCCGTTGATACCGGCTATTGCCACTTCGTGTAATGCTTATTTCTGTTGGGGGCTTTATCGCATGTTTGGTGATAAGAAATACGGTTCGCCGCAGAATGCACTTACTGTATGGAAAGATCACATGGTTTCTCAAGGATTTGGTTATAAGCTGGGAACGGACTTGCCGGGTGAGAAACGCGGATTTATTCCCAATGCAGGTGTTTATGATAAAGCCTATCGTGGATCATGGAATGGATTGACGGTAATCAGTATTTCTATCGGTCAGGGTGAAGTTTTAAGTACACCTTTGCAAATGGCAAATTTAGCGGCTACCATCGCCAATCGTGGTTATTTTGTGACTCCGCATATTGTGAAGGATATTCAGGATGCAGAATTGGATAGTACTTACCGGGAACGTCGTTACACTTCTATTGACCGCTCTTATTATGAAGAAATTGTAGAAGGTATGCGGGCGGCTGTTACGGGAGTTACCGGAAGTGCTACTTGCCGTATAGCCGGGGCGATCCTGCCGGGTGTAGAAGTCTGTGGAAAGACAGGTACGGCACAGAATCGCGGACATGACCATTCTGCATTTATAGGTTTTGCCCCGATGGACAAGCCGAAGATTGCTATTGCCGTTTATGTGGAGAATGGTGGTTGGGGTGCAACCTATGGAGTACCTTATGGTGCTTTAATGATGGAACAGTATTTGAATGGAAAACTTTCGCCTGCCAGCGAAGAAAGAGCGGAAGAAATGAGTAATCGTGTGATAATGTATGGTGACGAGGAGAGATAGTATATGGAAATCACTGGATTGGGTAACGATCTGTGTTTACTTGATTCTGATTGCATTCGGCTGGTTCAGCGTTTGCGGGGCAAGCTATGATTATGGCGACCGTGACTTCTGGGATTTCTCCACTCGTGCAGGTAAGCAATTGGTTTGGATCATTTGCTCTTTCGGATTGGGGTTTGTGCTGTTGATGCTTGAAGACAGCGTTTATGATATGTTTGCCTATCTGATTTATATAGCACTTGCCATATTACTTGTGGTCACTATCTTTATAGCTCCTGATACGAAGGGATCGAGGTCGTGGCTGGTCATGGGACCGGTAAGTTTGCAGCCGGCGGAATTTGCCAAGTTTGCTACGGCACTGGCGCTTGCCAAGTATATGAATTCCTATTCGTTCACCATGAAGAACTGGAAGAATATCCTGATGATGGTTTTTCTTATTCTGTTCCCGATGATACTTATTATCTTGCAGCGGGAGACAGGTTCAGCGTTGGTATATACTGCTTTCTTTTTGGTTCTGTATCGGGAGGGGATGCCGGGTGTAGTTCTGTTTTCCGGGTTGTGTGCGGTAGTTTACTTTGTGGTAGGTATTCGTTTTGATCAGGTGTTTATTGCCGATACGCCGACGCCGATAGGGGAGTTTGCTGTGCTCTCGATGGTCTTGCTGTCTGCGGCAGGAATGGTGTGGGTTTATAAGAAGAAATGGGAGCCGGTACGCAATATATTGTTAGTTACCATTGGAGTGTTGTTAATCGCTTATTTTATATCGGAATATGTGACTCCGTTTAATTTGGTTTGGGTGCAATGGGGACTGTGTGTGCTGGTAGTTGGATACCTTATTTTCCTTTCGTTGAGTGAGCGTCATCTTAGTTATTTCCTGATAGGTATGTTTGCTATTGGTTCTATCGGTTTCTTATATTCCAGTGATTACTTCTTTAATAAAGTATTGGAGCCTCACCAGCAGATACGTATCAAGGTGGTATTAGGCATGGAAGAAGATTTGGCTGGTGCCGGGTACAATGTCAATCAATCGAAGATAGCTATCGGTTCCGGTGGTCTGACAGGAAAGGGATTTCTGAATGGTACTCAGACTAAGCTGAAATATGTACCCGAACAAGATACGGACTTTATTTTCTGCACAGTAGGTGAAGAAGAAGGGTTTATAGGCTCTACTGCCGTGCTGCTCTTATTCCTTATATTAATACTCCGTCTGATTGCTGTGGCGGAGCGGCAACCGTCTACTTTTGGTCGAGTCTATGGGTATTCGGTTGTTAGTATATTCCTGTTCCACCTATTTATTAATATAGGTATGGTGCTAGGGCTGACACCTGTGATTGGTATTCCGCTGCCATTCTTTAGTTATGGCGGTTCTTCGCTTTGGGGATTCACTATCTTGCTGTTCATCTTCCTGCGGATTGATGCAGGACGTAAAAAGAGACTGTCAGCGTTTTAATTTGATTCCTACATCATTGATACCAGGAAGAACTTCGTCCGGTAGAAGGTGTATGATTTTGAAGCGGTATTCCCCGGCTTTTCCAATACGGATGAAGCCTGCTGGGAGAGTTGATTGATATAACCCACCCCAGCCATCTCCTAACCAAATACCTGCATTGTCAGCAAGTCGTAGTTCCAATGTATCCCGCTTGATATTTGGAGCTTCCGGACTGTCGTAGTAGATGAGTAAAGGTAGATTCTGATACGGATAATTGTTCCGGTTTCTTACTTCTACGGATACATTGTAGAGTGTAGCAGAGTCTGCAACCGAAACATTGAAGAATAGTGTGTCATTCCGCTGCCAGCCTTCCGTTGGCAGGGATTGAAAAGAATGATATACAGTCTGTTCATCGCAGGCTGTGTAGAAGCTTGCGATGAACAGCAGTATTAAACTCTTCAGGAGAGATGTTTTATTCTTGAGCAGGTTTTTCATTTCCGGCTGGTTTCTCTCCTTGTGGTCTGGGTGGATTGTTAGGACGTTTGGGCTTGTTGCGCCTGGGTTGTTCTCGTCGCTGATCGCCTTGTGGTTTGGGCTTATCACCTTGCGGTCTGGGCTCACCTTGTGGGCGTGGTCTGGATTGTTGATCTCCGGGTTGATTCGGATTTCCTTTTTTCTTTTTCTTGCGGTTGTTGTTACCGCCGTTTCCATTTCCACCACCGTTATTTTCTCCGCCGTTTTTACCTTTACGGCTACGGTCAAAGCGGGTTAAGCTTTCCTGTTCCAACAAATCTATCGGCTTCTTGGGTTCCACTTGGCGTGCTTCTTCTACAAGACTTTCTGGCTTAGTACCCCGTTTGTTCATACCGATGATTTCAAATGCACGCTTACCACTGATTGTTACCAGATTGGCAGGAATGTTCTTGTCGGTAGAGTAGGTTATCTGATTGCTCAGAATATCTGCCTTAAAGAAATAGAAAGTACCGTCTTTGGTTTCCAGCTCGATCTCTCTGGAAGGAAGACGTTTCTGAGCTTCCACATAGCAGTCCACTTCATAGTTGAGACAGCATTTCAGTTTGGCACATTGTCCTGCCAGTTTTTGCGGATTGAGAGAAATATCCTGATAACGGGCGGCGCTTGTGGATACTGACACGAAAGAAGTCATCCAGGTGGCACAGCAGAGCTCGCGTCCACAAGGACCAATACCACCGATTCGTCCGGCCTCTTGGCGTGCACCAATCTGCTTCATTTCAATGCGGACATGGAAAGCATCTGCCAATACCTTAATCAGCTGACGGAAGTCTACACGCTCGTCGGCAATATAATAGAAAATAGCCTTGTTGCCGTCTCCCTGATATTCCACATCACCGATTTTCATGTTGAGATTCAGGTTGAGTGCAATCTGTCGGGCGCGTATCATGGTGCTATGTTCGCGTCCTTTGGCTTCATTATATTTGTCCATATCTACCTGTTTGGCTTTACGGTAGATACGCTTGATATCAGCCTCAGACTTGATGTTCGCTTTTCGCATTTGCAGCGGGACAAGACGTCCGGTTAGGGTTACTACACCGATGTCATGCCCCGGTGTTGCTTCTACGGCCACGATGTCGCCCTTTTCAAGAGGTATATGGTTGCTATTGCGGAAATATCCTTTGCGGGTATTCTTGAACTGCACTTCTACCAGATCGCTTTCTTCTCCGTTTCCGGGAATGTCGGCCAGCCAGTCGTAGGTATTCAGTTGCTTGTCTTGCCTGCCGCAACTTTTGCAGCAGAGACCTCCGCTTCCGTTATGTAGTTTAAAATCCATTTTTTTATTTATGATTGAGATTACTACTATATATCTGATTTCTACTGTTTCAGTAGAACTATCATTTTCAATGAAAAATCAAAGAAGACCATCCTTGCATTTACATTTTGCTCAATATGTATCTGCGCTTCGCTCAATTCATCCATCATTCCCATTACATTCCGTTCGTTGATAAAAGGGGCGAAGCGGGTCGCAAAGTTTTGTTCGGGTAAAGTCATGTAACTCATCTCTTTGCAATGCAGGTTATAGATGAAATTTTCGCGTATCATACGCTGGGCGTATGTCAGGAAGTTCTTCTGTCGTTCTCGTCCCATGCCTGCCAGTTGCTCACTCCATTGCTTCATTTCACGTATCTTCCGTTGATAGGAAAGACGCATGAGACTGACAAAGAGTTCAAAGAACAGTTCGTTTTCTTCGTTCAGGTGGATGGTTTCCAATGCTTTGATAAAGTCACCGTTGGCAAGATGCGCCAAGGTGAAACTATCATTAGGACGTACGCCGTATTTCTGTTGCAAGGCGTTGGCAATATCCGTTTCTTCTATTTTACGGATGTTGAAACGTTGCGTACGGCTCAGGATTGTCGGCAGTATCATGTCCGGAGTTTCGGATATCAATAGGAATACTGTTTTTTCGGAAGGCTCTTCCAGAAGTTTCAATAACTTATTGGCACAAACTACGTGCATTTTCTCCGGTAGCCAGACGATAGTAACCTTGTAGCCACCTTCGCTCGATTTCAGACTGAGCTTACGTACTATCTCGTCACTCTCCTTTGCATAGATGATGGCTTGTCCGTTTTCAGCATCCATCTCATTCAGCCAATGGTTGAGACTGAAATAAGGACTGTTCAGCACCAGATGGCGCCAGTCAGCTATGTAATCGTCGCACACTTCTTTCTTTCCTTTTTTTACGATGGGAAAGACGAAGTGTACATCCGGATGTACCAGTTTATTCCATTTTACGCAGGAGGGACAAGTGCCACAGGCGTCTGTTTCTGTACGGTTTGGGCAACAGATGTAACGGGCATAAGCCATTGCCAACGGAAGTTTTCCCACTCCCGATGGACCGCAGAAGAGCTGAGCATGAGGAATACGCCCCTCTTGCACTTCCTGTCGGAGCCGCTGTTTGGCTGCTTCTTGTCCTATTACCTCTTTGAAAAACACGATATTCTTTATAATTTAATTATCAATTACTAATTACCAATTAGATTACTCCAACTCTCAACTCTCCATTCTCAACTCTCAACTTCCCTTAGTATACCAGCTTTGCAACTTCTTTTATACTGTCCACTGCACCGATGGAGTAGAAGTGAATACTGGGTACTCCATGTTCCACTAATTCCTTACATTGCTTAACACACCATTCGATGCCTACTTGTTTGGCTTCTTCATCCGTTTTGCATTTCATCGCTTCGCATGCGAGTTCTTCGGGCAAGTCCACTTTGAACGTCTTGGGTATCATGCTGATTTGAGATATCTTCTTGAACGGTTTGATACCTGGAATGATGGGAATGGTAACTCCGGCTTTCCGGGCACGTTCTACAAAGTCGAAGTATTTCTGGTTATCATAGAAAAGCTGTGTAACAGCATATTCTGCACCGGCTTCCATTTTCTTTTTCAGCCAGTAGATATCAGTGTCAATATTGGGAGCTTCTTCGTGTTTTTCGGGATAACACGCCACACCATAGGAAAATGGTGTATTGGTCACTTTCATTTCCGAGCCATCTACGAAGATACCTTTATTGAAGTTATTGATTTGTTCTTGCAATTCAGTGGCATGGTGGTAGCCATCGCCTTCGGGAGTGAAGACGGATTCATGTTTTGCTTTATCTCCACGTAGCACCAGTAAGTCGGTAATACCCAGGAATTGCAGATCGAGCAGTACATATTCCGTCTCTTCGCGAGTAAAACCGCTACAAAGAAGGTGTGGAACTACGGTTATATTATATTTATTCTGGATGGCACCAGCTACGGCAACTGTTCCAGGACGGCGGCGCAAGCGATTGCGCTGAAACAAACCGTTTCCCAGATCTTTGTACACATATTCGCTGCGATGTGTGGTGATATTGATGTATTTCGGGTCAAATTCCCGCAAAGTGTCTATGGTGTCGTACAGCTTTTCGATGCCTGTGCCTTTCAGCGGTGGCAGTATTTCAAAAGAGAAAGCTGTCTTCTCGTTGCTGTGTATCAGGTCGATAATTCTCATTTCTTTTTCGTTGTCTTTGTTCGGTGAACAAAACTTATTTGTACATTGGGAACAAAAATACGAAAAAGAAATGAGATATGCTTTTATTTATCCGGCTATTCTTTTATACAACGTATGGAAAAGGCCTTATAGTAAGTTTCATTTTTAACATGAGTTGCGGCGACAGAAAACTTGACGCTGCTTCCGGTGAAACTTATTGATTGTTCTGGTATGCTATTTTCTGTCTCATTTAGTGTCCAGTAGCATACTAATTGTTTTGGGGATATATTTTTCCCTGCTCCCCAAATCCCTACGGGATATGCTGAGAAATCAGTTAGATTAGAACCTGAATCAATCGTGTCACCCTCTTTTAATACTTCCCATTCTCCGGTTTTTAGTATCGAAGCGTCATCTTTGATGTATTCTTTTAAGGCTTGCCAATCATCACTATCTGGAATTTTCCATCCTGCAGGTGCCAACTCTCCTTCAAGTACAGCTTCTCCATTATAAAAATATATTTCTGTACTCTGAGGTCTGAAATAGCCAGGGCCTTCTCCCAACTGAGTTTTTTTATTCAATGTAGTTCCATTCCTGTACGCCGTTGCACATAAATCTTCTCTCATCCAATATTGAGTGCCTATTTTTACGATTGGATACTCATAAGTATTTCCCTTTCGTATATCCCTGATGGTATAGCTGGCAATATCTATGCTGATTGGATCTTCTGTTTCTTCCAGTAAGATTTCACCCTTTTCATTAAGATAGAATTTGTCAACAGACTGGAGATTTCCTTCTGTATAAGCAAAGGAACTATCGTCTGTATTCCAGTTTATGCTTCCTCCACTTATCGCTCTTTCATCGTCCAGTAGTTTCAGAACAACGCCTTTGCTCAGATTGCTCGTTTCATCTTCTTTCACCGGGTATGCAACAATTGCTCTTGAAGTTATTTGATTAGATTTTAGATACTCTTTACAAACTTCTGCCATCGGCTTGCCGTCATGGTAGATTCTGTATATGTTCGATTGAGAGAAAGTGAGTGCCGCCAAATGAATAGCTGTAATACCGCCACTGTTATTAGTATCTTTGCTATCTCCGGGCAGCCAGTCTTCAACTGTACTGGTTATTCCGGTAAGAGAATGGCTGGTTGTCTGCATAGCCTCGATATCGATTTGGCATTGTGTACTTCCTGTCATATTCAGTTTTGGCATTGGGCAGGTATATACTTTCCCGTTCCATTCCATTATAAAAGATTGAGCGTTAACATCAGCATCTTGTGGTATGATGATGAATTCTTTTCCTGTTAAAGTCCCTTTTACTATGTTCCATTCACCATATGGGATGATATCTGCTTCCTCTGTCAGCTTTATAAACTTGTCCGTATCAGTATTATATTCTGCTTTGGTCTTGAAGCCTACTGCGATAATTTGAGGATTCGCTTTATATATTTTTGTTATATCTTCCCCAGTACCGGCTGTGATTGTGATTTTTATCTTGGTCAGCTTATGCTTGTAATGAAGTACGACGGCATCTTCGCTGCTTTCTACATTTTTCTCGGAGGCTATCATGAAATCGGATATGGAGAGAGCTTTTGCGCTGCTTTGGTCGGTTTGTACAGATACAGGAATGGTAGATTGGCCTGTTTTTATTCCGGTTGGCTGATAGGGGTAATAACTGATAAAATTGAGTGTGGCATCTCCTGCCGGATAGAAAACTGTCTTTTCAGGAATGAATGCATTCTTTTCCCCACATTCCAGTTGTAAATTGTCAATATAGCGTTTTTCTGTAATTGGAGTAGATGGAAGCATTGCATATAAACCTACTTTATCTCCTTTTTCAAAGGCAGTATTAGTCACACGTGTGTCGGCTTTGCTGACTTTTGTCGTGAAATTGATGGGAATAGTACCGGGAACAGTATCGGGAGAAGTTTCTGAGTCTAATTCATTGACACAAGAACTGAATAAGAAAATGATACAGAATGAGAATAAAGTCAGTCTGTTGTTTTTGATAGTTGTTTTGTTCATAATAGTATGTTTTTTTGTGAAACACGACTGTCGCATTTCAAATTAGTGTGTTAATTAAAGCATCGGAATATCTGGGGTGGGGAAGGACCATAATTGGTATAGAAAAGTCAGTGGCTTTGGGATGCTAATTAAGTGAATTCACGCTTGAACTCCGGCTCTGTTCCATCTTAATGTTTTTCAATGTTCATTAACTTTACGGGCGGCAAAGGTAGGATAATATTTTAAATACATGAAAGGAAAGATGCCTTTTTGTTGATAATTTTATCTATAATGCTTTGTATGAAGAAGATAAATAACTTGAAATAGCTCTACATTTTCATTCTTTCGCGGGAGATTTCAAAATTATCACGTACCTTTGTACTCTAAATTAAAGATAATCTGATAACTTATGCCATTAAATTTACCTGATAAGCTGCCGGCGATAGAGTTGCTGAAAGAAGAGAACATATTTGTTATTGACAACTCCCGCGCCACGCAACAGGACATCCGTCCGTTGCGCATCGTTATCCTGAACTTGATGCCTTTGAAGATTACCACAGAGACAGATCTTGTGCGTTTGCTCTCCAATACACCGCTTCAGGTGGAAATCTCGTTCATGAAAATCAAGAGTCATACATCCAAGAATACGCCTGTAGAACATATGCAGGCGTTCTATACTGACTTTGAAAAGATGCGTGGCGAGAAGTACGACGGTATGATTATCACTGGTGCCCCTGTAGAGCAACTGGATTTCGAAGAAGTGACTTACTGGGATGAAATAATGGAAATATTCGATTGGGCGCGTACGCATGTCACGTCCACCCTTTATATCTGTTGGGCTGCACAGGCCGGACTTTATCATCATTACGGAGTACCCAAGTATGCGTTGGATAAGAAAATGTTCGGCATATTTGAGCATCGCCCTTTAGATCCGTTGCATGCTATTTTCCGTGGTTTCGATGATATGTTCTATGTACCTCATAGCCGCCATACCGAAGTACGGAAAGAAGATATCTTGAAAGTACCTGAACTTACTTTACTTTCGGAATCGGAAGATGCAGGCGTACACCTGGTGGTAGCACGTGGTGGACGTGAGTTCTTTGTTACCGGACATTCGGAATACTCTCCACTAACGCTGGATACGGAATACCGCAGGGATGTGGATAAAGGTCTGCCCATTGAAGTACCTCGTAATTATTATGTGGATAATGATCCGGACAAAGGTGTGATGGTACGTTGGCGTGCCCATGCCAATTTGCTGTTCTCTAATTGGTTGAACTATTTCGTTTATCAGGAAACTCCGTATAATATTAACGATATAGAATGATAAAGCAACGAAAGATAGAGTTACTGGCTCCTGCCAAAAACATGGAATGCGGCATTGAAGCTATTAACCACGGTGCGGATGCGGTCTACATCGGTGCGCCTAAGTTTGGCGCACGTGCAGCAGCTGGCAATTCGTTGGAAGATATAGCTGCCTTGGTGGCTCATGCCCATTTATATAATGCCCGGATTTATGTGACTGTCAATACCATCTTAAAGGAAGAAGAACTGGAAGAGACAGAGAAAATGATTTGGGATTTGTATCGTGCGGGAGTGGATGCACTTATTGTGCAGGATATGGGAATCACTCGCTTAAACCTGCCACCTATTCCCTTGCACGCCAGTACGCAAATGGATAACCGTACACCGGAGAAAGTACGTTTCCTTGCAGAAGCCGGTTTCCGACAAGTAGTATTGGCACGTGAGCTTTCCCTTCAGGAAATCATCCATATTCATAAAGCTTGTCCGGAAGTGCCGTTGGAAGTATTTGTGCATGGGGCACTTTGCGTCAGTTATAGCGGGCAATGTTATGTCAGCCAGGCTTGTTTCGGACGTAGTGCCAACCGGGGAGAATGTGCACAATTCTGTCGTTTGCCTTTCAGTCTGGTGGATGCCGACGGAAAAGTAATTGTACGTGATAAGCATTTGTTATCTCTCAAAGATTTGAATCAGAGTGATATTCTGGAAGAGTTACTTGATGCAGGTGCCACTTCGCTCAAGATAGAAGGCCGTCTGAAAGATGTTTCTTACGTAAAGAATGTTACGGCTGCTTACCGCCAAAAGCTGGATGCTATCTTTACACGCCGTAAAGAATACGTCCGGGCTTCTTCCGGTACTTGTAATTATACATTCCGTCCCCAGTTAGATAAAAGTTTTAGTCGTGGATTTACGCATTACTTCCTGCACGGACGCAGTGAAGAAATCTTCTCTTTCGATACTCCGAAATCCCTCGGTGAAGAGATGGGAACCATGAAGGAACAACGCGGAAACTACCTCACAGTAGCCGGATTGAAATCATTCAATAACGGTGACGGTGTTTGTTATATCGATGAGCAAGGACGTCTGCAAGGATTCCGTATCAACCGTGTGGACGGGAATAAACTCTATCCGGCAGGTGAGATGCCCCGTATTCGTCCGCGTACTGTGCTTTATCGTAACTACGATCAGGAATTTGAGAAGTTGCTGGCACGTAAGTCTTCCGAACGAAAGATTTCCGTATCCTTGCTTTTGGCAGATACCGCCTTCGGCTTTGCTCTGACTATCATGGATGAGGATGATAATAGCGTTACACTTTCTTTCCCTTATCAGAAAGAACTTGCCCGTACCCCACAGGCAGATAACCTACGTACCCAACTCAGTAAATTGGGAAATACTCCTTTTGAAGCTGGAATATTAGCGGATAATCGTTCGTCCGAAACAAATTCCGCCATAGAAATCCGTTTTTCTGATAATTGGTTCCTTCCCGCTTCCGTGGTAGCCGACTGGCGTCGTCAGGTTGTAGAGCAACTGATTACTGTTCGTCGCATCAATTACCGACAGGAACTGGCAGTTTGGAAACCGACTGCTCATCCTTTCCCGCTTCCGGAGAATCCGCATAAATCCGCCGTTTCCGGAACTTCATTGACGTATCTCGGCAATGTAATGAATACCCGTGCTGCTTCTTTCTATACTGACCACGGCATTGCCTCTGTGGCTCCGGCTTATGAGAAACAATCTGTTCCGGGTGCTGTCCTAATGTTCTGTAAGCATTGCCTGCGATATAGTATGGGTTGGTGTCCTACTTACCAGAAGGGGCGTTCACCTTATCGGGAACCTTATTATCTGTCGGGAACCGATGGTAAGCGTTTCCGTCTGGAGTTTGATTGTAAGAATTGTCAGATGAAAGTATATGCGGAATAAGGAAGTGAAATATGGTTCAGAAATGCGAATCAGCATAGGACTACGCAAAGTATACGGTTTCTTTTCTCTGCGCAGGTCTGCACTTATTTGTATTTCTTTATTCTTGTGTTTCTGTTTTTTTTCTTGCCATTATTCCCGTCCCAACTTGGATGATGAAGGGATGAGTGTCGGGACCCGCGATTCTTTGACTTATCTTTATGACCGCCACTATACGCTGAACACCAACCTGGAAGTGGTGCAGGATTCCGTGGTGCTTGCCTGCCTGCCGGTGAAGGATTGCTACAATACTCTGTATAGAGGAGATCGTGTGGTCGTGGCCGAATTTGCTATCCATCCGGCGGATAGTGTGGATAGTGTCTGGGTGAAACTGGCCCATTCTCAGGAAATACAGGGTTGGATTGGTGAGCGGGAGATGATGCAGGCTTTTGTACCGACGGATAGTATTTCCCAATTTATTTACCTGTTCAGTGATACGCATGCTTCCTATTTCGTTATTATTTTTGCTTTGTTTGTAGGTGCCTGGATGCTTCGCCTGTTCCGTCGCAAACAGTTGAAGATGGTTTATTTCAATGATATAGATAGTGTGTATCCGTTGTTGCTTTGTTTACTGATGGCGTTTAGTGCCACGGTGTACGAGTCTATGCAGGTTTTTGTACCCGAAACGTGGGAACACTTCTACTTTAATCCTACGCTTTCACCTTTTAAGGTTCCGTTTATCCTTTCGGTCTTTTTGCTGAGTATCTGGTTATTCATCATAGTGTTGTTGGCAGTGCTCGATGATTTATTTCGTCAGCTTTCGCCTGCTGCCGCTATGTTCTATTTATTAGGCCTGGCATCTTGCTGCATCTTCTGCTATTTCTTCTTTATATTGACTACGCAGATATATATCGGCTACGTCTTCCTTGTCGCTTTCATCTGGATTTTCCTGAAAAAGGTGTACACCACGTTTGTTTTTTATCGTTATCGTTGTGGCAATTGCGGACAGAAGCTTAGAGAAAAAGGACGTTGTCTGAGCTGCGGTGCGATTAATGAGTAAGAGAAAAGAATAACGATCCTCGGTTTTGAAACGATACAATAGATATTTTGCCTCAGTTTTGAAACAAAACGGTTGGTGACTTGCCTCGGTTTTGAAACAAAAGTGTATCTTTGTCGTTGAAAACCAATATCTTTTAATTATGTTTAAAAGAACGATACTTTTTCATTTGGAACAATGGAAAACGGATATGCATCGTAAACCGCTTGTTTTGCGCGGAGCAAGACAGGTAGGCAAGACTACGATAGTCAATGAGTTCGGACAACAGTTTGATAACTACCTGCCACTCAATTTAGAGAAAAAAGAATCAACTGCTCTGTTTGATTTGGAAATACCATTGAAAGATTTGATGCCGTTCCTCTTCGCTCATTGTGGAGTTATGCGAAAGGAAGGAACAACTTTACTTTTTATTGATGAGATTCAAAATTCACCAAAAGCAATAGGAATGTTGCGTTATTTTTATGAGGAACTTCCTGGAATATATGTTATTGCTGCAGGTTCCTTACTGGAAAATCTGGTGGATGTAAATGTTTCGTTTCCCGTAGGAAGAGTACAGTATATGGCTTTACGTCCTTGTTCGTTTCGTGAATTCTTGGGAGCTATCGGTGAGGAAGTTTTATTACCGGTGCTGGAACAGCCGGAAATAACGATTGCATTTCATGATCGGTTGATGACGTTATTCAATTTATATACGCTGATTGGTGGCATGCCGGAGGCTGTCCAGCTTTATGCTGAGAGGAGGGATATTCTTGCCTTAAGCGATGTGTATGAGACTCTTTTACAGGGGTATCGGGATGATGTGGAGAAGTATGCCAGGCGTGGATTGTTGATAGAAGTAATACGGTTCATTCTGAAAGAAGGTTGGGGCAAAGCTGCACAGATTGTAACACTTGGAGGTTTTGCATCATCGAATTATAATGCCCGTGAAGTTGGAGAGGCTTTTCGTTTATTGGAAAAAGCTATGATAATGGAGTTGGTTTATCCGACAACGGCAACGGAAGTTCCTGCCATATCGGAAACTAAGCGTATGCCTAAACTGGTATGGCTGGATACGGGTTTGGTAAATTATGCAGCTCAAGTGCAGAAAGAAGTATTCGGTGCAAAAGACATTATGGATGCTTGGCGAGGAATGATAGCCGAGCATATTGTGGCACAAGAACTGTTGACGCTGACCGATAAAGTCAGCCAAAAACGTAACTTTTGGGTGCGTGGTAAGAGTGAGTCTGCGGCAGAGGTTGATTTCATCTGGGTGCAAGATTCCAAAATCTATCCTATTGAGGTGAAGGCAGGACATAATGCACATCTTCGTTCGTTACATTCGTTTATGAACCGTTCTTCGCAAACGGTTGCCGTGCGTGTATGGTCACAGCCTTATTCAATAGATGAAGTCACCACGATTGAAGGAAAAACATTTCAGCTTGTTAATCTTCCGTTCTATCTGGTTGGCGGGCTGGGAGAAATTTTAAAAGAAACGAGCGTTTCCTTTGATGGAAGCGCTCATGACTCTTTATAAGAATTTTAAAATCTGCATCGCAATTCGATTCCCGCCTGTATGGGGCGGCCTTTCTGCATAAATCCGTTGCCCATACTTTCGAAGTAGAAAGCAGCGTAATCTTTATCCAGTACATTGCGAACCCAGAAGTCAATCTGTCCGTTGCCTTTTTGCAGGCTGAGGCGTCCGTTCAGTGTGCCGTAGAAGGCTTGACTGACATCATTTTGCTCGGTCCAATAGATACGTCCTGCACCGGTGTAGTCAGCGTTAACCTGAATACGGTCCAACCAATGTCCCGGGTTGATGCGGAAAATGTATTGTCCGCCCAGACTCAAGGTGTGCTTCGGGACAAAGGGAACATAGTTTCCATTATAATCTACAGGTTGTGTTTCTCCGTCTATCTTTGTATTGGTTGCGTACTCTTTGAAAGTAGCATATGTATATCCATAAGAAGCGTTGACGGTAAATGCAGTAGTAAGAGCAGCACGCAGGCTTGCTTCAGCACCATAACTATGACTCTTTCCTGCATTTACAGTGATACGTCCCAAACCATTTTCTGCGAATTTAGCAATCTGTTGGTTGCGAGTATCCATATAGAACGCAGAAAGGTCAGCAAGTAAACGTCCTTCCCAAAGTGTGAGGTGGCTTCCAACTTCGTAGTTCCAAGTGTATTCCGGTTTATATCGGGTAGCCTCACTAACTTCCGGCAATTCCTTCTTCATCTTTTTAATCATGGCGGAGAAGTTGCTGAATTTAGGATCCGCCATAATGGCGTCCATCATCGAGTTACTGAGCACTCCTGTTACAAGATCGGAGAACATCTGAATGTTATATCCTCCTGACCGGTATCCACGGGCCGCAGTTGCATAAATGTTATTTCCTTTTTTCCATTCATATTGCAAGGCAAACTTTGGCAATAGTTGAACGTAGTCAGTCGATTCTTTACCCAGATAGATTGCATTCCCTTCCAAACCTTGGCTCTCGAGTATCTGAGGATTTGCAGGATTTCCCATTTTCATGGAGAAGTTAAAGTTGGTGGTTGCGGCGGCTGAATTATATTCCATCTTTATTTTCTCGTAGTCCATTCGCAGACCAACGGTTGCTGAGAGACCTTTGACAAATAAGTCATTGAAGGTGGATTGATGGAAAAGAGCACCGCTTAAAGTTGGTGTGTCGAAGCTGCCGCTGACAGGTAGGCTTTCATTGTTGATTCCCAAGTGCATGACAGGAATGCCCGGTATACCCATAGATGCGAGACCATCGAAAACACTATTTACATTGTTTTCAATAACCGATGTAATACCATCCCGGTGAAATAATACCGGTCCGTCCGTGTGCAGTGCCTGATAAAATCCGAAAGCCCCTGTAGTCCATAACCAACGGCGGTTAGGCTTTGATTTCAGAACGATTTCTTCCGAGAAAGTATTTATTTTCTGTTTCTGTTCTATATTAAAAATATTGGCAGCAGAAAAATCCTGGTCCATGAACATACGGTCGCGAAGCCACTGGTATCCGGTGACAGCACTCAAAATGAAATTTTGTGCCTGATATTCCAAATTCAGTCCGGCATTCAGCAAGTTACGATAGTAGCTGCTTTCTTCATCGTAAGCAGTCTTGGCAACTTCTCCGCTTTCCTTATTATAAAGTCCGTATGGATAGCCGCCCTGATCACTATATTCATAACTCACATTAAAGTCGAGTTTCCAGTTGTCACTGGGCAGATAGATGGCACGCATACGGCCACCAGCAGATTGTCCTTTGTCTATCTTATCGTTATTGCGTGCCGCATTGCGGAAGAATCCGCCATCATAATCATAAAATCCTCCAGCCGAGAATGCAAAGCGCTCATTCATCCGGTGATAGTGAGTGACGGAAGTATTGTATTGATTGTGTGTACCTGCTCCTATACGGAAATCAGTACCTTGATAAGAGAAAGGAGATTTGGTATGTACTTTGATGATTCCGCCCATCGCATTTCGTCCGTACAGTGTACCCTGCGGACCGCGCAGCACATCAATACGCTCGATGTCGGAGTAGTTGAAATCGAATGCGGATTTATCTATATAAGGTATATTGTCAACATAGAGTCCTACGGAGGGAGTATTGATACGAGAACCGATACCACGAATGTAAACGGCAGATGTCAGTCGCGAACCGTAATCAGGAATAAATATATTCGGGACCAGTGCTGTCAGGTTCTTTATGGAGTTCACTTGTGCAGCTTGCATGTCTTGTTGCGAAAGTAAGGTGACGGCATTGGGCAGCTCGCGCAACTTACGGTTTTCTTTAGGTGCTGCAATGATGAGAACCTCTTCAACATCTACTATTTTCAGGGTATCCACTTCTTCTGCCGCAATGTTTCCTATGGGTAGGAGTGCCAGGGCAAAAATCAACAATTTACTCTTATTCATATCAACTCGTTTTATTTCGGTTGCAAAGTAAGAGCATTTTCCCTGTCTCCGCAATCCTCATTTATTAGGATTTAGATACGGTCTGCTTCGACGTATCCGTGCATTACAGCATAAATCGTCAGTCCGGCCACTGATTTAATGCCCAGTTTCTCCGTGATATTCTTTCGGTGGGAGATGACGGTAGTCAGGCTGATATTCAGTTTATCGGCTATTTCTTTATTGATAAGTCCTTTGGTTATCAGTACCAGTACTTCTATTTCGCGGGGAGAAAGATCATGTTCGCTGTCGGCATGAGGATTACCGCACGGATGCGCTGTTGCACCATGAGGATGTCCGTGGGGGTGGCTATGAGGATGTCCGCCTTTGTGTCCGAACTGATGCAGTTGCAGGATGTTTCTGATCAGTGTTTTCTCGTCCTGATAAATATTCAAGGTCGGTATTCCTGCCAGTTGAGGCTGATTGTCACCGTTTGCCAATACAATGGTCTTGGGCTTGCGCGGTAGGAAAAAAGCGGTATGCTCAAAATATATCTGTGCTGAAACGAAATAATGCGCGTACATATCGGGGGTATCGTCCATCAGTTCCTCGAACGAACTGAATACACGGATGACGGCCATCGGGATAATTTCTTCCAGAAGGCTTTGCAATCCCATACATGATAAGGTGTTGGAGTCAGCAATTGCTATTTCGGGAGCTACCATAGTATTTCTTAAATTTCTGCAAAAGTACAGATAAATTTTAGGATGTAGGCTATTGTGATTGAAAAACAGTAACTTTCCTTAATAGGTTGTCATAGAACTTTGCGCTCTTCTCTTTTGTTGTTAAGTATATAATTTACTTAATACTACTGATTTATGAAATATGATATAGCTATCATCGGCGGTGGCCCTGCCGGATATACGGCAGCCGAAAGAGCGGCTGCAAACGGGCTGCAAACTGTTTTGTTTGAAAAGAAAGCTATTGGCGGTGTTTGTCTCAATGAGGGGTGTATCCCTACCAAAACTCTACTCTATTCTGCCAAGTTGTGGGACAATATGAAAGGCGCGTCCAAGTATGGCATCTCTATGCCCGATGGTTCGTCATTCGATATGAAAAAGATTATCGACCGTAAAGATAAGATTGTGAAAAAGCTGACTGGTGGTGTGAAGATGACCGTCAGTTCTTACGGTGCTGTTATAGTACCGCAGGAAGCTGTTATTATGGGTGAGGCGGACGGACGTTTTCAGCTTTCGGCTGCCGGCGAAGTATATGAAGTAACCTATCTGTTGGTATGTACAGGTTCCGATACATTGATCCCTCCCATTAAAGGATTATCTGAAATTGATTATTGGACATCAAAGGAAGCATTGGAGATCACAACTTTGCCCCGTTCACTTGTCATTATCGGCGGTGGTGTTATCGGAATGGAATTCGCTTCTTTTTTCAATAGCATGGGTGTGCAGGTGCATGTTGTTGAAATGATGCCCGAAGTATTGGGCGCCATGGATAAGGAAACCAGTGGCATGTTACGCTCGGAATACCAGAAGCGTGGGGTTAATTTCCATTTGAATGCCAAAGTAATTGAAGTCGGCAAAGAAGGTGTCACTATTGAAAAAGAAAGTAAGACTACACGTATCGAAGCCGAAAAGGTACTCGTCAGTGTGGGTAGGAAAGCTAACTTGTCCCAGGTCGGTTTGGATAAACTGAACATTGAACTGCTGCGCAACGGTGTGAAGGTGGACGAGCATATGCAGACTTCCCATCCTCGTGTTTATGCCTGTGGTGATATTACCGGACACTCTATGCTGGCACATACTGCCATTCGTGAAAGTGAAGTTGCTGTCAATCATATCCTGGGAGTGGAAGACCGTATGAATTACGATTGTGTGCCCGGTGTGGTGTATACCAATCCCGAAGTAGCGGGAGTAGGTAAGACTGAGGAAGAACTGAAAGCATCCGATATCAGTTATCATGTACAGAAACTGCCGATGGCCTATTCCGGTCGTTTTGTAGCCGAGAATGAATTGGTGAACGGGCTTTGTAAGTTGATATTGGACGATGATGATCGGGTGATAGGCTGCTATATGCTGGGAAACCCTGTTTCCGAATTGATTGTTCTTGCCGGACTTGCCGTGCAGCACGGATATACTGTGGAAGAGTTTCAAAAGATTGTTTTTCCGCATCCGACGGTCGGTGAAATCTTCCATGAAACTTTGTTTGCGTAATGTTCTGTATTGATAATCGCTGTACGGATATCTATTTTAATCTGGCAGCAGAAGAGTATTTGTTGAAGCAGAAGCGAGGTAACTTCTTCATGCTTTGGCAGTCGGAGCCATCCGTAGTGATAGGGAAGCATCAGAGTGTGGCGGCGGAAGCGGACAAGAGGTTTCTGGATGAAAAGGGAATAACCCTGGCACGCCGTTTCTCCGGTGGAGGTGCTGTATATCATGACAGGGGAAATATTAACCTGAGTTTTATTGAAACCGTAAAACAGCCGGACTTTGGATATTACCTGCAACAAGTCGTCGATTTCCTCGAAAAGGTAGGCATCTCAGCTTATGCTGACCAGCGTCTGGGTATTTATGTGGACGAACGGAAAATATCAGGTAGTGCGCAGTGCATACACAAAGATCGTGTGATGTATCATTGTACTTTGTTGTTTTCCACTGATCTGGATACGTTGAATGCGGCATTGAATGGCGATCCGGATGTGGAAAGCCGTTTACCGGGTTCTCGTACTATGCGTGCAGTACCTTCCGTACGGAGTGAAGTTGCTAATATAAAAGAGTTTTTGTCTGAGCCTATGGACATCAAGCGTTTCATGCATTTGCTCTTTCACTCCTTTGTGGATGATGACGATAACCGGATTTACCGCTTCTCTGCCGGAGATATGGAAGCCATCGAACGGTTGAAAGCGGAAAAGTATGCTTGCAAAGAGTGGATATATCATAAATCCGCATTAACTTTTACTTAAGTTAAAAACTTACTACTCAGTTGTTTGTTGTATATATAATAAACCGAGAACCTAAAACTTAACTATATGTCAAGATTTGAAATAAAGATGCCCAAATTGGGTGAAAGTATAACCGAAGGTACCATCATCTCATGGTCGGTACAAGTAGGAGACATCATCAAGGAAGATGATGTGTTGTTTGAAGTAAATACCGCTAAGGTTAGTGCCGAAATACCATCTCCGGTAGAAGGTAAAGTCGTGGAAATTTTATTTAAGGAAGGAGACACCGTAGCTGTGGGTACGGTGGTGGCTATTGTCGATATCGGAGGTGAAAACTCCGAGGACGAGGATAGCGTAGAGGCTCTCCAAAGTTCCGCTACTGATGAGAGTGTTGCGGTTGTTTCTAAGGCTGCCTCTGAGGAAACTCCTCAAGTCAAGGCTGTAAAATCGGAAGAAGAACGTTGGTATTCGCCTGTAGTTCTTCAGTTGGCTCGTGAGGCCGGCATTCAGCCTAAAGAACTGGATACTATTCCGGGTACCGGATATCAGGGACGGGTGAGCAAGAAGGACATCAAGAGTTACATTGTCCGGAAACAAAGTGGCGGTACCATCACGGCACAGCCTGCTGTTAAACCAAGTACGCAACCTGTTGCAAGCGTTGCACCGCAACTGGTAGCTACAGCACCTGCCCAGTCGTCTGCTAAACCTGCTGTAACTCCTGACGTACAACGTACTGCACCTGCTTCCGGCACATTCTCAGCAGAAGGTGTCGAAGTAAAAGAGATGGATCGTGTACGCAAGGTGATAGCCGACCACATGGTAATGTCTAAACATACTTCTCCGCACGTAACCAATGTTGTGGAAGTGGATGTAACGAAACTTGTAAAGTGGCGTGATAAGAATAAAGATGCTTTCTTCCGTCGTGAAGGAGTGAAACTTACGTATATGCCTGCCATCACAGAAGCTGTGGCGAAGGCGCTGGCTGCTTACCCGCAAGTGAATGTATCGGTAGAGGGATATAATATCCTGTTCAAGAAACATATCAATGTCGGTATTGCCGTTTCTCTGAATGATGGCAATCTGATTGTTCCGGTGGTTCGTGATGCCGATCGTCTGAATCTGAACGGACTTGCCGTAGCCATTGATTCACTGGCACTCAAGGCTCGTGATAATAAGCTGATGCCCGATGATATTTCCGGTGGCACTTTTACGATTACGAACTTCGGTACATTCAAGTCTTTGTTCGGTACACCTATCATCAATCAACCTCAGGTGGCTATCCTGGGAGTAGGATACATCGAGAAGAAGCCTGCCGTAATAGAGACCCCGGAAGGGGATGTGATTGCCATCCGTCATAAGATGTATCTGTCCCTCTCTTATGACCATAGAGTCGTGGATGGTTCATTAGGTGGCAACTTCCTCTATTTTATTAAAGATTATCTGGAAAACTGGAAAGAATAACTTAATACCTTGATAAGTATGAAAAAGTACAATATAAAAACCACAGATGTGGAACTGCTGAAGAAATGGTATTACCTGATGACGCTGGGGCGTGCGCTCGATGAAAAGGCACCCGCTTACCTGTTGCAGTCCCTTGGCTGGTCCTTTCACGCTCCGTATGCCGGACATGACGGGATACAGTTGGCCATCGGACAGGTATTTACCAAAGGAGAAGACTTTCTTTTCCCTTACTACCGTGATATGCTGACTGCCCTTTCCGCCGGAATGACGGCAGAAGAACTTATACTGAATGGTATCTCCAAAGCTACTGATCCGGGAAGTGGCGGACGCCATATGTCCAATCACTTTGCCAAACCCGAATGGCATATCGAGAATATATCCTCGGCTACAGGTACGCATGATCTTCATGCAGCCGGTGTGGCACGTGCAATGGTATATTATGACCATAAAGGAGTCGTTATTACTTCACACGGCGAATCTGCCTCATCCGAGGGCTTTGTCTACGAAGCTGTCAATGGTGCCAGCCTTGAACGCCTGCCCGTTATTTTTGTATGGCAGGATAATGGATATGGTATATCTGTTCCGAAGAAAGACCAGACGGCAGCCCGTAAAGTGGCGGATAACTTCTCCGGATTCAAGAATCTGAAGATTATCCATTGTAATGGAAAAGATGTGTTCGACTCCATGAATGCCATGACTGAGGCCCGTGAGTATGCATTGCTGAACCGGAATCCGGTAATCGTACATGCCAATTGTGTCCGTATCGGTTCCCATTCCAACTCTGACAAAGATACTCTGTACAGGGATGAAAATGAACTGGCTTATGTGAAAGAAGCTGATCCGCTGCTGAAGTTCCGCCGGATGCTGTTGCGTTACAAGCGTCTCACCGAAGAAGAGCTGAAAGAAATAGAGGAGAAAGCAAAGAAAGACCTGGCTGCTGCCAATCGTAAGGCGCTGACAGCTCCCGATCCCGATCCTAAAACCATTTTCAATTATGTATTGCCGGAACCTTACGAACCGGAAAAATATAAAGATGGAACACATCGTGAGACAGAAGGAGAGAAGAAATTTTTTGTAACTGCCATCAATGAAACGCTGAAAGCAGAGTTTCGCCATAATCCTAATACCTTCATCTGGGGGCAGGATGTTGCCAATCGGGATAAAGGGGGCGTGTTCAATGTAACCAAAGGAATGCAACAGGAATTCGGCGAAGCTCGTGTATTCAGTGCACCTATTGCCGAAGATTATATTGTCGGCACAGCAAATGGTATGAGCCGTTTTGATCCTAAAATCCGGGTAGTGATAGAAGGTGCGGAGTTTGCCGACTATTTCTGGCCTGCCGTAGAACAATATGTGGAATGTACTCATGAATATTGGCGTAGCAACGGACAGTTCGTCCCTAATGTAACTTTGCGTCTGGCTTCCGGTGGTTATATCGGTGGTGGACTCTATCACTCGCAAAATCTGGAGGGCGCTTTGGCTACTTTACCCGGAGCGCGGATTGTTTGTCCATCCTTTGCTGATGATGCTGCCGGACTGCTCCGTACAAGTATACGTTCCCGTGGGTTTACGCTGTTTATTGAACCGAAATCATTGTATAATTCCGTAGAAGCAGCCACCATCGTCCCTGATGATTTTGAAGTTCCTTTTGGGAAAGCGCGTATTCGCCGTGAGGGCAGTGATCTGAGTATTATCACCTATGGTAACACAACGCATTTCTGCTTGAATGTTGCCGAACGTTTGGAAAAAGAAGGCAGTTGGAGTGTGGAAGTGATTGATATCCGTTCTTTGATACCGTTGGATAAAGAAACCATTTATAAGTCTGTGAAAAAGACCAGTAAAGCCTTGATTGTTCATGAAGATAAAGTTTTTGGTGGCTTCGGTGGTGAGATAGCAGCCAGTATTGGTACAGACTTGTTCCGTTATCTGGATGCACCGGTACAGCGTGTAGGCTCTACCTTTACTCCTGTAGGTTTTAATCCGATACTGGAACGTGCCATTCTGCCGGGTGCAGATAGAATTTTTGAAGCAGCCAAGAAGCTGTTGGAATATTAATTTAATAATAAGTTATTATGAAAGAGATAGGATTATTTTATGCAATGAATGCTGCCAAGACTTCTCATATCGCAGAGAAGATACGCGAGAAACTCGGACACAAAGAAGTAGAAATGATTATGATAGAAAAAGCTTGGCAGAATGATTTCCAGGCTTATGATAATCTGATAGTAGGTGCTTCCACCTGGTTCGATGGTGAATTGCCTACCTATTGGGACGAAATGATACCGGAGATAGAAAGCCTCGATCTGAAAGACAAGAAAGTTGCTCTCTTCGGACTTGGTGACCAAATCGGTTATCCCGATAATTTTGTTGACGGCCTGGGAATACTGGCTGATGCCTTTGAAAAGGCAGGGGCTATCCTTGTCGGATTTACGTCTGCCGAAGGTTATTCATTTAACCGGTCAAGAGCTTTGAGGGATGGTAAATGGTGTGGACTGGTGATTGATATAGAGAATCAGTCGAAATTGACGGATAAACGGATAGCAGACTGGTGTGAACAGTTGAAGAAGGAATTCTGATAAAAAATGAGGGGACTTCATACAAGTCCCCTTATTCATGCTTTTATTTAATTGTTATGCCATCAGGGGCATTAATCGTTGAAGTTATTTTTCCATTAAGCCCTTTTACATGTTTGATATATACCACGCCTAACGGGGTTGGGAAAGTACCTTCCGCCCATTCTAAATCACCTAAGTGAGGGGTTATGCGAAGAGTCTTGCAACCGGCATCCAGTATTTCAACTCCCAAGATATGCTGTGTCATCCAAGGGGTAGGCCCTGATGCCCAGCCGTGGCAAAAGCTGTGTCGGAAACTGGGATAGCAATAATCACCGAAGTCTCCATGAATATCATCTTTACCCTCGGGGACGAAATCATCTAATCTGCCGGCGTTATGTGTCCAGTCCAGATTGAAATCTTCCCAGAAAGTGGTTGCTCCCAAATCAAGCATTCCTCCCCAGTATTGGCGAATGATGTCTACTGCCTGTTGATATTCACCGGCTTGTGCAAGTGCCTGCAACATGTAGTAACCATAAAAGGTTGAGAAGTTCTTTGCACCGCCTACTGAAATCACTTCGCTACATGCTTTTTCCGGTTTCATTAATCCGGCTATGGACATCAATGCAGCTGCCTGTTTCAGATTATTAGGTTGTTTTATCTGCTTCTTCAAACGTTTGGATATGTTACCGCACTTTTCAACATATTCTTTTTCTCCAAGTTGTTCACAAAGCTTTCCGGCATCTTCCATAGCCCAGCAAAGTAAAGCTCTGCATCCAGCCTCAACTCCTGCTTTATTAGGACTTGAGGGCCAATCCAGAAAACGCTGTTTAGCCAGGGTTTCATTTCCATTTTCATCCACACACTCGTCGATGCGGTCAATTACTCCGGTTATGTAGTTGCGATGACGTTGTAGGAAACTAATATCTCCATTATGCATATACCATTCGTGATGAATAATCAGATACCACATGGAATATGTACTGATTCCGTTTAACCACTGGGGAAGGGGAAATTGCTCACAGGCCAGATCAATACTCTTATTCACTACTTCGTTATATCCGAATACACTCATTATCGTAGCAACCTCGGGATGCATATCTCCCAACCAAATAAGTCGGTCACGTTTTATACCATCCCATAAGTATTCCTGCATGTTCAGGTGTACAGTATAAGCTCCTGTCATCCATATTTCATTCAAGCGCTCGTCATTGCAACGGAATGAACCCAAGTAAGGGATATTACGGTAACGCAGAATGGCGGGAGCTTCTTTCAGGTGTATAGTGAAGTCGGAACTTAACAGGTCGATACGTACAAAGCGGAATCCGGTGTTACCTATTTCTATTTGTCCGTCGCTGGGGATTTGTAGGACCATATCACGCATTGCATGGTCGTTGGTGGAATACCCTTTTCTTCGCTTACCGCCATCGTGTTGACTGCAAGCCTCACTTACAGATTCTCCAAAACGAATGCGCACCGAAGAAGGTTTCCAGGGTTTGGACGAACCCAGCACCAGTTTTAATCCTCCATGTAGTTCACGTCCATAATCCAACAAGATGGAAGCTGTGTCGCTTTCTGTTGTGTGCAGGGAACACATATTTCTTTTACCCATCTCTGTCTGTCCCGTACCGGGAAGTAGCAAAACTTTTGTGTTTCTGACTAAAGAGTCATTGCTAACCCACATAATTTTTTTAGGAGGTACATACAAACGAGTCATTTCATCCAAACGGGCGCTCAGACTATCTGTACCAAAGATAGGGGGAACGTGGAGCTGGGCTTTCGCTGCTCCTGCAATTAATAGCGCAATTGCTATTATTGCGATTCTTATTTTTATCCTATTATTTTTCATTGCTACCACGTTTATTCAATTTAAAACAATCGATGTCCGGTGCCCATCCAAAACTGCTTCCCATACGGATAACATTGTTTCCCGCTAATAAAGTTACAGGAATGGTCACTGATTCTATTTTCTCCTGATCACCGCTATTCAGATCTTTTATTTCTGTCTTTATTCCATTTACGGATATCTCTAATTTTCTGTTCTTCTCGCAACTATAGTAAACGGTTATATCATATTCTCCTCCTTTTTCACTGTACACTTCTTGCCATTCGGCTATGTTTTCTTGACTGCCTCCAATATTCGAAACTTTCATTTTGCCGGAACAATTAGGAGAGGCTGCGTAGAAAATCTGTTTGGGATTTTTGCCCAAGTCGTCATAGCAGGGTAGATAAGCCCATTCGGCTTCATAAAGAACCGGTTCCAGACGTTTTTCAGCCTCCAGTTTCCATATTGCGACACTGTGTGGTGGCAATGATACTTGTATGCTATCTGTCATGTCTTCCAGGTCTCTACACTTTATGACATCCCGAACCTTAACTTTACCTCCTAATTCAAGAGTTTCAAAAGAGACATTAAAATCACATATTGTATCTGATGGATTATACAAAGCAACAGCGCGCACAAGTCCCCGTCTCTTTTCGATGTCTTTCACAAGGACATACTCTTCATTATTATGCTGTACCACGTATGCTTGTAGTCCCAATGTGTCCTGGTTTAATGCAATCAACTCCTTGTTTTTAAGTAATGCTAAGGAGGGCTCAGGAATTGTTGTCATATCACAACCGATAAGTAGCGGTGAACTCATAATACACCACATTCCAAAATGTACTTCTTCTTCTTCCGGTTTCAAACCACGACCGACTTCCAGCATATCCATATCATTATAGTGTCCTTTACCGACATAAGCCGATAGGTAGAGATTCTTTTGGATAATGTTTTTTACAGAACTCCAACGAGGGCGAATATCTGGACTGATGCGCCAGGAGCGTGCCATTTTTTTAGCCCATGTGCCGGGAAATGCCCATCGACAGATATTTATGGAAACGTCGGTACGTCCCGTGTTCTTAATTGCCTCATAAATGGCAGCATAACGTTTTTCTTCGTCAAGCCCCAGTTCCTTGGCACCACAATAGTCTATCTTGATGAAATCATAATTCCATTCTTTCAGGTAGAGATCCATGTCTTGTTGTTCATGCCCGTAAAGTCCTGAGCCTACACCATTGGCATCATTATCATAGATAGAACCACACGTGTTATCACCTGCATCCGAATAAATTCCTGCCCTTAATCCTAATGAGTGGATATAGTCAGATATAGGTCTCATTCCATTAGGGAAGCGTTCCGGATGTGCATGCATCTTTCCGGTTTCATCCCTCCAACCAAAGAAACCATCATCTACGTTTATATAGAGATAGCCTACATCTTTCAGCCCATGTGTAATTAAAGCATCAGCTTGCTTTTTTATCAGTTCTTCATTGATATCTACATGGTAGGTATTCCAGGAACTCCATCCCATTAAGGGAGGTGAGAAAGGTGCTGATTCCGTCTTCTTATTGATAGGTGTACAAGAACTTGTAGCTAACATCAGTGCTAAAATTCCTCCTGCTATTAAATGTCTTTTCATGGTTAATCTTTTATTCGTAATTTTCGGTTAATAAAGTTGTTTGGTACAAATTTATTGAATTTACTCATTCTTAATTGTTGTCAGCTTAATATTTTCTTTCAAATTAGCTGAAACTATTTTTAATTTTACATCGCCAGCCTCCCGATTACTTCGAAGGATAATTTGCATACGTCCCTGGTACATCTGTTTGGTAGTGACGCCTTGGAAGAGGTCGGATGTATAGTGATCGCCATTATCCAACGCTACAAATTGGGCGGAACCATCTATTTGCAAAGTGAGCGGCTCATTGTAAGTCCATACGGGACGGCCTTTTTTGTCTACAGCTGTGACATTGATATATTGTAAGTCCATACCATCAGCTTTCCAGTCTGTTGGTGTTTCCGCTTCTATCTTCAGTGCTACAGCTTTTCCTGAGCTTTCTATGCGGTGACGGGCTACTTCATTTCCATTCTTATCGCGGGCAATAGCCTCCAGTGAGCCACCATTACCATATGGAACATCTTTCCAATAGATCATATTACGCAGATTGATCTCTGTCGTATCATTTAGCTGAGTGCCTATACTTTTACCATTTACCAGCAGTTCTACTGAATGGGCATTGGTGTAGGTGAAGAGTGATTGTTTGCTGCCCGGCTCATAGTTCCAACGTTCATTAAGTACCATGCGGCCCACTATTACATCATTCCAACTGACGCTCTCAGCACCGGCTGCATCTACTACGCCAATGTGCACTTCCGGAACTTCCGGCATGAAGGCGGATTTGATAAGATAAGCCTGGGGGTGGGGATGCATAGTATGATCGAAGAACGAATAATTCCATCCTTTTTTGGGCCATTTATTGGATTCTCCCCAGTATTCGGCAGATCCCCAATAAGCTATACCTACCGTACGTTTTCTATCCATATTATAGAAAGGCTCCAGTAGTTTGTAGGTTTCGGCTTCAGCCTGAAATAGAATGAGGTCCGGCTTATACTGGAGATAAGCAGCATATTTGTCAGATTGGTAATTGAACGAAGCAACCTCTGTGGCACAAGCCAGTTCGGGTGGTACAAGATAATTGTTGAAGTCCTTGTCATGACGAGTGATAGCACCGGCACGTGCGGGGAACATGGCGACTGTTGTTAATCGGCTGTCATCAAAGCGTTTCACTAATTGGTTGAAGATGCGATAGGTAGTGATCCCCCAATCATTAATCCCTCCAAAACCTGCCCATCCTTCACGAATTTGTAATTCGTTACCCAAACTCCAGAGGATGATTGATGGACGGTTACGATCACGTTTTATCCATTCTATAATCAGATCAGACCAAATGTGAGTAAACGGACGACGTCCGCCCCAATAATCGTTATCGCTCCATTTGTCTGTCAATTCATCTACAATGAGCATACCCACGCGGTCTGCAATACGGGCAAAGCTGTCACTGTAAGGGTTATGTGAGCAGCGAATTGTATTATAGCCGAAAGCTTTGAGTTGTAACATCATACGTTCAATAGCTCTATCGTAGGATGCGGCTCCTAATGCGCCGAGATCATGATGGTTAGCATTACCTTGCAGGAATATCTTTTCTCCATTGAGCTTGAATCCAAATTCAGGTGAAAATTCCAGTTTACGGATACCGAATTGTTCCGTAATACTGTCTACTACCATATTATCTGCTATCACGACCACATCTGCGCTATAAAGTTGTGGTGTATTGCACGACCAGAGTTGTGGATCTTTCAAAGTTATTGCGGGTAATTTTAACTCAGTATAAGTTTGGTGAGTATGTTCAGGCATGGTGTTTTGGGTAGAACCTACTACTTTCCCTTCCGGATTACGGACTGTGGTGCGAACCGATACATCATGTTTTTGCCAACCTTCTACTTCTACCTGTATGGCAACTATTGCTTCATCAGATGTGACTTCGGGAGTAGTAATATAAATCCCGTGTCGCGCTATGTGTGTGGGATTTTGAACTTGTAGATAAACATCACGGAACAATCCGCCGCCTGTATACCAGCGGGAGCTTTTTTTAGGACCGGTAGAAGTATATACAGCCACCACATTTTCTTTGTCAAAATACAGATAAGGAGTAAGGTCTGCTTCAATGCCTACGTATCCGTAGTCTGTTGAGGCTATTTTGTATCCATTCAGGTAGACATCACCTAAGTAGATGATTCCCCCGAAATCCATCACTACCCGTTTTCCTTTCCATAATGGATCTGCCTGGAAAGTTTTGCGGTACCATCCCTCACACATAGGCTTAAAGCCACGGGCACCACCACCAGCTTCAGTCCAGGGCTGTTCAAACTGGAAATCATGTGGTAGGTCGAGTGTACGCCAAGAGGAGTCATTTAGTGTAGGAGAGGCGAAATCTGTATTTTTATTTTTTTCTGTAACTAACTGGAATTTCCAATTGAAATTGAAAAGCGTTTTTTGTTGTGATACAAAAAGATTTAAAGGCGTATTCATCAAAGGAGCTTTTTCCTGTACATTTTGATATTGTGCCATAATTACACTGCTTGGAATAAGCATTAATAGTAAAATAATAAAAATGTTTTTCATCAGGTACATAATTATATAAAACGATTCAAGTCGAATAAATTCAACTGATTATTATTTAATTGTTATGATTGATATTTATCATTATACAAATGTCGGAACTTCAAGAAGGTTAGAGAATGTATTTCAGTTCAAAAAACTGTATTTTTGTACGAAAAGTGCTAGTAGACTATAAATTAGCATATACCTGTATAATTTTGGCTCATAATGTTGATTGTACACCTTAAACAAAAAATGAGGGCTTAGAGTGCCCTCATTTTTTGTGATATTTCAATAAGTGTCAGAATATTTCTCCCGGCTGAGGCCAGTTTGGGGTAGGTGTGTGCATCTTTTGCATTTCTTGATCGAATTTTCTTACCATTTCCGGGTGCTTTTCTGCAAGGTTATTTGTTTCTTCCGGATCTTCTTTCAAATTATACAATTCTAAGGGTTGGTTAGGCCTGATGGTTACACATTTCCAATCTCCTTTTCTGGCAGCACGCTGTTTGCCTGGGAATTCCCAATATAGTAAACGGTTGTTTGTATCAACCTGTTTTCCATAAAAGAGAGGTAAGATATTTATGCCGTTGATACGCTCTGGCAAATATTCCGTCGCCTCAGCCAGTGCAGCTAATGTAGGCATTACATCAGGGAAATAGATGATATTATCAAGTGTTTGTACGGGAACTTTTTCCGGTTGGTTCACGATGAAAGGTACTCTGATTCCCCCTTCGTAGAGCATTCCTTTTCGACCTTTGAAGCCTGCATTGCAATTCAAGACCTTAATAGGAGCTTGAATGGCTGCTCCATTGTCCGAAGCAAAAATAATCAATGTGTTCTTCCGTAGGTTGAGTTCTTCCAATTTGTCCAATAACCGGCCGATGGCGGCGTCCATATGAGTGATTAGTGAAGCGTAGCGTTTAGTGTCCGGTTCCCAAGTTTCCTGTCCTTCGTACCATCCTGTTTGATCTATGTTATAAGGTTCATGAGGAGCGTCAAAAGCTAAGTAGAGGAAAAATGGGTTGTCTTTATTCCTCTGCACAAAGGCAATGGCATCATTGGTGCTCAAGTCATTATTGTGGATGCCATGTTTTCCATCTGCATTTTCAGGGATATGGATGAGCGAATCGCCATGAAAACGGTAATAGGGATAATAATAAGGAGAATTACTGTGCACTGTAGAGATAGTCCACCCATAGAACTCATCAAATCCGCGATGGTTGGGTGAGGCCTCTTTTTCATAGCCGTCCAAATGCCATTTGTTTACTAGACAAGTCCGATAGCCTGCTGCGCTTAGTACAGTGGCAATGGTCGTATCTTGTTGTAATAGGTTAGCCCTTCTGACGATGGTGGAATCACCGTTTGGATTTATCTTGATTCCGGCAATGCCTTCAGCTGTACACATATTATCTCGTATACGGGTATTTCCCGTATTTTTTCCTGTCATTAGTGCACATCTTGATGGTGAACTGATACCACTTCCTGCGTAGCATTGGTTAAACCGTGTTCCTGTTTCGGCTAATCGGTCAATATTTGGAGTTTTCACATATTGATTTCCATAGCAGGACAAGTCACCATATCCCATATCATCAGCTAAGATGAAAATGATATTCGGTTTATCAGGGGTTACTTCCCTGTTCTTGTCACCGGCAAAGATTATTTGCGGTATAATGATGCCAGCAGCACATAGGCTGCCGGCAAGAAGATTACTTTTCATGTTTTATAAATAATAGTTATTAATATAATTCGTTCTGTTTCCAGTCGCCTGATAGTTGAATCTGGTCGTAAGGAATGCCGAACAAGATAGCGGCAGATGAACCCGTCCACTTCCATGTGCCCGGGGTACCAGTGACATCGGATGCGTTGTTTACAGTCATACCATTATTGCCGGACTGAAGAGTGGGATTGAGCCCCTGTATACGGTGGGCAAAGTGATTTTCCATCACTTTCGTAATTCTTTCTCTACGAACCAAGTCATACCATCTGTGCCCCTCGAAACATAATTCCAGCATTCTTTCATTTTCGATGGCTATATCCATCTCTTCTTGTGTAGCGGCAGTTGTATTAGCCAGTCCGGCGCGTGTCCTCACTTGATTCAAGTAGTTGGCGGCAGATTCGGGGGCTCCTATTTCGTTTAGGCACTCAGCGTACATCAATAAAACATCTGCAAATCGGTATATGATGTTGTCGTTACCAGATGCGCAAGTTGTCATACCTTCATTTCCGAAATCGAAATATTTCAATGTGACGGGGAGGTAAGTATATCCTTCCTTGGTTACGTCCACCTCTTCGCTGGCTACAGATACATATTCATTCGTATAAATTCCGTTATAGACTAATTTCTGGAAACGTTGGTCATTGCTGTTGGCTTTGAATGTGTTGTAGAGTTCCCACGTCATCAGCATGCAACTGGTACCTTGTGAAGTGGTAATGGTTGATTTTGTCCCGTCCGGATAGATGTAGGCGGGTTGGGTAGAAGGTGTAGCTGCCGGTATGGAGCGTCCCATAAGCGGATTAGCTACTACCGTTGCACCGTTGTTGTATTGAGCCGCAAAAATGATCTCTTTTCCCATGGGATTATCCGAAGCATGGATTCGTAGAACATCACTTTCCAAACCGAGTTTCTCACCATTTTGATTGGCATAGGTTAGTATGTTTTCTATAGACTTTTGGGCTGAGGTGAAATCTTGTAACGTCATGAAGACATCAGCTTGCATGGTATAGGCTGCTATTCTTGTTGCTCGTCCTTTCATGTTGTCGCCAGAATAGTTGTCGGGAAGATTATTTATGGCAGTTTTCAAATCTTCTTTTATTAGGTTATAGACTTCGTCCACGCTACTCCGTCCATAGCTGTAGAGGGTGGAGTAGTTCTCAATTGGAGTTTTAGTAACAGGTACCGGTCCAAAAAGCCTTACGAGCGTAAAATAAGCATATGCTCTGAGGAAGCAGGCTTCACCTTCGTATTGTGTCCTGTTTGCTTCAGTAGCATTGTCCAGCTTTAGTAGGACGTTGTTGCAGCGGTTTATCATATTGAAACAATGTTCCCATATCTCACTGGTGATCCCTAACGTTGCATCCCATGTACTCTCATTCAGGTTAATGTGATCCACAGAATTGTTTTTCTTGTAGTCGTATCCTTCGTCTGTAGCTAGGCTGTTGACGTAGTTAACGTTTAATGTAATGTCTTGTAAATGGTAATAACCATTGAAGAGTATGTTTTGCAATTCGGTATCATTTTTCAGATAAGTTTCCATCTGCATGGAATCGGTAGGATAGCGATCAAAAAAGCTGTCACTACAAGCAGTATAGACAAGACTTGTCATGGAAATGATTGCAAGCGATATAAGTTTATTGAAAGTTTTCATACTACTGCGTTGTTTTTAAAAGTTAAAATTAAGGCCGAAAGTAAAAGTGCGTGAGATGGGATATCCACCGAAGTCCACACCATTGTTTGTAGCGGAATTTCCTTCATAGTTTGCTTCGACAGAATATCCCGGATATTTATCAAAAGTCCACAGATTCTGTACGTTGGCACTGATACGTAACCCCTCTATACCTATTGTTTTACAGAACTTCTTCGGTAATGTATATCCGAGGGATATATTGCGGATACGCAGGAAGTCCGCGTCATAAAGGTATCTTGTGGAAGGGCCGATGTTGCTGCCCAAGTTGTTTGTACCGGCCTTGTGTGATGTACCGTTTCCGGTATTAGTTGGTGATATCCAACGTCCCAGCCCGGACTCTGCCAGTACATTATCATCGTAACGGTTCAGTGAGAAAGCACGTGCAGCCGCATAAATTACATTGCCGCCACATTGCCCATCGATAGTAACAGCCAGGTCAAGGTCTTTATACTTAAAAGTATTGGTCCAGCCAAAGGTGAAGTCCGGTTGGTAGTTTCCTACCAATTGATAGTCATTGACGTCGATGGTGCCATCTTTTTTGTAGTCTTCAAATATTAAGTCGCCAATGCCTTGCGTACCGTTTGTGGCATATTTGGTCAAGTCCTCTTCCGTGTTAAACGTTCCTATTACTTTGAGCATATACATGTCACCCATCGGTCGTCCTACATAGTTCCTTATCACGTTGCCCCATTTGGTACCTGCTTTTGCGTTGGCAAGTTGGTTTTGGTTATTGGCAAGCGACAGAATTTTATTGTTATTCTTTGACCAACTGAGTGTTGTTTCCCAAGAAAACTCTCCTTTAAATGGGGTGGCGGAAATTTGAATTTCTATACCTTTATTTTCTATTTGTCCGGCATTCATGTAAACGCTGCCTGATATGCCGTTGAAGTTGGGGATATTAGCTGGCATCACGATGTCACTGGTTCTCTTATAGAAATCTACAACAACATTAAGGGCATTGAAAATGCCGATGTCGAATCCTAAGTCTATCTGTTTATTCTTCTCCCATCCTAACTGCCTGTTTGAATAGCCGCTGGGGTAATAGGTCGATATGGCTGTATTGCCGAATACCACATTTTGGTCGGAACTAATGCTGGATATCCATGCGTAGTTGTTGCCTATCTGGTCATTGCCTGTCACCCCATAACTGGCACGGAGTTTGGCAATGTTGAGCCAGCTTATGTTTTTCATAAACTCTTCTTCCGTTAGGTTCCATGCCAACGAACCGGAATAGAACCAGCCGGCACGTTTGTCCGGTCCGAACTTACTGGAGCGGTCACGACGGACAGAACCAGAAAAAACATATTTATAATTATAGTCATAAACTAAACGTGCAAACATAGCATCGAACACATAGTTTGAGTAATTGGAAGACCCCGTCCACAGTGCCGCGCCGTTTACATTGGTGATGGATGTATTATTATAGGCGATAGGGTTATCGGAGTCTGTTCGATCATCCTGCTGTACATCAAAGTCACTATTGTATTCGAAGTCATATCCAATCATGGCATTCAGGTGATGCTTTTCATTGAACATAACATCGTAAGTTGCTGTTGTGGACCAGTAGGTGTTATAGCCGAAACCGGACATACGATAGCCATCAATGCTGGTTAAATCAGGTGTAGATTTGTTACCTGTGTACTTTTTGCCCAGCAGATAAGCAGATTGGTAGTAGTCTTTCTTGGCAGAGTTGGTTGTGAAGTTTATTGATGAGCGCAATGTCAATCCCTTAATAGGCTTCACTTCAAGATAAGCATTGGACATCGTGCGGATGGACCATGTGTCATTCCGATTTTCCATTAAATTCGCAACGGGATTTCGGAGTTGGTTATTGAGACCTAAGCCGGCATAATGCTGGGCGATTTGAGTATAATCCCCATTAGGTTGATAAACGGGGAGTATAGGTGGCATTGACAATGCTTGAGCGATTACGCCTGTTACGTCTTCGGTATTTCCACCTGTTGGCTGCTGAATGCGCTTTTTGCTATAAGTTGTATTCAAGTTTACGCCAAGTTTTACCTTTTGGGATAGATTAGCTTCGAATCCTCCTTTTATTCCCGTTCTGCGATAGTAAGAGTTCAGTAAAATGCCATCTTCGTTTTGGTAGTTTGCAGAGAAGTTGTATTTTAAGGTTTCCGTTCCTCCTGTTATGGTGGTGTTACCTCTGTAATTCAGTGCATTGCGGAAGATGGCATCCTGCCAGTTCGTATTCACATAGTTTCCGCTCTCTCTCATCTGAACCAGTTGGGGGAAGTCTTGAATGGTTCCGTTGTTTGTACGAGCTTCAATAATCATATCCATATAGTCATTTGCTTCGAGTACATCTACATAGTTTTGAGCCTCGCTCCATCCCACCTGTGTGGAGAAGCTGACTTTAGCTTTTCCTGTTTGCCCTTGTTTGGTAGTAACAATAATAACGCCGTTACCTGCCTTGGAACCATAGATTGCAGATGAAGCCGCGTCTTTCAATATTTGTATGTCGGAAATATCGGCAGGGTTGATATTGTTGAAAAGTTCTGCGTCTGTTGTCGGGTAGCCGTCAATGACAAATAGAGGGTCGTTTCCGCTATTGATAGAGCCGGAACCACGAACGCGGATTGCCGGTGCGGCACCCGGTTCACCACTAATTTGTTGTAAAGTGATGCCTGATGACATGCCTACAAGACTTTGTGATATATTCGATGTCGGCATGTCAGATATTTTTCCACCTTTTACTGTTGAAATTGCAGTGGATACTGAACGTTTTTGTATGGCACCATAGCCTACTACTACTACCTCATCCAGTGTTTCCGTATCTTCTTCTAGTACTATGACAAGTTCATTGCTTCTGTCTACTTTGATTTCTTGTGTGATATAGCCTATATAAGAAATGATTATCGTTCCTTGACTGTTCAATTGCAGGCTAAAGTTTCCATTAAGGTCAGAAACTGTACCGTTTACGGTTCCTTTTTCAATGATTGTTGCACCAATAATAGGAATACCGTCTTTGTCTTTCACAATTCCCGTTACTTTATTGGTCTGTTGAGCAACGTCACCTGCCTTCGCCTTACTCATCAGCACGATATTCTTACCTTCCATGGCGTAATAAATATCAGTACCTTCAAATACTTTATTCAGAACTTCAGCTACCGACTTGTTTTCTGCATCTACTTGAACAGTGCGTTTCAGATTGACTTCGTTCACCTTGTATACGAACAAATAATCTGTTTGCTTCTCTATTTCATGGATAACTTTAGCTGTCGATATCTTATCTGCCACAACAGTCACTTTCATTGTTTGGGAATAAGATTCTGTGGCAAAGGTTGTTCCAACAAATATAAACAGGATTAAGGCTGTGATTTTCATAATATGGAATAAATGTTTAATTTCTACAATAGATTCCTGATACAAAATATTTTTCATATATTTGCATTACTAATTTTAGGTTTTTACTTAAGATTATTAGAAAAAACTGTCAATGCGTAATTGACTATCCATGGGATGGTGTTGCAGCACTGTCCCATTCTTTTTTATTCGAGTGTGTTACTTCATAGGCAAAACGATTTTAAAAGGTTAATTAATAGTGATTACATTCTTCTCGTCATCTTTTTTGTAGGTAAATTTATTATTCAGTCTGAGAACTTTTAAAACATGCTCTACTCCGTCTCTGGTTCTAAATTTACCTGAATAATGATTGTTTAATATTTTAGTATTGTTTACAATAATGTCTACTCCGTAATATAGCTTTAGTTTTTCCAGCATGTCTTTGACGGACACATTATTGAAACAAATCAAGCCTTCACGCCACAAAAAGTGTTCGGGGTCTTTGATTCGTTCTTTTATCAGTTTGTTTCCTTTTAGACTTGCCATTGTATTGGGCTCCAACTTCATTCCGTTCATTGTAGTACCGGGACTTAAGATTTCTACCGCTCCTTTCAGTAAGGCTGTTTCCCAGATGCTATCCGTTGCGTAGGCCATGACATTGAATTCCGTACCCAACACTTTGACATTACATTTATTTGTTTCTACAATAAAAGGCTGTTTTGCATTTTTAGTTACTGCAAAGTAACCTTCACCATCCAGCTTTACATTCCGGATATCACCAGTAAAATGTCCCGGAAAGGTTAATGTACTAAGCGAATTCAGCCATACTTTAGTGCCGTCTGCCAACATTAGTTCGGCTCGTTGTCCGGCAGGTACATGTATGGATTGTAGTGATTCACTTTGTTCTATCTGATGTTTTTCGGACCAATAGTGTGTACCTAGCAGAATCACTGCGAATATTGCTGCAATTTTTGCAGTCTCTATCCAAAGTGTACGCAATGTAAAGTTCTTTTTTAATTGCTTATTTTCTGTTTTTACAGGTTCTGTGCGCCATAGGGCAATATCATGTAGCTTGCGCTGTGCCATATATTCGCGCATGTTTTCTGGACTTTCTTGCATCCACTCGGTAACACGTTGTTTTTCGGTTTCAGTGGCATTGCCGGATATATATTTTTGAAGTAATTCGGAATTCATTCTTTATTGTGTTTTATATAGTAACGACTAAAGTGAAAACAACCCTAAAAGAAAATTGGAAAAAATGAAAAAAAAAGATTTCTGCTCTCAAAAAGGTAGAGATACATGGCTGAATTTAATAATAGAAGAAGAAATAAAATAGAGGAAGATAATCTTTTAAGGTTATCCGTAATGCCTTTAATGCTTTTGATATATGATATTCTACTCCTTTTATGGAAACTCCCATCTGTTCGGCAATTTCTTTATTGGACTTGTTTTCGAATCGGCTTAGTAGAAATATCCGTCGGGTTTGTTCAGGGAGTAATTTCAATGTTTCCCGGATGATACTTTCTACTTCATCCGAGAATATTTCATTGGGATCGCATGACTCTAAAGTTGAAATACGAATAGAAAGTTCCTGTTGATGCCAATCGACCATAGATTCAAAAGCCGTGCGTTTGACTTCTTCGTGCTTCAGATAGTCCAAAGCTTTATTCTTTAATATGGTAAGTAGGAGCGGCTCTATATAATCTATTTTCTCTGTTTTTAATTTTTCCCATAATTTAATCAACGACTCGGAAGCAATATCTTCTGCTGCCAAATCATCATGAACATATGATTTGGCAAAGAAGAATGACTTCTTGTAATAAGAAGTATATATCTCATTAAAAGAATTTACGATAGCATTGCTCATTGGTATGTCAGTTGTGCTTCTCATTATGTACATTAAAAAGGTATAGCAAAGTTAGCAATAAACATCCATATAACTTTATGCACTGTTGGAAAATCATTTGCTTTGATAATGATATTTTGTTAATGTATTAGTTATCAATGAACTGCATTTACCGACAAGTTACCCCTTTATGTAAAAGCATTTACCGCCGGATGTAACGACCTTTACCCCTTATTGTAACGCTCTTTACCTCGGCATGTAACGGCTTTTACTCCGGCATGTAAATGAAGTTACCATTTGGGGTAAACGATGTTACCGTGAAAGGAAAACAATTGTTATAACTTGAAGTAGTTAGCTACTGCTTCTGCACATCGTTCCCCATCAATGCCGGCAGAAACAATGCCACCTGCATATCCTGCTCCTTCTCCGCATGGAAACAATCCTTTGATTCTTACATGCTGCAATGTTTCCCTGTCTCTTATAATACGTACAGGTGCAGAGGTTCGTGTTTCCACACCAATCATTACCGCTTCATTAGTTAGGAAACCACGACTGTATTGTCCGAACTGCTGGAATCCTTTGCTGAGCCGTTCTGTAATGAACGATGGCATCCAGAAGTGTAGGGGCGAAGAAATTAACCCCGGAGCATAGGAACTTTCCGGTAAATCATAGCTCAATTTCTTGCGTGTAAAATCCAACATTCGTTGTGCAGGAGCAGTTTGACGCATATTGCCTTGTTGCCAACAATTATATTCTAATGCCTCTTGGAAATACATCATGCTGAGTTGGGGGTAGGCAACACTATCATCCTGTGTAGCTGTTCTTCCATTTTCTATCTTCAATCCTTCGTTCTCCAAATCTTCCGGCCTCAATTCAACTACCATCCCTGAGTTGCTCCAACGCGATCCACGGTTGCTGGGACTCATTCCGTTGACTACAATCTGTTGCGGACCACTGGCGGCGGGTACAATAAAACCACCCGGGCACATACAGAAACTGTATACTCCTCGTCCATCTACCTGATTTACAAAGCTGTATTCGGCGGCAGGCAGATACTTTCCCCGTCCGTTTTTGTTATGATATTGTATCTGGTCGATCAATTCCGAAGGATGTTCCAAACGTACACCGACTGCAATACCTTTAGCTTCAATCTCTACTTGATTGGCAGCCAACCAACGGTACACATCCCGTGCCGAATGCCCTGTTGCCAGGATCACCGGACCCAGAATCGTTTGTCCTGTATGGGTTTCGATACCTTTTATCTCATCTCCTTCGATAATTAAAGCCTCCATGCGCGTCTCAAAGTGCACTTCTCCGCCACATTCGAGAATCGTATTCCGCATATTCTCTATAACACGTGGTAGTTTATCCGTTCCAATATGAGGATGTGCGTCCACCAATATAGCTGTAGAAGCACCATGCTGACAGAATACGTTTAATATCTTATCTACATTTCCACGTTTCTTGCTGCGGGTATAGAGTTTCCCGTCCGAATAAGCACCTGCGCCTCCCTCACCGAAACTATAATTAGATTCCGGATTCACTGTGTGCTCCCGGCTGATCTGAGCCAGGTCTTTCTTCCGGTCACGTACATTTTTTCCGCGCTCTACGATGATGGGGCGAAGTCCCAGTTCTATCAGTCTCAGCGCAGCGAACAGTCCGCCGGGACCTGCACCCACGACGATGACCTGTGGCTTTCCTTCTACATTCTTATATATAGTAGGTTGATATTCATTATCTTTGGGCATTTCATTCAGATATACCCGTACATTCAAATTGACGAAAATAGTCCGTTGCCGGGCGTCAATACTGCGTTTCAGGATTCGTGTTGCGTTGATGTCCCGTACATTCAATCCTTTTTCCTGTACGAGGTACTCCTTCAATCGTTGCTCATTGGCGGCTACTTCGGGCAGCACGCGTAGTTGGTATTCTTGTATCATTTCATTTTAAAATAAGTGACAATGCCTGCGCTGACACGTAGTCCGCTCCAGTTTGCGTCATAAGAACTCTTTTGTTTTCTATCTCCTTTCAGGTGCAAATTACCGACGGGGTCCCATTCGTAACCGACGCTTGCGATAATGGCTGCAAAGGTAGTGATTTTATAGCGCACTCCTATGGCAGGTTGTAAGAAGACATTGACACCGGTCAAAGTTCCATTTTCTTCCTGTACTTGTGAGTCTACACGTACGTATTCTTCCATCTTGCAGGTATTGAAAACGAGCCCTGTGGACAATTCAAAGAATGGACTGAATCTTTCTGTCAGTAGATGAAAGCGATAGAATGTTCCCAGTTGGTTTCCGCTATTCTTCACTTTTAGTCTGTATTCTCCGGTAGCGTCGGCCAGATGATTCTGCCCGCTTGTATTCTGGTGGCTGAAAGTGATACCTACTTGATGCTGCTGTATCTGTACACCAGCCCGAAAGTTATGTGTAAAGTTCCCCGGAAACTTATCGGTGGTTTGTACTCCTTTCAGGCTACTGCCGGCTGCATTACTCAGAAAATCTTTCATCTTGGACATATTGTATAACCCATACCCGATATTATATTCCAGTGTAAATTCCTGTGCTTGCATGCTGGTTATTTTCAGTAACATGCAAGCTAATGCTATTATAATCTTTTTCATGGTTTCTTTAGATAAGGTTCTACGTTTATGGCTGCTCCTGCCCAACAAGTCAGAATATTGTTTGCCAGATATGGACTGGTATCTTCACTTCTCATCCGGAACAGTTCATCTCCATTCTCGTTCGTAATGAGAGCATAATAAGAATTTCTGAACAAGTAGTTTCCGGTTACCGGATCAATGTTGCAGAAAGCGTATTCTTTCCCTTTTGAGATGGTACGGATAATCTCTCCACTTAGGCAATTAAGGATAGAAACCTTGTTGTTCTCAGTGCTTACTATAATAAGTTCGTGCGGGTGAGTTGGGTGAAAAAAGTAGTTGCTGTAACCTTGTGGGTAGAAAATGCTTTTTCCTTTTTCAAAATTCTTCAAAGGGGTAAGGTAGAAGCCGTAATGTTGCACAGGCTCGCACAGGTAGTTCTCGCTTATCTGATAATACCAGGTTGCCGCAGAGTGTTCTTCTGGGAAATTGGTTTCCGGCAGAAATATACTTTTCTCAAGTTGTCCGTTATCTGTATTATAAATATAGATCTTGGAGAGGTAATTATAGTATAGCACTAATTTATGATCTGATGTAAATAGTATATCTTTGGGTGCATAAGGCACTTCAGGATAGTTTATTGTGGTAATAAGTTTTAATTCTTTTCCGGAGAAGATACATATTTGGTCAGAATAATCCACCGCTATCTTGTCTGAATTGGGTGCTGCGGCAATAGGGGTTCCATTGCCTTTGCCATTTTTATATTCACTGATTGTGGTAAGTGAAGGAATAGCATAAGAAGTCACCTCATTGTATGAACTGGCATACAGCGTATTAGAGTATGAGTTATATAGACTTTTCATCTGGTTTCCTTTTAATGAGACGCCAGGTCCCAAATACGTGTATCCTCCCGTTATGGAATGGAAAGGTTCATTACCGGCTTCATCTACTATCCGTACTTCTATATAGTTCTGTTTACCAAAGCTGGGAGCTGGCAAAGTGATACTGGTTTCTTTAGTCTTTGCAACTACAACCTCTCCTTTGTCTATAACTTTAAAGTAGAAGTTATCCAAGTTGAATGTCCAATGAATGATAACATTTTCCAAAGAACTTTCTTCGGGAATTTGATAAACAGTTAATTTTGGAGTGGTGAAGCGTGCCGGCCAACTCATTTCGCCCATATATGTTTGTCCTCCATAGGCTTGATCACGTATGCTTTCGCCTTGCTTCAGTGATTTTGTGGTAATCTCGCATTTCACCTGATTGTTTCCCGTCAAGTTATTATTGTAGACATCAAAACTGCCTTGTGGACTGTTCGTTTCGCAAACCAGATTATTACCAATGTAAAAAGAGGCAGAGATCAGCCGGGATTCCGGTGTGTTTATCTGAAATCCTACTTTAAGGCCTTCTATTAATAGAAGTTCTCCGCTGCTGTTTTGCTCTGCGTCCAGCTTTATTTCTATAGGGGTTTCCAGTGGCAGCGGTTCCGTTTCCACGTAGTTGTCGTGCAATGTTACCTCGCAGCCGCAGAGCGACAGCAGGATTAAAAGTGATAGATAATGTAATTGTTTTTTCATAGTAGTATTATTGATTGTTTCTATTTCTCTTTATCCGAATAGTGCTCTGAATGCTTCCTCTACCTTTCTTACCGGTATTAGTTCTATCTTGAGTTTCTTCGTATCAATTCCTTGTAAATTGTATTTCGGCAGTACAAACCGTCTGAATCCCAGCTTCTCCGCCTCACCAATCCTTTGCTCAATTCTATTCACCGGACGGATTTCGCCGGACAAACCTATTTCCCCTGCCATACAGACTTCCGGTTCGATAGCCGTATCCATATTGCTGGACAGTATGGCACTGATGACAGCCAGATCTATCGCCGGATCATTCACTTTCAACCCTCCGGCAATATTAAGGAATACATCCTTCTGAGCCAGTTTGAAGCCTACCCGTTTTTCCAGTACTGCCAATAGCATATTCATTCTTCGGATATCAAATCCCGTGGCCGAACGTTGCGGATTACCATATACTGCACTGCTCACCAATGCCTGAGTTTCAATCAGGAACGGACGTATCCCCTCTATGGCTGAAGCTATGGCTATACCGCTCATACCTTCGTGATCCTGGCTTAACAATAATTCCGACGGATTGCTGACTTGGCGTAAACCATCCTGTCGCATTTCATAAATACCCAGTTCGGCCGTGCTGCCAAAACGATTCTTGATACTACGCAGGATACGATACATATAATGCTGATCACCTTCAAACTGCAACACCGTGTCTACGATATGTTCCAGGACTTTTGGTCCGGCAATGCTGCCTTCCTTATTAATATGTCCGATGAGCAATACCGGTGTATGCGTTTCTTTGGCAAAGCGCAGGATGCTTGCTGAGCATTCGCGTACTTGTGCAATGCTTCCCGGCGATGATTCAATGCTCTCTGTAGAAATGGTCTGTATAGAGTCAATGATTACCAGTTCCGGACGGGTGTTCTTGATATGTACGAATATCTGTTCTAATGATGTTTCGCAAACAATAAGGCAATCGCTGGAATTGTGCGATAACCGGTCGGCACGCAATTTTAATTGGCGGGCACTTTCTTCACCCGATACATAGAGAACGCGCTTTTCGGGTATATGGAGCACAGTTTGTAGCACCAAAGTTGATTTACCGATTCCCGGTTCGCCGCCAATCAGTACCAGGGAGCCCGGAACCAATCCACCTCCCAATACCCGGTTCAGTTCTTCATCGTGCAGGTCGATACGTGGTTCGTCATCCGCCTCTATTTCACTAAGAACAATAGGTTTTGGCTTTTCTGTTTCTATTCCGGATACCGGGCGTTTGTTTACGACTTCCTTTCGTATCACTTCTTCCACATATGTGTTCCATTCTCCGCACGACGGACATTTGCCTACCCATTTCGGGGAGTCTTGTCCGCAGTTACTGCACACATAAACCGTTTTTTCTTTTGCCATAAGGGAATTTACTTGCTGAATGATTGGTCAAAGATACAAATTTAGCTGTTTATTTATCTGATTCAGGGATTATTTATTCGGATGGTATATATAGGTTTGCAAGAATTTTCATTATCTTTGAGTCGTGTCTGGGTATTATCAAACCCATGTCAAGCCCGTGTCAAGTCCGTACCAACTCCGTACCTGCTCCGTAAAAAGGTACCTCTATACGGAGCAGGTACGGAGTTGGTACGGACTTGACACGGAGCAGATAAGGTCTTAAACTTCTTTGTATTTTCTTTTAGATAGTCGTAATTTCTCCTGCCATCGGAGTACGCATTCTTTTTCGTACCTCATCAGGCGTATAACCGTGGCCCAGTAGAAACATCAGTTTAGTAACAGCAGACTCCGTTGTACTATCATATCCGCAAACTACTCCCGCCTGCATTAGCTGATAGCCCGTTTCATAACGTTCCATCTCTACGGTTCCGGCACTGCACTGGGTGACGTTGACGATGACTATCCCTTGTTCGCAAGCATTCCGCAAGCGGCGTATGAACCACTCTTTGCGGGGAGCATTTCCCGAACCGTAAGTTTCGAGCACGACAGCCTTTAATCCCTCAATGCCCAGTATACTCGATACTACATTCTCCTGAATACCCGGAAAGAGTTTTAGGACAGCGACATTGGTATCTAATAGATAATGTGGCTTCAGTTCCCGTTCAACTTCCTTAAAGCGGATTTGCACATTATTATATTTAATATGAATACCTGCTTCTGCCAATACGGGATAGTTGAATGAACGGAATGCATTGAAGTTCTCTGCGTTCATCTTGATGGTACGATTGCCGCGCATCAGGTGATTTTCAAAAAAGATGCAGACTTCGGGTACAAGCGGATTGCCTTTTGCATCACGTGCACTGGCTATTTCAAGACTGGTAAGAAGGTTTTCTTTTCCGTCCGTGCGGAGTACTCCGATAGGGAGTTGTGAGCCGGTGAGGATGACAGGTTTGCTCAACCCTTCCAACATAAAGCTAAGGGCAGATGCGGTATATGCCATCGTATCCGTGCCGTGCAGAATTACAAAACCTGTGTATCTATCGTAATGGTCACTAATGATATGTACCAGTTTGCGCCAGGCTTCCGGGTCCATATCCGAAGAGTCCATCGGAGGATCGAACTGGTAAGTATCGATATGGAATGTGAAATTTTGCAGCTCCGGTACGTGCTTTTTCAGCTGCTCGAGATTGAAATTCTCTAAAGCACCCGTTTCGGGGTTTTCTATCATTCCGATGGTTCCACCGGTATAGATTAGCAAAATGGAAGTTATATTTGGACTCATATGCATTCTCTTACGATAATTTAGTGCAAATATAATGATATATCTTGAATTTAATATCAAAATGTTATAAAACTATGCCGCTGGTAGCGGAATATTGTATGGTTATGTGTGAAAATGACACTTTGCTCTTTTGCATATTTCTGCCTCTTTTGAGGCCTTTCTATATTTTTATTACAAAAAAACCACAAAATGTGATAGATTGAATGTTTTTATTATTACTTTTGCGACACTTATCAATAATGAAAGAAACAGAGAGTATGAACAAGTACTATCAACATACAGTCACATCCATGTGCATGACCATGACCCTTAGGGGTTAATGGATAGTATTTGTGTTTCTACGTGTTACACTATTTTTCAGCAGTTTTTCTTATTTAATTCAAGTCAATACAGGCATATACGTCCTGTTTCCGACACATTGTATCAACCTTATCAATAGTAATAAAGGATATGAAAGTAATAAAATTCGGCGGAACGTCCGTAGGTTCCGCGAACAGTATTTTGAGCGTAAAGAGAATTGTAGAAGCAGTAGAAGAACCGGTAATTGTGGTAGTTTCCGCACTGGGGGGCATCACAGACAAGTTGATAAACACGTCGAAAATGGCGGCTGCCGGTGATGCTGCTTACGAAAATGAGTTCCGCGAAATTGTTTACCGCCATGTGGAAATGATTAAAGAAGTGATTCCCGCAGGTGAAGGGCAAGTGGAACTGCAACGCCAGATCGGTGAATTGCTCAATGAACTGAAAGATATTTTCCAGGGTATTTATCTGATAAAGGACCTTTCGCAAAAAACTTCCGATACGATTGTCAGCTATGGTGAGCGTTTATCATCCATTATCGTTGCAGAGTTGACGGGAGCCAAATGGTTCGATTCACGCAAGTTTATCAAAACAGAAAAGAAGCACTCCAAGTATGTATTGGATACGGAGTTGACGAATGAATTGATTCGTGAAACATTCAGCACTTTGCCAAAGCGTGCGTTGGTTCCGGGTTTCATCTCTACTGATAAGGTGACGGGAGATGTTACGAACCTGGGACGTGGTGGTTCCGATTATACAGCTTCAGTTATTGCGGCAGCATTGGATGCCGACCAATTGGAAATCTGGACGGATGTGGATGGTTTCATGACTGCAGATCCGCGTGTGATTTCTACCGCTTATACCATTAACGAACTGAGTTATGTAGAGGCAACGGAGCTTTGTAACTTCGGTGCCAAGGTAGTATATCCACCGACTATTTATCCGGTTTGCCACAAGAATATTCCTATTTTAATAAAGAATACATTCAATCCCGAAGGAAAGGGAACGATTATCAGACAGGAAGTATCTGATCCGCGTACGAAAGCGATTAAGGGTATTTCTTCTATCAATGATACCAGTCTGATTACTGTGCAGGGTTTGGGTATGGTAGGTGTGATTGGTGTGAACTACCGCATCTTTAAGGCACTGGCAAAGAATGGTATCAGTGTGTTCCTTGTATCTCAGGCATCTTCGGAGAACTCTACGTCTATCGGTGTGCGTAATGCGGATGCTGACCTGGCATGTGAGGTGCTGAACGAGGAGTTTGCCAAAGAGATTGAAATGGGAGAGATTTCTCCGATACAGGCAGAGAAGAACCTGGCTACGGTAGCTATTGTAGGTGAAAATATGAAGCATACGCCGGGTATTGCCGGAAAGCTGTTCGGTACGTTGGGACGTAACGGTATCAATGTGATAGCTTGTGCTCAGGGTGCCTCGGAAACAAATATCTCATTTGTAGTGGATTCCAAATCATTGCGTAAATCATTGAACGTTATCCACGATTCATTCTTCCTGTCGGAATACCAGGTACTGAACCTCTTTATTTGTGGTATCGGTACGGTGGGTGGCAGCCTGGTGGAACAAATCCGCTGCCAACAGCAGAAGCTGATGATGGAGAATGGATTGAAGCTGCATATTGTGGGTATCGCTGATGCCGACCGGGCTATGTTTAGCCGTGAAGGCTTCGATCTGACAGATTTTCGTGCAGAACTGGCAGAGAAGGGTAAACCGAGCACGCTGGAAACTTTACGTGACGAGATTATCGGCATGAATATCTTCAACTCGGTATTTGTAGACTGTACGGCAAGTGCGGCAGTTGCTTCCTTGTACAAAGACTTGTTGTTACACAACGTTTCCGTAGTGGCTGCCAATAAGATTGCCGCTTCTTCGGAATATGAGAATTACCGTGAACTGAAACAGATTGCCCGCCAGCGTGGTGTGAAGTACCTCTTTGAAACGAATGTAGGTGCGGGACTTCCGATTATCAATACGATCAATGACCTTATCCATAGCGGTGACAAGATATTGAAGATTGAAGCTGTACTGAGTGGTACACTGAATTATATCTTTAATAAGATCAGTGCGGATATTCCTTTCAGCAAGACCATTAAGATGGCGCAGGAAGAGCGTTACTCCGAACCGGACCCGCGTATCGACCTGAGTGGCAAGGACGTTATCCGTAAACTGGTGATCCTGGCACGTGAAGCCGGTTACAGACTGGAACAGTCGGATGTAGAAAAGAACCTGTTCGTGCCCGATGATTTCTTTGAAGGTTCACTGGATGATTTCTGGAAGAAAGTGCCGAGTCTGGATGCGGACTTCGAAGCCCGTCGCAAGGTACTGGAAGCTGAGAACAAGCACTGGCGTTTTGTTGCTAAACTGGAGAATGGCAAAGCATCAGTCGGTCTGCAGGAAGTGGGTGTAAATCATCCGTTCTATGGTTTGGAAGGTAGTAACAATATTATTCTGCTGACTACAGAACGTTATAAAGAATATCCGATGATGATACAAGGATACGGTGCCGGTGCCGGAGTGACGGCGGCAGGTGTATTTGCGGATATCATGAGTATTGCAAATGTTTAATAAAATGAAACATATAATCATATTAGGCGATGGAATGGCGGATTGGCCTGTGGAGTCATTGGGCGGTAAGACGCTGATGCAATATGCCAAGACGCCTTATATGGATAAACTGGCGAGCATGGGGCGTACGGGGCGGTTGAAGACTGTTGCCGATGGTTTCCATCCCGGTAGTGAGGTAGCGAATATGTCCGTTCTGGGCTATGACCTGCCGAAAGTTTATGAAGGACGAGGACCTCTGGAAGCTGCCAGCATCGGTGTAGATCTGAAACCGGGCGAGATGGCAATGCGTTGTAACATCATTTGCATTGAAGGCGATCATATTAAAAACCATTCTGCCGGACACATCACAACGGAAGAAGCCGATGTATTGGTGAAGTACTTGCAGGAACATCTGGGCAATGAGCGGGTGTGTTTCTATACAGGCGTGCAATATCGTCATTTATTGGTGATCAAAGGTGGAGATAAACGTATCGATTGTACGCCACCGCACGATGTGCCGTTGAAACCTTTCCGCCCGTTACTGGTGAAACCGATGCCGGGTACGGAGAATATAACAGTTCCCGAAGGCGGTGCAGAACTGACTCCGCAACAAACCGCTGATTTGATTAATGACCTTATCCTGCGTTCGCAGGAGCTTTTGGAAAATCATCCGTTGAATCAGAAGCGGATGGCGGAAGGGAAAGACCCGGCTAACAGTATTTGGCCCTGGAGTCCCGGATATCGTCCTAAGATGGAACGTTTGTCTGATAAGTTCCCACAAGTGAAACGGGGGGCAGTGATTTCTGCTGTAGATCTGATCAATGGTATCGGATATTATGCGGACTTGCGTCGCCTGACAGTGGAAGGTGCAACGGGCCTGTATGATACCAATTATGAAAATAAAGTGGCTGCCGCACTGGAAGCCCTGAAGACGGATGATTTCGTCTATCTGCATATCGAGGCCAGCGATGAGGCCGGACATGAAGGGAATGTGGATTTAAAACTTCTGACGATCGAGAATCTGGATAGCCGTGCTGTAGGTCCTATATATGAAGCCGTGAAAGATTGGGAGGAACCGGTAGCTATTGCCGTATTGCCCGATCATCCTACTCCATGTGAGCTCCGTACACATACCAATGAACCGATCCCTTTCTTCATCTGGTATCCGGGTATCGAACCGGATAGTGTACAGACCTTTGATGAAGCGTCTGTTTGCGAAGGAAGTTACGGATTATTGAAGGAAGATGAGTTTATTAATGAATTTATGAAAAGCTGATTATGAAATATTACAGTACCAACAAACAAGCTCCCGACGCTAGTCTGGAAGAAGCCGTAGTGAAGGGACTTGCTGCCGACAAAGGACTTTTCATGCCATATAGCATTAAACCTTTGCCACAAGATTTTTATGATAGTATCGATACTCTTTCTTTTCAGGAGATTGCCTATCGCGTAGCCGATGCTTTCTTTGGGGAAGATGTACCTGCCGAAACATTGAAACAAATCGTTTACGATACATTGAATTTTGATGTTCCTTTGGTGAAGGTGACGGAAGATATTTATTCACTCGAACTTTTCCATGGTCCGACGCTTGCTTTCAAAGATGTAGGTGGACGTTTCATGGCCCGTCTTTTAGGATATTTCATCAGAAAAGAAGGTAAGAAACAAGTCAATGTGTTGGTTGCTACCTCTGGTGATACGGGAAGTGCGGTAGCTAATGGTTTCCTCGGTGTGGAGGGTATTCATGTATATGTGCTTTATCCCAAAGGGAAAGTCAGCGAAATACAGGAGAAACAATTTACGACTCTCGGACAGAATATCACAGCCCTTGAGATAGACGGTACATTCGATGATTGCCAAGCGTTGGTAAAGTCTGCTTTTATGGATAAGGAACTGAATGAGCATTTGCAACTTACCAGTGCCAATTCCATTAATGTAGCACGCTTCTTACCGCAGGCTTTCTATTACTTCTATGCTTATGCTCAACTGAAGAAGTTAGGCAAAGCGAACGATGCCGTTATCTGTGTTCCGAGCGGTAACTTTGGAAATATCACTGCCGGATTGTTTGGTAAACGTATGGGATTGCCTGTGAAGCGTTTCATTGCTGCCAATAATCGTAACGATATCTTCTATCAATATTTGCAAACCGGAGTTTATACTCCACGTCCTTCTATCGCTACCATTGCCAATGCTATGGATGTGGGCGATCCGAGTAACTTTGCGCGTGTGCTCGATCTTTATGGAGGCAGTCATGCGGCCATTTCTGCTGAAATCAGTGGTACTACTTATACTAATGAACAGATTGCCGAAACGATGTGTGAAACGTGGAAGGAATGTCATTACCTGCTTGACCCGCATGGAGCCTGTGGTTTCCGTGCTCTGAAAGAAGGATTGAAATCCGGTGAAATTGGTGTCTTCCTGGAGACGGCGCATCCGGCAAAATTCCTTGAAACCGTGGAAGGTATTATCGGCGAAACCGTAGAGATTCCTGCGAAACTGAAAGCTTTTATGCAAGGTGAAAAGCAAAGTCTGTCGATGACAAAGGAATTTGCTGATTTTAAAAGTTATCTATTGTCGCTATAAGAAGCGGAATTTCTTTAAGTAGGAAGAAATAAAGATCCGAAAGCTTGACTTTGGTGTTTCAATATAGTATATTTGTAACCGTAATTTTAACTCAGATTCAAGTTTAAATTAGCATAAGAGGAGGGGCATTGCTTCTCCTCTCTTTTTTTATCCCATCTGAAATGCCACATTTGATCTTCCCGAATGCCACATTTGCCTTATTCAACTGTGGAAAACACACCATCTACTTGTGGCAAACGCATCATCTGTTTGCATGAAACACATGATGGAATGCATAAATCTGTTCTTGACAAAAAATCAGTAACTACTTAAGGATAATAATTATTATAACATGAAAAAAGGCCTCTGCCAACTATGTTGGATTGTTTTTTTATACCTTTGTACCCATATTCATTAATATTGCGAACAAGGAGTTGAATAAGTGATTAGGGTTTAGTGATAAGTGATTAGCGCCATTCGGTATATGATTTCAGTGGATTCTTTGTACCGGAGACACAACAAATGATGCAGGAACTGTATGCCGAATGGTGCTAATCACTTATCACTAAACCCTAATCACTTATTCAATTTCTGGTTCGCATTAACCATAAACAAGATAAAAACATGTTTGTATCGTCAATGTCGTCCGAAGAGTTATATGCTGAAGCAATGAAAGATTTTTCAATATTGCAGACCAAAATCGATTTATTTATGGATCGTTGTGGAAAGCGCTACAGGCAAGAACACTTTATCGGAAGATTTACTAAAAGAATGGTAGTTACGACAAAGCGGAATAATTCTTGGACCATTGCCTTTCTTGCTCTCAATGAAGGTTTTACATTTCTTATTTACGCTCCGATAACTGGTCAGGAAACTTGCGGATATATTGCATTATCGAGCAATAGAAATCCTCTTGTTCTGGAGTATACTCCACATTTTATGCAGAGATACAGAGAACGTTACCTCAGGTATTATAATCTGGAAACTGGTAATTATAATGCATTTGAGTATTTTAGCTTGAAAAATAATAATACTCTTTATGTCAGGCAACTTGATAATTCATACTATTTTATATCAGAGCAAGGTGTCATGATTGGCAGACTGGTGTCAGAACGCATGATAAGTCACAGGACTTATATCGGAGATGATAACCTGTCTCTCCGTAAAAGGATTATTCTTGATGAAGAATACAAAAATCTCTGTGCTGCAAACGCACTTCTCCGTTTACCTGATAATTTGAATTTGGAAACAGTACGTAATGTTGCCAGTCAATACAACTTGGGTGATGAGTTCACACAAAAATGGTATGCATGGCATGCTATGGAATTTGTTCAATCATAATTCGCTACTTATTTACTTTTTTTATATCTCATTCCTTTCTGGGGATTACTTTCAGTTCCCCCATTTTTAGTCGGTTGTCCCATAGTACAACAACTTCTATCTTCTTGAGACTATGTCGATAGAAAAGTGTATATCCCGGGTGAGGGATAATGTAGCGTATGTTCTCTATTTCTGTTGTTTGTCCGATGAACGGATTCATGCTGATGCGGTGTAATATGTTCTGTAATTGTACATAGAGCACTTCACCAATCTCATTATTCCCATTTTTTAGTTTTAGTATCTGGAATGCTTCCTTCAACTGTTTCTTGGCGACGAGCGACCATATTACTTGCTTAGCCATTCTGCTACCTCCTTGTTTATTGTTAAGTTATTCTGTCCTTCGCGGTTATCCAATTGGCAGCAGGCAGTTTCAACTTCCCGGCGCAGTTGATGAGAGAATACGAGCACTTGTTCTTTGCTCTTAGGTTCATCTTGCGTTTCGGTACGCAGTGTGTCTTTTTCTTCTTTACTTTTCATAGGGCTATCCTTTTTGTTTTTCATAGAACATCCTAAAGATACGAATAGTTTTGGAATATCCATGCACGTTGAACAATTTTCTTCTCCCTGCGTTCTCTGCCTTGAAACCAAAATTGCGATATCCGAATGAAAGATAAGAAACTGGAGGCCAATTTAAGTTTGGTAGTCTCGCGAATATTTGCGGGATTGAATATGAATGCCCTGAAATTCCTGCTGCCCGTGTGGATGGGTGCATTGACGGGTGTCACGGTGCGTTGTACTTTTGCTGCTATAGCGTTCTGGGTGACAGGCTGGTTTGTGAAAGAAGCACCTATCACACGGCGGCAGCGTATCGGGTTACTTTGCCTGGGGGCATTCGGCATGTATGGTTTTATGTTCTGCTATTTGCTGGGTATCAGTAAGACGACGCCTGTCAGTAGTGCCATATTCAATTCCCTGCAACCTATCTGGGTATTTCTTATCTCCGTTCTCTTTCTGCACGAGCGGGCTACACTGATGAAAATTATCGGTATTTCCCTCGGTTTTGGTGGTGCATTGCTGTGTATATTGACTCAAGGCAGCGATGACTTGGCACATGATGCCTTTACAGGTAATATGTTGTGCCTGCTCAGTTCGGTGTTCTTTGCCATTTATCTGATTCTGAGTAAGAAATTGCTGGAAGAGATCGGCTTGGTGACCGTAATGAAATATGTGTTTGGGGGCGCGGCGCTGTCCGGTCTGGTGATATCTACTATCCTGGGCTGGGACGCGCCGTTGTTCGCCGACGCAGCACATGGAACCTGGCACTGGATGCCGTGGGTGATTTTGGCATTCATCCTTATTTTCCCTACTTACCTTAGTTATTGGCTGATGCCCATCGGATTGAAATATCTGAAGACAACCGTAGTGGCCATGTATGGCTATCTGATATTGATTGTGACGACCGTCGTTTCTTATATCGTGGGGCAAGACCGCTTTACCTGGGAACAGGGGGTGGCTATCGGGATGATATGTCTGAGTGTGTACTTTGTGGAGGTAGCGGAGAGGAAAGGTAAGTAGTAATTATGAATTATGAATTATGAATTGCCATGCGGCATGACAGCGCAGCAATTAATAATTCATAATTATCAAGTATTCCCCTTCTGCGTGAATGGTGAATTCTGTTTCCGTGCTTTCGTTCAGTGTACCTTGCCACCAGTTGGTGAAGTCACTGAGAGGGTATACCAAGCCTTCGCCTCGCAGGTTATGGGCACCAAAGTTTATGATTGAAATCTGTTGGCCCGGTTGGCAGGGGAAAGAACAGGTGTCATGGCAGGGAATGAAAATACCATAATCGGTCAGCATGCGGACATGAGCTCCGGTACGCATATAATCAATGAGCAGGCTGATATTTCCTAAAGTATGGTCTTCCCGTTTGCCTGTGGCTCCTACGATAGCGATGTTTTTTCTGCCTTGTGATAAAAGGAAGTTTACGGCTTTAGTCTGGTCGTTGGTCTCCTGGTCGGAGATGTAATGGAGAATATGACTATATTTCCGGCGGCTCTCTTCACTCAGGGAATCTCCGTCACCGATAATAACATTAGGTACGTTGCCGCAATCTATATAAGCATCTGCACCGCCATCACAACAAACGATATAAGGAGCGTTTGCCAGTACCTGCAAAGGTATGGGATGGGTCGGATAATCACCATTTGCTAAGATAACTGCTTCCGGTTCACCACAGAGAACACAGAGTTCCACTGAATTCTTATTATTATTTTCTTTCATCATTGTTTCTTTTATCACCCTATCGCCTTATCACTTATTACCTTATCACTCTACCACTCTTCCCATCATCCTCTTCCATTTGAAGTAGCCAAAGATAGCGATTATTGTATAAAGAGCATACAGTCCTGCTGTGAAATTGAGGTCTTTGTAAACATAGAGTCCTGCACTGACAATGTCCACCACAATCCATGCCCACCACTGTTCTACATATTTACGTGCCAGCATCCACATGCCTACGATACTGAGGGCAGTGGTGAAAGAATCAAGCCAGGGTACATTACTATTGGTGAAACGAATGAGTATCCAGGCAATGCCGACAAAAGTAACGGCGAATACAATGCCGAGGGGTAGGTAATATTTCATTGGCATACGGGTAATGGGAAGTTCCTGCTGTCCTTCTTTGATACGTAGATGAAGTTTTTGTCTTACAAAACTGCCGTATTTCCACATCATCCAACCGTAGACGGCCGCCCCCAGATAATAGATATTTATTCCGAAGTCAGCATACAGTCCGGCATCGTAATAGATGAAAATGTAGATAGCAGGCATGATGATGCCCGCTATCCAAAGATAGATACTGGCCCGGTATTCTAACCAGAGGTAGACAAGACCGACGATGGTTCCGATAATTTCGAGAGTTTGTTCCATGCTTTAAAAACTCAAAGAGATATGTCCCAGTACATTGGTTCCGGCTTGTGCCGCATAGGTTGCATAGCTGTAACGTTCTTTTTCTCCTGCGTCATTGAGGGAATATCCGCTACCTGCGAAACCATTGTTTTCGTATGTTTCATTGAACAGGTTATATATCGTACAACCCACTGTGACTGACTTCATGCGAGGCAGTTTGAAGGTATATGCCAGGTTCAGATTGCTAACGAAGTAAGCATCCAATATCTGATCATCACGTTTAGCATTGGTCATATACTGCTTACTGACGTATTGGGATTGCAGGGCTGCTTCAAATCCTCTATACGTATAACTGAAACGATTGTTCAGAATAAAGTCCGGTGAGAAAGAGATAGGAGTATTGCCACGATCTATTTTCCAGGCTTCGGTAGTAGGGTCCTCCCATTCGTACAGTGTTTCGGAGAAGTTCTCTACACGGTTACGGCTAAAGGTGGCATTGATATCCCATTGGAAACCACAGTTCAGTTTCAGTCCGGCCATGAGTTCTATACCCATGCGATAACTGTCGGGTACATTGGCTGCTACAGCTTCGCCAATTTCATTCTTTTCGCCTGTCAATACCAGTTGGTTTTTATAATCCATGTAATAGAGATTAGCGCCCAGATTTAACCATGAGTTGGCAAAGGTATATCCCAGTTCGTAGTCGAATAAGCGTTCTGCTTTGGGATGTTCGGTTAGTTTTCCGTCGGTATAGTTATTGCGCGTAGGTTCTTTATGGGCTACACTGAATGAACCATATAGACGGTTGTTAGTATTGATCTGCCAGAACAAACCGGCTTTCGGGTTGAAGAAGTCGAACTTATCTTCAATATGCAGGGTTTGAAGTGCGTTCGTATCATCGTTCCATTTGTCATTCCGGCCATGCATCTTGTAGGTGATGTGACGGTATTGCAGATCGGCGTATGCACTGACACCACCACCTAACTCATAGTTGGCTTTCAGATAGATATTTCCATCATTTTTAGTAGCGTTGTTGCGGTAGTAATCATTATCAGGATTCAGTTGCCCCAGATAGTTCTTCACCCACAGTACTTTACCGAAATGGTCGCCATCATAACGATTCAGACCGCCACCCAGTGAAGCATTCAGTCGGTCATTGGTATAACTTACGGAGAAGATTCCTCCACCAAACCAGTTATCCATTGCTTTTTTACGAACAAGATCGCTTTTGGTTACGTTTTCTCCACTTACTTCATAGGGTTTCATGCCATATTCTACCAATTTACGTCCAATCTTGTATTCCTGATAATATCCATCTCCTTTGGTATAGTGCAAGCCGGCATTCAGACGCCATTGCGGAGTAAAGGTGTGGTTGACTAACAGGTGATAGTTCTTTTGTACATAGTTATCTGTCTGGTCATCATAGAAGTGGAAAGTGCCACCATTTTTGATCAGTTGATCGGCTTCTTTGACACCATAATCGTAATCAATCTCCGGTTGATGTATCCCTCCGCTTTTATCTTCAATATACATGTATCCGCAAGAGTTGAAACGGCGTCCGAATGCTGCCATTTGATCTTTGCTGGCATAATTCCATGCATGATAAGTGCGCTCTTTTCCGCCGAAAGTGATCAGTTTTACCGATGTGTTGTCATTATAATATCCACCTTGGGCATAGTAGGAATTTAAGCCAACGGATGCCCGGTCTATATAACCATCCGAACTGATATTGGATAGCCGTATGTCAAAAGACCAATGTTCGTTGATAAGTCCGGTACCTACTTTTACTGTCTCTTTGTGAGTATTGAATGAGCCGTAAGATGCGTTGATTTCGGCATATGGTTTCAATGAAAAATCTCCTGTCTGCATATTGATACTACCACCGAATGCACCTGCACCATTGGTGGAAGTACCTGCGCCTCGTTGCACTTGTAAGTCTTTTACGGAAGAAGCAAAGTCAGGCAGGTTTACCCAGAATACGGTGTGGCTTTCTGCATCATTGATAGGAATACCGTTGGCGGTGACATTGATTCGCGTGCCATCTGTGCCGCGTATGCGCAAGGTGGTATAACCGATACCGGCTCCTGCATCACTTGTTGTAATGGCAGAAGGTATCATGCTTAATAAATAGGGCAGGTCTTGCCCGAAATTCTGTTTTTTAAGTTGTTCTTTACTAACATTGGTAAACGCCACAGGTGTGGTTCTCGTGGCACGGGTAGAGATAACTTCTACTTCCTGCAGGTTTATCACCCGCAAGCTGTCTTTCTCATGCGTCTGCGCACAGACACCCAGCGTTGCCATCAACAGGCAGGCCGCCATTACATGTTTTCTCATTACAATTTTAACTATTAAAGATTAATACAGAAAAGGGGAACTTTTCTTCTTTTCCCTCCGCCGGCACTACCCGGATCAGGTCAATGGGTATGATCTCAGCCCGTCATATTAGGGCACCCCTTAGTTGAAATCGGGGGCAAAATTAAGTGTTTTCGCTGAAACACGCAAATCGAGTGAACGATAACCGGAAATATTTGTTACTTTTGTAAACCAGCGGGTGTTTCTCAATCCCGTTGGGAAAGTATAATTATTAACTTCAAACGAACAAATATTATGTTATTATTTTTACAAGCAGCGGCTCCTGCAACTGAAACTGTTGTGGAAGACGGTTTTAGTAAATTGCAGGTATTTCTCCAACAGTTGATAGACTGGGGAGTGAATGCGGGTGGCCATATCATTGGTGCTGTATTGATTTTTATTATAGGACGTTTCCTGATTTCTTTCCTTAATAAAATGTTGGCCCGCTTATTGGCTAAACGACATGTGGATGCCAGTATCCAGAGTTTTGTAAAGAGTCTGGTGAACATCTTGCTGACTATCTTATTGATTATTGCCGTTATCGGTAAGTTGGGAGTGGAAACGACTTCATTTGCTGCCTTGCTGGCATCCGCCGGTGTGGCTATCGGTATGGCATTGTCCGGTAACTTGCAGAACTTTGCAGGTGGTCTGATTGTATTGCTGCTCCGTCCTTATAAAGTAGGTGACTTGATTGAAAGCCAAGGCATCACGGGCACGGTTCGTGAAATTCAGATTTTCCATACGATCCTGACTACCGGTGATAATAAGATTATTTATATCCCGAATGGTGCGTTGAGTAGTGGTACTGTGACTAACTACAGTCGTGAAGCTACCCGTCGTGTAGAATGGATAATCGGTGTGGAGTATGGCGAAAACTTTGATAAGGTGGAAGAAACTACCCGTCGTATCATTGCTGAAGACAAGCGGATTCTCAGTGATCCGGCTCCTTTTGTTGCCCTTCATGCATTGGATGCCAGTAGCGTGAATGTGATTATCCGTGCCTGGGTGAAGAGTGAGGACTATTGGGGAGTTTATTTCGATATGAACAAGACCATCTACTCTGTATTCAATAAGGAGGGTATTGGTTTCCCTTTCCCACAACTGACGGTACATCAGGCAAAGGATTGATAGTAGTCTGGAATTGATTACCGTAAATGAATAAAGGGCATAACAACAACTTGTTATGCCCTTTATTCATTATAGTTAATACTCGTGATAGTTTTTATTGCAAATCACATTTCATATACTCCGAGTTCTTCCTCTATGGCTTCGCATTCATCTTTCTCTATATGCAGTAAGCGATTGATTTCCCTTCGCTTTTTGAGATCAGTGAAATAACTTTCTACTACGGTATACAGGTCGAATCCTTTGGTGGAACCTGCTGCCATGTCTAATGACTCTACCATTTTCTCTACTTCCCTGTGAATGCGTTCCTTGTTGATGAAATGCAACTCATTACTATGAATCAGATACTTTTCCATGATCGTTGGTATTTAAAGTTCTATGGATATAACGTCTGTCGTGAACGGTTAGTTCATACAAAGGATGATAATTCATTCCGGTACTGTGAAATTTCCTGATACATCTTCTTTGCTTTTATCGGGGGCAATAGAATATTTTCGCTGTAAAATGGTGTAAGCAATAAGTATTCTCTTTCATAAATTAAAAGTAGATTTTATAACTGATATTCGGAATCATACCCGATCCGTCTTCTTTCTCTATCTTATGGGTCTTTTCGTTGTACTGGTAAAAGTGCATACCTGTGCGCATACCTACATTTAGCATTTTAATGGAAAACTCATGAGATATTTTCCTTTTGTTGATTCTATAACTGAAAGAAATATCACCATTGAGAGAAGGATTAAATTTCTTGCTGTAAGCTCTGGTTTCATCAAATTTGATATCATGTTCTATTAGGCTTTTCTCTTCGTCTACAGGAGTGTAGCGGTCGCCACCTTGGAAGAAGATACGTCCGTTAAGGCTTAGTACATTTTGTTTATTGCGTCCCACCATCCATTCTTTTCCGGCAAGTACGTTTAGGAGGTAGTTTTTGTCCAACCGTGTGTTGCGCCAGATATGATCCCCGGCTTTGTATCTCGATTTAAAAAGAGAAGCCGTTATCATATAGTAGAAACCATTTTTCATGTATTGTTCTAATGTGATGTCTATACCGTAGTTCACTCCGGAACCTCTATTCTTTAATATTCTTTCCAGGTAGAAGCTCTGATGGTTGATGATAGAAAAGGAAGAATTCTCTTCAACGGGAATACGGAATAAATATTGATAATAGGGTTCCACTTTTAAGTGCATATATGAGTTGATATTCCAATCGTATGTAAGCCCAAAGTGATGAGCCTTTGAAAAATTCAGATATCTGTTGGATTCAGTTTTTCCATTGACCTCTTGTTCCACAAAGTAGTAGTCAAGTCTTTCCCTACGACTATGCAGGCCGTATGCCAATGCCAGGGCATGCTTCGGATTGAAAGTCCATTTCAGGGCTGCTCTGGGTTCTACGGTCCAGTTTTTATTTAGGGTGAAGTATTGCGCAGTGATGCCCAGGCTGGTGGTAAGATGATTACTTAGGTTGATGACAGAACTGCTGTAGGTCGAGAGTACACAACTTTCTCCGTTCCCTTTTGAAATCTGTTCCATAGGTATATCTAAACCAAAATTAGGACTGATTTTGTAATCCAGATCGTATTTGAGTCCTGTGATTGTGATACCTGTCCGGTTGATGTGGTTGGAGTTGAACTTCTTGTTCAGATAAGAATTGAAAACGATATCCCATTTGGAATTCCGGATATCTCCTACATGGACCAGTTTATCATCTTCTGTCATCTGATCGGCTTCTGTGTGGTCTTTTGCATAAGTAGCGGCTAATGAAGAACGGATATAAGTATCCGCATTGATAAGATACTTGTGAGTGATTCCTCCTGCTGCTTTATCAAATGTTGTATTTCCGGATTGCCGGTCACTTTGTGTTTCCCATTCATCACGGTCGAGAATCTCCGGTTTATAGCGGTCAATCAGTCCGATCCCCCAGATAGAGAAAGTTCCGGCCTTCCGGGTAGGAAAATTCAGCTTAAATGATAAGTCTTGATATTTGAGGTTCATGTCATTTCCTGTGGCTAAGGAAGTAGTAGAGAAGCGGTAATTAAGGATATAGGAACTTCCATTCTTCCTGCTTATCGGGCCTTCCGATGCCAGGTCAATACCCAGAATACCCAACTGAAATGTATGTTCGTACTTCTGATTGTTACCATTTCGTATTCGCATGTCGAAGACACCTGATAAGGCATTGCTGTATTCGGCAGGGAACGCACCGTTGTAGAAGTCGGAGTTACCGATCACCTGTGTACTCAGGGCCGAAAGAAAACCTCCACCCAGTCCGGTAAGGTCAGCGAAGTGAGTAGGATTAGGAATTTCTACACCTTCCAGCCTCCATTGGGTAAACTGGGGTGAATTTCCTCTGATAGCTACAGCGTTGGTTCCTACATCTCCTGCCACACCTGCAAATGCAGAACTCAGGCGTGCCGGATCATCAAAGCCATTGGCAAACCTGCCCGCCTCTTCCATACTGATCATACGTCCGCCGGTAATGGCCATTGCATTCAGGGGCTTATCTTTCTTTATCTCCGGTTGTATGACGACTTCCGCCAACGAATGAACATTCTCATCCAATGGGATTTCCATATATACTTCCTTGGAAGAGGTTACAGGTATTTCATTGAAAATATTGGCATTATATCCTACATAGGAGGTTTGTATATTGCATCGTCCCACAGGAACATGATCTATCCGAAATCTCCCCAGACTATCTGTTGTACTGCCCAAAGAACCGCTATTCATAATTCTTACAGTAGCAAACTCTATGGGGGCATTGGTTTTGGAATCCAGTACGATTCCTCTGACTGTTTGGGTAGGTCTCTCTGTTTTTTCCTTGGTGGATTTCTGTTGTTCGTTGCCGGATGGAGTGATAATGATATGGTAGCCTGTTATTTTGTACGAATACCGGGTTTCTTTCAGGATTTGTGATAATGCCTCGTCAATACTCTGGTTTTCTAATGACAGTGATATTTTCTTCTTTACATCTACGGTCGACAACTCATAGGCTATGCTGTATCCGGTTTGTAGTTCTATCTCGGCAAAAGCTTCTTTCAGTGATATGTTTTTATTCTGTATGGTGATTTGCTTTTTGTCATTCTGCGCTGTGGCATTAAATGATAGAAAGGCAAAAAATAAAAAAAGGAGTATCTTATTTATTTGTTTATTAATGGTTATTCGGTTCATTATTGTATATTTTTATAAGATAAGCTGCATTTCGGCAGAACTTTTTCATGCAAGCATGAAAGTTCTGCACTCAAATTGCATTATCTTTGTATGGTTGATACTTTATTTTAGTTCACTTTCAAATAGAGCATTAGCATTTCAGAACCGGGTTGAGGGTCTCAAGCTGCAATCCGGTTCTTTTTCTTCATAGGCAGTTTCTTTTTATTGTTTTTTGATTAGTTCCACTTTGTTTCCTTGCTTTTGATAACTGAAGCCAATCATCTCACTTAATACAGACAATATTTCTTCCAGATTTTCATTTTTAAGGAATCGGACGGTATATTGTTTGGAGGCAGGAATGTTCATTGTATGATTGATAGTCACATTATAACGTCTTTCAAGTGTTTGCAGGATCTCGGTGAAAGGTGCATCGGTAAATATCAGTTTACCCGTGATCCAGCCATCTGTATCGGTTGGGGAGACCTCGGTAATGTTGACGGCGGATGTTTTTTTATCGTATGTCAACTGTTCATTAGGCTTTAGTATCCGTGGGTCTTGGGTGGGAGGGATAACTTCAACTTTACCACTTGTCAGGGTAGTGGTTACCAGTTCATCATCAGCGTAAGCCTTTACGTTGAATTTAGTTCCTAATACTTTAACTGAAAGTTGGGAGGTTTCTACAATAAACGGTTTACTTGTGTTCTTCCGAATAGAAAAATAAGCTTCGCCATCAAGGTGTACAAGGCGTTGCACTTTCGAGAACTCTTTCGGATATTTGACTACAGTTCCCGCATTCAGCCATATTTCAGAGCTATCAGGCAATAAGAAGTGTTTCTTGCCACCGTATGCAACTGATATTTCAATCCATTTATTTTGTGTGGAGGTATAATATAGATAGCCTCCTGTCATCATAAATAGTGGAATCAGAACGGCTGCAATACGTGCCGATTTCTGATAGAAAGGTCGGTGAACGATTTCTTTATAGCCAATTCTTTGATTTACTCTGTCCAGTACAAGTTCAGTGTCCGGATCGGCTTTTGCTTCCAGTTCATTCCAATATTCCAGTGAGGCTTTTTCTTTCTCCTCAATATCTTTATCTTTAATAATCCATTTCTGAACCCTTTCTTCTGTATCGGAAGAGAAACGTCCGGATAAGTATTTCCTAAGAATTCTAGCGATAATATTCTTTTTCATCTGGCTGCATTTTATAATATATACAGCTAACAGATGAAAAGCTCAGTAAGAAAACCGAGTTTTTTTATTTTTTATTTTAAGGAAGTAGGCTTTCTCTAATAACCGAGAAAAGAAACAAAATAATCTGCACCTTACTAACTCCATATCTCCTCCATACCAACTCCACTGTTTTGTTCCCCGTATAGGAGTGGAGCAAGTGCGGGCTTGATATGGATATGGAGAGCTTTTGACCAAAATGAGTTATCGGATTAATTCGTTTCCTAACTCTATTGTGCAGGATGCTTATACCAATCTTTATTAGTTTTTCCCTCAGACTTTACCCAATCGTTGAATTGGGGATAAGCTAAGTCGATTCTTACACTTTCATCGGGTGTAGGGAAATCCTTAATACTTGCCAAATTCAGGGCAAAGGGAAATTTAAGCCTGTTCATTACGTAGTAGAGTCCTTCTTCAGGGCGTGAAGCATCGCTTCCTGTACCGAATAGACCGAAATCAGCCTTGTCTGTCGGAGGATATTTCACTAAATGTACTTCTCTTCCTCTGCCTTTGTCCGATTCTACAAAGATGAATGGATTATATGGAGGTACGACATTTGCTTCCACAAGATCGTTCAATTCAAAGCTTATTGTGATTGTTTTTTCAAGTACACCTTTGATGTTATCGAATAATAAGAAAGTAGGATGACTTTGTCCAGGCTCCTGATTAGCTCCCTGCATATATTGAGATTGTTCGGCTCCATCTATCGTTATATTACTTACATCGCCGGATGAGACACTACTCAATTGGAAGCCAAATCCTGATTGGAGTGTGCCACCATTATGACGTGGAATGAATTGATTTTCTATCTTATATACTCTATTGTTACTTGTGTTTTTATACACTTTGCATGAATAGTCTATCATCACATCATTCATATCATAGTCACCCATTGATGGCCACAAGTCTTCAAAGGTCAGTGTACCATAGTATGTAGTGAAGTTCTCCGTGTTACTCGGTGGATTTCCTACATCCGGTATTGTAGGTGTATTGCTTTCGTCTATTGCTCCCTTCTCTTCTATTTGCAGATAAAAAGTGGCGTCATTGTAACGAAGGTCGGTATTATCTTCGAATCCGATAGCTACAAGTTGGTCGGAGTTGGGATCCCTTAATGAAACGCTCCGTTGTTTTCCATCTGAATTTAGATGCGAAAGGGAGAATCTGTTATATTTTTCATCGACTTTGGGCTTGACATTTCCTGCCTCGAATCCCATTCCCTGCAACCACCATCCGATAGTTACTCCTGCCGGAAATTCATCATGGAATTTTTCTCCGTCCCAATACTTCAATAGTACTCTGTCGCCACTAACTAATGCTCCTGTTTCACCCTTGTGAGCAATAGAGGTGGCACTGGGGAATGCGATGATTCTCTGTACTTCCGATACACTTTGGGGTTCCTGTCCGGTAGGGTAACTAAAGTAGCCGACACTATTGTACCAACCAGCGGAACTATTGATGAAACATAAATAAACTTTTGTAGCTTTTATGATTTTTATCTCAGAGCTAACGCCAGGAGCGAAGAATGCTTTTCCATAATCCCTTTGCTCCATAGCAGTTCCATTGTATTTGACGAATATCTCATTTATATTATACAATGTTTTTGCATCAGGCAGTACTCTGCCGGGTGTTAGATAAGCAGGAGTTCCGAGGGTACTCCAGTCACCCAAGGTTAGCCAGCCGTCAGGATATTGATGATTGTTAGGTGTTAAGGCTCGGGTAGTTGCTTTTGCAATATATTTCTCCTGATTGTACATGATAGAGTTATCAATAACTTCTAACTGAATAGGAGAGAGTGTTCCGGCATACTCTGAGTATAACCAGACCTCCGACAGAGCAGATTGAATTTGTATCTCTCCGGAAAATCTACCATCCTTATCTGTGGCGGCACGATAAATGGGAGAGATGTCTTTTTTGACAAGTTCCCCGTTTTCATTTTCTATTATCGGATTTTCGTCGTAGAGGTCGAATAAGACAACATAGTCTTTTCCTTTGAAGCCATAGTCCACAGACAGGTTTATCTTCTGGTTTAAGTCAAAATCGAAGAACTGGTCTGCCGGAATTTTAACATACACATCATTTTTTTCTAAACAACTTGTCGCTAGTAATAGTGTCGAAGTTATGCAAGTAGCAATAAATAAAAATCTTTTCCCCATAAGATTATGAATATAATAATCTGCAATTATACGAAGAAAAATGATTCTTTGTTATTTTAGGTGAATATATTTTTTCTTTTACTCCTTTTTTATGGGTTTGGAGCGAAAAAAGAGTGTGTTATAACAGTGATAAGAAGAAGCATGAAATTGTTTTCCGTATTTCTTTCAAGGCGAGACTTAACTGACTTTCTACATTTCTCTTGGTAGTATTTAGTTGTGCTGCTATCTCTTCATTGCTTAAACCTTCGTTACGGCTCAGGATGTATATCTTCTTCCTCTGTTCCGGCATTTTTTCTACTGTGTCGTCTATCAATAGGCCGAGTTCTTTGGCTATCAGGTCTTCTTCCGAAGTGGAACTGCATTCTTGCTTTTGGATATTATTTAGATAGGTATCTTCTACATATTTATGTTTCAGGAAGTTGATAGCAGAGTTTCTTGCTACTGTATGTAAGAAAGAATCAAATGATTTTGAAATATCAATAGAATGACGGTTTATCCAAAGATTCACAAATAAATCTTCCGTAAGCTCCTCGGCATCCGGACCCGACTTAATGTAGCCATATATAAAAGCTTTCGTCTTACCGTAATAAGTGATAAAAACTTCTTCGAAAGCCTTGTGGCTACCTTGCCGCAAAGCTTTCAGAGTTTTGATATCAATCTTATTGCTCATTTATAGTCCAGTTTTGTTTTTTGACGGGAGCAAAAGAAGTGATTATTTGTTTTATGCAGTTATTCTTTTGGATTAATTAACCATGTCTATTTTATTTTCTATATTCTTTCTTGAGTACGATCATTCCTGCAATGTTTTCATATAATTCCTATTTTAAAAACTTCTTCAGTGGACAATCTGTCGTTTTTAATCCTTCTGCAATACTTCGGGCATTCATTTGTGCTCCTTTCAAAGAAGTGTGTGTATGATCCGTATTGTAGAAAGCTGCGGCTTTCTCAGATCCTACTTTTTGGAGTTTATCAGCAGATAGTTTATTCAGGTCTATAAAGTAAGCACCAGTTGCTTCTGCCGCTTCACGTGTCCACTTGCCATAACTCTCGGTATTGCGCTCTATTTGTCCGTCTTTCCATTTATTGCGGGGGGTATGGCTCAGAACAATGGGAATCGCCCCCTTTTCCTGGGCATCCATAATAAATTTACGGAGATACCAGCCAAAGGTATAGACTACTTGGTATTTTCCGGTCTTCTCCATTAAGAAGACTTTACTTTCGTTTCCTGAGCCATGTAACTCACCGCGGGCTTTTCCTGTGTTGATATCTCCTCCGTCATTGTGTCCGAACTGGATTAATACGAAATCTCCCGGTTTGAGTGCATTATAAACCTTGTCCCAACGTCCTTCGTCCAAGAAAGTACGGGCACTACGTCCTGCCATAGCACAATTCTCTACCGATATTTTTTTCGGATTAAAGATCTCGGCTATTACGCTTCCCCAGCCCCACATACCGTTTTTATCATCGTCTTTGTTTTTGACTGTACTGTCGCCGATGGTGAATACTACCGGACATCCTTCTTTTCGGCTGGAACCAGTGATCGTATCTTGTTCAATTGGTTTCAGATAGTTAGCCAGTTCCAGACCTGCATATTCCCGAATACCTTCGGCGGCAGATTCAGCATTTACTTTTGCTCCGAAAGCACTGGTGTGAATGCGGTCTAAATAGAACATATACTTAACTTTTTCCTTGCCGAATTTCTCGAATTTACGGGCAGTGATATCATTCAGATCAATAAATGGAATCTTTTGTTCTTCGGCTATTTGCTTGGCCCATAGACCAAAAGTGTGATTGACGCGTGTGATAATCGTACTATCCTTGTCTTCCCAAGCATTGCGGGGAGTCAGGGAGAATAGGATAGGATGGGCACCTTTTGCTTCTACATCCTGTACGAAACGGCGCATATATTCTCCGTAAGAGTATACGGTTTCCTGTACTCCGGTTTCCTGAATAGTGACATTCAGGCTGTCTTTACCGATACCTGGTATGGAGGCACGTGCACGACCACTATCATAAGGGCCGTTGTCGTTATGTCCCAGTTCAATAATAACCCAATCTCCTGTCCGGACACCTTTAATAACATCCGGCCAGAGACGGTTATAAAAGGTACGACTGCTTGTTCCCCCCAGTGCATGATTTTCTACAGTGATTTTATTTGAATCGAAATGATCGCCGGCATAATATCCCCATCCCCATTGTCCATTATTACCATTCCCTAAGGTTCCGGTACGCATAGTAGAGTTACCCACTAAAAATAAAACGGGATTATTTCCTTTTCTACTTGACCCTGCTACAGGTCTTGCTGTGTGGGCTTTATTTAAACTGTCCAGTGTGTTGTCAATAACTTGATTGACGTCTTTCATGGGTGCAGTAACCTTGTTCTGAGCTTGTACAGACAATCCAAAGGCAAATGTCATACCTACTATCAAATAACTGTAAAATGTGTGTTTATCCATTTTTCTATAACCTTAAATTCTTTGTTTGTGCAAAAGTAGGCGAAATATAGGTTTCTGTAAATGGAATATTATTCATAATTACTGTCTTTTTGTACACTCAAGTGGGATTCTTTTAAAATAGAATCCCCAGTTTTATTGAAATTGAGTTGTGACGGAGCTTTTCTTGGAATTGATTGTCGGGTTGAAGAAATATCCACCATTACATCTTTTTCAGGAACAAATGGATATCCCATACTTACATCGCAGGTAAGGCACCCATCGTTGCGCTGCCGCGAGCTGGTACCTGATATCTGCAAAGACCGGTATCAATGCTTTTTTATAAAAATCAAACATTAAAGCATTTTGCAATGTTATATTAATAAACTTCAATCGGCATGCTTACTACTTTCTTAAATACATTAGCTACAATAATCAGTGTGACAAGTCTTCTAATTGTCACCTATGGAGCATTAATCGGAATAATATCTTTTCTGATCAATGAGTTCAAAAGGTTCACGGGTAAGTATTCGACTACTAACATCCGAAAACTACGGGCAACTTTCGGAACTTATTTGTTGCTCGGACTTGAATTCTTAATCGCATCAGATATTTTAAAAACAGTATTGGAGCCAACTTTGAATGAACTGGCTATTTTAGGTGGTATAGTTGTTCTGAGAACTATCTTATCCGTCTTCCTGAACAGAGAAATCAAGGATCTGGAGGCTGAAAGCGAAAAAGCTCAATGATGCTGTAGAAAGTGAAATTCTTTATGTTAATTGTTAACATAAAGAATTTAAATAGTTAACAACTTCCTTTATTCTATTAAACCATGTTATAAATGTCCCCGTTTCGTCTTGGAAATTTGGAGATATCCTGAAAGTCCGTATCTTTGCAATGTGTTTTTCATAGTATTAGATTTAAGGTTAACAAAAGATTGGCTGTCTGGGATAGATAGCCTTTTTTTATGTTGGTATGTTTACTTTATACTATCTCTGTATAGTCTCCCATCATAACTTTTATATTTAGTGTCACTGTACATGCAAACTAACATATCGCTATAATCCCAAATTACTTTATTGGCTTCCTGAGATAAATTGGTAGCTAAAATGCCGCTCCCCAATATACCCGGGTTACAAGGAATCGTATCTTTTCTGATTGAATTCATGATTAACTCAATACAGGTATATTCTTTTATGTTTTCTTCCTCCAGTCTATTCACTATATATTGGTTAATGTGTATTTTGTCATTTTCAGTCATAAAACCGTACCACAATAGGCATTTCATACCTGCTTGGGTTGCTTGTATTAATACATCCAGATAGGTTGTTCCCGATATTCCCTTTTTATCAATTTCATAAGGATCGATATGGAGGAAGGAAGATTGGGAAAGTGAGGGTAGTAGTTTTATAACTCCTTCGAGCGAATCCGTATGACAGGTCTGGATATGTGATTCTAATTTCACTTGTTTGGCATAGGATTCTATATTTTCTAAAGCATCTTTTTCTATATCAAAGAATAGATATTGGGATGTTCGTTCTGCCAATGTATTCATAGCTAAAGCGGGAGAGCCTAAATAGTTTCCTTTTGCCATTTCTGTGCTTTCCAGCTTGTAATAAGGAGATTCCCTCAAAGGTTTTTTTTCACGGGCTTTCTTCAGGAAATGGTAAATGCCGTATTGCTGTTCCGGGGTATGCGCCATTTGATAAATGGCGGATGCTGAATTCGTTTCTATGTATATCTGCGGTTTTTCGATTTGAAGAACCTCACAAAGCACCAGATGTTTGAATACATCAGCTTGTTTCCCATAATGAGTGTAAGTTGCCATACTTTTATGATTTATGTTTATGGCCGCAATATTAAGCTATATAAAGTGAAAAAGCCTTGACCAGAGTCAAGACCTTTCGTTATACAGTTGCTTTTTTCGTATTCTGCTGAGGGTTTCGGGAGTTATGCCAAGAAACTGGGCTATTTCTTTGAATGAAAGCTTTTCTTGTAAACCGGGGCATCGTTTCATTAATGCATGATAACGTTGTTCCGGAGTATCGCAATAAAATCCCAATAGTCGTTGGTATATTTCTGCAAACATGGTTTCGGCTATTTGCCTTCCTAAACGTTGGGTGTCCATGTCTGTTTCCCAGAATTGATTAAGTTTGCTCAAAGGGAGGAGATAAACCTCACATTCGGTAGAAGCTTGTATCGTGACTGTGGAAACTGTCTGTTTTATGAAAGAAGGATAATCACAAACAAAATCATTTGCAAAGCTATAGCCTACTATCCATGTATTACCATTTGCATCTGTATGAGACAAACGGAATATACCGGATACGACAAAGCCTATCTGATTGTTTTTCTCGTTTTGCTGTACCAGATATTCGTTCTTTTTAATTTTCATCAGGAGGCCTTCTTCCAAGAATAAATATTCGAGTCTTGAGGTATCCGGAGGACTATCTTTTACATTAAAATTGTCCATGATTATCATATTAGTACATACGACAAAGGTACGAAGATTACAGAAAAAAGGAAAAGAAAGGAAGGGAAAGTTGACCAGTTGACAAGGAAACAAGGGGTTGCGCAATGCTTCTGTACCGCATGGCACCTTGTCCCCTTGTCAACTGGTTAATTGGTCAACTTTCCCTCAAAACCCTAACAGGAAGGAACTAATTTATCATTCCAAGCAGTTGATTTGTTGCAATTTCTTGGTATTAAAAATGAGCTTTTTAAATGCTTGATTATCAGATGTGTTATAATGATGGTATCTCAGTATGGGACTGAGGTACCCTAAGTACGGAACTGAGGTACCCTAAGTATCATACTGAGATACCCTAAGTATACGACTGATTTCGCAAATATCTCATTTTATAAGTATTTATTATTCAAGTATGGAGGTGTCATACAGAATCATCATTTTTGCCTATAACGCGTCAGCAAGACGTTAATTCAACTACTGATTTGCATTATTAATAGAAAAGTTCTGGATTCCGGAGGATTAATGTGTTTTTAATCCAATATTAATTCTGTTTCGGCTTACTTTTTAATGTCACCCTGTTTACTTTGCAGACAAGAAAAAACAAATATGTCTAATACCTAATTAATAGTATTCTTAAATGAAACGAAATGCAATTTTATTAAGCTTGTTGACGACTTTGTTCTTGCTGCCGGGAAAGGCAGTGGGGCAAACTACATCGAGCGATGGTAAATTGGTGTATAATTTCCCGTTTGCACCAAGTGAGGGTCTTGTGAATAGAACAGAAAAGGAGTATAGGAAAGAAATCTGTCTGAATGGCTATTGGGATTTCCAACCTGTGGCTTTGCCGGGTAGTTACGTGCAAGGTAAAGGAGTGGCACCGGAATTATCGCTGCCCAAAGAAGGTGCATGGAGTAAAACCCGTATAAAGATTCCTTCTCCATGGAATATAAACTCTTTTGCTAACAGAAATGTAGAGGGACCTGATCATCGCAACTACCCGTCTTATCCGAAAGAATGGGAACAAGTGAAAATGGCGTGGATGAAGAAAACAGTAACTATTCCTAATGACTGGAATGGTCAGCAGATAAAATTATATTTTGAAGCTGTAGCCGGCTATACTGAGGTCTATATCAATAAGGAAAAAGTTGGAGAGAATTTTGATCTTTTTCTTCCATTCAGCATAGATATTACGAATAAGGTAGCTGCAGGTGAAACCGCTGAAGTATGGGTGGGAGTTCGTAGTCAATCTTTGTTTGAAAACAACTCTACAATTGGTCGTCGCATTGTTCCTGCCGGTTCTATGTGGGGATATCACATTGCCGGTATCTGGCAGGATGTATACTTGTTGGCATTGCCTAAAGTACATGTGGAAGATGTATATGTGAAACCGTTGGTTTCAAAGAATATGCTCGAACTGGAAGTGACTGTACAGAATAATACGGAAAAAAAGACTGATCTGCAACTTCAAGGTAAGATTAATGAATGGGTAAACCTGGCTGGGACAGATGTTAATTCAGCTCCTGTACCTGCATGGGAACTTGGACAGGAAGCTTTGAAAGTGGCCCCTGTTAAAGTTAGTATCCCTGCCAATGCTTCAACAAAAGTTGTGTTGCAGGTTCCGGTATCCGGTGAGTTGAGTTACTGGACTCCTGAACAACCGAATCTTTATGCCGTATTGCTTTCATTGCAGGCTAAGAAAGAAACCCTTGATATGAAATATGAACGTTTCGGATGGCGTGAATGGACATTGCAAGGCACCACACAGTACCTGAATGGTAAACCTTATCAGTTGAGAGGTGATTCATGGCATTTTATGGGTATTCCGCAAATGACACGTAGATATGCGTGGGCATGGTTTACTGCCATTAAGGGGATGAATGCTAATGCTGTTCGCCCTCATGCACAGATTTATCCTCGTTTCTACATGGATGTAGCTGACGAAATGGGTATCTGCGTATTGAATGAAACTGCTAACTGGGCGAGTGATGGTGGTCCGAAACTGGATTCTGAGCTCTTCTGGGAAGCATCAAAAGAACATTTGAAACGTTTTGTACTCAGAGACCGTAATCATGCCTCTGTCTTTGGCTGGAGTATCAGTAATGAAAATAAACCGGTGATTTTGCATGTCTACAACAGACCGGAATTGATGCCTCAGCAGAAGAAAGCTTGGGAAGATTGGAGAGACATCGTTCGTGCAAACGACCCGACCCGCCCATGGATTTCTGCCGATGGAGAAGATGATGGAGATGGCATCTTGCCGGTTACAGTAGGCCACTATGGTGACATGAACTCAATGAAACATTGGGTTGGAATAGGTAAACCCTGGGGAATCGGTGAACATAGTATGGCGTACTATGGTACACCCGAGCAGGTTGCTAAGTATAATGGTGAAAGAGCTTATGAATCGCAGTTGGGACGTATGGAAGGATTAGCTAATGAGTGCTACCACCTCCTTGCTAACCAGCGTAATATGGGAGCTTCTTACAGTACCGTTTTCAATATAGCATGGTACTCTTTGAAACCGCTGCCGTTGGGAAAGAAAGATATGACTACAGAACCGGATATCAATAAAGATGGTATTTTCTTCACTGATTATAAAGAAGGTGTGCCGGGTGTACAACCGGAACGTGTAGGTCCTTATTGTACAACATTCAATCCGGGATATGATCCGAATCTACCTTTGTATGATCCATGGCCTATGTATGATGCTATGCGTGCAGCTAATGCACCGGGACACCCTGCTTGGTCTGCTTACGCTGATATTGACAAAAAAGAATATGAAGCACCGACAGCTACTCCGGCAGAGAAATATAAAGAAGTGATTTTCATAGGCGGAGATGACAGTAAATTGAAAGGTATTCTGGATGCGCAAGGCGTGAAATTTGCTGCAAAGATTACTGCACCTGCACGTATGATCTATATTGTAGATGGTACTTACACTTTGTCTGCTGCTGAAAAGAAGAGCATGTTAGCTAATATTGCTAAGGGTGCTGATGTATGGATTTGGGGATTAACACCTCAGACATTGAATGTATACAATGAGATATTGCCTCTTCCGGTAGCGCTGGACAACCTTAAACGTTCTTCTTTCCTGCCGGTTCAGAAGTCATGGATACGCGGCTTGAATAACTCTGATTTCTATTTCTGCGAACTCCAGAGAGCTGATGCTTCAGAATATTCATTAACAGGTGCGCTGGTAGAAGAAGGAGATGTCTTGCTGAATGCTTGTAAAACAGATTGGAGAGCTTGGAATAAACGTCCGGAGGAAATCAAAACTGCCAGCACGGTGCGGAGTGAGTACGAATGTACAGCTGCTACTCCTGTGTTTGTGAAGTATCGGAAAGATGCCTCTTGTTTCTATATCAGTACCCTGAAAGAATTCACTAACTCTGAAAAGGGATACAATACACTGGGAGTGATTTTAAAGAATGCCGGTATTGATTGTAATGAGATTGAAGTAAAATCAAATGAAGTCTTCTTCTTGCGTGATAATCAATTGGTATTTCCGGTTGCAGCGAAGGAGAAGTTAGTGAAAAAATCGGATGGATGGGCCTTGGATATTTATGTATTCAGTCCGCGTCCTTTGGATGACTTGCTGATTGAACCGAATATGCCGAAGCTGACTTTGGTTGTGAAAGCAAAAGAATGCCAGCTTGCTATTAATGATAAAGCATATGCAGCCGCTTCGCAAAATAGGCATGAGGCTACTTATAAAGAACTGCCCTTGCTGCAAGGTTGGAATAAGGTAAGCATAAAAATAGGAGAAAGAGATAAAAATGAATTCAGTGGTAACTTTAGATGTGATAACAGAAATGAATTCCTTTCTTCGTTGAAGATTATGTATATTAATCCTGAAGCTAAATGATTATAGATGATGATTAGAAAGATATAGTTTTTAATAGGTTCTTTTTCGATAAGTTCAGTGTTGCAATCCAGTGTAGTGCGAGATAATTCGCATAACACTGGATTGCTTATTTTTTATTCTTTATAGTTATGGCGGCTTATGTTATCTTTAATACTTGGTTGGATGGCCGTTCTTGCATCGATACCATAACATCTGTTATTTTGTACAGTGTTATGATGGATTGTTATATCTTTGCAGTTATTCATTTGCTTTTCGATAAATATCCCATTTTCTCCATTTCCTTCAGCGAGGCTGTTGATTATAGCTATTTGGCTACTTTCTGCACATCGTATACCTGAGAGCCCATTACGAGCCATCTCGGAATGAGTTGCTTTTACATTCATACAGAAGGTAACGTTTATGCCATTTCCATAGGGAGAGGTATCAAAACGACTACTTGTTATTTCACAATTGGTAATGTATGATAAATGAAGATTGTGGTGAAATCCGGCACCCGGCACTACACTGGCTCCATTATCACTGAAATCACATTGGTGAATGCGAATGTTTTTTCCACTGACTATTGCTACACCATTTTTTGTGAAATTTTGTACTGTAATATTTTCCAAAACGACATTCTGTATACCATCTTTCTCTTTGGATTTGAGAATGATACCTTCCCGGCTGGGAGCATTCATATATGAACGGCTTCGACGGTCATGATTAGGATCGGCATTTTCGATAACTTTAGTGGCTCCTTCTACTAAAAGATCGCGAATGGTGACATCAGAAAGGATATCTTCTCCATTAATGATTGCAGTTTCAGTACGTGGAGAGGGAAAGATTATTGTTTCACGACCCTTGCCGGCAAGGAGAGTTCCACTGTATATTTTAAGAGGAGCATCTAAAGTATGTACTCCTGCTTCCAGAATAATCCATTTACCAGTATTTCTGTTGGAGTTTATAGCCTCTTGTATAGATTCTCCCGGTTTTAGATGGATACTATTGGCAGGGAGCTGTTTCGATTTACCTTTTAAAGCCCCGATTATAGTTGGTTTCAGAAAGTTATCGGATCCTGTAAAGATAGAAGGTTGTGTAGAGACATTGGAAATTGGAGCTTTTACAGCTGTCAGAAAGCCTACTGACGATTTGGAACGAGTGTGTTCTTTTATCGCTTTCTCAGTATATGGCAATATTACACCTCTTACATTTTTATAATGATGATATATGGATTCATAAATATCCCTGAATTTATCGTTATCTCTATCTGTAAAAACTCCAAATAAATCGATATGCTCTCCTAACATGAAACGTGCGGTATATTCGAATCCTTGTGCTAATCTATCATCGGCTACACTGTAAAAGTCTAACCCCTGCGTGTTGGCTGTTTGTGCAGCTTTGGCAAATTCACCTATGCCCAATTGTACATGCCCCCAGTCTCGTGTAGTTTCCTGACATTGCCCTCCAGGGTAGAGATACCGGGTGATACCAGAATTTCCTTCTCCCCAGTAAAATCGTTCTATTGCACGGTTGAATATATCATGGTTGTCGGTAAAAATGCCAATACACATGATGGTACTGATCATAGATGCATCCCAGTTACCATTGGCTTCAGTGAAAAAGTCTTTAATGGTGGGGTAAAAGACTGTAAGAACCATTTGTGTAAATTGTTGTAAGTCTTTGGAAGTCCAACCGGAATCGGTATATTTTAATATTTCGGCTGCGTTAAGGTAGTAATATCCGAAAAGCCCAACATTCAATTTGGCATTGTTTGCATCGAATCCGCGGAGCAAGTAGCTCCATGCATTCAAAATTTCGATAGTTTTTTGTGCGTAAGCCCTGTCCTTAGTAATATACCACATCAATGCATGATTATATGCCATCTCGGCACTTTCGGAGAATTCACGCCCGCCAATGCTATTTGCGCCGTAAGGGCCAACGGATATTTCGGTACATGGACTGGGGATGAAATCTAAAGAGGCGCTTTTCTTTAAGTTTTCGTAGGCTTTTTTCCAGGGCTGTATGCCTTTTAGTACCATTTCACGCATATAATCAAGATCTTGTTTACTTTGCGCCATTCCGGGATGTATAAAAGCTTGAGTCAGGAATTCCGTTTTGGATTCCTTCTCACCTGAGGCTGATATGCTGTATATTGAACTGCATAACAGACATACTAATAAGAATATTTTCTTTTTCATGCTTTTTATGTGTTTATGATTTACCAGTTATCGGTTCTGAATGGAGCCACGGGAATGCCATAGATATTGAATACACTTGCCTTTGTGTAGTTTTTATAGGCGTATCGCACTGCAACTGGATTTGGAACTTTATCACATGATACAGCGAGTCGAGTCGTCTTAGTTTCTATTTCAGCATAGGCAGGGTAGAAGACTTTATCTTCACCAGCAATTTCGAATCCTTCAAGCGGAGTCCACATCGGACAGAGTCCACGTTGTGCATTATCTACATTGATATATATCTTATTGCCAGATATTTCCATTGATTTATAAATGGGAGTGGCGTAACCAAATCCTTTTCGTCCATATGTTTGGGAAAGGGCCCAAAGAGCCAAACGATTTCCCACAGTTTCTTTATCCATTGGATGAATGAATACCGGATGTCCAATATCTAAGGTAGTGACCATTCCACTGTTGGGAATATCTTTCATATTTTGCTGTTGAACTTCACGCATACGGGCTGCTGAGGTACCATCAGCGCCTTCGTAATTGAAAGGTGCTATTTCCACGAAATAAAAAGGAAATTCTCCGATATTCCATTTACTGCGCAGGTCTTTGACAAAAGCTGGCATTAAACTTTTGTATAAGTCTGCATTATCGCGGTTACTTTCACCTTGATACCAGAGAAAGCCTTTTATAGTGTAATTTGTGAAAGGTGCAATTTTCCCGTTATATAGTACGCAAGGGGTGGCTGTAATATTTTTTATAGGTTCATCATTGTCGAGTATAGATAAGTCGATGCTTTTGAAGGGCGTTATTGCTTCCCTGCTCATCCATGCTTCTACTTTTGAACCTCCAAGTGAAGATACGATGATACCGACCGGTACTTCCAGTACTTCTTGGATATATTTGGCAAAAAAGTAAGCAGCTGCGCTTGTGTGAGATACGTTGCTTGGACTATTTTCTAACCATTCGCCTTTGCAGTCTTCCTGTGGAGTTTTGCTGAATTGTCGTACCCATCTTCCATCTTTTGAGTCGGTATTATAAATACGAATTGGAGTAGACACTTTAGCTTTTGCAATAATGTCATTTGTACCCTGCGTTGGTTGGCGATCGAAGCCACTCATGGGCATTTCCATATTTGACTGGCCGGAGCAGAACCAGACTTCACCTATTAGTATGTTTTTCAGTGTTAAGGTTTCTCCATCGCTAAATGATATCTCATAGGGGCCACCGGCCGCTGGTGTAGAAACAACTAAGAGCCATTTTCCTTGTTGGTCAGTAGCTGTTTTGTACGATTTATTATTCCATGATGTTTTTACAGTAACGAAAGAGTTTTCTTTGGCATTACCCCAAAGTTTAACATTTGATTGTTGTTGTAATACCATGTTGCTGCTAAGTACAGAGGGCAGTTTGACTTTGGCTTCTACAGATGTAGAGATAGAAAGAAAATGTACTAATAGTAAAAAAGTAAATAACGATCTTACTTTCATGTAATTAAAAAAAAGTTTTTTCATAATACAGTTTTAATTTGATAAATAGAACGATCTTTTTTATTCTTTGTAACAAAAGTAAATTGAAGATATTACTTCCTTGATTAATTTGTTATTAATTTACGCATAATATCAGTTTAATTGAGCTCTAATTCCAAATTCTCGTATCCTTTATTTGTAATGGACGATTTTTTGTTACCTTTGCAGTGTGTTCTTTAACGACATACTATGAAAAGTAAATTGCTAATTTGGATATTATTATTATTCTCATTTGGGTATTTGGAAGTGTTGGCTTCTATAGATTATGGCCTACATTTCAAATCTCATTCTGTGCCTGGTAATGAACGTACTTCTTTGTCTCTTGATGAGAATGTTCCTTTCCATATAAAAAATGAATTTATTATTGATTTTCAAATGTGGGTTCGTAATGAACCTGATTTTGGTGCTATTCTTCATTTGTGTACCAATGAAAATCAATTTCTTCATTTTGTATTTGCAGCAGGTGATAATAATCGGAATTTTCCAGCTCTTGTATTCAATGAAGGGATGTTTGCTATTAATACCAATATAGAAAAAGGTAAATGGATCCCTGTCTCTTTGCACCTTAATATAGAAGCAAATCAGATTGATTTGAAGTATGATAGTAAAGATACTACAATGGTAGTGCCTTTGCGTGGAACTAAGGATATAACGGTCTCGTTTGGAAAATCTCCATATTTTTCAGCCGATGTAGCTCCAATGAATATTAGAGATGTAAAGATTACCCGTGATGGAGAATTGATTAGATATTGGAAGTTATGGAAACATAATGGTGATGTTTGTCTTGACGAAGAAGAAGGAGCTGTGGCATTGGCGTCCTATCCTTCATGGTTAATTGATAATCATATTGAGTGGAAGAAAATATATGCTGAAAGAAGCTCAGGTCGTTTAGATATTGCCTTTAATGCTCGTGATGCTTTGTTCTATCTTGTGCGACAAAATAAAATAGACATATTAAATGGTATTTCCGGTAACCGAAACGAGGTCTCTATTGTGGAGGGGTATCCGGCTATGGAATATACAGATCACATGATTTATGATACACTGACTAATCAGTTATTGTCTTATTCTTTACACGAAAAGTTGGTTTCAGCTTTGTCTGTCGACGAAGGGAAATGGAGCCTTAGTGAAAGACAATTGGATGAGCCTCGTTACTACAACCATGCACGTACGTTTAATCCATCTGATTCTTCATTTTATTTTTTTGGAGGATATGGATTCTATCAATATAGGAATAACCTGTATCGGTTGAAAGTGGGTATGAAACAGGTTGAAGAAGTTGCATATACCCCTGTTATTTCTCCTCGTTATTCATCTGCAGCAGCTATAGTAGGTGATGAACTGTATATTTTTGGTGGTCGTGGAAATAAACAGGGAAAGCAAGAATTTAATGCTCATTTTTCTTATGAGTTGTGTGCCATTAATCTGAAAACGGGAAAGTCTCGTAGTGTATGGAAGAAAAAACAATCTACGGATATGTTGTTGATGGCATCTTCCATGTACTTTGAACCTTCGGACAGTTCTTTTTATGCTGTTAGTCTGAAAGACGGAGGCAGCCTTTGGAAGGTTTTCATGAATGATTCTGTTTGGGTAGAGATATCGAAACCTATTCGTAATGATTTGGTTCATCAGGATTGCGATTTTAGTTTTTATTCGTCGCCTGCCTATCATAAACTGTATCTGGTGATGGATAAGATTTTGAGTGACCGTACACATGATGTGGCTATTTATTCTATCAATACTCCTTTACTGAATGATAATGAAATTGTGCAGACGGTGAATAAGGACTCTGCTTCGGTGTGGTTATGGTGGTTATGTGGTATCCTGTTGTTGGGAGGAGCAGTATTCCTTTTATACCGGATAAAATGCAGCAGAAAGAAAGTCGAATTTGAAGATACCAAAGAAGATAATACTCAGGTGGAGGTTCTTCCTGTTAATGAAACGGTAGAGGAGGTTGCTGTGGTAGAAAAGTATTTTGATCGCAGTCGTTCGGCAATCTCTTTGTTGGGCACATTTAATGTTCGTGATAAAGATGGTAATGACATAACAGGAGCTTTTACACCACGATTGAAAAGCTTGCTTATATTGTTGGTGCTTTATACGGAAAAAAGTAAGCAAGGCATCTTGACTAAAAAAGCTACCGATATTCTGTGGTCAGACAAAGAGGAAGAGTCTGCTCGCAATAACCGTAATGTGACTTTGCGTAAGTTGCGTATATTGTTAGAAAAAGTAGGTGATGTAGAAGTTGTCAGTGATGCGGGATTTCTGTGTATCAGATGGCATGAGGGAGTATTTTGTGATTATCGGATGGCGTTGGATTGTATTCGTCAATTTAAGGAAAATGGTGATCATGGAGATGACAAGCTCCTGAATCAGATATTGGAAATCTTATTGTATGGTCCGTTGCTGTCAAATACCATTGTTGATTGGTTGGATGAATTTAAAGATTCTTATTCCAGTCTTTCTATTGATTTGCTGAGGAATTTGTTGGATGTACAGCGCAATAATTATGATACAGTACTGCGTATTGCTGATATCCTGTTCTTGCATGATCCTCTGAATGAAGAAGCCTTGGCGGCTAAATGCTCTATTCTTTTTATACAAGGTAAAAAAGGTATTGCAAAGAGTGTATATGACCGCTTCTGCAAAGAGTATAAAGATTCATTAGGAGAGGAATATAAGATCCCCTTATGCAATTTATATAAATGATAATTTATAAAAATAAGAAAAAGCGCTTAATCATAACAATTAAGCGCTTTTTTAATGTCCAATTAATAAAGGATGGCTCTGTTTTTTAAGACTAAGGCTTTTATTTTGCATTCGTGGAAGTATTCTTAAAATCTTCCAATGAAAAGTTAAACTGATGTCTAATTTAGTCTTTAAACTATGAAAAAGTACTTGTTGATCGGATTGTTTTTATTAGGTCTGTTTATCTATCCTATTAAGGCCATTTCAGGTAACACTCCTGAAGAATTATATGAGAGTTTGCAAAAACGGTTGGCTTCCGGTTGGAATACCTGGGATACCCGTAGTGTGCTGACTCATGTATTTCTTCCTTATGGTTTTGCTGTCGACCTGAATATGATGGATACAGATGGAAGTCGTGTAAGGAAATTCAGAATCGGAGATAGGGCTAAAGGAGCGCCATTATTACAGCCGGGACCTCATTCTTTTGATGGAGCGTATACCAAAATGACCATAGATTGGAGAGGATATAAGTTGCAGGTAGAAAGTGCTGCTATAGGACTTAAAAACGTAATTCTAATCAGACCACTGGCTGAGACGAAGAAAGGAGGACGATTGATGGTTATCCCTGAAAGTCTTTGGAAACGGGGCAATACACTTAGCGTGGATAGTTTAGGATTTACATTGGCATCACGTGATAAAGTTGTTGAAATCAAAACTTATATAGAGGGTGAACTTCTGGAAAAAAAAGGAAGGGAGTTTATTCTGTCTTTAGATACTCCGGTTGCTATCTGTTGCGGAGAAAATATGGAATTGGATGAGGCAATTGCTTTCATTAATGACCGCGCCCGGGATTTTATTAATTCTAATCAGAAAAAATTTGGTGAAAATTATGATTGCTATAATGCTATGCAGAGTGTTTTGGCTTGGGATAATATATATGATCCTGGCATTAGGAGGGTGATTACTCCTGTAAGTCGGATTTGGAGTTCCGAATGGTTTGCCAGTGAAGATTTTGGTGGTTTTACACTGTTCTGTTGGGATACCTATTTTGCGTCGATGATGCTTGCTGTTGGCAATAAAGAATTGGCTTATGCAAATGCTGTAGAGATAACTAAGGCGATAACAGAAAGTGGATTTGTGCCTAACTGCTTTTATAGCAATAATTTTAAATCAAGAGATCGTTCTCAGCCACCTGTTGGTTCTTTGGCTGTCTGGACATTATATAAGCAATATCAAGAAAAGTGGTTCTTGGAGTTATTATATAAAGAATTGCTAGCCTGGAATCGCTGGTGGAGCCGAAATAGAGAGGATGGAGGATTATTATGCTTAGGCAGTAATCCTTATGAAAAGGTTACTTATTTCAGGTCTGAGTTTGATACGGATTGTCACTATGGCGCTGTTTTGGAATCAGGATTGGATAATTCTCCAATGTATGATGGAGTACCTTTTAATAAGCAAAAACATTTGCTGGAGCAGCATGATGTAGGCATGTCTTCTTTATACATCATGGATTGTGATTATCTGGCTTTAATAGCGGAAGAACTTGGCTATAAAAAAGATGTAATCGAACTTAGAAAACGCGCGGAATATTATCGCAATAATTTAGCAGGGTTGTGGGATGATAAGACTGGATTTTACTATAATCGTTCTACCAGAGATCTGAAATTTAATTACCGTACTTCACCCACTTGCTTTTATCCATTGCTGGCAAAAGTACCTACAAAGAATCAGGCTGAGAGGATGATAAAAGAGCATTTGCTGAACACTGATGAATTCTGGGGGGAGTACGTAATTCCTTCTGTACCTAAAAATGATCCTGCATTTAAAGATAATGAATATTGGCGGGGACGTATTTGGGCACCATTGAATTTTCTGGTATACTTAGGATTGAATAACTATGAATTTCCGGAAGTGAGACATGCCTTTGCCGAAAAATCCCAAAAATTATTATTGAAATCCTGGTTGTCACATGGATATGTCTTTGAGAATTACAATGCTCTCACTGGTGAAGGCGATGATGTTGTGCGAAGCGATAAGTTCTATCATTGGGGGGCATTGCTGGGATATATAGCTCTTATAGAGAATGGAGTTGTAAGTAAGTGTAATTAATAATAATCGATCATGAAAAATATAATTTTAATTATCAATTTTTTGTTTTGTACAGTTTCTATTGTATATGCCCAGAAACAGCCTTTTTTAAAGGATTCCTGGAAAGGGGATATGACCTCTGTAAAACAAGAGAAAGGAAGGTTGAAGATAGCATCTGTTGCTGTACCCGAAATATGTTGGCATTTAGATGCTTTTTCCAAAAAGGTGAGTATGTATAGAAATGTGCAATTGAACGATGTGAATAGAACTGTTTGGTGTAGTTTTCTGGCGTTGAAAGAAAAAGGGAATTCGCGTTTAGGCCTTTCAATTGAGAAAGGCAATAGTGAAAAACTATTTGTTGAAGTCAAACAGACGCAGGAGCCGCAGTTGGTTGTGGTGCGTATCGATTTTTCTGAAAAGGCTGATAAGGCATATGTTTTTTATAGTCCTACCGCAGCTTCTGTTCCTGATTTGGAAAATGCCGAGTATACTTTATCGGGTAAATTTGATTTTGACTGTATTAGAATCATAGCAGAAAAAGGGAGTAAAGGGATTTTTAGCGATGTCTCTTTGGGTGAGAATTATCAGGATGTAGTACATCCTAATGTCTTACAAGTTGTAGCTAAGGAAGGACAACCACAAACAGTTCTTTCCTGGGAAAAGAAACAGCAGGCTTTATGGATTCAGACTTCGGGCGGAACTTTGTATTTGCAACCCTATAATATAGGAAGTGTACATGTGATGTTCGGCTCTGAGAATGAAATAAAAGAATATAAGAGTTTTGCCGTAACGCAACAGGCAAAAGTGGCAGAGTTTAAAGTGGAGGATACTCAGGAAGATATTGTATTACGTTCTTCCCGTTTAGTTGTTACTGTGAATAAGAATAAAGGGTATATCAGTCTACTTGATGAGTCTGGAAAAATTTTACTGAAAGAGTTTCCGGAAAAAGCGAGAATGGATATGTGTGGAGATTCTGTCAATGCATATTGTAAGTTCCAATTACGAGATGAAGAAGCTTTATATGGTTTGGGGCAGTTCAGAGATAACTTAATGAACTTGCGGAATGCCAAGCGGGAACTGGTTCAGTTTAATACGCAAGCTGCGGTACCGGTTATTTATTCTACTGGTGGTTGGGGATTGTTTTGGGATAATCCTTCCCGGACTATTTATACAGACAATAGTACCGGTATGAGTTTGGCTTCTGATTACGGTAAGATCGTTAACTATTATCTTTTTGTAGGTGATAAAATGGATAATTTGGTAGCTGCATATCGTTCTTTGACGGGAGGGGTTCCGATGTTGCCCGATTGGGCTTTAGGTTATCACCAAAGCCGTAACCGTTATGCTACGCAAAAAGAGGTGATGGAGATAGCTAAAAAGATGAAGGAAAAGGATATTCCTGCAAGTACTATCTTTATAGATTATCATTATTGGGGTAAGTACGGAACAGGTTCACATAGGTTTGATGAAACTTTATTCCCTGATGTTCCTTCAATGTTGGACAGTCTCCATAACGTTTATGATATGAAGGTGGTTTTGACAATGTGGCCCTGCTTCAAACCGGGTATCCCTAATTATAATGAAATGTCACAAAAAGGGTATATATTGGAAGGAGCCAAAGCTATTGACGGCTATATATATGATACTTTTAATCCGAATGCGGCCAAAATGTATTGGGATAAGGTTTCTTCTTTAGTGGACTTGAATATCGATGGCTGGTTTTTAGATGGACCGGAACCTGACCATGTAGCCTCATACTTGCCACTTAATACTTATGCCGGACCAGCTCAGAAGGTACGAAATGTATACCCTTTGGTTCATGCATCACATTTTTATGAAGGAATAACCAAAGCTCGTCCCGGTATCCGTCCTTATATGTTGACCCGTTGCGCGTGGGCTTCCCAACAAAAGTGGGGAACGGCTGTGTGGTCTGGTGATATTCCAACGACATTTGCCGAATTACAAACGCAAGTAGCAGCAGGATTAAACTTTACAGCAACGGGAATTCCCTACTGGACTACAGACATTGGTGGTTATTCAGGAGGAGACCCGTCTAAAAAAGATTATCAGGAATTGTTTGTACGTTGGTTTCAGTATGGAACATTTTGTCCCGTTTTTCGTTGCCATGGACGTCGTTATCCGGGAGATACGAAAGCACCGAATGAGTTATGGGCATACGGACCAGAAGTACAACGTATCTGTACTGACCTTATAAAGTTGCGATACCGGCTTTTGCCTTATATTTATACCCTATCAGGTAAAGTTACTCACGAGCATTATACACCAATGCGCTTACTGGCTTTTGATTTTGCTTATGATCAAAATGTATTAGACTGTAAAGATCAGTTTATGTATGGACCTGCTCTCCTGGTTTGCCCCGTTTTGGAGGCAGGAGCAACTTCCCGCTCTGTATATCTGCCACAAGGATGTACTTGGGTAGATTTCTGGACCGGTGCAATCTACCAAGGAGGAACTACAATTACTGCAGAAGCACCTCTGGATAAAATGCCTTTGTTTGTGAAGTCTGGTTCTATCATCCCTTATTATACTTCTGTTGAGAAAAATATTAATGTTGATGTTCCGCTTGAGATTCATGTCTTTGGTGGGGAAAACGCAAGTTTCAATTTATACGAAGATGATGGTGAGACGTTGAAATATAAAAATGGCAATTATAGTACTATTCCGTTTAAGTGGAATGATCGTACAAAGGAATTTATAGTTGGAGAACGCATCGGCGACTATGCAGTAAAGGACAGGGACCTTATCATTAAACTCAAAGGTAAAGATGTGATAAAGAGGATAAAATATAGTGGTAAAGAAATAAAAGTTATATTGAAATGAGCCTCAGGAGATTGATAATAGTTAGTTTCTTTTTCTTATCTTTCTTTGCAAATCTTTTTGCAGATGGAAGTGTTAGGGGATGGATCATCCTGTCTGACAATATGGATCGTGCTATCCGGACAATAAAAACAGCAAAAGAGTATAATATAAATCAGCTTCAGTTGTCCCATGAGATCATCCATGATTTAAAGGCCATTAAAGAAGAAAAGGTATGTGAACAGGTTAATAAACTCATTCGTCTTGCACATTTAGAAGGTATTGATGAAGTGTTGCTTTGGGATCATAGCTTATACTCTCTGGATTATTATCCATCATGTTTTAGAACGGGACCTAATGGTACAATAAACTTGGATAATCCTAAATTTTGGGAATGGTTTAAAGATGACTATCGCCGGATGCTCAACAGGGCTCCTGAAGCAGATGGACTTGTGCTAACGTTTATTGAAACTGGCGCTTATGCGGAAAAGCAGTACTCGGTGAATATGAAAACCCCTGAGGAAAAACTAGCAGCTGTTGTAAACGCTATTTCCGATGTAGTTATTGGTGAAAGAGGAAAGAAACTCTATATTCGTACTTTTGCTTATTCGGAAGAAGAGTATAAGAGTACTGTTGGATGTATAAAGCATATAAAGAGTGATAAGGTCATTTTAATGATGAAAGAAACCCCTCATGATTTCTTTCTGACACATCCGGATAACTCTTACATCAGAAAGATGAATAGACCTACGATTGTAGAGTTTGATTTTGGTAATGAATACAGTGGGCAAGGCGTTGTTGCTAATACATGGCCTGAATATACTATGAAAAGATGGGGTAGCTATATTAACTGTCCTAATGTTACCGGATATGTTGCAAGGACGGATCGTTATGGGGATACCAGCATAGTAGGAACAGCTAATGAAATTCAGTTGTATGCACTGAAGCGGATGACGGAAGAACAAACTGTATCTCCAATGCAAATCTATAATGAATTTATTACGTCGAGGTATGGTGAGGATGCTTTGTTGCCCATTAGAAAAGCGTTTCAAACTGCATATGATATAGTCACATCTGTTTTTTATACCTTAGGAACAAACCTAACAGATCATTCTTCTCTAAATTATGAAAACAATAAATGGGGATATAGCAGGCATGTGTCTGGAAGATGGATTGATCCGCCTATGGTTCTTGTTAAGCATGATATAAATAAAACATTTCATTATTGGAAAGATATTATAAATCATATTGCTCCTGTACACTTTAAGTCATTATCATCTCCGTTAGCTGTTGAAGTGAAGACCGTTTTTGATAATCAATGGATAGAATCTGATGAAAAAATGGATAGTGTATATTATAATTATATTCTAACGGAAAAACAGTATGGAGTTAAACTTGCTTCCGAAGCAGTCGCTGAAATAGAAAAGGTAAAGCCTTTATTAGAATCTGCGACATATAATGATTTATACCAACTGTTTTATCGTACTTATTTGACTGCATGTTTGCATGAAGCTGTATGTACGGCGTATTATGGTTCCAGAATCTATGTCAGAGCTAAGCAATTTCATCCTGCAGGTTTGAAGGAACGTATTTTTTTATCTCTGAAAAAGATAGAACAAGTTTCGGAGGATATGAATTTGTTGGTGAATGCATATCCTGTCGGTCAATATAACTGGTTGAATGATGCAAAAACCGCATTAAAATACAGAGATAAGGTCTTGAAAATATTGAAGGAACATGCTTCTGAATCTGGTATTACTGAAAGAAGCTTATCGAAGGCAGAATATTTCTCTTGGATAAACAACACTAATGAAGGGACTACAGAATCACAGACATTGGTCAATTTGAATTTTTTTGAATGGCTTCGTCAGGAATATGGGATGCAGTTAGATATATATGCTTTTGATGCAGGGCTGATTGATGGTAAGAATATTTATGGGAGTATAAATTCCCAACGATTTAAGAATAAATTCCCTAAAGGGTTGGAATCTATTTATCTAAAGGCTAAACAGAATGGAGTACGTTTAGGGCTTTGGGGAGGACCAGATGGTTTTGGGAATACTCCGGAGAGTGCAGAGGAAAGAAAAGAGATGTTAGTATCACTCTGCCGTAATTATGATTGGGCTCTTTTTAAATTTGATGCAGTTTGCGGTCCGTTGAGAGAAGAGAAAGAAGATCTTTTTGTGGATATGATTGGAGAGTGCAGGAAATATTTTCCAGACTTAATTCTTTTGAATCATCGTTTAGGGTTGAAAAAAGCGGAACAATGTGCAACAACTTTTTTGTGGGAGGGCAAAGAGAGCTATATTGATGTAAATTCATTCAATACATGTGCAGCTCCTCACAATAGAGTAGGAGCATTGGGAAGAGGTCTTGTACCCGATTTGAAAAGATTAACGGAGGACCATGGGGTTTGCCTTTCTTCCTGTTTGGATTATTGGGAAGATGAACTTGTTTTACAGGCATTTAATAGGTCTTTGTTACTTTCTCCTCAAATATATGGCAATCCTTGGCTATTGTCAGATAGAGAGTTTCCTAAATTGGGGAGAATTTTTAATCTGCATCGGAAGTTTTCAGGTTTATTGGTAGATGGTATAGAACTACCTCCAACCTATGGAAAGTATGCTGTTTCGATTATTTGTTTCAGATCATTCTATATGTTGGTAAAGAAGCAATTAATCTTTTAATTTAATTTAAAATTAAGCGTTAGATAAGCGCGATATCACTCAATTTTTAATCTCAGGCATATAATTTTGCCATATCAAAATGATAATAATAGGTTCTTTTGAAGGTGAAAATACAAGATTGAATTTGGGATAACAATTTAAAAAAGATAAGTAAACTAAAAGAATACATAACTTTAAAAGAAATGCATATGAAAGATACAAGTTAACCGGAAACATATCCTTCCTACTTATTTAATCTAAGGGATACGTTATTTGATGAAAAACAATTTTAAAAGTGAGATTATGAAACACATGAAAAACAAATCTAATTTTGTGAAAGTTAGCAAATACACTTGTTGGTGTATGCTAATGATGTTCTTGATGGTGCTTACTCCGATGCGTGCACAAACTTCTCGAAGTATATCCGGGCAGGTTGTTGATGAATTAGGTGAAGCTATTATTGGTGCTAATGTGACTGTAGTTGGAAATAAGTCATTAGGTACAATAACTGATATTGATGGAAATTTTACTCTAACAGTTCCCCAAGGAACAACGTTGGAAGTTTCTTACATTGGTTATGTGAATAAAAAAGTGGTAGTGGATAACAAAACCAGCTATAAAATTACTTTGAAGGAAGATGCAGAACAACTGGATGAGGTCGTGGTAGTAGGATACGGTACGCAGAAAAGAGTGAATCTAACAGGAGCAGTATCTGCTATTACTAATGAAGAACTGGTTGCTACTAAAAGCCAGAATGCTCAGAACATGTTGACTGGTAAAGTTCCTGGTGTTCGTGTAATTCAAAAAACATCTGAGCCGGGTGAGTTTACCAACCAGTTTGATATCCGTGGTTTTGGTTCTCCATTGATAGTAGTAGATGGTGTTCCTCGTGGCAATTTGCAACGTATGGACCCGAATGAAATTGAGTCGATTTCTGTTTTGAAAGATGCTTCGGCTGCTATATATGGTGTACGTGCGGCTAATGGTGTTGTCTTGATTACTACAAAGAAAGGTGAAAAGAATAAGCCGAAGATTGAATACAACATGTATTATGGTATTCAAACTCCGGCAGAAATGTTGGAACCAGTAGGTGCTGTAGATCGTATGAGACTATTTAATGAAAAGTCAATGCGTAATCTGACAAACCCTCAGCTTACTTATTCAGACGAGCAGATTGAAGAGTATTTGAATGGAACATTAAAATCTACTGATTGGTATGATGCAGTAATTCGTAATTCAGCTCCCCAGCAACAACATAATGTTTCATTAAGTGGTGGAAGTGAAAAAACTGATTATTATGTAAACTTCGGTTATACGGATCAGGAAGGCTTTTTTAAGTCAAAAGCAATGGATTATAACCGTTATAATCTTCGTGCAAATTTAAATGCCGAAGTCGCTAAAAATTTGAAGGCTTCGATTAAGATAAATGGTATCATTGATAGCAAACAACGTCAATACTTATCAACATGGGAGGTTTATAAAGCTTTGTGGCGTGCAAGTCCTAATGAGAAATTGTATGCTAATGATAATCCGGAATACTTTCAAAAGATGTCATCTGACCAGCTGAATCTTTTGGCAGCAACAGACCCTGATGTTTCCGGTTATAATAAGACAACAAATAAAATCTTCCAGTCTACGATGGAACTTGAATATGCTGTTCCATTTGTAAAAGGTCTGAAGGTGAAAGGCATGTTCAGTTATGATACTTCTATAGCTGATAATACCATATATAAGAAAGAGTATAATGAGTATACTTATAGTGAAGCAACTGATACTTATACTGCTTATGCTATGCAGTCGCCAACTAATCTGGAACGTTATTATGGTAACTCATGGACTACTTTATGGCAAGCTTCTGTAAGTTATGAAAATACTTTTGCATCAAGTCATAACGTATCTGGATTGCTGTTATTTGAAGAAGCACATAGTGTAGGTGATAATATCCGTGCAGCTCGTGATTTTTCTATACCTTTACCTTATTTATTTGCGGGTAATTCTGCCAATCAGCTTGGTACAGCTAATGCAAATGGATTGACAGAAAGTGCTTCTCAGGCACTGGTTGGTAGATTTAACTATGATTATAAAGGACGCTATCTGTTAGAGTTTGCCTTTCGTTATGATGGTTCTTCCAAATTCCCATCACATAGTCGTTGGGGCTTTTTCCCAAGTGCTTCTGTAGGATGGCGCATGAGTGAAGAGAGTTTTATAAAAGACAAATTACCTTTTATAAACAACCTGAAACTTCGCGGTTCTTATGGTAAGATGGGTGATGATTCCGTTGCTGATTACCAATTTATTTCTGGATATGATTATCCGAATACTGATGGTGATAGATATAATAAAACTCCGAAAGGATATTTTTTCAATGGATCATTCATGAATTCATTAGGTTTTCGTGCTGTAGCCAATCCTAATATTACGTGGTACACCGTTAAGACTCTGAATGTGGGTATCGATGCTGATTTGTGGAATGGATTATTAGGAGTTTCTTTTGATTTGTTTCAGCGTGACCGTGATAATTTGATGGCTAATCGTATTGCCACTATTCCAGGGACATTCGGTGCTGCAATGCCTAAAGAGAATTTGGAGAGTGACCGTACAAAAGGTTTTGAAGTTGAGTTGAGACATCGTAATCGTGTGGGGCAGGTAAATTATAGTGTTTCTGGAAACATTGCTATTACTCGTTCCATGTGGCGTTACAAAGAACGCACCCCGTCAGGTAACTCCTATGATAACTGGAGAAATAACTTAACTAACCGTTATAATGACATTTGGTTTGGTTATGGTGCAGACGGTCGTTATACTTCGTGGGAACAAATTGCTAACTCTCATATATTTGCAGGTAATGCAACTCTTCCTGGAGATTATGTTTATGAAGACTGGAATGGTGATGGTACAATTGATGATATGGATAGATATCCTATCGCTACAACTACTAATTCTACTGCTGCTAATTTCCAGGATAAGAAAAATTATCCGTTGATGAACTTTGGTTTAACTCTTTCTGCTCAATGGAAAGGTTTTGATGTTAATATGACTTTCCAAGGTGCTGCAATGTCTTATGTATCTTATGGCGAACAGTTGTCGGCTCCGCTACAATTTAATGGTAACGCTTTGGATATGTTCTTGGATAGATGGCGTCCAGTTGATCCCAAACAAGATCCTTATGATCCTTCTTGTCAATGGATTTCAGGATATTATTCTTATGGTGGTACAACTCCGGATCTTAATTCTGAATTCTCTATTCAGAAAGGTACTTATCTGCGTTTGAAGACTGCTGAAATAGGTTACACTTTACCGAAGAATTGTTTGTCATTCATAGGTATAAAGAATCTGAGAATTTATATGAATGGATATAACTTGTTCACTATAACAGGTGTGAAAGGTGTCGATCCAGAAAGACCAGCTGAACTCTATGGATATATGTATCCGTTGAATAGAACATATAACTTTGGTGCAAGTGTTACATTTTAAGTAAAAGGAGATTATAGTATGAAAAAGCTAAGAAATATATTGATGTGTGTTGCTATAGGAGGTATGTTTGTAGGATGCCAAGATTTGGATATTCCTCCTAAGAATATTCTGTCGGGAGAAGACATATATAATGAAGGTGGTATTACTGCCTATATGGCTGGTTTGTATAGCCAGTTGCCGATGGAAGATTTTAATATGTCAAATGATGGTAGTTACAATGGTTTTTATAATTGGAATTGTATTATTTGGGATATGCTCAGCACTGGTGAAACTGTAAATCGTAATAACACAGGTATTTATATTCCTCAAAAAGGATATTGGAGTATGGGTTATAAAACGATTCGTCAAGCCAATGATTTAATTGCCAATCTGCCTGCGTATGTCGGAAAACTGAAAGGTGCTGAATCATGGATTGCTGAAGCAAAGTTTATTCGAGCTTATGTATATTTTGCGATGGTAAAACGCTATGGCGGTGTACCTATTTTGGAAACCCCGCAGGAAATGACTAATGACGAGAAGGCATTGTGGGTAGCGCGTAGCAGTCATGAAGAGTGCATAGACTTTATTCTTTCGGATTTAGATTATGCCATTGAAAATTTAGGTAAAACAAAAGTTGCAGGCCGTGCTAATAATACTTATGTGGCAGCAGCTTTTAAGTCACGTGTTGCTTTGTATGCTGGCTCTGTTGCCCGTTATGGACAGACATTTAATTATTCTGGAAGTGAAAGTGGCAAAATGCTTACCGGTATTCCTGAAGGAAGAGCAAACGATTACTTTATGCAAGCCTATAAAGCATCCAAAATTGTAGAAGAAGGTGGTTATAAGTTATATGAGGGAAACTCTGATAAAGAAGCCAACTTCCGTGAGATATTTGCCAATGCTGATAAGAGTGATGAATCTATTCTTGTTCGGCAGTATAGTAAAAATGACTTTGTTCATAGTTTTGATGCTGTATATTGTCCGCCTCGTATGACCGCAACTTATGGTGACCGTTATAATGTAACATTGGATTGGGTAGAACTGTTTGACGGTCTGCCTATTGATCCTGTAACGGGGTACCTCAAAACAACGGATGACGATGGTAATTATATTGTCTACAATGATGTTAAAGACCTATTGGACAATGCAGAACCTCGTTTAAGGGGCTCTATCTTATTACCTGGACATACTTACAAAGGGGTTGAACTGGATATTCGTTTTGGTATAATAAAGGAGGAAATAGATCCATCTACGCCTATTGCCAAGTTTATAAAGGATGATGGACAGACTACAGTCAATTATACAAGTAATGCTTGGTTCAAGAATAACGTTTTGACAACAACCGAGAATGTAAAAGAACAAAAGCCTTATGAGACTTCTACAGGTATGAAACTTAATAAAAGTGGAATGGATGGTCCAGCTAATGGTGGAACGAGTAATACACTGACAGGCTTTCATGGAGCTAAATGGTTGAATTTGAACTGGACAATTGCCGAAACACAGTTACATAGTTCTACACAGTCTTGGATTGATATTCGTTATGCTGAAATATTATTGAATCGTGCCGAAGCTGCATTGGAACTTTACCAGAATGGCGTTGCTACTATCGATGGAAAAGATATGCAACAGGATGCTTACGAATGTATCAATAAGATACGTTCAAGAGCTGGTGCTGAGTTGCTGACCAGTCCTGCAGAACTATCCAATGTATCACGTGATGGCATTGAACGTGGTCAAGGTATCCGTTCGTTTGTATTTGCTCCTAATGAAGGTATGCATATTATCCGTGTAGAACGTTATAAGGAATTGGCTTTCGAGCATAAGATTTATTGGGATTTGCGTCGTTGGTTTACTTTCGATTCACAAATTTATCAATATCGCCGTAGAATGCTGTCTCCATTCTTGTTTGCCAAAGGAGCAACAGTAAATGAAGCAGGTAATCCAGTGGGTAAGTATATTTTTGATACCCGTGTTTGTGAAAGAGCTAATAACTCATTGACATTTGCTACTAAAAATTACTATGATAAGATTCCTGATGGTGAACGTAAGGTAAATCCGTTACTTGAGCAAAATAATCAGTATTAATTAGAAAAAGGAAAATAGTATGAAAAAGATATTTAATTTGCTGTTAGTTACTGCATTAGTTTTAGGCTTTTCATCGTGTGAAAAGGATAATTATGATGCACCGGAAGCTGGTGTCTTCGGGCAGGTTGTAGACCATAACGGTAAACCTCTGCAAACAGCTATGGGACAAGGAAGTATGAAGATACAGATTACAGAATTGAGTTATGCGGGTGGCGATGAATCAATCGTTGTGACGAATCAGAACCTCAATATGAGGCAGGATGGTTCATATTCCAATTCTAAACTGTTTGCAGGTACTTACTGTATGATTCCGTTGGAAGGCGCATTTTATCCTTATGATGTAGAAGGAGAAACGGTGGAATTGAAGAACGGGAAAATGACAGAACGTAACTTTACTGTTACCCCCTATCTGGAAGTAGAATGGGTTACGGAACCTTACTTGACTTCTGATAATTTCTTGAAATGTGCAGTGAAATTTAAGAGAATAGCAAAAGAAGGAATTGCTATGCCTGATGTAAACAACATACAATTGTATATTTCGCATACGCAATATTGTGGAACAGAATCTGACGGAAATTATACTCCCGGTTCTGTGAAAATAACTAATGATCAGGAGGGCACAACTATTGAGTTGACTTCTAAAGCTGCTATTAAATATTCCAATACCTATTGGGTAAGAGTAGGTGCGTGCTGTAACGACACTTACAAGAAGTATAACTTTACTGATATCAAGAAAATCGATCTGAAATTGAATTGATTAAATAAGTAGGTAGATAAGTAAGGAGGGTATTTGTTTCCGTAATAAGTGCCCTCCTTCTTTTTTGAACAAAATATTAGTACTGCTTTTGGGTCATAAACTCTTTTAGGGCGTATCAGGGGCGTACTTTCTTCACTCTTATACACAACTAAAAATAGTGAAGCTGGTACGAGGAGGGGGTATACATGATACAAAGCAACTCATTTTGTTCTATTTGTCGGTTGTAAATCTGGTTAGGGGATTGCACCTTATATTGAAGCTGATTATTATGGCAACATAATATAGTTTAAAAGTTTATTGGATGGTTTGTAATGGTACCAGCTACGATTAATTACTTTTTAATGTCTAATTAATTATTTATTTCACTTTCTGTTAATGAGTCGAAGCTACATTTGCAGAAAATAATATTATATTTTAATATCATGAAGAATTTCTATATAGCATTTTGGACTGCCGCATGCCTTTTGATTTCATCATCCGGATATGCGCAATCTGAATGGAAAAATAATTTCTCTGATCAAGGAGAAATACTGAAAACAGTGGGACGGGGTGAATGTAGCATTGCAGACGGGGTGTTCCGTTCAAAAGGTTCTTATGCTTGTTTCGGTAATCCTGAGTGGAAGAACTATACTATGTCCTTTAAAGCGCGTGCACCAAAAGAAGCAGAACAAGTTCAAATTTGGGCTGGTTTTCGTGCCAATAACCGTTTTGATCGTTATGTAGTTGGTCTAAAAGGTGGATTACAAGATGATTTATACCTGATGAGAATGGGATATATGGGTACTGATGAATTTATGGGAGTTCGCCCGTTAGGATTCCATCCAGTGCCAGGTCAGTGGTATAAATTAAAGGTAGAAGTATGTGGTAGTCGTATTCGCATTTTCTTGAATGATGAAAAAGAACCACGTATGGATATTACAGATAAAAATAGCAATTTAGCACCCTCCGGTCCTGTGACTTTGGGAGGAGGTTGGATTGAAACTGAGTTTGATGACCTTGTGGTTGCTCCTCTGGAAGAGGATGCATTGAAAGATGTGAAGGTTGCAGAATATCGTAAGGTAGTAACACCACAAGAGAAGGAAAATAAGCGTCAGCTTGAGAGAGCAAACTATACCTCTGTTAAAGTGGGTGAACTGGAGGAAGGACGCACGGATATTTCGTTGAATGGAAATTGGCTTTTTATGCCCGAATATCAGTTGGATAACAAAGAAAAAGCAATATCTACTACAACGGATGATAAAGATTGGCATGTAATGTCTGTTCCTAATTTCTGGAATCCTATTCGTATTTGGTTACATGGCGAGACTATGCCTTCACCTACAGGAGCTCAGCCTAAAGGAGTTTCAGATACATACTATCAGCAAGAAACAGAACGTTGCGAAGGTTATACTTTTGATTATAGGAAAACAAATGCAGCCTGGTATCGTCAGTGGGTGGAATTGCCTGCTAATATTGAAGGTAAGAACATGACTTTGACTTTCGATGCAGTTTCAAAGGTAGCGGAGATTTATATTAATGGGGAATTGGCTGGCTCACATATCGGTATGTATGGTGAAATACAGGTAGATGGAAGCAAGTTACTGAAACCTGGAAGAAACTTGGTGGCAGTGAAAGTGATACGTAGAGCAGATGGCAGTTCTTCTGAAAGTGGTAGTGCTGCTATTGATTTTTTCTATTCTTCTGTTCGTGAAAGTGAACAAGAAGGCGGAAAAGTGTCTGTAAAGAGTAATATCTTGAAAGATATTGCCCATGGCTTTTATGGTGATGATCCTGCAGGTATCTGGCAACCGGTGAGGTTAACTATTACCAGTCCGGTAAAAGTAGAAGATGTATTTATAAAACCAACTTTAGAGGGGGCTAATTTTGATTTGACAGCGAAGAATCATGGCAGTAAGAAAAGCCAGTTCGATCTCTATACTGATGTCATAGATAAAGAAACCGGTTCACTACTTTACAGTGGCCTTTCTCTGCCTAAACTGATACTAAATGCTGGTGAAGAGAAGGTGTTTACTTACAGTGTGAATAATTTGAAACCTCGACTTTGGACGCCTCATCATCCTAATTTATATGACTTCCGCTTTCGTTTAGTTGCTGCCAAGGGTGCTGAATTGGATTGTATGACAGAGACTTCCGGTTTCCGTACTTTCGAAGTAAAAGAAGGATTGTTTTTCCTGAATGGTAATCGCTATTGGTTACGTGGTGGAAATCATATTCCGTTTGCTTTAGCTCCAAACGATCTGAATCTGGCCAATACTTTCATGCAATTGATGAAGGCTGGTAATATGGATGTCACTCGTACACATACCACGCCATGGAATAAACTCTGGATGGGAGCTGCTGACAAAAATGGTATTGGGGTTAGCTTTGAGGGTACATGGCCTTGGTTGATGATTCATTCTACGCCGTTACCCGATGCAAAACTTATTGAGATGTGGAAAGGAGAATTTCTCCGTCTGTTGAAAAAGTATCGTAATCATCCTTCATTACTCTTTTGGACAGTGAATAACGAGATGAAGTTCTATGATAATGACAATGACTTGGAACGTGCTAAAGAGAAATACCGTGTAATTTCGGATGTTGTGAAAGAAATGCGCCGTATAGATCCTACACGTCCTATCTGCTTTGATTCTAATTATCAGGCTAAAGGTAAGGATAAGAAATTTGGAACTGACTTTATGAATAGTATAGACGATGGAGACATTGACGATATGCATGGTTATTATAATTGGTATGATTTCTCTGTATTCCGCTTCTTCAATGGTGAATTTCAGGAACGGTATAAAATGCCGGATCGTCCTCTCATCAGTCAAGAAATGTCAACTGGATACCCTAATAATGAAACAGGGCATCCAACACGCTCTTATCAGTTGATTCATCAGAATCCACAATCATTGATCGGTTATGAGTGCTATGATTTTTCTGATCCGAAGTACTTTCTTACGGTGCAGTCGTTTATTACAGGTGAATTAGCCGAGACGCTTCGTCGCTCCAATGACCAAGGATCGGGCATTTTACACTTTGCATTACTCACCTGGTTCCGTCAGGCATACGATTATCAGAAAATAGAGCCGTATCCCACATACTATGCTCTGAAGCGTGCTTTGCAACCAGTGCTGGTAAGTGCCGAATTGTGGGGGCGCAATCTGTATGGTGGCGATAAACTCTCTACGCGTGTTTATGTAGTAAATGATCGTGAGGATGGTACAGAGCTGAAACCAACTTTGCTGCGTTGGGAAATTCAGGATGAAGCTGGAAAGAAACTAGTTTGGGGTAGTGAAGAAGTTCCGGCAGTGAAGCATTACGGACGTCATTATATTGAACCCAATATTCAGTTGCCTACCAATTTACCAGCTGACAAGATCAACGCTAAATTAGTATTAAAGTTGACAGAGAATGGATTACCTGTATCTGAAAATGAATATCATTTAGTGTTAGCTCGTAAATCCTGGAATATGAATCAGATCTCAGAAGGTAAGAAAGTGGTTCTTTTGGATAAGGATGGCATGAAAGATAAACTTGATTTCTTGCATGTAAAATATCAAACGGCATCTTCTATAAAGGAATTGGTTAATTCTAAACTGAAAGCTGACCTTTGCATTATCTCAGGATTGACTGAATGTACAGATGCAGAAAAGGAATTAATTCGTTCTTATCAGTCAAGGGGGGGGAAGCTTCTTTTGTTGAATAGTAAAGAGGTTGCAAAAAACATCTATCCTGAGCATATCACAGGTTGGATTATTCCGACAGAAGGTGATATTGTGAATATGGAACGTAATGATGCTCCTGTGTTCGATGGTATTGATGTATTGGAACTGCGTTATTTTAACAATAATAAGAGAGAAATCCCCTTGGCTTGTAATGCTACTTTGAAAACGAACCGGAATGAAAATTTGATAGAGTTGGCGGGGCAGATGAAGATACATGCTTATATTGATGGAGGCAAACCAGAAGACCGTATTCGTAAGATAGATTCGATGAGGGGCTTTACTTTACTCCAGATAAAGGATGGAAAGGGATTAGCTACTGTTTCTACAATGTGTACGGAAAAGGCTGATACAGATCCGATAGCAGGAAAATTATTGGTGAATATGATATCAGATTTGTTGAGATAGCGGATATTAACATTTAAGTCTGTTTAAACTATTACAGTCAAAATACTATGATGAAGAAATATCTTGTAACTTTTTGTTTGAGTGCTGTAGCCATTTGGGCTACAGCACAAAATGAGCCTTATAGAAATCCGAATTTGTCACCTTCGGAACGTGCTTGGGACCTATTGAAACGAATGACTCTGGAAGAGAAAATCAGTCAGATGAAAAATAGTTCTCCGGCTATTGAACGTTTGGGAATTCCAGAATACAATTGGTGGAATGAAGCACTACATGGAGTAGCACGTGCTGGAAAAGCAACTGTTTTTCCGCAGGCAATAGGGCTTGCTGCTACTTTTGATGATCAGGCTGTTTATGAAACTTTCGATATTGTTTCTGATGAAGCCCGTGCCAAATATCACGATTTCCAGAGTAAAGGCGAACGAGATGGTTACAAAGGATTGACATTTTGGACCCCGAATATTAATATATATCGTGATCCACGTTGGGGACGAGGTATGGAAACTTATGGTGAAGACCCCTATCTTACCTCCCAGATGGGATTGGCTGTAGTAAAAGGTTTACAGGGTGATGGTACTGGGAAGTATGATAAAACGCATGCTTGTGCAAAACATTATGCGGTACATAGCGGTCCTGAATGGAACAGACATAGTTTTGACTCCAAAAATATTTCCCAACGTGATTTGTGGGAGACGTATTTGCCTGCTTTTAAAGCTTTGGTGAAGGAGGGAAAAGTGAAAGAAGTGATGTGTGCCTATAATCGTTTTGAAGGAGAACCATGTTGCTCGAACAAACAGTTACTGATTCGTATCTTGCGTGAAGACTGGGGATATGACGATGTCGTTGTTTCAGATTGTGGAGCTATTGGAGACTTTTATTACCCTAATCATCATGAAACCCACCCTACAGCAGCTGCAGCTTCTGCTGATGCGGTTGTATCCGGAACGGATTTGGAATGTGGCGGTAGTTATTCTTCTTTGAATGAGGCTGTGCAGAAAGGACTGATTTCAGAAGAAAAGATCAACGAATCTGTGTTTCGTTTATTGCGTGCTCGTTTTCAGTTAGGTATGTTTGATGATGATACGCTCGTAACTTGGTCCGAAATTCCTTATTCAGTGGTAGAGTCAGAGGAACATGTGACCAAGGCTTTAGAAATGGCGCGTAAAAGTATGGTATTGTTGACTAATAAGAACAATGTCTTGCCATTGACTAAGTCTATTCGTAAAGTAGCGGTATTGGGGCCTAATGCTAACGATTCAGTTATGCTTTGGGCAAACTATAATGGTTTCCCAACCAAATCTGTTACGATTCTTGAAGGCATTAAGAATAAACTTCCAGAAGGAGTAGTGTATTATGAAAAAGGATGCGATTACGTGAATCCCCAAACTGTATTCAGTTATTTTGACTGTTGTTCCTATAATGGTAAGAAAGGATTTAAGGCAACTTTCTGGAATAATAAAAAATTGGAGGGGGAAGCTGCTGCTGTTGGTCACTTTAGTGAGCCGCTTAATTTTGGTAATGGTGGTAATACCGTATTTATGCCGGGGGTAAAGTTGAATAATTTCTCAGCACGTTTTGAATCGGTATATATTCCGAAAGAATCAGAAGAAGTCTCTTTTATTATTTCTGCCGATGACGGTTCACGTTTGTATATTGATGGCAAAGAAGTATATTCAGATTGGCATGATGGGCCTGCAAAAGAGCAGATATATACCCTGAATGCAGTGAAAGGTCAAAAGTATAAGGTTGTGTTAGAGTATTTTCAAGCTGGTGGAGAAGCCTCATTAAAGTTTGATATAGGTATCAAAAGAGAAATAAATTATAAAGAAGTGGCGGATAAAGCGGCGGAAGCAGATGCTATAATCTTTGTTGGTGGTTTGTCTTCCTCATTGGAAGGTGAAGAAATGCCTGTGGATCTTCCCGGTTTCAGAAAAGGTGACCGTACCAATATTGATTTGCCGCGTGTACAGGCCGAAATGCTGAAAGCTCTGAAGAAGACAGGTAAGCCGGTAATTTTCGTAGTATGTTCTGGTAGTACACTGGCACTACCTTGGGAAGCTGAGAATCTGGATGCGATTCTTGAAGCATGGTATCCAGGTCAACAAGGTGGAACGGCTGTAGCCGATATCCTATTTGGCGACTATAATCCTGCCGGACGTTTACCACTTACTTTCTATGCTTCAAACAATGATTTACCCGACTTTGAAGATTATGATATGAGTAACCGTACCTATCGTTATTTTAAAGGTAAAGCTTTATTTACTTTTGGCCATGGTTTGAGCTATACTACTTTTGATTATGGTAAGGCGAAGGCAGATAAAACGGTCCTTCGGACAGGTGAGGGGATGACTTTAACGATACCATTGAAAAATACAGGTAAAATGGCTGGTGACGAGGTTATACAAGTCTACTTGCGCAATACAGGCGATAAAGAAGGTCCTATTAAAACTTTAAGGGCTTTTCGTAGGGTCAACTTAAAAGTAGGTCAGGCAGAAAATATACGTTTTGAATTACCTGTCTCAACATTTGAATGCTTTAATCCTGCAACAAACCGAATGGACATTCTTCCTGGTAAGTATGAACTACTTTATGGAGGGACTTCGGATGAGAAAGCCCTACAAAAGCTGACAGTGACATTGAAAAAGTAAAATATGTTCTCCTATAATCTTTAATACTGATATGAATAAATATTTCTCACTGTTTTTTGTCTTTTATCTGCTTTGTGGCTTTTCTACCAATGCAGGAGAGGGAAGATATACTATCCCATTGACGGGAAGTGGCTGGTCGTTATGGTTTGATAAAGAAGCAGAGTGGCAGAATGATCGGCTTTATCTGCCTAATGAAATCACAGACTTGTCTATACTACCTGTGAATGAACCCACGGGTGGTTGGCAAATTTTAAATCATAATCCTAATGCTGTTCCTGTTGAGGTGCCGGGTACGGTAGAGGAATATCTTACCAGTACTGATAATCCTCGTCCGGAACACTTTCGGGGAGTTAGCTGGTGGTACCGTAAAATCAAGATTCCGGCAGATCAGCAGGAGAAACGCTTTATCATCTATTTTGAATCAGTCCGTATGCGTGCGGAAGTTTATCTTGATGGTAAGTTGGTAGCTTATGACTTGATTGGTGAGACTCCCTTTCATGTAGATATTACTGATGAGGCTAAACCAGGTACAGAGCAGTTATTAGCGATACGTGTAACTAATCCCGGAGGAAATTTCCATTGGCAGGATTTCGATATATTGAAATGGGGAGAGTACAACATTCCTCCTGCAAGAAGTTTCAGTGGAATAATCGGTAGAGTTAAGTTGGAAAGCGTGAATCCGGTTTTCATTTCTGATATCTATATGCAGAATACTCCAGATCTGACTAAGGTGAATGCAATCATATCTTTTACCAATGAAACATTTTCCAGCGTGAAGCAGAATGTAGAACTGGTAGTGAATGAAAAGGCTAATCCCGATAAAGTAGTATTCCGACAAACTTTGAAGAATATCTCTTTTCCAGCAGGAAACCATGAACTAACAATTCCTGTTAATGTTCCAGACGCCAAACTATGGGATCTCTCTACTCCTGAATTATATACTTGTAATGTACAAATAAAGAAGGGTAAGAAGACGCTTGATCAAGATAAGAAAGATTTTGGATTCCGTTGGTTTACTGTTGATGGAATTGGTAAGGATGCAGTATTGCGTTTAAATGGACGGCGTATTATGTTGAAAAGTGCAATTAGTTGGGGATATTTCCCTGTGACAGGATTAATTGCAACAACTGAAATGGCCGAGAAACAAGTGCTTACAGCTAAAAAACTGGGGTTGAATATGCTGAACTTTCATCGTTGCATAGGTAGTCCTGTTGTTCTTGAAAAGGCTGACGAGCTAGGATTGCTGTACTATGAAGAACCGGGTTCTTTCCATTCGGCTAATCATGATCCGTTTATCCGCACTATAGTAAATGAGAAGTTGAAGCGAATGGTTTATCGTGATCGTAGCCATCCGAGTTTAGTTATTTTTAATCTGATTAATGAGTTTGGTGGTCCATTGACGAAGGATAAGGCGCTTGTAGCTAAACGTATGAATGATATGCGTGAGGCTCATGCCGTAGATCCCAGTAGAATTATGACATTTACATCGGGCTGGGCAGGAAGTGAAGATAAGGAAGAGGACTCAAAAGCGCATATGTTACCTTTTGACACCACTTTATATAGAAAAGGCTGGTTTGATAATCACCGTGCAGGAGGACCGGAAACTTATATAGAAAGCTATTATAAAGGTCCTAAAGACAATCTTATGTATACCACTAATTGTACGGAAGTATATATGAGAGGTGAGGAAGGAGCTATTTCTACTCCTCCACGTATTCAGTTGATTCATGATAAAGTTGAGAGTACGGGTAAAACTGGTTGGGATGGACTTTTCTGGAAGAGTCAGTATAAGGCTTTTACAGATTATTTTCAGGCTAAAGGACTTACTAATCACTTTGCTACTCTTGATTCTTTAACTCGTGCAATGGGGAATGTCTCTTTTGAGCATCAGGGGAGACGTATAGAAGGTATGAGAATGCAGAATCTTGGTGATGCCTATATGGTAAACGGTTGGGAAGCAATGCCTTATGATAACCATTCTGGTATTGTAGATATATATCGTAATCCTAAAGGCGATGCTTCTATATTAGCATACTATAACCAGCCGCTATATATAGCCGTGGCTTCACGTAATCAAGTGGTTAAACTTCCTGGTACTGCAACGGTAGACTTTTATATTGTAAATGAGAAAAACTTGAAGGGTGATCATACTCTTGAGATTAAGGTGGTTGCTCCCGATGGGAAAGTTGTTTATACCCAAAATGAAAAGGTGAATATCGAAGGGGGAGAGACTTTTGGACAGCTTCTATTGGAGAACGTAGAAATACCTATTGATAAGACAGAAGGTACTTATCATATAAAGGCTAATATAAAAGCCAGCAATCAGCAGATATGTGCCCAAGGGCACGATGAAGTAGTTGCCGTAAGTTGGAAAGCTACAGATTTGGCAGGTAACGGCGCGTATTACGGCGGTGAAAATGATAAAGTTGCTGCTTTCTATAAAGAAACTACCGGTAAAGAACTTCCGGTTTTCACACCACAACAGGCTGCATTGGATTGGCTCATTGTCAACCGTTCATCATTGGATGCTCCGGTAGCTGTTGCTCCTAATTACTTTCAGGATAAGACGGGAAATTCTACTTTGAAAGTTACTTGGTATTATGATAATGATATGAAGTCTGTTGCCTCTGTAAAATCTGATACAGAGATTAACCGGACTTTTGTGGGAGGTGCCCAACCAGATGAATCCGTTCCGGCTAACCAACCTTTTTCCGTTGTGTGGGAAGGTGACATATATCCACTTGAGTCAGGACAATATTTACTGGGAGTGGAGACGGACGGTGGTGTGCGTTTGTATGTTGACGGATTACAATTGATAGATGACTATAATAATAGTTCTCTGATAAAGCAAAATCGGCCGATTGTTATGGAAGCAGGTAAGCCGGCTAAAATCCGCTTAGAATATCGACAAGGTGGTCAGGGGGGGCAGGTACAGTTGAAGTGGTCTCAGCCAAGTGCAACTACTATTGCTCCACAAAAATTGTTTGATTGTGTGAAGAATGATGGAACTACATTGATTTTGCTCGGTGCAACTGAAACTTGGATGCAAGCTGTAGCAGAGTATACAAATACTGTATATAGTGGTTATTACAATGTTGGAAAGAATTGGGTTGGTGGTATTCATTTTGTTAAGGAACATCCTCTATTCGATGGGCTTCCTGTGAATGATGCTCTCAACTGGCCTTATCAATCGGTAGTGAAAAATGGTGACCGCAGATTTGGTTTCCGTATGCAAGGAGAAGATTTGGTGGTTGGTTCTTATCGAAGTACGCCATTTGAGTTGGGAACAGCAGTGGGAGTTATTCCATGTGGAAAGGGAAAAATAATATTCTCTTCATTGGATATTGTAGATAATTTGGATGATCCTTCTGGACCGGCAGAAGTAGCTCGGAAGATATTGTGTAATTATATTAAATACTCTTTATATCAGTAGTCTTGCCACTTTATAACAATCAATAATTATGAATCGAAATAGCAGAATGACAAAATTATTTCCTAAGTTGTGGATAACGGCTTCAATAACTCTGATGACGATGTTTCCCATGAACATTGCTTGTGCACAAACAAAACAGCAAGCTCCACAACAAAGTATTAAAACCATTTATCCAACAAAGGATTGGGTTATATCTGACTTTGTTGTGACCGAGTTTGGAGCTAAGGCCGAACCTGGATTTGATAACAGGGTTGCCTTTCAGGCGGCTATTGATGCCGCATATAAAAGTGGTGGAGGTGTGGTATATATACCTGCCGGAAATTACGAATTCCGTAGCACACAAGTTGGTACTAAAAATGTCAGGGTTCGCCAAGGCCGCTCGGAAACAAAGACAGATTTCCATTTCGAGTATGTTTTACGTCTCCATCCTGGTGTACAGCTACGGGGAGATTGGGCTGATCCGGAATCTAATAATGGAAAAGTCCTTGGAACGATTCTCGAAGTGCGTGTCGGTAAAGATTCACCGAATTATGATGGAAGCGTTGAAAGTTGGTGGAACGATGGCCAAGCGGGAAATGCACTTCGCACAACCTATACAAGCATAGCTGATAGATTCATAGAAATGAATGCGGGAACCGGAGTTACTAATCTTTCCATCTGGTATCCTGAACAAGATATTAATAATGTAAAGCCATATCCATGGACGCTGTTTCAGACTCAGGGAGATTGTGCTACGATAGAGCATGTTACTCTTGTGAACTCTTATAATGGTTTCAATTCTGCACCGAGTGAGTTGCATTATGTTTTGAACAGCTACATGACTGCCCTGAATAAAGGTATTGAAGTGCATGTATGTACTGATATCGGTCGTATTGAAAATGTCAGTATAAGTCCTAAGTATTGGGCTAATTCAGGTCTTTCGGGATCTCCCTCTCTGGCTGCTGTAACAGCCTATACAAAAACGAACGGAACAGGGTATCAAATGCATCGTTCGGACTGGGAATATGTTTCTTACCTGCATGTATCAGGTTACAAAACTGGTGTGTGGATAGGACGTGAACCTGGCTTTGCCGATGCACCGAATGCTCAGTTGTACGAGGTTCATGTAGAAGATTGCGGAAACGGATTATATGTTGAGGATGTCAACCCTTATGGTATACTTATTTCCAACTCTTCATTCAGTGCCAATAAAGGGGATAATGCTGTGTACTTTTACAAGGATTTTAGTACTTCCGTACAATTCAATGGAGTGAATTTCAGTGGAGCTATCGTAGGTGATGGTGCAGATGGAGTCGTATCGTTTGAAAGTTGTACATTTGGCGAATATAGTGATTATGCCCTTAAGATGAATAGCGGTAATGTATTGTTGTCTCAGTGTGATTTTAAAAAGAATATCGGGCATATATATCTTGGCGCAAATATGCATACTTTGAAATCTGTTAATTCAGGCTATAAAGGCAGGCTGAAGATTGATAATCAAAGTACTTTTGCTAAAGTAGAAGTTGTCACAGGGCAAAAATATGCTTTCGCCCCCATTCCTAAAAACATAAAGACAAATATAGACGTACATCCAAGGCCGGCATCAGATAAAGTTTTGAAAGCAGATTTAGCGAAAGCAACAGGTTTTAATAATAATCGTCCGGTAAAAGATATATCAGCAGAACTGCAATCTGCATTAGATGCTGTGAAAGCTGCTGGTGGAGGTACGCTTTATCTACCAGCTGGTAGATATTTGGTGGATAATCCTATTAAAGTTCCTTCGGGAGTGGAATTGAGAGGGTCATGGGATGTACAGCATCATACACAAAGTGGAGGGACTGCCATATTCACCAATTATGATGGTGGAGCTGCGGGAGAAAATGGTTCTTCGCTCATACAACTTGAAGCTAATGCAGGTATCAGAGGTATTACGCTGGCACAACTCAATATTGCTTCTGACGGTTTCAGTGTTGATAATCCGAGAAAGACTCCATTCTTGATACAGGGGCAAGGTCCAAAAGTGTATATTGTTAATGTAACCATAGCTGTAGGTGATAAAGGTATAGACTTGGCTTCATATGATACGAGTGGACACTATGTCGATTATCTGGGTGGTGTACCTTTAAGGGCAGGCATTTGGGTTGGTGGTGGAGCCGAAGGGGGATTCATTCGCAATATGCAGCTAAATCCTCACTATGGATCAAGGCTTCCAGAAGGAGGGCAGGGATATCCGGCAGTATTTATGATGCGTTTTGTACAATCCAATTGTAGTGCACTTAAATTTGCAGACGTTAAGAATCAGACTATTTTCAATAACTTCGTTTATGGTTCGGTATACGGAATACATTTTCTGAAAGATGCAATAACAGGTAAGTATCCGGGGGAAATGACTGTTATAGGGCATGGATCTGACGGATGCACTTATTCTTTGTTTGTGGAAGATGCAGATAAGAATACTAAGATAGTTGCTATTAACTCTGAGTTAGTTAATACAAAGATTCCGAATGAACCGGTCAGATCATATGTTCTTATGGGAGATAAAGTCAATACTGATAAAGTACATCCGGATGCCAAACTAATCTTGTACAATAGTGCATTTTGGGGTAGCCCTGTTTTTGGAGCAATCATAAACAATGGTATTGTATCCTTTCAACAAGCTAACTTCTCCCGTTCCGGTACACAAGGAGTAGATGTTAGAGGTGGAAAAGCACATGTGTTCACTTCTTATTTCGCTCAAAAAATAGTAGAGGGAACTAACGGAAGTGAAGGGTATGCAAGACTGGGCATTCAGGGTAAATCGATAGAGTTTACCAATAATTATTATATATCCGGCTTCCGGTTTAATAAGTCTGGAGAAGGGCTGATTTATGGTTCCGATAAGAAATAAGTGTTGTGAGACAGTAACTTCATTTACATGCTGAGGTAAAGGTCGTTACATACCGAGGTAAAGAGCATTACAATAAGTGGTAAAAGTCGTTACATGCCGAGGTAAACACTTTTACATCGTAGGTGAATTAATTGTAAATGCTATCTGTTGATAATCGGTGAGTTAATGAAATGTGTTGGCAAGGTTAATTCGTTTCTATTTAAGAACGGATTAATTTTGCCAACGCTATTTTAAATATTTGAGACCTATTGTGTTATCTTTAATTTTTTAAGTATGCCAGTTATAACTAATAATATTTCATTTAAGTGCTGCTTGTTGGGAGTTATTTTCTTGTTTTGGGGAGTAGTTGATCTTATATCTCAAACGGTAGTGTTTCCACGTGATTTTTCACCAGCTGAGGGCTTGGTCACTATACAAGAGAAACCTTTTCGTGATGAAGTATGTTTGAATGGACTTTGGGAACTGCAATGTGTTCCCGTACCTTCTTCTTGGAAAAGTGGTTCCGGAGTAGCTCCTGAACTATCGTTACCACAACCAGATAAATGGGAAAAAGTAAAGATAAAAATTCCTTCTGCCATTAATGTAAACGACTGGGGAAGAGGTAGCAATGTGGGGAATGGTACACAAAGGCCTTATGTCCCGAGCTCCGTTTATTTTCCAAGTTATCCGGAACATTGGAAGCATACCCGTATGGGATGGTTGAGGAAGAACTTCCGTATTCCGGTAGAGTGGGAGCAGAAACGTGTTTTACTTCATTTTGAGGCTGTTGCTGGAGACTGTATTGTTTTAGTAAATGGTCAGGAAGTGGGGAGCAATTTTGACTCTCATCTTCCTTTCGATTTGGATATTTCCAGCTATATTAATCGTGATGCAGAGAATGAACTATTGGTAGGTGTTCGTCATACAAAATTATTTGATAAGTCGCATCCTTTATATAAGAAAATGGGAGCTACTTATCCTACAGGATCTAATACGGATGATTTGATTGGCATCTGGCAAGATGTATATTTACTTGGAGTGCCGGAGGTGAGGATTACAGACGTGTTTGTGCAACCTTGGGTAGATAAGAACGAACTAATATTGGAAATAGCAATGACTAACCTTACTCCAAAGAATAAAAAAATCACTTTAGGTGGAGTGGTGAAAGAATGGGTCAACCATGCTGGTAAGGATGTATTGACAGCTCCTGAAATCAGTTGGAGTTTGGGAGAAACTGTGCTTACCATACCTTCTGAATTCGTAATACTTCGGGCAGGAGAGAGTAAAACGATTACGGTCTGTCATCAGGTGAATGATGTATTGAAATACTGGACTCCTGATACTCCTTATCTATATACTTTGCTGCTGAATGTAAATGATAAGAAGCAAACATATGATTGTAAAGCCACCCGTTTTGGCTGGCGTCAGTTCAAGATAGTAGGTGATGAATTTCAGTTGAACGGCAAAAAGATACAGTGTTTTGGAGATATACAACATCCTTTCAGTGCTTATATCTGTTCACGCCGTTTTGCGTATGCATGGTATCAGATGATAAAAGATTTCGGCGGGAATGCAGTTCGTCCACACGCACAACCTTGGCCACGCGTCTATTATGACCTGGCAGACGAAATGGGATTGATGGTATTGGATGAAACGGCTTTATTCGGCAGTTCCATCCGGTTGAACTTTGAGGAGGAGCTAACCTGGCAACGTTCGCACGAGCATCTGAAGCGGTTAATCTTGCGCGATCGCAACCATCCGTCGGTGATAGGTTGGAGCGCAGGGAATGAAACATTCGCTATAGCCCTGCTGAATAAACCGGAAAAAGAAGTAGCTGCTGTTTGGGATGACAAGCTGGTAGATTTGACATTGAGTGCCAGGAAATCTGATCCTACTCGCGACTTTATTACATTGGATGGTGACCGTGATATGGAAGGACGCCTACCAGTGTGGAGTAAACATTTTGCGCATGGCCTTAAGTTGGAAGATCTGCCTCGAAACCTGAATAAACCTCTGATTGTAGGAGAATCAGGTGCTACTTATTACGGACGTCCCATTCAATTGTATCCCTTTGTAGGCGAAAAAGCTTTCTTGTCTTATGAAGGCCGAAGCGAAGCATTGGCGATAGATGTCTATCAGAATGCAAAGCAAATGGCGCTTCCTTATCTGTCTTACTATTCTCCGTCTGAGGTCTGCTGGTTTGGTCTGGAACACATGAATCTGGGATATCATCATTTTGAGCGTTTGCCCAGTCTGACAGATGGTATTTTTGCAGGAAAGCCTTATGAAGAAGGAAAACCCGGTTACCAGTATGAGCGCATACCGCCTTATGTAACTACGTTTAATCCGGGATTAGATCCGGAACTTCCTTTGTATAAGCCTCTCCCTATGTTTAATGCTCTGAAAGCTGCATTAACCGGCGGTACATGGACACCTTATCAAGAAGTGAAACACCCGGCAAAGCCTGAGTTCCCTCTTCCGCTTTATGAAGTTGCCTGTCTGTTTGGAACGGTACAACCGGAACTGATTGATTTCATAACTCGGGCAGGTATTTCTCTGACCGATATGCCCCAAAAAGCAAATTTATGGATTATAGATGCCGAGGTTGTGACAGCTGAAGACTTACAGAAGATACAACCGGTATTGAAAAAGTGGCAGAAGAAAGGTGGAATGCTGCTTGCCTTAAGCTCCGGTGCAAAACTGAGTGAAGCCTTCTGCAACTGGTTGCCGGAGGAGGTGAAACTGACAGATCGTCGGGCTTCTGCTTTGGAAACCGATAAGAATACCTCTTGGGGAAGCTATTTTGAACTTCCCGATTTGTACTTCAGCGAGATGGATGGTGACCGTTACATTCTGAAACAAGGATTGGCGGGCGCATTGGTAGAAAAAGGGAATACCATATTCCGGGCGTCACGTACAGACTGGAATTTGTTCAACAATGTACCCGAACATTGGAAGTGCGCTCAGGTAGTATTGTATGAAGCTATGGAGAAACCCGAAGGTGCTGCTTTGGTCACTTATCCTTTAGACAAGGTCAATCTGGTTCTTTCTGCTATTGATTATCATTTGTGGACGAAAGAGACAGATGTTTTCTGGAGAACCTTGTTCAAAGTGATGGGGATTGATATAGATAAAAAAGACGTCCAAAATAGGAATGCAAAGAAAAAAGAGCATGATTTATTGATGGATGGCCCTACAGATTGATAAAAACGCTATTAATGTTTCATTTTAATTGAAAATTAATTGTCAGATAAGCGCAATGTACCTGAAGGTTTAATTTCCCACCTTTACTTTTGCAGAAAGATGAAAGAATAAAAATTGGTAGAAAGTTTTATAAATAATAGATATAAAAGATAATTCATTATGAGGAATAAGTTATTCGTTACATTGGGTATACTGGGTATGAGTCTGTTGGCTTATGCCGGCCCCAAACACTCTCAGGAAACTTCTTATCCAAGTTACAAAGGATTGATAATGGCGGGATACCAAGGATGGTTCCGTGGACCGCAGGATGGGACCAATCAGGGGTATGGTCATTATGGCACCGGAAAACTTTTTGATGAAAAACATTGTACCATTGATGTATGGCCTGATGTAAGTGAATATCCGAAAACGTACGAAACTTCCTTTAAGCATGCTGATGGAAGAAAAGCGCGTGTGTTCAGTTCGGCGGATCAATCTACTGTGGATTTACATTTTAAGTGGATGAAAGATTATGGAGTAGATGGGGTGTTTATGCAACGTTTTGTTGGGTATACCCGTGGTAATCAGGAAAACTCTGTACCTAACCGCATCTTGGCAAATGCTTTGGAAGCTGCTTCGAAATATGACCGTGCTATAGCTGTAATGTACGATCTGTCCGGATTGAAGAAATCTGGCGAAGACTGCTCGATGATTATTGAAGACTGGAAGCGTCTGGTGGATAAACTGAAAGTAACGAATCAAGTGGGTAAAAAGACTTATTTACATCATAATGGCAAGCCTGTTGTAGCAATCTGGGGTGTTGGTTTCCCCGACCGTCCTTATAATATCAGGAATATCGGCATGGAACGTTTAATTGACTTCCTACAAAATGACCCGGTATATGGTGGTTGTACGGTTATGTTGGGTGTTCCCACTTTCTGGCGGAATTTAGAGTCAGATTGTATTAATGATCCTTATTTGCATACAATAATTAAGAAAGCTGATATTGTTTTACCATGGACAGTTCAGCGCTTTTCTCCTCTGCTACATAACGATATGGACCGTTATCGTGATTTGGTTATTGGAGACATTCGTTGGTGTAAAGAGAATGGAGTAGACTATGTTCCTGCCGTGACTCCAGGATTTAGCTGGCATAATCTCAGTAAGTTGGAGTTCCCAGATGACGTGAAGCCTGTCGGTAGTATTCCGCGTCAAGGAGGACGTTTCTATTGGCAACAGCTTTCAACAGCAATGATGGCAGGGGCTGAAATGATATATGTTGCTATGTTTGATGAGGTGGATGAAGGTACTGCCATATTTAAATGTACGGGAGATCATCCGGTTAGTGATACAGCCAAGTTTATTGATATGGACGGACAACCTTCTGATCATTATTTGTGGCTGACGGGAGAAGCTGCCCGTATGCTTAGGAAAGAAATACCATTGACATTTAAGCTGCCTGTAAGAAATTAAGCTATGAAACGATATCAGTTGATGATGGCTTTACTTGCATCCTTACTGTTTCTGACAGAAGGGATGCAGGCTAAAATAACGTTACCCGCTTTTTTCTCGGATGGAATGGTGTTGCAACAACAAAGTTCTGTTGCTATTTGGGGAAATAGTGATAAGAAAAAACAAAAGGTCACGATAAAGACGTCATGGAACCAAAAGAAATGTGCGACAATCACTGATGAATTAGGGCAATGGAAAGTGAAGGTGGAAACACCTGTATATGGTGGTCCTTATAGCATAGAGGTAAGTGATGGTGAAACGGTAACTATTAATGATGTATTGATTGGTGAAGTATGGCTTTGTTCGGGGCAGTCTAATATGGATATGCGTGTAGGCGGGCGTTATAGCGACCCGGTGATTGGTTCATTGGATGCTATAGTCACTTCTGAAAATTCTGAAATCCGTATGTTCATGGTGGGAAGTAAGATGACTTCTGCACCCCTGACTGATTGTGAAGGTATTTGGCAAGAAGCTTCTTCTGAAACAGTTCCCGACTTCTCGGCTGCCGGATATTTTTTTGCACGTAAGCTGAATGAGGTACTCAGGATACCGGTGGGGATTATCCATGCCAGTTATGGTGGTTCGCGGGTAGAGGCTTGGATGAGCAAGGAAGCGATAGAACCTTACAAAGATTTAGAGGATGTACACAATGCTTCCATTCTCTATAATGGAATGTTGAGTCCGGTTGTAGGATATGGTATACGGGGTTGCCTGTGGTATCAGGGAGAAGCCAATGTAGATGCTCCCGATTTGTATACCCAATTGTTTCCCTCATTGGTAAATGATTGGCGGAAGAAGTGGGGAATGGGAGAATTCCCTTTCTATTATGCCCAGATCGCTCCATTCAATTATAATAAGGGTGAAGGAAAAGGAAAGAATTCAGCTTACCTGCGAGAAGCTCAAACAGCATGCTTGAAATTGATTCCTTCATCCGGCATGATTATTCTGACTGATATCGGCGATGCGCGTACTATACATCCGATGGAGAAAGAAGCGGTAGGCAATCGCTTTGCATATATGGCGTTGGGGCGGACTTATGGTAAGAAAGGTTTTCCTACTACCGGTCCGTTATATAAGTCTATGCAGACGGAAGGAAATAAGATAACTCTGTCGTTTGATGAAATGGGCAAGGGGTTGACTACGTATCGCCAACAATTGACAGGGTTTGAGGTAGCCGGTGAGGATAAAGTATTTCATCCTGCCAATGCACGTTTTGGCAAGGATGCACAAACGGTTATTGTTTCAAGTCCGGAAGTGGAACAGCCAGTGGCTGTACGGTATGCTTTTAAAGATTATATAAAAGGTACTCTTTATAATATGTCCGGTCTTCCGGCATCTTCATTCAGGACGGATAATTGGTAATATATGCGAATAAAATTATATAGATTGAACAATGATGAATAGATACATTCTTTCTTTTTCGCTTCTTTTATTCCTTTCGGTAGCTTCTATGCTAAGAGCGCAACAGCCCCGATTAGTAGAGGTAGGTAAAGGATATAGCTGTACGTCGGTCAATACTACTATATTTCGTCACAATTCTTTGGTGACGAAAGGTAACACGCAGTACATTAGTTATTACGATGCAGATGGATATCTGGTACTGGGTAAACGGAAACTGAAATCTGATCGTTGGACACTGAACCGAACACAGTATAAAGGAAATGTGAAAGATGCGCATAACGGCATTAGTATGATGCTGGATGGTGAAGGCTACCTGCACGTCTCGTTCGACCATCACGGTCATAGGCTGAATTATTGCAGGAGTGTTGCCCCGTATTCATTAGAATTGGGTGACAAGGAAGCTATGACGGGAGTGGACGAGGGTAATGTTACTTATCCTGAATTTTATTTGTTGAGTGGGGGCGACCTGCTTTTTGTCTATCGTTCTGGATCTTCAGGCAGGGGAAACCTGGTGATGAACCGTTATTCTGTGAAAGAAAAGAAGTGGTATCGGGTACAGGATGTTTTGATTGACGGTGAAGAACAGCGAAATGCTTATTGGCAGCTTTATGTAGATAGTAAAGGTACAATTCACCTATCTTGGGTGTGGCGTGAAACGGGAGGCGTGGAGACGAACCATGACCTTTGCTATGCGTGTTCTTTCGATAATGGTGTGACGTGGCAAAAGGCGGATGGTGAGAAGTATGAATTACCTATCCGTGCTGACAATGCGGAATATGTCTGTCGCATTCCGCAGAACTCGGAGCTGATTAATCAGACCAGTATGAGTGCGGATGGTGATGGGCACCCTTACATTGCTACTTACTGGCGTGCTTCTGACAGTAAAATACCTCAATATCGCGTTGTTTGGCATGATGGTGAGGCATGGCATATCCGTCAAGTCTCAGATCGTAAGACTCCTTTTTCACTGAGAGGCGGCGGTACTAAGATGATTCCCATTGCCCGACCACGAATTGTGGTGCATAAAGAGCGTGCTTATTACATTTTCCGTGATCAGGAACGGGGAGGCAAAGTCTCAGTGGCCTATACACCGTCTATAAGCACCGGTAAGTGGAGTGTTACTGACTTAACGGACTTTTCTGTGGATGCTTGGGAACCGTCTCATGATACCGAACTTTGGAAGCATAAACATCGCCTTCACCTTTTTGTGCAGCGTACCGGACAGGGAGATGGAGAACGTACAGTGGAACTTGCCCCACAGTCGGTGTATGTGTTGGAGGTGAATAATTAATTCGGATGTATATATAATTTATTGTAGTGGCGAATTCTCTTTAATCCTTGCTCAGAATACTTTCTGGAAGGGGGAATAATGAGTATAGGACTGAATTAGGTTAAGTATAGGACTGAATGGCATTCAGTATAGGACTGAATAAGATTCACTCCGGGATAATGAAATGAATTTCGTCCAGGATCATGTAAATTGGTAGGTATTGTTTACCTTAAAAGCATTCACCGAAACCTAGAATGCCGTGAGTACTGTACCTTTTTCAACAAGTGATTCTTTGGTTTTGTCTGAACTGCACAGATCAATTGATTAATGGTTTAAAAACTGCTCTCTAGATAGGGAGCGCAATTTATTTACGTATGAAAAACAGAAAGAATTTATTTAGAATAGCTTGTGCCGCATTGTTCCTGTTTACTGGATTACCCCAAAATAGTCGGGCTCAAGAATCTCCCAAAGAGTATTGGAACATACGTACCCAATTAACCCCATTGCGTCTCCCTCCTCCACCGGTTGGTTATAAACCGGAGTACCTGGATCTGAACGGAGACGGCAAGCCGGATGCCATAAAGTCCGTTACCCACAATAACATCCCTATCCTGTGGCTGGACGATGATGGCAATATGAAGGAAGGTGACTTGGAAGGTGATATGGTAAACGACTGCCTGTTGATTGACCGTAACCGGGATGGTATTTACGGAGGTCAGGGAGATTTGATTATCGACTGGGTAGATACAGACGGAGATGGAAAAGCAGATATGCAGATTGTCATTGAATACCCGAAAGAACGTACAGGGGAAGTATGGCCTAACGGACATTATATGATAATGCTCGATCTGGACCATGATAATGTTTTCAATTATATCAATTGGAATAACTTTACTCTTCAATGTTGGGATCGTAGCGGTTTGTCCGATTTCTATGAGGACTATAGTGGTCAGTCTGCTTTCATGAAGATACATACTTCTACGTATGATATGAAGGATTTGCGCTTGAACTGGGAAAATCCCTTCTTGTTCTATGATCCGGATAAAGACAATAGGACAGAAATGGCTATTCGTTTATTGGATTCTCCGAAAATTCATGATCCGAATGCTCCCTCTAACAGTTATGTGAATCGTCAGGTAGAAGGACGGATAGACTGGGTTTCGCTCTCTGTGGATATTGATAACGACAATGCTACCGGTAATGAGTTTGACTTTGATTTCACTATCGGTTTCCAGGGCGAAGGTTTTGATTATATGGATCAGGTTCACCCTATCAGAAATCTGCGTGGAATGCCCGAGGCTGATAAATTCTTTATGGACCCCCGTTATCGTCAACTGACGGAATTAATATATCCGGATCATGACAGTGCCCAGGAACTGATCTTCCAGCGTGGCAAGTGGAACCGTATCAACTTTATCTATGATGAAGATGATGATTGCAGTCGTTGGGAACGTGTAGAGTTCTATGATCCCAAAGATCCGTTTAAAGTAGGATGGAATAAGGGTGGTATCGACAACAACAAACAGAGTGATGCTGCCGGTGACCGCGGTGAGTGGGACATGGATAATTCGGGTAATGCTCAACTCTATATTAGCCGTTTTGACGGTCGCCTGCACCTATATGGGGCAGAAACCGGAGTTTGGCGTATTGATCAGAATGCGGAATACTTCCAGGGATGGGACCGTATGTGGATGGGCTTCCGCGATCCGAAACAGTTTGCTACAGTACTTTATAGCGACCGTGACAATAATGGTTTCTTCGATCATATTGAATATGACCTCGATGGTGATACAAAGATGGAGACCGTGATTGACTTTAAAGAACTGGGTATTGACGATGCCTGTGAGGTGATTGATATTTCCAAGTTTACTTATAATGATTATGTTGCTTTAGGCAAACGGATGTCTGAAGATATCTGGAAGAATGCCGGGCAAGCCGTTCAGGTGGCACGTCAATATGGAGTAGAACCTTTGTGGTATGCTAAATGGATGCAAGCTTCAACCACACGCGAGAAATATAATCGTGGCTACTGGTTGCAATTCTACTTATACAAAGATCTGGAGAATCAGTTTATCCGTCAGGGCGATGCTGCCAAGCTCCGTTTGTTGAATCAAGCTTATTATTCCGGCGATTGGTCAATTATAGCCAAGAAAGGCAACGAAGGCTTTTATTTCTTCTCTGATGAAGATGTTGCTGCTATTCGCTCATCGGCAAAATCACAGTGGGGAAAGAAAATCATAGCCGATTTGGAACAGAAAGTGAAAGAAAGACGTAAGCATCCGTTGGAAGTACCTAAAGAAGAAGGAGGACATTTTCATGATTACTTCTGTCCGGTACATAATCTGCAATTTACTTTCCGTTGGGATAAGCCTTTGGCACAATATTGCTCGGCTTGCGATAAAGAGTGGATTGGAAACAACCGTTATGACTGGGCGTGGATTTATGAAGTACACATGCTGAACAGAGATTACATGTATCAGTGTATGTACCTTTATCTGGCCACCGGAAAACAACAATATGCTGATTATATCCGTACCATGTTATTGGATTATGCAGGTAAGTATGCCGGTTGGTTCGAGCATAACTCAGGCAGGAAAGCTACTGATCAACATAGTGGGAAAGCATTTGCTCAGAGTCTGGATGAAGCCAACTGGGCTACTAAAGTGGCAATGGCCTATATGGCTGTTAAACCAGTTTTATCAAAAGAGGAAGTTCAAGCGATAGAAGAAGGATATCTGCAACCTGCCGCTACTTTATTGTTGCATCGTCCGGCCGGGGCTAACTGGCAGATGTGGCATAATAGTGGATTGGCTGCTTTAGGCATTGCTTTGGAAAATGACTCTATTGTTGATGTAGCAATCAATAAGGATAAGTATGGCTACCACTACCTGATTGAAAAACATAAAAATAACGATGGCTGGATAAATGAGGGATCTCCCCATTATCATTATTATCCGCTGGAAGCCTTGCTGTTCACTGCTAATGCAGTAAAATGCCGGGGGATAAAACTGTTTGATAAGGATTTGCACGATATGTTTGTGGAACCGGTAAAGGGTACATATCCAGATTTATCTTTCCCTGCACATAGCGATGGATGGTATGGGGCTAATCTTCTGTCTCAATCAGCTTTGTATGAAGTAGCAAATGCCCGGTATAACGATCCTTTCCTGAAACGTGTACTGGAACTGACTTATGCCCAGAAAAAGAGACTGGATCCCGAAGCTTTGCTAAGTAACCAGTTGATAAAAGCATCCGGAGAGAGTCTGTTACAGCAGAGTTATTCGTTTGATACTTCCGGTTTCTGCTTGTTACGTAGTGATGCACGTACCGTTGTATTGAAATTTGGTGGAGAAGGTATCGGACACGGTCATCCGGATAAACTTTCCATTACGATTCATGATGGTAAGAATGAGCTGGTATCTGACTTCGGAACTTCCGGTTATGGAGTTCCGGATTATTTGAAATGGTATAAGCGTACTCTTTCGCACAATACGGTGACTGTGGATGCTAAGGATCAGAAAAGGAGTGTGGGTAAACTTTTGAAATTCAATCCCCTTTCTGACGGAGGATATGCTGAGGCAGAAACCACTACGGCTTATCCCGGAGTCAGGATGAAACGGAGCCTGGACTTAAAAGGTACACATTTGCAAGATGTATATACTTGTACATCCGATTCTTCTCATTTATACGAATATGTCATCCTGTTCAATGAGAAACCGCTTATGGATGGACAGCCGACAGCAACTACATTGACAGGCAGTGAGGTACATGAACGGATTCATAATACTTTCTCCTATCCTCATAAATCTGGTTTTACTTGCCGCACTTCTTCTGCTTCCGTACAATTCGATATTCCTGAGGGAGAAGTGGTGGAAGTGGTATTGGGCGAGGCTTCGGGAATACCGGCCAATCCAACCGTTAAAGATGGACCGGGTGCGGGAGATGTAGCAGTAAAGCCTTGTTATCCACTGATTATCCGTATGAAAGGGAAGGCTATGAAGGTTGAAGCTAATTGGAATCTTACACGTATCAAGTAACGACTGATTGTTAACATATAAATATTTGCTTTTATAACAAAAACATAAACATATAATTTTATGAAGAGTAAACTCTGCATGCTGTTGTTGGCCTCAGGAATCGGATTGTTTTCCTGTGCAGAAAAGGATCTCCCAAAGGAGTATACCGATAGCGTGAATGTATTTATAGGGACTGGTGGACATGGCCACACTTTCCCTGGTGCAACTTTACCTCATGGAATGGTGCAGTTGAGTCCGGATACCCGTCTCTTTGGCTGGGATGCCTGTTCCGGCTATTATTATGACGATACTTCCATCATGGGCTTTACCCATACCCATCTTAGTGGAACGGGTATTGGAGACTATGGCGATATACTCTTTATGCCCGTAGTCGGCGAGAAACCTTTGATTGCCGGAACAGCAGAAAACCCGGATGAAGGTTATCGTTCTCGTTTCTCGCATGAACAAGAGAGTGCCCGGCCGGGATATTATCAAGTACTGTTGCAGGATGATTCTATCAATGTGGAACTGACCGCTACTTTGCGTGCAGGCCTGCATCGGTATACTTACCCTAAGGCAAGTGATGCCCGTCTGATTGTGGATATGGAACCTACCATTCATGGTCATCAGCATCCTGTTACTCAGATTCGTGTGGTGAATGATTCTACCATAGCAGGAATGAAATATACTGTTGGTTGGGCTAAGCGTCACTATGTATATTTCTATGCAGTGTTTTCCAGTCCGTTTGATTATAAATTGTATTCGGGAACTGAGTATCAATCGGATAGTACATCTGTAACAGTCAATACCGCTAAGGCAGTGATGAGTTTTAGAAATCTCCCTGCTGACGGACGCGTATTGGCAAAGGTAGGTATTTCAAGTGTGGACGAAGAGGGCGCCCGATTGAATGTAGAGGCCGAAATCCCCAATTGGGACTTTGAAGGTGTCATGAAACAGGCGAATACTGCCTGGAATGAAGCCCTTGGAAAGATTGATATCGAAACTTCGGACAATGATAGCCGTACTGTATTTTATACTTCACTGTATCACGCATTTATCCAGCCGAGCCTGGCATCCGATGTAGATGGACGTTACCGTACAATGGGACATGAGATTAAACAGGATGCTTCTTATACAAATTATACAGTGTTCTCTCTCTGGGATACTTTCCGTGCAGCTCATCCTCTCTATACTATTGTTACACCAGAGCAGAATCAGGCTTTCATTCGTTCACTGCTTCGTAAGTATGATGAAGGTGGCATCTTGCCTAAATGGGAACTGGCTTCTAATGAAACCGGTACTATGATCGGTTACCACGCCGTTTCTGTCATAGCCGACGCTATGATGAAGAAACAATGCGATTTTGATGTAAAGAAGGCACTGGAAGCGTGCATACGTTCATCGGTATATGATACTACGGGTGTTACGCCGATGATGGATCGCCAGATTCTGAATGGGAAACTGATGCCTGTATCCATTAAATATAAGAATGAACTGGGATATATTCCTTGCGATAAGGTAGGTGGTTCTGTTTCACAAGGGCTGGAATTTGCTTATAATGACTGGCTGATAGCCCAGATGATGAAGGAGCATAATCGTAAAGACCTTTATGATAAATATATGGAGCTTTCCAGGAACTATCGGAACTACTTTGATCCGGAAACTAAACTGATGCGGGGACGTCTGAGCGATGGCAGTTGGATTACTCCTTTTGATCCGGCATCCGTGCAACGTCCCAGTAATTACGTAGAGGGAAATGCATGGCAATGGGCATGGTTTGTGCCGCAGGACGTAGAAGGACTGATGGAACTGGTTGGAGGACAGAAATCTTTCGAGGCCCATCTGGATACGCTGTTTACTACAAGTTCCGAACTGACGGGTGATCCGAATGCCGCTGCCGATGTTACCGGAATGATTGGCCAGTATGCACATGGCAATGAGCCAAGTCATCATATTCCATACCTTTATAATTATGCCGGTGCACCTCGCAAGACACAGGCTTTAGTAGACCATATTCTTCGTACACTCTACCATAATGATCCTAACGGGCTTTCCGGAAACGAGGATGTTGGACAAATGTCTGCTTGGTATGCATTGAGTGCTATGGGATTCTATTCGTTCTGTCCGGGCCGTCCGGTTTATGAAATTGGCCGTCCGATATTCGATAAAGTGACTATTCATTTGAGTAATGGGAAAGATTTTGTAATCCAAGCGAAGAATAATAGTGTGGAAAATAAGTATATTCGCTCCATGAAGTTGAATGGTGAGGAGTTGGCGAAACCGAGATTCTCTCATTTCGACTTGATGAAGGGTGGAGAACTAATATTTGAAATGGAAAACTAAAAAGATGCTATGAAAAGAAGAATCGCTTTATGTATTGCTGTATCGCTTTGTGCGGGTGTGTATGCGGGTAATAATCCCGGTATATATAAGAAAGGCTGGATTGATTTTAACAAGAACGGTGTGAAGGATATCTACGAAGATCCTTCGGCACCGATAGAGGCAAGAGTACAAGACCTGCTGTCGCAGATGACCTTGGAGGAGAAAACTTGCCAGATGGCTACCTTGTACGGGTCCGGCCGTGTACTGAAAGATTCTCTTCCTACTGAGAAGTGGAAAGATGAAATCTGGAAGGACGGTATAGCCAATATAGATGAACAAGCCAATGGCTTGGGACGTTTCGGTTCTTCTTTATCATATCCTTATGTAAATAGTGTAGAGAATCGGCAGACCATTCAGCGATGGTTTGTGGAGCAGACCCGTCTGGGAATACCTGTCGATTTTACCAATGAAGGAATTCGCGGACTTTGCCATGACCGGGCCACCATGTTCCCTGCCCAATGCGGACAGGGGGCTACTTGGAATAAGGAACTGATCAGTGAAATAGCTCAGGTCACCGCTGAAGAGGCAAAAGCGTTAGGTTATACTAATATTTATTCTCCTATTCTGGATATTGCACAAGATCCGCGTTGGGGACGTGTAGTAGAATGTTATGGAGAAGATCCTTTTCTGGTGGGAGAACTTGGAAAACGGATGATTAAAGGACTTCAGCAAGAAGGGCTGGTTGCCACTCCCAAGCACTTTGCAGTATATAGTATCCCTGTTGGTGGGCGTGATGCCGGTACCCGTACCGATCCACACGTAGCACCGCGCGAGATGCGGACTCTTTATATCGAACCTTTCCGTAAGGCTTTCTGTGAAGCCGGAGCATTGGGAGTCATGAGTTCGTATAATGACTATGATGGTGAACCGATTACCGGAAGCTATCATTTCCTTACTGAAATACTTCGCCACGAATGGGGCTTCAAAGGCTATGTAGTGTCTGACAGTGAAGCGGTAGAATTTCTTTATTCCAAGCATCAGGTGGCTGCCGATGCTGTAGATGGAGCTGCCCAGGTAGTAAATGCGGGACTGAATGTGCGTACTAACTTTACTTTGCCCGAGAACTTCATTCGTCCGCTTCGGCAGGCTATTAGTGAAGGAAAGGTTTCCATGCAGACGATTGATAGCCGTGTAGCAGATGTGTTGCGGGTAAAGTTTGGGATGGGGTTGTTTGATAATCCTTATAAGGGAGATGCCAAACATCCTGAAAAGGTGGTACATAGCAAGGAACATCAGGCAGTATCCATGAGAGCGGCTTTAGAATCTATCGTTTTATTGAAGAATGAGAATAATATCCTGCCACTCTCCAAAGATTTGAAGAAAGTAGCAGTGATTGGCCCTAATGCGAATGAAGTGCAGAACCTGATTTGTCGTTATGGTCCGGCTAATGCTCCGATAAAGACGGTATATCAGGGAATAAAAGAGTATTTGCCTGATGCAGAGGTTCGCTATGCAAAAGGAACAGACATTATTGATAAATATTTTCCGGAGAGCGAGCTTTACGAAGTACCATTGGATCAGGAAGAACAGGCTATGATGGATGAAGCTGTAGCCTTGGCAAAGGAATCGGACGTAGCCATTATGGTACTGGGAGGAAATGAGAAGACAGTGCGTGAGGAATATTCCCGTACCAATCTGGATTTGTGCGGACGACAGGAAAAACTGTTGCAAGCTGTATACGCAACGGGCAAACCTGTGATCTTGTTACTGGTAGACGGACGCGCCGCCACCATCAACTGGGCTGAGCGTTATATTCCGGGTATTGTACATGCTTGGTTCCCGGGAGAATTTATGGGAGATGCTGTGGCACAAGTACTTTTCGGTGATTATAATCCGGGTGGTAAATTGGCGGTAACCTTTCCCCGTTCGGTAGGGCAGATACCTTTTGCTTTTCCTTTTAAACCGGGTTCCGATTCAAAAGGTTTTGTACGTGTTACCGGTACGCTTTATCCCTTCGGATATGGTTTGAGTTATACTACTTTTGCTTATAGTGATTTAAAGATAGAGAATCCGGTCATTGGTGTACAAGGTAGTGTGAAGCTGAGTTGTAAAGTGAAGAATACAGGAAAAGTTGCGGGAGATGAAGTCGTTCAGCTTTATCTGCATGACGAGATGAGTTCTGTGACTACATATGTAAAAGTATTGCGTGGCTTCGAACGTATCCATCTGGAACCGGGCGAAGAAAAAGTGATTGATTTCGTGCTTACCCCGCAAGAGTTGGGATTATGGAATAAGGATAATCATTTCGTAGTAGAACCGGGCACGTTTGCGGTAATGGTGGGAAGTTCTTCACAAGATATAAAGTTACAAGGAAAATTTGAAGTGAAATAACATTAGATTGAGATCGGTATTTATTATGCAAAGTTACAAAAATAATCGTATTGTTTTTCTGGATTGGTTACGTGTTATTGCCTGCTTTATGGTGATGGTGGTGCATAGCTCGGAGTGTGTATATTCAAATGATTACTCTTTTTCTTTTCCATCTGAACTGGGGCGTTGGAGTGTATGTCTGATAAATGGTTTTGTACGTCCGGCTGTTCCCTTATTTCTTATAGCTTCGGCTTATCTTTTGATACCTTTGCGGACGGATACGAAAACATTCTTCCGCAAACGTTTCATGCGTGTGGTAATTCCTTTTGTGATATGGCTCTTTATGTATGCCGTATTGCCTGGACTATGGGGTGAATTCAGCAATGAAGAGGTGAAGAATAATTTGTCCCACATCTTTATTAACTTTATTCCTCGTGCTTCTCATTTATGGTTTATATATATGCTGCTGGGTATTTATCTGATAATGCCTGTGCTGTCTCCGTGGTTGGAACGTGTCAGCCGTCGTGAAGAAGAGGTGTTCTTGGGTATCTGGTTGTTTACTACACTATTCTGGCATGCTCATGAGATTTTCGGAGATGTTTTTGGGGAATGTTGGTGGAATCCATATCCTTTGTTTTATTACGTATCTGGTTATGTGGGATATGTAGTGATGGCTCATTACATCCGTAAATATTTGGACTGGTCTACTAAAAAGACGTTATATATAGCTCTACCTTGCTTTTTAGTCGGATATTTATTCTGTATAGGGTCATTCTATACACGTTCGTTTACAGTGGAAGAGGTAAGACAGTTGGAGCTAAGTTGGCAGACCACATCCATAGCACCGGTATTGATGAGTTTTGGGGCATTTATGCTGATACGGAAAATAACTTGTGCGAGAGCTCGGATATACAAGGCAATCTGTGATGTTTCAGCTATGAGTTATGGTATGTACCTTATGCATATGCTGATTTTACCATATGTATTTGGAATATGTAATCCTGTAATGTCTCCTCCATTGGCTATATTTGCTACGGCTATAATCACTTATGTAGTATGCTATATTATAGCTAAACTTATATCCTTGTTTAAGTTTGGTAAGTATATTGTTGGTTAGAGATGGTAAGATATGGCATTTAATGCTATAAACCGTGAGATATAGGTGGCATGAATTGAAAAGATCGTATCTTTGCTATGTGATATGAACCATAGTCTTTAATCATCATGAAATGGCAACTTTGTAAATAGCTTCGTTTAGTATGATAGGGCAACAGCTAAGTCTGTTGCCCAACTTGATTGTGACCGTTTCCGTCACAAGATATTAAAATACTAAACATACCAAAAGAAGTAATTACAATGAATACGAAAACATATCCGCGTACCAGCGATTATCAGACTATTTATCTGAATACCATTATCAACAATCCGAATATCATAGTTGGTGATTACACCATTTACAATGACTTTGTAAATGACCCGGCTCAATTTGAGAAGAATAATGTCCTCTATCATTATCCTATCAACCAAGACCGCCTGATAATCGGCAAATTCTGTTCTATTGCCTGTGGGGCAAAGTTTCTTTTTAACAGTGCCAACCATACATTGAAATCCTTGTCCAACTACACATTCCCCTTGTTCTTTGAAGAATGGGGATTGAATAAGAAAAATGTAACTTCAGCATGGGATAATAAAGGCGATATCATTATAGACAATGATGTCTGGATAGGTTATGAAGCCGTTATTATGGCAGGCGTGCATATCGGAGATGGAGCTGTCATCGCAGCACGGGCAGTAGTAACTAAAGATGTTCCTCCCTACACCATAGTAGGAGGAACACCTGCCAGGAAAATACGGATGCGATTTGAGGAAGAGATAATCGTTAAGCTGCAACAGATACAATGGTGGAACTGGCCTGTTGAGAAGATACGTCAGTCCTTACCCTATATCATGAATGGAACGGTTGACAGACTTACTTAATTCCTCTCTTTGTATCAGAATCATATCTCCATTTTTCACTTTATGCTTCTGAGGTGGTTTGTTTCCTGAAATCGTAATGATACCATCTTCGAACATACGTTTCACCTGATTGGCAGAGAGTGAGAAGCATCTTTTGATTAATGATGATAATTTGAGATCAAACTCAAACTCGCACTTGATGTGGATTTTGATAACCTCATTGGATAGATTCAGCAAATCTTCCAATGAGGTATTAGGAATGATTTCATATTCTACACTACCATAATCCAGCCTCAGGTTATTCTTTCTCTCCATTTCAGTAGAAAAAGCATACTTCCAGGCTGTGTCCTTATCATTCATTGAAAAACTATGGAATAATGTCTTGTCAATCAAATCCGGTTTACTGCGTGATAACAAAGTGAGGTTGCAGGTGTTGTCACATTTCACGCATCTGTAAATCAACCATACATCTATGTTCTTCTTTTGAGCATTCATCCTGAACTTGTCGCTACAATAAAATCGGTCACTATCGCAGTGACTGCATTTCTTAATTAATAAAGGGGTATTCTTCACCTTTACTTCCCATGTAATTGTTGTCTCCATAAATAAGCTATTATCTTTCTTTGCGGGTTAAGTAATTTTCCGGCAAAGTTGGATATTAGCCATTTGCATAATTCACAAGATGTCACAAGACGCTATGAAAAATTCTTTGTTTACCTGTCAAGTTCGTCCATCATTTGGGTTATTTTCTCTTTCAGTTTATCCAGAAATTGTGTCCTGCTTTTCTTCCTGTTCCTGATTTCAAGAAATATCCGGTAGAAATCACCAATCTCAATATCAAAAAGAGTTTCGCAGCAGAAAGCGATTTCTTTCAGGTTCGTGTTACCATTATTAAAGCATTTTCCGGCATATAGTGCATAAATGAATTCTACCAATGAAACCTTACTTTCCGTCCATTGCAATAGTTTGCTTTCTATGATAGAGGTGAACTTTAGGTGTAGTTTCTCCGATAACGCATCAATCTCCGTGGAGAGATAATGAGTGAGTTGCTTATTTGCTAAGATCTCTGCTACGCTGGAATCATGCAAAGTGGAAAAAGAAGTATCTCTGTCCAACGAGTGGCAGTGAACATCTGAAAGGATATCATAATGCTTTCTCATGAAATACAGATGATCTGAGTCTGTTTTACCGGCTTGATAATAGTTATAGAAATTCTTGTCCGAAGAGATATTCTTCAGACTTTCATATTCCTCCTTCAGGTATTTATATTGAGCTGACGGTGATTTCCCGATCCGATTCCTTTCAATCTGATACAGACGGATATAAAATATCAGTAGACCGGATATTTGCGGTTTCCGGACTTTAAAGAAAAGAATCTCCTCCTCGGGATTGATAAACTGATAGTCCGCAATGGTTGCTTTTAGCCGGGCGAGTGAAGTCTGTATGAAGCTGACTATTTGCTTTATCTTATCAAGGATATCAATATCTTGTTGCTCAATTCTTTGGATTTCTACTTCTATGTCTTGCTTAATGTTCTTTACGAAATTCTCCATTCGCATTCAGCGCATCCATAACTTTCAGGCGGTTGCTGCGAAGCCTGCTAAAAGTCTGAATAGCAAATTACAATTGCCTTGCAGAGACAATGTAGTTAATACTAAAAATGATAAAATGAAAAACCTGTCTGAATAAGAATTATTCAAACGAAAGAAATTAGCCTGTGGTTTGTGAGGCTAATATTAAGCAATAACAAATTTAAGAATTGTGCCCAAAATAGTTGCTTTTAGAATTCGGGGCAAATATAGTTCTTTTTTTGTAAATCCCCTAAATCTACAGTCAAAATGTAGATTCAGGGGATATTGAGTATAAAGAGTATTGAATTGAACTATCAGAATATATATTGTACACCAAACTGGTATCCGATATACAGTTGTTGCAGTTTGGTAGACTCAGTCTTTTTCCATAAGGAATGGTTCGGGAATATTTTGCTGTTGCTTACATCTTTGGTCATCATGTAGTTTATGCCTACCCCTCCGAATAACTCAATGTGCTTCCCGATTCTGAAGGACGGAATGAGTGAGTATCCAGTATTCAAAACAGGTTCATCCGAATCGTTTCCGATGGTTGAGGCTTTAAGTTCATTGTTAATCCTGAACCAGGAGGTAACGGGAATATGAGCACCAAATCCACCTTCAGCCACCAATGAGTTATTCTCAGTTTTATGGTTATATCCAACGCCTATAATGCCATAAGTGTATCTGCCGCCCGAACGGAATGTGGCTACCGTACTTCCCAATGCATCATAAGTGACAGCAACTCCCATCTCACCATTTTTAATGATGTTGATTAATCCGATGGGGCAGTCACTCTTATCCGCTATATTAACCAGTCCGGCAAATTGTACGCCATTGACCTCTTTTGCAATGTTGACTAATCCGGCAACCTGCAAACCGTTTACTTCTTTGGCAATATTGACTAATCCGGCGAATTGGAACCCGGTCATTGCAGAAGCTGTATTTGCCAACCCTGCCATCTGGAAACCACTGAACTTATTCTTATTTATATTAGCCAGTCCTGCAGACTGCACTCCCTGTCCGTTATTTCCTACATAGTTTGAAAGTCCTGCCATCTGGAAACCTTTGGCATCATTCAGAATAATGTTTGAGATACCTCCCCAGGTGAATGCCTCTTCGTTTCTGGAAATGCCTACAAGTAAGTTGAGTGAAACAGTATTCGTATACTGATGCGAATAGGCTCCATTGGTACTCAGGGGCGGGACAAAGCTCAATTGAAATACGGTTTTCTTGTCTTCATTGGATTGAGCAAACAATGCGCTATAAACTAATACACATAGTATTAAAACTAAAATCTTCTTCATCATTTTGGTTTTCTTTGTTATTAATCTTTATATTTCTATCATCTTGATTTCGGTTACAAAAGTAAGTTTAATAATTCTTCCTTAGAGAGTTTGTAGACGAACCATACTGTTTCTTATGACGAAATGATGAATATGAGTGATTATTCTTATACTTTGGCTTAGTTTTCTTTTAGCGAGAGTATAACTTCTGTGTAAATATGCTTGCACCGAATACGGAGTCTGTAATCAGTCACTCATATATGAGCTCCTGAATGTAAGCACATCAGCGTCATTATAGTTTTTTGTTTTCATGTTTGATTAATTTCATGTTCTATTTATTTTCGTATCAAATAATATATAGATACTCCAATAATTGGTAAAAATAGGATGATAAGAGTATATAACACCCTATACTCCTGCGTCTTAGATCGTACTATTTCACGAAGTACGGCTATATCCAGCAGAATAACTGAAATAATGCCTACCAGTACTATATCCATAATATTTTATTGTCTAAATTCTTGTTTCAAGTATTGTTCTTCTTCTGGTATTATTCTAATAGAATTTCGGATATATAAAGCAATTAGAAACCAAAGTACAATAAGAGTGATGACGGAAGTAATTGTTACTATTATTGTTTTTTTTATCAATTCGGAATATTTCATACAACTTAATTTTCTGTTTCTTTATCAATGTGCATCCTTTCAAATGCTTCCTGTTTATCGTACATTTGATGCTTTAATTTGCATACATGGATTTTACAATCCATAAGTAGGATTGCAATTAAGAATTTAAAGATAAAGAGATATTATGTATAGACCAATAGGGGGGACCTTTATTTTGTTAAACAAACGAATTTCTTAACATGGGTTTATTATTTGAATATTTTGCTTCTGATACGGCTCATGTGTACGGGAGTTATATTCAAATACGATGCAATTTCTTTCAATGAAATAAATTGCAAGACTTCTGGATACCTTTCCAGTAGTTTGTCATATCGCTCTTCCGGTGTTAATCTGTACATATCCAAATAACGTGTATATGTTTGGAAAAATAGTTGCTCGGCTGCAATTCGTGCTACACGCTGGTTCTCGATAGTTTCTTCAAATAGTTGCTTCAATATTACAGATGAGCAGATATATACTTTGCAAGTAGTTAATGCCTGTATATTTAGCTCTGATTTCATGTCATAAAGGCAGGCAGGATAATCGGCAACGAATTCATTTGGAAAAGAAAAACCTACATTATATTCTTTGTGCTCAAATTTATTAGTGCAGAAGTATCTGATGACACCAGACTCTATAAAGCCCCAAAAAGGAAAAACATCGTTTTCTTTTGATAAATATTCTTTTTTTTTATAAGTATGAATTTTCCCGTGTTTAAGACATAAACTTTTGAAGAAATCCATATCTATATTTGCTATATATTGATTAAATAAGTTCATTTTAGTTCCGCATTTTGTTTCTGTTCTTGATTCATCAGCTGCCATACGGCTTCTTGATATTTTAGTTTGGCGAATGTTTCATTTTTATATCGTTTGTTTTGCCCATACATTGTTAAAGAAATAGTTATTCCACCCAATAGTAAGTATATGTTCTTCATCTTGTTCACTATTTGTAGATAATTGGCAAATTAACGAAGATTTATGGAAAAAAAACTTGAACCTATTCAAAATTTTGAGGAAATGAGCGTCTTTTTGTGGATATGACTGACTCCAAATCGTTTTTCCGTCATAAATGCATGTATGTTCAATCCTAAGAACTTCAAAGTAAGAGGGGGCATCCTTTAGTGTGATAGACTAATCCTCAGCGTGCTATCAACTAACTATCGGGATGCAAGAAACTATTCTCGGAGATGCATGAAATTATTCATACCATAATTGTTCTTTTATCTTACAACAACTGTACTATTTATTTACAACAGTTATAATTCTATCTTACAACAATTGTTGTAAGAATAAAAATATGCATCTTGAAAATTAGTTTCTTGCATCGTAGCGATTAGTTCCTTGCATCGTGGTGATTAGTTGCTTAACTTAAGAATCTCAAATGCAATAAGCCTGATAGTTCTTCCTTAAAAGGCTTGTAAACGGCCGTGCTGTTTTTTATGACGAAATTAAGAATATGGGTGACCAACTTTCTTCTTGTATATTCATGCCGTCTGGTTTGATTTGCAAAAATAGTATCCGTATTTCACATACGCTTGTAAGAAAACGACATTTTTGTGCGTCTGTTTTTGTTGGCACCGAAATTTGCTATTCGCGTTCTATATCTTGCATCCTGAAATTTGCTTGGGGATAAATTAGTATCTTTGTTATTCATTTTAACCACGACATTTCAGATGGATGGCAATTTTTATATATATACCGATCTCTCTGCCCTTCCTGTAGATGAACATGAAGCGTATTTGGCAGAAGGGTTTGGTGGAGTTTGCACAGGTGGAACGGCTGTAATAGAGGTTTTTTCAGTCAGCCGCCGGATATCTAAAAACGACCTGGTGACAGTTTTGCCGTTACAGTCAGTATTAATCCGTGAGGTAAGTCCCGATTTCTCTATGACTTTTTTCAAAATAGATAAAACGATGTTCTTGGATACCATGAGTAGCCTGGGGAAGATTACTCCTGATTTTTTCTTTTATATGCGGAAGAATTTCCAGGTTCGGTTGACTCGGGGTGAAGTTCAGAGATTTCTTGGCTTCTGTCGTGCAATTGATTTTCGGAACAGTTCTGACGATCCCGCTTTCCGGCGGGAAACCATATTGCACTTGTTGCGTATCTTTTATTGGGATTTCTATGTTCATTTCCGCAAGACCGTAAGCCGGGAGGGAGTTTCCATCCCCTTGAACTCTAATAAGGAGAATATTGCTTTCCGGTTTGCAATGCTGGTCTATGAACACTATAAGCAACATAAAGAAATGGCATTTTATGCGGACAAGCTGTGCATAACTCCTCAATATCTGACCCGAGTTATTCAGGAGGTAAATGGTCAGTCGGCCCGCGAGTTACTTGCAGATCATGTTGTACTGGAGGTGAAGGCACTGCTTCGAGACGCTAATCTTGACATAAAAGATATTGTGCGGCAAACGGGGTTTTCAAACCAATCGTCGCTAAGTCGCTTTTTTCGCCGGCATACGGGTATGTCTCCGACAGAATACCGGCGTACAATTCACATTATTCGCTAACTACAAAAACTGATAAATGGAACGACTGGAAACACAAACTTGCAATGGAGATAGTACATCTTTTGAAAAAGAGATGCTGGCATTGTTAGATGAGCAGATTTTCTTGACAGATAGCGTGTTCGCCCGTCTGCCGATGGGTGTGGAAATTTACGATGCATCAGGTATACTCCGTTGCTTAAACGAACGGGCACGACTTATGTATGGTGTTGAGCTCGATGCGGTAATCAACAAAGTCAATCTGTTTGAAAGTCCTTATGTGGATGAGGCGCTTTTAGCGAGAATTCAATCCGGAGACGACATTGTGCTTGAATTTGAATATGATTTCGACCGGATGAATAAAGAGTATTTCCATACTTCCAATAAGAATACCATTATCTACGAGGTCAAGATTGTTCCGATAACCAATAAGCAGGGGACTATCGTAGGCCATATATTGCTCACCAATGATGTGACTTCTACCAAAGAGGCGGAGTATCGGACTGAAGAAAGTAAGAAAAACCTGGAGATGGCGATGGAGGCTGCGAATATGTCTTCATGGGTATACGACGTGTACAAAATGGAGTTCGGGATCTTGCATGGAAATTCTGTTTTCAAAAGTGGTATGTCCTTGGAGCAATTGTTACCGATGCTTCATCCGCAGGACTGCGCTCCGTTAAGGGAACTATTTTCCCGGCTGATAAACAAAGAAGTCCTGCAGGGGCAGCTCACAGTACGTGTTTTCAATGAACAGGAAGGAGAATTCCGGCATTATGAGAGCCGTATGCGGCTTTCGACCGAGCATTTTGGTAAATTGCAGATTGTAGGTACCTTGCTGGATGTAACTGAAAAGTTCCGGATGGCAAAAAAGACACAAGATCTTTTAGTTAAGCGTGAACTGGCCATGAAGGTCAACGATATAGTTCACTGGGATTTCAACGTGCAGATGCAAACATTCGAAGCTTACAATGATCCGGTAAACGATTATGCTTCTGACAAGTTGGTATCTTTGGAAGAGTACTTGAATGTGATTCATCCCGAAGACAGGTCTTTGGTCAATGATGCGCTGCAATCTATGCTGTTGGGGCGGAATATGAATATAAATCTCACCTGCCGTATTCAGACCAGGTATGATGATACATGGCAATATTGCAATATTACGGGCGTTCCTTTCGAATTCGGAGAGGGCGGAGAGGTTATCCGTTATACCGGCTTTAGACAGAATATTTCCAAACTCCATCAGTTGAACGAGGAGCTTAAAGAACGGAACTACAAGATGGAGCTGACTTTCAAGACTGTTGGCATGTCCTATTGGGATTACGATGTGAAGACCCGGCAATATCGGTCATTCAATGATCCGGTGAATGATTTTAATCCAGAAAAAGCAATTATGCCCGAGGATTATTTGAAAGCTGCCCATCCTGAGGATACGGAACGTGTTCGTGAAAATATGGTTGGTATGTCTGCCGGGCAGTATAAGGAGTTCTCGCTTCAGTATCGTTCCCGTACCAAATGGGATCAGGATTGGCAGACACTGATTGTTACCGGGCTTCCGTCTGAGCGCGACAAGAAGGGGAACGTCATTCGCTATACCGGTATCGCTTTCAACAATACGAAGTGGGAAAAAATGGCTCAGGAACTGAAAGAGATGAAGGATAAGGCCGAGCTCTCCGACCGGTTGAAGTCGGCATTTCTGGCCAATATGAGTCATGAAATACGTACACCACTGAATGCCATTGTAGGGTTCTCCGAATTGCTGGTCGACAGTGACGACCCGGATGAAAAGAAGGAATATTGGCATATTATCGAGTCCAACAATGACTTGTTGCTGCGACTTATCAATGACATTCTGGATCTTTCGAAGATTGAGTCGGGAATTATTGATCGGAAACGTGAACGGTTTAACCTGACACAACTGTGCAATGAACTCTATGTGATGATGCGGTCGAAGATTCCGAACGCTGACGTGGAGTTGGTCCAAGATAATCCTTGTCCGGAATGTTGGATTTTCCTCGACAGTAACCGGCTTAAGCAGGTATGGATGAACTTCCTGACTAATGCGGTAAAATATACCAGATCGGGATATATCAGAATGGGATACTCGGTTGAAAAAGACGGAATTCGGTTTTATGTGGAGGATACGGGGACGGGTATCCCTAAAGAACTACAGGATCGGGTTTTCGGTCGTTTCCAGAAGTTGAATGAATTTGTTCAAGGTACAGGACTTGGATTGGCAATCTCCCGGGCAATTGTTGAAGCTGCGGGTGGAGAGATCGGATTCACTTCTGAACAGGGGATTGGATCGACCTTTTGGGCATGGGTTCCGTGTGAGATCTTTCAGCATGGAGACGTCGGTTGCCCGGAAACAACTCTTCCAAACCGTCGTCCGGTGTTTAGCGAAGACAGTGACAGGAAACTCAGAATTCTGGTGGCTGAAGATAATGACAGCAATTTCTTGTTAGTGCGGAGTATTCTTAAGGATTACGACTTGTTACGGGTGACCAATGGGGTAGAGGCTGTTGAGGAGATTCGCAATGGGAAGTTTGATTTCGTGCTTATGGATTTGAAAATGCCTGTTATGGACGGTTTGGTAGCTACTCGGAAGATTCGGGAGTTCAATAGTGACATCCCGATTGTAGCACTTACAGCCAATGCTTTCGATGCTGACCGCGCCAGTGCTATGGATGCCGGATGTAATGCTTTCTTGCCTAAGCCGGTAAAACGGAAGCAACTGTTTGAACTCCTTTCAGGGGCCTGTCGGTAAGTTTGAGATAAATAGTAACTCGCTTGTTTAGTGTGCTTCGGTAGCAGCTCTTGGAATAACTTCTACCTTATTCTAACTCTGTTGCGCAGATATCGATTGTACTCAGTGCGTCCGAGATATCAGTCGGGGTTATCCCTTGACATTCAATTCTCAGTATCTTCTCCCAGTCTTCAAAGTCTACGTTCCATACGTGGATCTGCGGATATTGGGTGAATAACTTTTCTATTTTCTTTATTTCCCGCCTCTTTTCTATAGAAGTCCGGAAGATTAAAATATTGTCTGTCATTGCGATAACTTATTTAATACCACTTATATTATTTAGTCTGTTTAGTCTTTCTGGAAGCACTTCGTTTGATGCAAAGATAAGCCGAATAGTCTTTCCGTAAAAAGTTTGTAGACCAACCTACAGATTCCTTATGACGAAATTAAGAATATGAGTGACCAACTTCTTTTCCTGCATATTCATACTGCTTCATTGGGTTTGCAAAAATAGCGTTTGGATTTTGCATACGCTTGTAAAAAAACGACATTTTGCTATACGGTTCTGAAGCGTTGTCTGTAATCTGATGGAGTAATTCAATCAGTGCTAATGTAGATTGTCTCTTAATCCATGATAGTGTTTTGGCATCGACCATATCCGTGAGGCTTTCGGGAATACCCGGAATGAATAGGGTATCTATTTCATAATCCAGAGATTTTTATTATTGGAAAAACTGACTTCCTATCATGAAATGTGCTTAGTGAAAGAGGCGATGGCTTTTTGAAGAATAGACGTTTTTCTTCCAAATGTACTTTTATGCTTGCATAATTTATATATTTGCAGCATAAAAATCTTGTATTATGTTAAGAAAAGCACCTTTTTTCTCATATGTTGTAAGAATGGTAACATTCTTTGGTTTTCTTGGGCTATCTCTTTATATGAATGCCCGGAATATACAGATTAAGGATATTCCCCATATAGATAAATTGTCCACGAATGTCATCAATACCATTTTTCAGGATTCTGAAGGGTATATATGGTATGGTACAGCGGAAGGATTATGTCGTGATGATGGTTATAATATCCATACATTCAGGTCTGACTTTAAAGATCCGGATATGATGCCAAGTAATGTGATCACTTGTCTGGGAGAAGACAGTATCACACACAATATCTGGATTGGAACTGATAAGGGGTTATATATCTTAAATAAACAAACTTACACTATTGCATCTGCGGATATCGCAGAGCTTAAGGATATCAATATAGAGGGAATCATAGTGACCTCAGATCACTCTATATGGATAAATGTCTATAGAAGAATGTTCCGACTTTCGCCAGAAGGAGAGATTCTGAAAATGTACTCATTGCAATGTTCTACGGGTCCGGGAGAGGAGTATGTACTGTATGAAGATAGAAAACATCAACTGTTGCTCTCTATATCTGGTAAAGGATTGCATAAATGGAATAAGCAAAAGGATGAATTTGAACTATTCTTCCCTTATACTGATAGGATAAGTGATCTTATACAAGATAGAGAGAAAGACTATTATTGGCTGGCTTCCTGGCAACAGGGGATTATTCGTTTGGATCCCTTGAATTCTGTTAAGGAATTGCAATATGTTCCTCAACCATTACCTATGAATTCTGCCGGGCAAATAGCCAAGACGGCTTTACATCTTGTGCAAGATGATGTGAACAACTATATTTGGGCAATATCATGGAGTGACTTGTTTGCCTATCAGGTCACAACGGGTGGACTGTTGAAGCAGGTAGATACCTCAACGTTTTTGCCGCAATACAACAAAGCATTAAAGCGTATTATTAAAGATAGGGATGGCAATCTTTGGGTGACTTCTCTGGATAATCACAACTTTATCATCTATTTTGATGAGGATAATTTGCATGAATACAATATCGCCCCATTGGAAAAACAAATAAAGTGGACACCAATTTTTGAAAATCTGTGTAAGGATGAGAAAGGAATATTTTGGGTTTTCCAAAGGCGTCTCGGACTTTGTATTTATCAACCGGAGAAAGATAAAATCGAATGTTATACCAGTTCGAAAGCAGTCAGTGACAGTCCATTTCTGGTACTTTCTTATTTGCTGAAATCAAAAAAACAAGGGCTGGTATGGATAGTACCGCAAAGCAGCTGTGAATTATATGGCTTGAGCCAGAATAATATGGAGATAGAAATAGAACGTAGGGTAAATTTGTTTTCGGTATCAAAGACCTATGATGTTATCAATTATTTATTTGAAGATAATGACGGTAACCTTTGGATTGCAGCAGGTAATCATTTGTTTATCTACCAGATAGAAAGTGAGAAGTTGGAGCTTGCTTCTGATAATATAGGTGTTATCAAAGGTTTGGCTCAAACAGAGGATGGTATTATCTGGGGTATTGTAAAAAATAAAGGCCTCATCAGGATTGACAGGGAAAGGCATATGACAGAATATTCTGCCCCTCATTCTTTTCTATGTGTAGCTGCAGATCATAATAAATTATGGCTGGGGACTGATAAAGGAGGTATTATGTTATTTGATTCTGAAACCGGTTCTTTTGAAGATTATAATACGGCATGTGGAGTAAACGGAGACAAGATTAGCAATATCATAGTGGATCGTTTTCATCATGTATGGATAACAACCAGTAGGGAGGTCAAGGAATTTAATCCTAAGAATGGAGCTTACAGAAGTTTCTATGCATCCAGTAAGAATATTGGTTTCAACCGTTTTCTTCCCCAGTCTGTGTTTGAAGATGCTGACGGGCAACTTTACTTTGGTGGTATTCCTGGTATATTATCTATTTCTCCTTCTCAACGTCTGGACAATATTTCCCAACCCAAAGATATTCTTATAACTGATATACGGATTATGGGACGGAGTATTCTACTGGATAATAAACGGCCGGGTAAATCATTGAAAGTTGTTGATATATATCCGGAAGAACAAAATATTGAGATACAGTTTTCATCTTTAGACTATCAGAATAGTTCGCGGATACGATATGCATATCGCTTATCCGGAATAGATAAAGAGTGGATATATTTGTCGGCAGGAAAAAACTCAGCTTTCTATAATAAGTTGAGTAAAGGTAAATATGTGTTTCAGGTAAAGGCTACAGATGGAAATGGTTTGTGGAGCGACCATGTGGTTGAGATCAGCCTTAACCGCCTTCCGGCCTGGTATGAAAGTTGGTATGCTTATACGGTATACGTATTGTGCATACTGGCGATTACCTACTATTTCTATAGAATGGTACGTAATCGCATTCGTATGAGACAAGCCATAGCAATGGGGAAAATTGAACGCCAGAAGATAGAAGAAATCAATCACGCCAAACTGCAATTCTTTACTAATATCACACATGAACTACTCACTCCTTTATCTATAATTTCAGCCTCTGTGGATGAACTAAAGGAAGAAATACCAAGTAGTTCGCGGCTTCTTCAGGTTATGGAGAACAACACTTCCCGCTTAATCAGACTGATCCAGCAGATTCTTGAATTCAGAAAGGTAGAAAACGGAAAGTTGAAGTTGAAAGTTTCTTGTGGTAATATCAGCTTATTCCTGAAAAACTCCGTTTTGGCTTTTGTTCCTTTGGTAAAGAAGAAAAAATTATCTATTTCTTTGGAGGCGACCGAAGAGTGTTCTGGATATTTCGATGTAGATAAGTTGGATAAGATTATATATAACCTGCTTTCTAATGCTGCTAAATATACTCCTGAAGGAGGTGCCATAACCCTATGTCAGTCTTATGATGAAGAAACCGGATTACTGAAAATCACTGTCAACAATCCGGGAGAATGTATTCCGGAAGAAAAACTGGCGCATTTGTTCGAACGGTTCTATGAAGGTGAATATCGGAAGTTCCATACTATTGGTACCGGCATCGGTCTTTCATTGACAAAAGATCTGGTGGCATTGCATCATGGCACTATCCATGCCTTTAGCAATAAAGAGGAAGGCAATACATTTGTGGTACAAATACCTGTGCGGCGGGAGGCATTCAAAGAAGAGGAAATTGATGAAAGTATGGAGTATGCAGCTTATAATGTTCTGCCTATTGGTGAAGTAGAAGAAGCAGTTGCTACGGATATGGCTGAAAGAGAACCGGGTAGTTCCTCTTTATTGCTGGTAGAAGATAATGAGGATCTTTTGTCGTCTATGGTCCGTTTGTTGCAGGGCAGATATCATATCTTACAGGCAAGAAACGGGGTAGAGGCATTGGCTGTGCTTGAGAAAGAAGAAGTGAATCTGATTGTTTCGGATATCATGATGCCTGAAATGGATGGAATAGAATTATGTCGCAGGATTAAAGAGAAATTTGAAACTTGCCATATTCCAGTCATCTTGTTGACGGCCAAGATAACTGATGAGGATCAGGTAATGGGGTATGAATCGGGGGCAGACGGTTATATCTGCAAACCACTCCGCTTGTCTGTTTTATTAGCCAAGATAGACAATTTGTTGAAGAAGAGTAACCGTATGGGAATAGATTTTCGTAAGCAATTAGTGTTCGAAGCTAAAGAGTTGAATTTTACTTCTATGGATGAGGCTTTTATCCAAAAAGCAGTGGATTGTGTGAATGCACATTTGGATGATTGTAATTTTGAACATGCACAATTCTTGGCAGAGATGGGAATGGCGAGAACTACTCTGGCTGATAAGTTGAAGTTATTGACGGGGCTTACTCCTTCTGGATTTATCAATAATGTTCGTCTGCAAGCTGCATGTCGTTTGATAGATGAAAAGAAGAAAATCCGTATTTCAGATCTGGCTTATGCAGTGGGATTCAATGATCCTAAATATTTCAGTCTTTGTTTCAGGAAGAAGTTCGGACTGTCTCCTACAGAATACATGATGAAGTATGAGAATTGAATTTATTAGCAAGAAAGTACCTTTTTGAACCATCAGTCTCTCTTTTCCGGTAATAGTTCTCCTTCTTTTTATTTATATTCCTCTACTTTTGAGGACGTGAATTAATTCTAAATATAAATATGAATTTAAAGAAGGAAACTATGATTAAACTAAAAACGGCAACATTGCTGCTTGTCTTTGCATGCACCTTTTTCTGTGTTTGTGATAGCAGTGCCAAGACTGGAAAAAATTATTATGTAGATGCCTTGCAAGGTAACGACGATGCTAATGGATTGAGTAAACAAACAGCTTGGAAAAGTCTGGAGAGGTTGAAAGATATTCAGCTTCGTGCAGGAGATTCGTTACTATTTCGAAGAGGGTCTGTTTTTATCGGCATTTTGGAACTCTCAGCGAAGGGGAAGGCTGATAAACGGGTTATTATAGATGCTTACGGTATCGGTAGAAAACCATGTATCAAAGCACCGGACGCTTCACTATATACAATATTAGTACAGAACTCGGACTACCTTACACTACAGAACCTTGAAGTGGTAAATACTGGTACAGAACGGCTGGCACACCGCACGGGTGTAAAAGTGCTGTGTGAGAATTACGGTGTATCTCATAACATCATACTCAATGCATTGGAAATCCATGATGTAAATGGTAGCTTAATCAAGCAGAAAGGAGGTGGTTCTGGCATTTTAATTGTGAATAAAGGGCAAGATGTAATATCGACCTTTGATGGATTGACCATTGAGAATTGCATCATTCGCCGTTGTGAGAGGAATGGCATGATTTGGTCTTCCTATAGCAGCCGTAATAATTGGCATCCCAGTACCAATACTGTTGTTCGTAAAAACCTGATAGAAGAAGTTCCCGGTGACGGTATTGTTCCGATAGGCTGTGAAGGAGCACTGATAGAATATAACTTGATGCGTAATTGTCCGGGAACACTACCGCATAGCGAAGCTGCTGCCGGTTTCTGGCCATGGAGTTGCGACAACACTGTTCTTCAGTTTAATGAAGTGAGTGACCATAAAGCCCCTTGGGATGCACAAGGCTTTGATTCCGATTATAATTGCCATAATACGACCATTCAATATAATTTTAGTCATGATAATGATGGGGGGATGGTTTTAATTTGTAATTCCGGGACAGACGGTGGAGTAGGCAATCAGGGTACGGTAGTACAGTACAATGTGAGCATTAATGATGCTATTCGTCCACGTGCCACACGCAGTGGTATATTTTCTGCTACTATTCATATCGGTGGACCTTGTGAGAATACGCTGATAAACAATAATATCCTGCATGTTAATCCTAAGACGGCTTCGTTCATAGACCGTAGTATCATTACATCTGATTCATGGGATGGATATGCTAATAACACTATATTTAAAGAAAATATCTTTTTTGCTCCTCAGGAATCGGAGATTCGTCTTACCAAATCCACAAATAACATCTTTGATGGCAATTACTATCTAGGAAATTTCATAGGAAAACCTGCCGATAAAAGTGCCAAGGATGCTTCCGCTTATTACTATTCATGTATAAGTAAAGACCCAATGGGATTTGATAGTTTGTCTTTCCTTTTCGATACGGTAATTGTTGGGGATGGGGCTGCTGTACTGAAGGTAGTCAGTAAGGATGCCATTCATCGATTCTTTGAAGATATGAAGAATTGATTTTTTATCTGAAACAAAATATAGCGATAGTATTACCGGATAATAACGGTAGTGCTATCGCTATATTATTATTCCGCACCGTCTGAAGGTAGAGGGGGCTTTACCGAATTTCTTTTTGAAACATTGGCTGAAATATCTCGGATCGTTAAAGCCAACCTTATAAGCTACTTCTGATATATTGTATTGCCTTTCCGACAATAGGCTGCATGCTTTCTTCATGCGGACATTACAAATAAATTCACTGGGTGACAATCCGGTCAATGCTTTCACTCTTCGATAGAGCATGGATCTGGATATATGGATTTCTGCTTGCAGGAGTGGCATGGATAAATCCGGATTATCCATATGTTTCTCGATAGCAGCAAGTATTTGTTTAAGGAATGCTTGCTCGGATGGATTGGGCGCAATTCTTGGATACTTCGATTGGTTCTGCATTTGTACAGGCAATGCATTTGTTTTTGATAGCAATTGGGTAATATAGCCTGTAATATCTTCGTAAAGAGTCGAAGGAAGTATTATAACTTCCAGTTTTTCTGTAACCGGATTCATGAATGGATTGTCAATAAGGTATGCTCTCATATGTTTTTAGAATTAATGAAATAATATATGGAGCAAACTTCCGAAAAAGTGAGTAATAGGAGGGTGAATTATTACCGGAAACCTGCTTATAAGGCGTTTATAACCCTTTCCCGGTAATGATTCATCCTCTTATTCCTTATATCCACCTACTTTTGGCTAACGATTTAGAACAAAGAACATATATGCATCTTGTTGAATTAGTCACCTTAATTATCTAATAAATTTTAAAAGACGATGAAAAAGAATTCGTTTAGATTCAAAAGAAATCGAAAGGCGATAACAGCCTTGCTAATCTGTGTAGGTTTCGTCGGTATTCATCCTTTGGCGGTATTTGCCGAAGATGATGTTAATGTCGTACAGACAGTGCAACAACAGAAACAGACCATTACTGGTATTGTGAAAGACGCAACGGGGGAACCTGTGATTGGAGCCAGCGTGAAAGAAAAAGGAGATCCATCCAATGGTGTGATAACCGATATTGATGGAAACTTCAGATTGAGTGTTCCTGCTAATGCAACTATTGAAATCTCATTTATCGGTTATCAGACGGCCAGTGTGAAAGCCATTTCAGGAAAACCTTTAAATATAGTATTGCAGGAGAATACTGAGATGTTGGACGAAGTGGTTGTAGTGGGTTATGGTACGATGCGTAAAAAGGATTTGACAGGTTCTGTCATTCAGATTCGTCCGGACAATCTTGCTAACGAGGCACCCAAGACAGTACAGGATGTACTACGTGGTACACCGGGTTTGAATGTGGGTATGGATGCTTCTGCGAAAGGTGGTGGTTCTCTTCAAATTCGTGGTCAACGTTCACTTTATACAGACGGTGGGCATAATGATCCGCTGATTATTCTTGATGGCATGATGTTTTATGGAGAACTTTCCGAACTCAATCCGGATGACATTGCGCAAATTGATGTATTGAAAGATGCTTCTGCCGCTGCTGTGTATGGGGCAAAAGCTGCTAATGGTGTTATTATTGTTTCTACCAAGAAAGGAAAAAATGGTAAACCGATGATTAATTTCAGTACCAACTGGAGCTTTTCTACAATGGGAGCTAACCGTGATGTTTATGATGGGGAAGGTTATTTGAAGTATCGCCGCGATTGGTATGTTGCAGGTACATACGGTGTAAACCCTGAAACTGGTGCTTATGAAGAGTATCAGGCGGATAAGAAAAAATACCCTGCAGGATATTATGATGCTCCCACACAGGAAAATCTGAATAAATACGGTATTACCCTTGACCAATGGCGTGCATATACCAATGCGGGTTCGGACATTTCCGACCAAGAAGTATGGGGAGCCACTAGGCTTGGTTTACAGGGAAATAGCCTTGCCAATTTTCTCTTGGGACAAACTTTTGATTGGTACGATCATTCTTTTCGTACAGGTCTCAACCAGAATTACAACGTGAGCATGTCTGGCGCTACCGATCGTGTGAATTACTATTTCTCTCTGGGATATATGGATAATGAAGGAGTGGCAGTAGGTAATGATTATACCACTTTCCGTTCTAACATGAAAGTGAATGCAAAAGTTACCAACTGGTTTGAAGTAGGCGCTAATGTCAACTTCCAAGAGCGTACCGATGGGGATACCACGGTAGACTGGGGCAAGCAGATCACTGAAAACAGCCCATTTGCTTCTTATCGGAATGAAAATGGAGAATTGGAGCGCTTTCCGATGGGAAATGTTTCAGGAAATACGGGGTACAACTATGATTACAGACAACAATTTAAGGAACGTGAGTCGGGTTATACAGTACTTAATACTATTTTGAATGCCAAATTGACGTTACCGTTCGGCATCACTTATGCCTTCAATATAGCACCGCGTTACCAGTGGTACTATTACCGTTCTTTTCAGTCTTCAAAAGATCCTGATGTAACGGCAGGGGGGGGGCGCGCGAAAAAAGGGGAGGGTCAAGCATACC